>JAANMU010002359.1_pt1 | contig 14429 bp, 14 predicted proteins | sample 7279701 | NCBI WGS metagenome assembly JAANMU01 (sample SAMN14094539, study PRJNA606508) | bioreactor metagenome | isolation source: A lab-scale SPAN reactor treating ammonium-rich wastewater day 57 | place: Ireland: Galway | collected 2017-03-13 | reverse complement strand
TGTGATGTTTCAATAGGTTGTTCACCCGGAAGGTTCTGGGAAACTGGAGTTATCGAGGCTTCAGTAACCCAGGGAGACCAACCGGATGAACAGTCACAAGAATGCCAGAACGACGTTTGCGGGGCGCAAATTGTTGATTGAGCGAATCGCAGTGATGGGGCTGATGCCGGCGGCCGAGGCCGCCGGCATCAGCCCACGCACGGCGCGCAAGTGGCTCCAGCGCTTTGAGGAATTCGGCGCGGCAGGCCTTATGGACCGCAGCTCGCGGCCGGGCAGGACGCGCACAACGACGGATGATGAACTGCGAGAGCGCATCGAACGTCTGCGTCGTGGCCGTATGCCGATGCGCACGATTGCCGGTGTTGTGGGCCGCAGCGTGGCGACGATCAGTCGCGTGCTGGCAGCTGCCGGCCTCTCCAGCCTCAAGGCTCTCGACCCGGCCAAGCCGGTGGTGCGCTACGAACGCGTGGCGCCAGGCGAACTGCTGCATATGGACACCAAGAAGCTCGGCTGCATCGAACGCCCCAGCCATCGGATCACCGGCGATCGCCGCGATGCTTCGCGGGGAGCGGGCTGGGAGGTCGCGCATGTAGCCATCGATGACCACTCGCGCGCAGGCTTCGTTCAGATGTATGCCGACGAGCGGAAGGATTCCGCTGTCGCGTTTCTCAAGGCCTCCGTGGCTCACTACGCCGCAATAGGCGTGCGCATCAAGCGACTCATCACCGACAATGGCCCGGCTTACCGCTCGCGTCTGTTCGCGCGAACTTGCGCAGCCTTGGGTATCAAGCACAGCTTCACGCGGCCCTATCGTCCGCAGACGAACGGCAAAGCCGAGCGCTTCATCCAGACTTGCCTGCGCGAATGGGCTTACGCCAGAAGCTATTCCAACAGCGCTGAGCGCACTTCCTGGTTGCCCGCCTTTCTTGCCTACTACAACAGCCGACGGCCTCATTCAGCCCTCGGCTACAAACCTCCAGCTTCTCGCCTTGGCGGGAACAACCTATTGCAACTCAACAGCTAGGGGCATGGCGGCAGGAAGCGGGAGAGTTCGGCCTTGTCGCAGATGCCGAGCTTGCCGAAGACGGCGCGCAGGTGGTGGCGCACGGTTTCCGGGGAGATGCCGTATTGCACGGCGACTTCGCGATGGGTGAGTCCGCTGCCGTAGGCGCGGGCGATTTCCAGCTCGCGGGGGGTGAGTTCGTCGACGGGGCTGCGCGGGCGGCCCTTGAGCAGCATCAGCTTGCCGAGCGGGGCGGCAGCCAGGCGAATGTGCTTGCCGGCATAGGGTTCGCCGGGGCGGCGGGTCAGCGCGTCGACGAGTTGCCGCGGCAGGGCCGGTTCCAGCCAGGCCGGCCATTCCCGGACGATGAGCCGGTGGAAATCCGCTTCGGCAAACCACAGGCGTCCCTTGAGGTCGGCCAGGGCAAAGCTGGCGCGCGGGCCGGCCTGCTCCCGCAGGCCGTGCAGATGCAGGTTGCGATTGATGCTGAGGGACTGCAGCAGGTGCGGCATGAGCCGCTCGCAGATCTGCCGCTCGCGTTCGCTGAAGCAGTCGTCGGCATCGCCGCGATAGAAGGACAGCCACTCGGCGGTGCGCCGGCCGGGGCCGACGAAGGCGGTGGCGAGAACGTTCTGGTGGCGGTATTTGCGGGCGTACTCGCGGATGCCGGTGAAGCCCTTGCCGACGTAGCGGCTGGGCACGCAGTCGGCGAGGGTGATGCCGGGCCGGGCCAGCACCGCGGAGACGATGGTGTCCTGGCCGATGACTTCTTCCCAGCTGGCGACGGATTCGTCGGTTTCGTTGTTCAGGTGAACATGGCCGGGCGTGAAGCCGTCGGCGGCGAGGCAGCCGACACCCCAGCGGCCGGATTCGAAACGCAGCACCGGCTTGATCAGTTCGAGCGCGAAATCCTGGAATTCCTCGATCGGGCGTTCGCTGGCGCCGCGATACAGTTCGAGCAGCAGTTTCAGGAGTTCGTCCATCGGGCAGCCTTGGTGCCGGGATGGCCGATCATATCGAAAGCGGAAAGAAAACGCACGAAAGGGGGTCGCCCCCTCCCGCGGCGGCAGGGCAAGCGGTGCGGCCAGGAACGGCGCTCAGGCTTTGCGGCGGGCAGCAACTCCGAGCAGGCCCATGCCGGCGAGCAGCAAGGCCCAGGTTTCGGGCTCGGGGACGGCGGAAACGGTGTAGGAATCGGTGGAGTCGAGACGCTCGAAACCGATGTGGAAAGCGTTTCCGGCGCTGACCAGGTTGGTCATGCTGGGCGTGTGGGGAGAAAAATTTCCGGAAGAGCTGAACGCGGTCAGGGCCCAGGGCGCCGGAATCGGCGTCGCCGCGAAGGCCAGGTCGAAATTCCAGGCGTCGGCGACGCTCGCGATGTTGCCGCCGTTCGGTTCTCCGGCGCGGGTGGTTTCGACCCAGCTGAAATTGACGCTGGCGTCGGCGACGTCGATGGTGAATTGCCATTGCTGGCCGAAGCCGTCCGTTGCGCTACCGGTAAATTCCGCCCCGGCGCCGACGATTGCGCTGGCGCTGGAAAAGGAAACGGCGGGCATGTCCAACAGGCTGTAGGACAGGGTTACCGTGTCTCCGTTGAAACCCGCCTGCGACGGCAACGGGGCGCACAGGGCGGCGGGGAACAGGACGGCGGCGAGTCGGGCGAGTGCGCTTTTCATGTTCTTCTCCTCAGGGGGGCTTGCAGACGCTTCGAATCCTCCCCAAAAGCTCCGTGCAAGGCAATAGTCCAATCAGACTATTGACGTTGCCATGGGCCGGGACGAGAATCGGCTCGTCCCGGTTTATTCACTCGGAATGCAGCGCCCCTTCGGCAGCATCAGCATTTCGGCGGCAGGGCACGCAGGCTCGATGCCACGCCAACAACGACGAAGCAACAACGAAGAAGACAAGGAGCGGATCCATCATGATGAAGCAATTCCTCGGCAAGACCTTCGTCGCGGCCGCGGCCGCGCTCGTGCTGGGCGGCGCGCAGGCGTCCACCGTCACGATTTCCAACGGCACGCTGACCGCGCGCATCAACGACGCCGGCACGTTCGCGGAGTACTACAGCGATTACTCCGGCTCGCCGGCGGGTTCGCCCGGCTTGAGCTACGGCGGCGTCGAGTACATGAACTGGGGCACGCCGAGCTCCTGGTACTGGCTGCAGAGCGGCGCGGGCGATTCCATAGCGAATCTGGGCAGCAACCCCCTTGGCGCGACGACGTATCCGGCGGGCGCGAAGGCCGAGACCACCCTCGCCTTCGGCGGACTGACCTTCATGCAGACCGCAACGATCTCGGCGGCGAACATTCTGAGCGTCATGGTCAGCGTCACCAACACCAGCGGCAGGGACATGAGCGACGTGCGGTGGGGCGTGGGCTTCGACCCCGACCAGGGCATCCCCCTCGGCGGCGGCTATGAAACGACCAACACCATCCTCGGACAGGGCGCGGGCGCCGCGGTGAGCGCGGCTTACGGCGGCCACAGCGTCACGCTGCGCAACACCACCGGCGCCTCGGCGTATTCGATTGCCGCCTTCATCAATGCCGGCGATTGCTGCTCGCCGGTGGATCCGACGACGGCGCTCGGCGCCGGCCAGCTGGCCGGTTTCAGCAGCTTCAGCGACAGCTCGATCAGCCTCGCCTACAACCTCGGCACGCTGGCCCACGGCCAGACCGCGACGCTGGGCTACGAGTATGTCTTTGCCGTGCCCGAGCCGGAAACCTACGGCATGCTGCTCGCCGGCCTCGGCCTGATCGGCGCCATCGCGCGGCGCCGCCTGCGCGCCTGAGCGGCGGGCAAGGAAACCCTCGCCATGAAACTCGTCGCCTCCCTGCTGCTCTCGCTGTGCTTCCTCGTTTCCGGCGCGCGGGCGGAGACCGTCACCGCCCGCGTGGTCGCCGATGACTTCTATTCGGTGTATGTCGGAAATGCTTCCGGCTCCTCGCTGACGCATGTCGGCGGCTCGGGTTCCACGCTTTGGTTTGGCCAGGGCGCGCCATTCGGATTCGCCGCCAATCCCGGCGACTACCTCTACGTCGCCGCCTGGGATTCGGCCGGCTACGGCCCCCCGCACATGTGGATCGGCGCGTTCGACATCGGCGGAACGATGCTCTACTCGAACACGAGCGACTGGGTGGCGAAATACGACGGTTCGCTGAAGGATCCCTCCACCGCCGCAGTGTCGGCGCTGGCGCAGTCGTCCGGCGCCTGGTCATCGATTCTGGCCAGCATGCCGAACGGTTCATCCCCCTACGGCTCACTGATCGGCGGCGCCCCGGCCAGCATGATCTGGCACGACAGTTTCGGCGGATCGAGCGCCAGCGAAGGCGGCTACGCCCTGTTCCGCAGCGCCGCGCCCGTGGTGGCCGTGCCCGAACCGGAAACCTGGGCGCTGATGCTGGCCGGCCTCGGCCTGCTCGGGGCGATGGGGCGGCGGCGCAGGGTCTGATTCACGCCGGGCTTCATGCCTGCCGTTGCACCAAGATTTGCGACCATGCCAAGAAAACTGAAATCCCTTCTCGCCGCGACCGTCGCCGCCGGGGCGCTCGCAGCCTTTCCGGCCCAGGCCCAGGTGATCAACCTCGACGCGCAGTCGACGACCACCGCCTCGCCGTATGCCATGGTGTTCGGCGCCGGCACCTACCAGGTGTTCGACGTCGGTCCGGGAGATGTTGCCGGCGCAACGTATGCGGCCTGGAATCCCTGGGGCGCGGGCGCGGGCGGGTGCGACACCAGCGGCGGCGGATGCGATTGGGGCTGGTACCGGCGCTGGTACATGGATTTCGGCACGGGCGAAGTGGGCAACAACGACGGTTTTTTCGCCAATGCGGCGCTGGCGCTGGCCAATGCGAAAACCGGCGATCCGCACTCCTTCACGCTGCTGGTGCCGACGACCGTCACGTTCTGGATCGCCGACTCCCCCTATTACGACAACTCCGGCGGCGTCTCGCTCAGCGTCGCCGCCGTGCCCGAACCGGAAACCTGGGCGCTGATGCTCGCCGGCCTCGGCCTGCTCGGCTTCGCGGCGCGGCGCAGGATCTGAGCCGCAAGCGAATGACTCCTGGATTCCGGCCTGCGCCGGAATGACGAAGGAATTGGTCGCTCCACGCTCTATGACATCGTAGTAGAATGGCCGCAACGCAACGCGGCCTTTCTTCAATGCCAGCTCCCAGTCACCATTACGACGTTTTCAACGGCGATGCCGACGGTATCTGCGCGCTGCTGCAGCTGCGGCTGGAGGAGGACGAGCCGGAGGCGCTGCTCGTCACCGGCGTCAAGCGCGACATCCGCCTGCTGGAGAAGATCAAGGCCCGGCCGCGCGACCACATCACGGTGCTGGACATCTCGTTCGATTCGAACCGCGCCGGGCTGCAGCAGGCGCTGGCGGCCGGCGCCCGCCTGAGCTGGTTCGACCACCACTACGCCGGCGAGATTCCGGCGCAGGCCGGTCTGCAGGCCTTCATCGACACCTCGGCCGAGATGTGCACCAGCTTGCTGGTGGATCGCCACCTGGGCGGGGCGCAGCACTCCTGGGCCATCGTCGGGGCCTTCGGCGACAACCTCGACGCCATCGCCCGCCGCCTGGCGCGCGAGGCCGGCTTCGACGCGGCGCAGGCGGCGATGCTGCGCGACCTGGGCGAGGCGCTCAATTACAACGCCTACGGCGAGAGCGTGGAGGACCTGCGCTATCCGCCCGGCGAACTCTATCGGCTGCTCAGGCAGTACCGCCGCCCCTTCACCTTCATGGCCGAGGCGCCGGCCTATCAGGCGCTGCGCGAGGGCTACCGCGAGGACATGCGCTTCGCCGAGGATCTGCGCCCGGCCCTGATCGAGGAGGGCGGCCTGGTGTATGTGCTGCCCGACACCGCCTGGGCGCGGCGCGTCTCCGGGGTCTTTGCCAACCGCCTGGCCTCGGCCCACGCCGAGCGGGCCATCGCGGTGCTGACGGCCCGGCCGGGTGGCGGCTTCGTGGTCAGCGTGCGCGCGCCGCAGGCCCGCCCCGACGGCGCCGACGCGCTGTGCCGCCAGTTCGACACCGGCGGGGGAAGAAAGGCCGCGGCCGGCATCAACCACCTGCCGGAAGCCGACTACGACCGTTTTCTCGCCGCCTTTGCCGCGGCCGGGTGGGCGCGGGGCTAGCTGCTCCGGCGCAGGCCGGGAATTCGTCGTGCCGGCCCGAAAATTGATCCAAATGGGCCATTGCCCCTGCCCGGTTTATGGTCTATGAATAACGGATAACCACGAACAAAGAGGAGGCCCGCATGCGCATCAAGCCCCTTTATCTTGCCTTGATCGCCGCCGGCCTTCTTGCCCAGCCGGCGCTGGCGCAGCGTTCGACGCTGGATAATTTGGGCACGCTGGGCGGCACTACCAGCTATGGCCTCGCCCTCAACAACAACAACCAGGTGGCAGGTTATGCAGTCGCTTCCTCCACTTACTACGACCACGCCTTCCTGTGGTCGAGCGGCGGCGGCATGCAGGACCTCGGCACCCTGGGCGGGACCTCCAGCTACGCCTTCGCCCTCAACTACAGCGGTCAGGTGGCGGGATATTCCTACACTTCGTCCGGTGCCTACCACGCCTTCCTCTGGTCGAGCGGCGGTGGCATGCAGGACCTCGGCACCCTGGGCGGAAGTTTCAGCTACGCCTACGCCCTCAACAACAGCGGCCAGGTGGCGGGTTATTCACGCACTTCGTCCAGCGCCAACCACGCCTTCCTCTGGACGAGCGGCGGCGGCATGCAGGACCTCGGCACCCTGTCGGGGGGCGGCTATAGCGAAGCCAGAGCCCTCAACAGCAGCGGCCAAGTGGCGGGTGCGGCAGGCACATCGTCGGGTTTAAACCACGCCTTCCTGTGGTCGAGCGGCGGCGGCATGCAGGACCTAGGCACCCTGGGCGGCAGTACCAGCAGGGCCACCGCCCTCAACAACAGCGGCCAGGTGGCGGGTTATGCAGACACTTCATCCGGATACTCCCACGCCTTTCTGTGGTCGAGCGGCGGCGGCATGCAGGACCTTGGCACCCTGGGCGGCATTTCAAGCTACGGCCAAGCCCTCAGTAACAGCGGCCAGGTGGCGGGCTATTCATACACTTCATCCGGCCTTATGCACGCCTTCTTGTGGAACGCCGGCACGATGCACGACCTCAACAGCCTCGCCCCGGCCGGCTGGACGTATAGGCAAGCCACCGCCATCAACGATCAGGCGCAGATCGTTGGGTACGGCTCTGACTCCGGCTATTCCAGAGCCTTCCGCCTGACGCTGCACCCCGACTGGCTGGGCGGCAACGGCTACTGGAGCAGCGCCGCCAACTGGAATTTCGCCGGCATGGGCAGCTTCGGCATCACGCCGGGGGCGCCGCACGACGTGGCGATCGCGCCGGTGGCGAGTGCGACGGTGTACGGGCCCTCCGATGCGACGGTGAATTCCCTGTCGATTTCTGCCACGGGCACCAATCTGGCGACGCTCAACCTGAACTCCGGCAGCGTGACGGCGGTGAATGGAACCACCCTCGGCAACAACGCCATCGTGACGGGCAACGGCCGGCTGGCCGGCAACCTCGCCATCAATGCCGGCGGCCGGGTGCTGGCGGGCAACAACCAGAGCCTGCAGCTGGCCGGCAACGTGGCCAACGGCGGGCGCATCGACGCCCAGTCCGCCTCGGGCCGGGCAAGCCTGGAGATCGGCGGCACGCTGACCAATTCCGGCGCCAGCAGCATGAACCTGTTCAACGCCGACGTCATGGTCCATGGCGGGGTGATCAATGGCGGGCAGATGAGCTTCGCCGGCCTCAACACGGTTTCCGGCACGGTGACCAACGGCGTCGGCGGCCAGGTCAGCGTTTCCGGTTCGGCCGGCGAAACGATCTTCTGGGATCCGTTCACCAATTCCGGCACGGTCAAGGTGACGCCGGGCTCGACGGCGGTCTTTTTTGGCCCGGTGTATGGCTCGGGGCTCTTCCACGGCGGCGGCACCTTCCATTTCGCCGGCGATGTCTTTCCCGGCATGAGTCCCGGCCTGATGACCCTGGGCGGCAGCATCATCTTCTCCGGCGGCACGCTGACCATGGAGCTGGGCGGGCTTACGCCGGGCTCGGGCCACGACAAACTCGTCTTCCTCTCGGGTTCGACCGTGTCGCTCGCCGGCATCGGGCTGAACGTGGAGTACTGGGGCGGGTGGACGGCGGCAGCGGGGCAGACCTACGACCTTTTCGACTGGAACGGGCTCTCCGGCAGCTTCAGCAGCGTTGCCTTGCCGGCGCTGGCCAGCGGCCTGGCCTGGAACACCAGCGCCCTGTACACCACCGGCGAGATCAGCGTCGCCGCCGTGCCCGAACCGGAAACCTGGGCGCTGATGCTCGCCGGCCTCGGCCTGCTCGGCTTCGCGGCGCGGCGCAGGATCTGAGGCCGGCGCGGCCAGGACTCGCAAACAGGATAAGGAGGCCGCACATGACCTTCAGGCGAACGCTCGGTGGTTTCCTCGCGGCAGCGTGCTGCCTGCTGCTCGGCGCCGGCGCGCAGGCCGCGCCGCTATTCAGCGACAACTTCAACGACGGCGACGCGGCCGGCTGGAGCTTCTATGGTCTCAACCCCGGCAACTGGTCGGTGTCGGGGGGCGTCCTGCAGCATGGCGGCGGCTACACGGGGCAGCCCGCCTATGCGCTGATCGACGGCGTCACGACGCCAACCCATTTCTCGCTTGAGGCCGACGTTCGCGTCGCGTCGAGCATCCATGGCGCCGACTGGGGACATGTCGGTCTGATCTGGGGTGTCAACACGATCACGGGGGATTTCAATACCAGCTATCTGCGCACGCATTCGGATCACGTGACAAGCTGGAGCAGGCCTTACTCTCCCGGCGGCGAACGTTTTCTCGTCACGCCGGGCGCGACCAACGGCATGGTCTACCACCTCGCCGTCGACGTTAACTACTTGGCCCAGCAAATGACGGTGTCGATGGGCGGCTGGTCTACGACGTTCAGCGGGGCGGACTTCGCCCTGCTCAACCAGAACGCGGGCGGCGGCATCGGCCTGATCTCCTGGTCGGACAACGTCACCTATGACAACGTGGTGCTCACCGCGCTGCCGGTGCCCGAGCCGGAGACCTGGGCGTTGCTGTTCGCCGGCCTCGGCCTGATCGGCTTCGCGGTGAGGCGGCGGGTCTGAGCACACCTTGGTTATGACAACGAAGGGAGGGGCGGGTATGAACAAGAGAACAAAGGCCAAAAGGCCTGGTTGCGGGCGGTTGCAATCGCTTCGTGTCTATGCCGTGGGGCTCGTCTGCCTGGCCTTCGGCCAGGGGCCGGCATCGGCGGCGGATCTGGTCGATTTCACTTTCGGCAGCGGAACCGGAACCAATGTGGCCCAGAGCGTGGCGGGACACTTGCACGTGACTCCGGCGGTGGGTCTTGACCGGTTTGGCAACCCGGCGCCGTACGGCTTTTCGGATCTGGGCGGCGGCAACATGGCCCTGGTGATGAACCGGAGCGGCGGAGGCTACCTGGTTAACTTCACCCTCACCGCCGATCCCGGCTACACCTTCCAGGTCACGGGCGCGTTCTTTGACTTTGGTGCGTCGGGCACTGCCGGTGCGAATTACCATGTGGGCGCCTGGCCCAATGCCGCGCCGCTTCCTGCCGAGAGTGGCTGGTTTGATGTTTCCACGGGCGATGCTTCATTTCATGCGGCGTCTGGCGGGAGTTTTTGGCAAACCGATACCTGGAGTTCTTTTGTCAGCCGTACGGACCTGCAGTCCCTCAAGGTTCAGGTTTTCGTCTCAGGCAATTCCGGCAACTACACCACGGTTTTTGATCGTATGTGGCTTGGCGGCAATGTGTTGGCCGTGCCCGAGCCCTCGGTCTATCTGATGCTGTTCGCTGGCCTCGGCCTGATCGGCTTTGCGGCGCGGCGGCGGGTCTGAACTTCGCCCCGGCCCAGGCCGGGGCCCGGTATCATCGGCGCGATGCGCCGATTTTTTTTGCTGTTCCCCCTCCTGGCCGCGCTGGCCGCGCCCGCGCGGGCCGAACCGCGGATTCTGCTGCCGCGCACGGGGCTGACGGCCGGCGAGCTGGCGCTCGTCATCAACGAATCCGACCCGCTCTCGCGCGAGATCGGCGCGTATTACGCGGCGGCGCGGCGCCTGCCGGCGGCGAACGTGATCCGCGTGCGCTTCGCGCCGGGGCGCGGCGCGCTCGCGCGCGAGGAATTCGAGCGGCTGCGCGAGGAGATCGTCGCGGCGACGCCCGAGCACGTGCAGGCCTACGCGCTGGCGTGGGCGCAGCCCTGGCGCGCCGGCTGCATGTCGCTCACTTCGGCGCTGGCCTTCGGCTTCGACGAGCGCTTCTGCTCGCAGCATTGCGGCGCCACGGCGCCAAGCCCGTATTTCAATTCGCCGAGCCTGTATCCGGCGCGGGACCTGGGCCTGCGCCCGGCGATGCTGCTGGCGGCGGAAGACTTCGCCGGAGCGAAGGCGCTGATCGATCGCGGCGTGGCGGCCGACGGCAGCCACCCGGCGGGTCGCGCCTATCTCCTGCACACGCCGGACAAGGCGCGCAGCGTGCGCGCGGCGACCTTCGCGCAGACGGCGCAGGAGCTGGCGGGGGTGTTCCCGATCGAGGTGCTGGAGACGTCCGACCTGCGCGATCGCCACGACGTGCTGTTCTATTTCACCGGCCTGGCGCAGGTCGGCGCGCTGGAGACGCTGACTTTCCTGCCGGGGGCGCTGGCCGATCACCTGACGTCGTTCGGCGGGCAGCTCACCGATTCGCGCCAGATGAGCAGCCTGCGCTGGCTGGAGGCGGGGGCGACGGCGAGCTACGGCACGGTGGTGGAGCCGTGCAACCATCCGCAGAAGTTTCCGCTGCCGGCGCTGGCGATGTTCTTCTACGCGGCGGGGGCGACGGCGATCGAGGCGTACTGGAAGAGCGTGGCCTGGCCGGGCGAAGGCGTGTTCGTCGGCGAGCCGCTGGCGCGGCCGTTCGCGCCGACGCTGCGCGCGCTGGGCGGCGGGCGCTATGTGCTGCGCCTGCATTCGCCGCGCGCGGGCCGGCTGCGGCTGGAGCGGGCGGATTCGCCGATGGGGCCGTTTCGCGTCGTCGGCGCCGGGCCGGCCGTCGTGCGCGGCGCCAACCTGGTGCGCTTCACCGTGCCGACGCAGCAGGCGGGCTACCTGCGCCTGAACAGGCCGTGAGGCGGCGCCGCGGCAGAATGCGCCGCGGAGACTGATTTTTGCGCGGCCGGAACGTCAGTCGCGGCGCGCGCCGAGCGGACGCACGCGCCACTCCGGGAAGCTGGCCCCGAAGGTGCTGCCGACGCCGGGGACCGAGCCGATTTCCAGCGCCGCCTGGTGGCGCAGCAGGATGTGCTTGACGATGGCCAGGCCGAGGCCGGTGCCGCCGGAAGCGCGCGAGCGGCCGCGGTCGACGCGGTAGAAGCGCTCGGCCAGGCGCGGCAGGTGTTCTTCTGGGATGCCGATGCCGCTGTCCTCGACGCTGAAGACGCCCTTGCCGTCGCGCAGGTTCCAGCGCAGCACGATGCGCCCGCCCGCCGGGGTGTAGCGCACGGCGTTGCTGACGAGGTTGGAGAAGGCGCTGCGCAGCTCCTCGCGGCTGCCCTTGAGGAAGGTCGGCTCCACCTCGCAGGTAATCGAGTGGCGGCCGCCGGAGAGGCGCCGCCCCTCGGCCGAGACGTCGTAGATGAGATCGCGCACGTCGAAGGTCTCCTCGGCCGGCGGCTGCGCCTGGTCCTCCAGCTTCGACAGGGTGAGCAGGTCGTCCACCAGGCGCAGCATGCGGCCGGCCTGCTCGTTGACCATGTCCATCTGCGGCTTCCACTCGGCGGGGTCCGGGTTCGGATCGTCGTGCATGTGCTCGATGAAGCCGGAGATCACCGTCAGCGGCGTGCGCAGCTCATGGGACACGTTGGCGACGAAGTCGCGGCGCATCGTCTCGGCGCGCTCGAGCTGCGAGACGTCGGAGCTGATCAGGAGCTTGCGGTCGCGGCCGAAGCGGATCGCTTCGATGGAATACACCTTGCCCTTCCTGTCCTGCGGCCGGAAGGTCAGCGCCTCGCCCTCCCGGGCACCGGCGAGGAAGCCGGCGAAGCCGGGCAGGCGGACCAGGTTGCTCACCGGCAGGCCGGCATCGCGCTCGCCGCGCAGGCCGAGGTGCTGCTCGGCGACGCGGTTGCACCAGGCGATGTGGTCGTCGGCGTCGAGGAACACCAGGCCGTCTGGCGAGGCCTCGGAGGCCTGGCTGAACACCTCGAGGTCGGCCTCGAGCCGCGCGCGCGCCTTGCGCTCCTCGCGCAGCAGGCGGTGGAGGTCGGCGAAGGCCTTGCCCCAGGCGCCGCCGGCATCGGGAATCTCGCGCTCGACCGGCGCCTTCAGCCAGCGCTGCAGGCGGGCGAGCTGGACGGTGTGCGCGAGCAGCATCGCCAGCAGCGCGCCGGCGAAGACGGACAGGCCCGCCACGGCGCCGAAGGCGAGGCCGAAAGTCAGTCCCGCCAGGACGGCGGCAAGTAGGCGCAGCAGCAGGGCGGTCCAGACGGGGGGCATTTCACTCGCGCGGCGCGGCGAGCTTGTAGCCGGCGCCGCGCACGGTTTCGATCAGCTGCTCGCCCTTCGGCCCGAGTGCCTGGCGCAGGCGGCGGATGTGCACGTCGACCGTGCGCTCCTCGATGAAGACGTGGTCGCCCCACACCTGGTCGAGCAGCTGGGCGCGGCTGAAGACGCGCCCCGGGTGCGCCATGAAGAAGCGCAGCAGCTTGAATTCGGCGGAGGCCAGCTCGACGGCGCGCCCGTCGAGCGTCACCTCGTAGGAGATCGGATCGAGGCTGAGCGGGCCGGCGACGAGCCTCATCTCGGCGGCGTGGGGCGCGCGCCGGCGCAGCACGGCCTGGATGCGCGCCACCAGCTCGCGCGGACTGAAGGGCTTGACCAGGTAGTCGTCGGCGCCGCTCTCCAGCCCGGCGACGCGGTCGGCCTCCTCGCCGCGCGCGGTGACCATGATGAGCGGCAGCTTCGCCGTGCGGCCTTCCGCGCGCAGCTTCTGCGCCAGCGCCAGGCCGGACAGCTTCGGCAGCATCCAGTCGATCAGCACCGCGTCGGGGAGTTCCGCGCGCAGGGCAGCCTCGGCCGCCTCGGCGCTCTCCGCGGCGACCGGCTCGAGGCCGGCCTTCTGCAGCGTGAAGCGGATCAGCTCCTGGATGGCGGGATCGTCTTCTACAACCAGCACTCGGGTCGGCATGCCCTATTCTGCCCCATCCGGCTCGCCCTGTCCGTAACGACTGGCTTCCCGGGCGGTGTGGCGCACGTCGGTACCGTGCACGATGTAGATGATCTGCTCGGCGACGTTCTTGGCGTGGTCGCCGATGCGCTCGATGGCCTTGGCGATCCAGACGATGTCGAGCGCCGTCGAGATGGTGCGCGGATCCTCCATCATGTAGGTAACGAGCTGGCGCACGATGCCGCGGAAGGCGTCGTCGAGGGTGGCGTCCTCGGCGATGATGCGCTCGGCTTCGGGGGCGTCGAGCCGCGCCAGGGCGTCGAGCACGCGGCGCAGCATGGCCACCGCCAGCTCGCCGGCGTGGCGCACGTCGGCCGCGCGCGGGATCTGCAGGCGGCCGCGCTCGTGGATCTGGCGCGCCATGCGGGCGATCTTCTCCGCCTCGTCGCCGGCGCGCTCGAGGTCGGTGACGATCTTGCTCACCGCCATGACCAGGCGCAGGTCGCTCGCCGCCGGCTGGCGGCGGGCGATAAGGTGGGCGCAGGCGTCGTCGATCTCGATCTCGCAGCCGTTGACGCGGCGGTCGTTCTCGCTCACCCGCAGCATCAGCTCGACGTTGCCGGTGGCGAGGCATTCGATGGCGGAATGGATCTGCGCCTCGACCAGGCCGCCCATCTGCAGCACGCGCGAGCGGATGGCCTCGAGGTCGGCGTCGTATTGCCGGGAAAGGTGTTCGGTCATCGTTTTCTCCTTAGCCGAAGCGGCCGGTGAGGTAGGCCTCGGTCTGCGGATTCCTCGGCTTGATGAAGACGTCGTCGGTCCAGCCGAACTCGATCAGCTCGCCGAGGTACATGTAGGCGGTGAAGTCCGACACCCGCGCCGCCTGCTGCATGTTGTGGGTGACGATGAGGATGGTCACGCGCTCCTTCAGCTCGGCGATCAGCTCCTCGATGCTGGCCGTGGCGATCGGGTCGAGCGCCGAGGTCGGCTCGTCGAAGAGCAGGATCTCCGGCTCGGTCGCCAGCGCCCGCGCGATGCACAGGCGCTGCTGCTGGCCGCCGGAAAGGTTGAAGGCCTGCTCGTGCAGGCGGTCCTTGACCTCGTTCCACAGCGCCGCCCCGCGCAGGGCCTCCTCGATCTTTTCCTCGAGGATGGCGCGCCGGTTGATGCCGCGCACGCGCAGGCCGTAGGCGACGTTCTCGAA
>JAANMU010002343.1_pt1 | contig 14504 bp, 13 predicted proteins | sample 7279701 | NCBI WGS metagenome assembly JAANMU01 (sample SAMN14094539, study PRJNA606508) | bioreactor metagenome | isolation source: A lab-scale SPAN reactor treating ammonium-rich wastewater day 57 | place: Ireland: Galway | collected 2017-03-13 | reverse complement strand
CCAAATGACCATTGCGCCAGGGCTTGTGATGGGTGCGGAAAATTTCTTTGACCCAATGAAGCAGTACAAAAAAGGGAAGAAGGATTGGATAAGGCTTGATTTCAAGGAAGAAAAGGGTTTATGGCGTGATAGTCATTTGCTATTGCACCTAAGCAGAAAAGACAATCAAGGAGATAGCCAGCCGCCGCAATTTATAGACAGGCTTGCCGAACTAGTTGATGAAAGTATTCTTGACAAGAAACACTTGTTTCATTACATGGCTTACGGAATCGGCATGGATCCAGAAAATCCACAAATGGCAAGGATCATTTTATACAAGTCTGAACACCTTCCTGTGCCGTTTTCATATTTTCAGTCAAACGAAAATGAAGATTTGGTTGGTACTGTCAGGCAAGCCATTGAATTTGCAGACAATGTACGCGCTAAATTGTCTTTTGCGACAAGCGTCTTGGCAAAGTTCTTTATATCGCCAACTGCCGACTTGAAAGATGGAAAGCAGCCTGACTCAAAAGACATAAAAAAACTTGCAAGCCATTACGGCGCAGAGCGTTTCTTCTGGAGCAGGCTGGAAGTCCCGTTTTATGAATTCCTGCAAACCATGCCAGAGGATGAATCCGCCCTTAGCCGATGGAAAGAAACCTTGCAAGAAACCGCATGGGAGGCATTGAAAAACGCGGAACGCATGGCGGGCGAAAATACAAAGGCGCTCAAAGCCGCGACCAGAGCCGAGGGCGTTTTGTACGGTGAACTCAAAAAACTGTTTCCAGAATCACAACCCCAAAAGGAGGTACCAGCATGAGCAGTTTGGAAGAACGATTTATAGACCGCCTGAAACAACTGGCGGAGGGCGATGAGCGAGGCGCGTTGGCTTCCCTGCGGCGCGGACTCGGTCAGCCGCCTGGCACGGTGGCGGAGATGTACCGTTATGTCGAACCGTTTCTCGGCGGCATGGAAAGCGGCGCGCGTTACAAAGAATCCGCTTTCTATTTAGTGGCGGCGTTGTTTGCCTTTCATCCAAAGTCCGCAAATGAAGGCAACATGGGAACACATCTGGCAAAGACCCGCACAGACGCTGGCGCGGACGCGCTTGAACGCCGCTTCACAGCCCTGCTTGCCGCGCATCCCGATGACCTGTCCGAATATCTGCGTCAGGCAGTGAGTTTTCTCAAGTCGAAAGAGATTCCAGTTAATTGGAATCAACTGCTTCGGGATTTGCAAAATTGGGACAAGCGGGACGACCCCAAATATTCCGTTCAAAAAAGATGGGCGCGGGAATTTTGGCGCAAAAATCAACCAACCGATTCAACCGATACTTCAAACGAAAAAGGAGAATAAACCATGTTCATCGAACTTCATATCTTACAGAATTTTGCCCCCTCCAATCTCAACCGTGACGATACGGGCAACCCCAAGGACACCGAATTTGGCGGCGTGCGCCGCGCGCGGATTTCTTCGCAGGCAGTGAAACGCTCCATTCGCCTTCATCCCGTTTTCGCCGAGACCACCGAGGTAGAACCTGCTGTTCGCACTCGCTGGATGACGCGGTTGATTGCTGAAGCGCTGGTCAAGGCTGGCAAGCCCGAAGATCAGGCAAGAGAAGTTGCCAATGCCTTCGCGATTCAGTACAGCAAACTGGAAGAGAAAAAAGGTCATACCAGCGTATTGCTTTATTTGAGTCAAAGCGAAATTGAGACCGCTGTAAAAGCGCTCACTGAAAAATGGAAAGAGATCACCAAGAATTTGAAGGACGGTAAAAGTCCCGAACTGGATGCCTTCGCTAAAGAATTTTTCAAAGAACTGAAGGATCGCACCAGCGCGCCTGATATTGCGCTGTTTGGGCGTATGTTGGCAGAAAAACCCGAACTCAATATCGACGCTGCCTGCCAGGTTGCCCATGCCCTTTCCACTCACCGAGTCAACATGGACATGGATTTCTATACCGCAGTGGATGATTTGACTCGTGACGATGAGGCAGGCGCGGGCATGATGGGCGTCACCGCTTTCAACAGCGCTTGTTTCTATCGCTACGCCCGCATTGATTGGGACTTGCTCGTCAAGAATCTCGGCGATGACAAAGAACTCGCCCGCAAGACCGTGGAAGGCTTTTTGCGCGCGGCGGCGTTGGCGATCCCCTCTGGCAAGCAGAACAGTTTTGCCGCCCAAAACCCGCCCGACTTCATGCTCGGCGTTGTCCGCAAGGATGGACAATCCTGGTCATTGGCAAATGCCTTTGAAACGCCCGTCAAACCTGGGCGCGATGGCGGGCTAATGTCCGCTTCGATACAAAAACTGGATGAGTATTGGGCGAAGTTGAATAAAGCCTACGGCGGCAACGGCATGACGACCGCCGCGTTGTCGCTGGACGTTCCGCCTGCAAATCTTCCTACTGAAGAAAATATGGAAAGCTGGTTGAAAAAACTGCTCGGCTCGTTGGAGTAACTCATGAACACACTCCTCATTCGCTTAAGCGCCCCCATGCAATCCTGGGGGACGCAAAGCCGATTCACCGTGCGTGATACGGGGCTAGAACCATCCAAGAGCGGCGTGCTGGGCTTGCTCTGCGCGGCTCTCGGTATTGACCGCGAAGACGATGGCAGCTTGCAACCGCTTGCTTCCCTGCGCATGGGAGTCCGTGTGGACAGGGAAGGTTTGCTGAAAGTGGACTATCACACCGCAAAAAACGTCCGCATGGCAAACGGCAAAACGAAAGATACCGAAGTATCCAACCGCTACTACCTAGCCGATGCCGTCTTTCTTGTTGGGCTGGAAAGCGAAGATCTTGCTCTGTTGGAAAAGATTCAAAGCGCTTTGGGTAAACCAGTCTGGGCATTGTTCTTTGGACGTAAGGCATTTGTGCCATCCGAATCGATTGTGCTGACCGATGGTTCTGGCTTGCCCGTCGGTTTACGAAAAGGTGAATCGCTTGAACAATCTCTAAAAGGCTATCCGACACTTTGTCCATCTGAAAAAGAAAAACTGCGCGTGGTGTTGGAAGACACGGACGGAGCAATCGTTCGAACCGATCAGCCGCTGTCCTTCTCACGCGAGCGGCGCAAGTTTGCCCCTCGCCGCGTGACGGTTGCATTTTTTGATGTGCCTGAATCTACAAAGGAGGTTGCCTAATGTACCTCTCCCGCCTCATCCTCAACCCGCGTTCGCGGCAAGTGCGAAACGAACTGGCAGACCCGTATGAACTCCATCGAACAGTTTGCCAGGCGTTTCCTGACGCGAATTATAAGGCTAATGAGCCATCTGGCATTCTCTTTCGTTTGGATATCCACCCACGTATCTACATCCCCACCCTGCTGGTGCAATCACTTTGGAAGCCAAGTTGGGATTTTCTTCGCATTGAAAAGAAAGACTACCTGTTGGGAGAGAACGAACTGCCTTTGGATGTGGAAAATCCTTCCTTCAAGGAAATGAACCTGCAACTACGCGAGGGGCAAGCGATTGCTTTTCGTCTGCGCGCCAACCCGACGGTCAAAAAAGATCGGGAAGGAAAAGGGCAGGGACGTCGCTTGGGACTCATCCACGAAGGAGACCAGCTAAAGTGGTTGGAACGAAAAATCAACTCAGCGGGAAGCGCTCTGGTTTCGGCGCGTATCTCGGGCGAAGAGTTCGCAAAAGGAAAGTTGTTCTCCGAACGAACGGATGAAAAACGAATGCGCTTTTTATCTGTACAGTTCGACGGCATTTTACAAGTAAACGATCCCGGCCTGTTGGTGCAAGCAGTCAAGTCGGGAATTGGAAGCGGTAAGGGACTGGGTTTCGGCCTCTTGTCACTTGCCCCCGTTCGTCGGTAATCCTCAGGTCATCTTGCGGGTAGTACGAATCGTACTGCGAGTCGATCAAAGATGTACCTCATCGGAGACATGGGGAACCATTTGAGATCGCTCGGCCTCCATCCGCACCTTAACAACCAAATATTTGCTTTGGAAAGGATGTGAATGATGCAAGACTTACACGAACTCCCCAAGTTGCGTGATAGTTTAAGCTACCTGTATGTGGAACATGCCGTGCTCAACCAAAAGGATCACGCCATCGAGTACATTCGTGAGGATGAGGGCCGCGTGATGATTCCCGTCGCGGCCCTCTCCACGCTTCTGCTGGGACCCGGCACTCGTATCACCCATGCCGCGGTCCGTACGCTGGCAGACAATGGTTGCTCTATTGTCTGGGTAGGAGAGGCAGGTACCAAGTTCTATGCCCAGGGTTGTGGTGAAACGCGACGGTCCTTCCACCTTTTGCGTCAGGCAGAAATGTTGTGTGACGCACAAAAGCACATGGAGGTTGTCCGAAAGATGTATCAGATGCGCTTTCCCGAACAACTCGATCCAAGCCTGGCCCTGGAGCAGATTCGCGGAATGGAGGGAGCGCGCGTCCGTAGCGCATACTACCAGGCCAGCAAGACCTACGGCGTGACCTGGCATGGTCGAAATTATGACCGCGGCAATTGGAGCAATAGCGATCCGATCAACCGTGCTCTTTCATCGGCAAATGCCTTACTAAACAGCCTTTGTCATACGGCGATTGTTTCAGGCGGCTACTCCCCTGCCTTGGGGTTCGTCCACACCGGGAAACAGCTTTCATTTGTTTACGACATTGCCGATCTCTACAAGGCCGAATTCACGATTCCGCTTGCTTTCCGGATCGTATCTGAATCCACTGATCGTGTTGACACACGCGTGCGCGTTGCCTGCCGGGAGAAATTTCGTGAGGCGAAGTTGCTGGAACGCATTCTGCCGGATATTGACAATCTTTTTCAAATTGATTCGCTGTCTCTTGCCGATTCAGCGAACTACGATCAAGACGCCGCCCTACCCGGCCCGCTTTGGGACGACCCAGAAAGTGAAGAGGCTGAATGATCGTTATGATTCTCGAAAAAGTCCCTTTGCGCTTGCGCGGCGAATTAACCCGTTGGTTGATCGAACCACGTCATGGTATGTTTGTTGGGCACGTGAATGCAATGGTCCGCGAACGCTTGTGGGAAAAATGCTGTAAAGCACGAGGGACTGGCGGAGTAGTTCAAATCTGGTCCACCAATACCGAACAGCATTTCGCCATGCGTATGAATGGAGAGACGTCTCGTCAGGTGGTTGAGTTAGAGGGCTTACAATTGATTAGAATTCCCATCGAACCTGGAGAAAAAATTGAGGAGGCACCCCCAGATATGGACGAAAAGCCGTAAAATTTAGTTTTAGACCAAAATTTAGTATGTTCCCCACACACGTGGGGATGAACCGGCGGGCATGAGCGGATCGGATGCGATCACAAAATGTTCCCCACACACGTGGGGATGAACCGTCGCGATTGCGATGAATGGAGGATGAAATGAATGTTCCCCACACACGTGGGGATGAACCGACTTGTTTGTGGGGCTGAAAGCCGACCGTAACATGTTCCCCACACACGTGGGGATGAACCGGTGGTTACAATCGAAACCGTGAACGGCGAATACATGTTCCCCACACACGTGGGGATGAACCGTCGCCGCAGTCATCACCGCCATCGGGGTTTTGATGTTCCCCACACACGTGGGGATGAACCGTTATCCCACCAGCCGGACAGCATCTTTTCGTCAATGTTCCCCACACACGTGGGGATGAACCGGTAGCCACCGCCGCGCCAGTCTCACGATTCACATGTTCCCCACACACGTGGGGATGAACCGTCTCCGCGGGGCGGCAGGCCAGGCGGCCTACCATGTTCCCCACACACGTGGGGATGAACCGTACTCCCCCACCTGGGGAGGCGGCGGAGTTATATGTTCCCCACACACGTGGGGATGAACCGACAACGCCGAGGAGTTTGCGCGGACACTCCCTGATGTTCCCCACACACGTGGGGATGAACCGCCGTCCATCAGTGGTTGCGTGAGCAGCCACGTAATGTTCCCCACACACGTGGGGATGAACCGCCCTCGCAGGTGTCATTCTCATACCCAATATTATGTTCCCCACACACGTGGGGATGAACCGAACAGCACGGTCAAAGGCTTACTTCCACAGAGATGTTCCCCACACACGTGGGGATGAACCGCCTAACACAGCATGTACCAGACGGCGGGGATTCATGTTCCCCACACACGTGGGGATGAACCGTCACGCCGAAAAGCGGCAATGTCCCGCTGGCAATGTTCCCCACACACGTGGGGATGAACCGTTTGACACCCCGCCACCCTCGGACGTTTGACGCATGTTCCCCACACACGTGGGGATGAACCGGGCGAAAAGTCCGCTACAAAGACGGCGGGGGTATGTTCCCCACACACGTGGGGATGAACCGAAAAACGCGCTCGTGAACATGCTATCGAAATGCATGTTCCCCACACACGTGGGGATGAACCGGCGTCGTAGAAGCAACGCAACCCGAAAAAAATATGTTCCCCACACACGTGGGGATGAACCGTTGCTTTCGTTTCTCCGTGTCCAAATTGCCACATGTTCCCCACACACGTGGGGATGAACCGCAACGCGAGAGAGACGAGCGGGCGTATATCGCCATGTTCCCCACACACGTGGGGATGAACCGCAATCTATCGTCAGGAAACGGTGCGGCTTATTAAATGTTCCCCACACACGTGGGGATGAACCGTTCGTTGGGACAGTCAAGAAGCATCTCGAATTTAATGTTCCCCACACACGTGGGGATGAACCGCGCTGCGCCTGGACGACGAGGGTCGGAGCGTGATGTTCCCCACACACGTGGGGATGAACCGACCTTTGGTTTCAGCCCACGCAAAAGCCGAACATGTTCCCCACACACGTGGGGATGAACCGTATTCAAAGTCATCGGCGGCGAGTTCCGTGTAATGTTCCCCACACACGTGGGGATGAACCGTCGGTCAACTATGTCAAAAACGCGTTCAAGGCATGTTCCCCACACACGTGGGGATGAACCGCGGACGCGCCCAGCGATTGCGCCTGTCTGTGCATGTTCCCCACACACGTGGGGATGAACCGACAACGCAGAGGAGTTTGCGCGAACGCTTCCCATGTTCCCCACACACGTGGGGATGAACCGCCAGCCGATGACGTTGAAACGTCCGTTACTGAATGTTCCCCACACACGTGGGGATGAACCGGTATCAGAACGGCTTGAAAAAAGCCGGAGTTGCATGTTCCCCACACACGTGGGGATGAACCGATAACGGAAATCTAGCGCGAAAGCGCACCCCACATGTTCCCCACACACGTGGGGATGAACCGCGATTGGTGTCAGAAAATTTCGTAGCGTAGGGATGTTCCCCACACACGTGGGGATGAACCGACGCCTGGCCTGCCTGCTGGCAGCCCTATCAAATGTTCCCCACACACGTGGGGATGAACCGTTCGTGAACCTGGGGGCGATGCGCGGGAATTTCATGTTCCCCACACACGTGGGGATGAACCGCCGATGGCACCGACGGCCTGTTTATGAAAGTCATGTTCCCCACACACGTGGGGATGAACCGTCCAGCGCGGATTCATTCGCCTTCGACATCTCATGTTCCCCACACACGTGGGGATGAACCGTTGTCATAAAGCCATGTTCCGCCGATCCAATACATGTTCCCCACACACGTGGGGATGAACCGTGAAATGGGTAAAATGACATCTCATCGCAAACATGTTCCCCACACACGTGGGGATGAACCGGTCGTTATCGCGCAAGGCGGCGATAAAAAGACATGTTCCCCACACACGTGGGGATGAACCGTACGCCACCATCGCAGCCAGGATGTCGCTCATAATGTTCCCCACACACGTGGGGATGAACCGGATAATACTGCCGCCGTGATTGCTATGGCGATGATGTTCCCCACACACGTGGGGATGAACCGGGAATGCAGGACTTGGAGGTCCAGTGGATAAAATGTTCCCCACACACGTGGGGATGAACCGCGATGGTGGCATGGACGCGGGCAAACACATCATGTTCCCCACACACGTGGGGATGAACCGTATTGGCCGCTCGAAGGCTCTGACCCGACCTGATGTTCCCCACACACGTGGGGATGAACCGCCTGCTCCGCATCGCACGCGAAGCGCGCCGTTCATGTTCCCCACACACGTGGGGATGAACCGTTCGGTACAAAATCTCTGTCCGACTACGGCAAGATGTTCCCCACACACGTGGGGATGAACCGGAATACACCATCGGCTTGTCGCAGTCGCCGAAATGTTCCCCACACACGTGGGGATGAACCGTCCAGGCCGGTGAATAGCAGGAGCGCCGCAAGCATGTTCCCCACACACGTGGGGATGAACCGTACGACGAAATATTCGTATCCGAGTGAATTGGCATGTTCCCCACACACGTGGGGATGAACCGTACAAGACGGACCCGTCAACAATTTGCGCGAAAAATGTTCCCCACACACGTGGGGATGAACCGGAGGCGTCGCGTCGTATGCGGATATGTCTGAGATGTTCCCCACACACGTGGGGATGAACCGCCAAAGTAACCATTAGGACGCAAAAGCCTTGTATGTTCCCCACACACGTGGGGATGAACCGATTACATCAAAACTGACCCGCAAGAAAATCTTATGTTCCCCACACACGTGGGGATGAACCGATGAGCGGCGCGGACAGCGAACCGACATTCTTCATGTTCCCCACACACGTGGGGATGAACCGCAACACACCGCAAAAAACCCAATAGAGCCAAATCATGTTCCCCACACACGTGGGGATGAACCGAGATGGTTGGAGATGCGTAATCGCCAGACGAGATGTTCCCCACACACGTGGGGATGAACCGTCCGCTACAAAGACGGCGGGGGGTACGAGTACATGTTCCCCACACACGTGGGGATGAACCGAGGTAACCTATCATGGGCATCAGTACCTATATCATGTTCCCCACACACGTGGGGATGAACCGGCTGGAAGGAGCCGAGATGCGCACAGAAGTAAAATGTTCCCCACACACGTGGGGATGAACCGAATTGAGTAAGTTTCCAGAATACGCTACTGACATGTTCCCCACACACGTGGGGATGAACCGGGTGGCATGATCGGCGTACAGGGCGGCAATGCATGTTCCCCACACACGTGGGGATGAACCGTCCAGAAGCGGAGACATAAATCCCGGACGCTTTCATGTTCCCCACACACGTGGGGATGAACCGCATTGTGGTTTCGGATGAAGAAAATGAATATCATGTTCCCCACACACGTGGGGATGAACCGTCTGTATACTGGCGACCTTGTTTCCATTGACATGTTCCCCACACACGTGGGGATGAACCGTTCCTGCCGATTACAAGTCGGATGCGCTACGAATGTTCCCCACACACGTGGGGATGAACCGTGGACAAGCCGATTTATGATGCAGGTACTTATATGTTCCCCACACACGTGGGGATGAACCGGAATTAACTCGCATGGTGAAAAATCTGTATGCATGTTCCCCACACACGTGGGGATGAACCGTACGTGGTCAACGCTGGATTCGCGGGCGACGGCATGTTCCCCACACACGTGGGGATGAACCGTCCAGTGGATAAAATCCACCGACCGTATGGTAATGTTCCCCACACACGTGGGGATGAACCGATAAAATGTTTGCAGAAAAGTTACTCGCGTCAAATGTTCCCCACACACGTGGGGATGAACCGCAACAGCGCTAACAGGACGGCGGCAAGCGTAAATGTTCCCCACACACGTGGGGATGAACCGACTCCCTGATTGGTTTTGCGCCGCAACTTCGCATGTTCCCCACACACGTGGGGATGAACCGGGCGGCAAGGGTGACAAGCGTCAGACGTTTCATATGTTCCCCACACACGTGGGGATGAACCGTCGCTTATCGGACTTGGCGACGACGCGCAAAAAATGTTCCCCACACACGTGGGGATGAACCGCGTACAGTGGACGAGTGGCGGGCTTTGGCGAAATGTTCCCCACACACGTGGGGATGAACCGACCGCTTGCCATCATCCATCCTGCGGCATCAGATGTTCCCCACACACGTGGGGATGAACCGCGATGCAAGGCCGCTGGAAAGCGACCATCGCTATGTTCCCCACACACGTGGGGATGAACCGAACTTGCCCGCGCCCGCGAACAAACACGGCAACATGTTCCCCACACACGTGGGGATGAACCGTCGGGCGCGGAAAAAACCAGGTTGAGCGCTGGGATGTTCCCCACACACGTGGGGATGAACCGTTACGACCGTCGGCGCGGCGAAGGTTGTCGAAATGTTCCCCACACACGTGGGGATGAACCGTCCGCTTCGGTCTGTTTCATGCGGGATTCGACATGTTCCCCACACACGTGGGGATGAACCGTAATACAAGAGCAGGCGGAACAAGGCGGCGAAATGTTCCCCACACACGTGGGGATGAACCGTTGTCTGTTGTGCCTTCCGAGTTTCATCAGGTATGTTCCCCACACACGTGGGGATGAACCGGCCAAAGACGGGGCTTCGTTGTGCGTTGGCAAATGTTCCCCACACACGTGGGGATGAACCGTTTCCAAACCTGTTTACCGCCCATCGCCTGAACATGTTCCCCACACACGTGGGGATGAACCGTTTTGAGCGGGAATTTCTTTTTGCCATCTACGCATGTTCCCCACACACGTGGGGATGAACCGTCGCCGCAGTCATTACCGCCATCGGGGTTTTGAATGTTCCCCACACACGTGGGGATGAACCGTAGACCTAAACTCCGTGTTTCAGGAAAACGAAATGTTCCCCACACACGTGGGGATGAACCGGAGAGAGCAAAAAACCATGCCGCTTATGCCGCATGTTCCCCACACACGTGGGGATGAACCGTTGCGGTTGTCCAATGCTGTTAGTTTCAACCATGTTCCCCACACACGTGGGGATGAACCGTATCCTGGGCGATTCACGGACACGAAAGCCAGATGTTCCCCACACACGTGGGGATGAACCGGTGGGCGTTGGCATACATGCCGGCCGTGTAGGAAATGTTCCCCACACACGTGGGGATGAACCGTGGACGGAGCGCGATGAGTCGCTGTTGGCTCTCATGTTCCCCACACACGTGGGGATGAACCGACAGAATCCGACATTCGCAATGTGTTTGCGTCATGTTCCCCACACACGTGGGGATGAACCGCCAGACCTCCCAACCTACGCAGAAATCGAAGGATGTTCCCCACACACGTGGGGATGAACCGTCGTGCGTGTGGTCGGGACGTATGGCGTGAGCATGTTCCCCACACACGTGGGGATGAACCGGATGGACGCGAGAGGTCTACGTTCAGGTGGCAATGTTCCCCACACACGTGGGGATGAACCGCCTGCTCGAACGTCTGCGCCTCCACGTCCGAGATGTTCCCCACACACGTGGGGATGAACCGTTGGCGCTGTACGACCCGAAGACGCAGGAAGAATGTTCCCCACACACGTGGGGATGAACCGTAGATGTTCGCCGCGTGAACATCCCACCAGTTTCATGTTCCCCACACACGTGGGGATGAACCGTCAAAAGCCCGGTCCACAATTTCCAAAACGCATGTTCCCCACACACGTGGGGATGAACCGCCAACGCCACATGCGTTGCCTGCGGGCGCGAACATGTTCCCCACACACGTGGGGATGAACCGAGTTGACATACGCTGGGGCGCAGTTGGGATTTTATGTTCCCCACACACGTGGGGATGAACCGAGTTAATAACAAGAGAGAGGATGAAGATGAAAATGTTCCCCACACACGTGGGGATGAACCGTTATCGCGTCTCCGCCGCCGCAGTCGCCAGAAATGTTCCCCACACACGTGGGGATGAACCGATTCGGGCGATGCGCGCCTGGGCGTATTATATATGTTCCCCACACACGTGGGGATGAACCGGCTGCCACCCGCATAGACCCGACACCCGAAGCATGTTCCCCACACACGTGGGGATGAACCGTAGCTTCGCGACGACGCAGGCGCCGAAGCAGGACATGTTCCCCACACACGTGGGGATGAACCGGCTACGACCCGCGCCGAAACCTAAAAGGCGTCATGTTCCCCACACACGTGGGGATGAACCGGTTGACGCGTCGTTATCTCGATGGCATGAAGGCATGTTCCCCACACACGTGGGGATGAACCGACTTCGTCGAAGGTCGATTTTTACGACAACCAATGTTCCCCACACACGTGGGGATGAACCGTTTACAGCCTAGCGCGAAGCCAAAATCCTCTCATGTTCCCCACACACGTGGGGATGAACCGTTCTGCGCCTCGAAAAGCGTTTTCCCCGCCCGAAATGTTCCCCACACACGTGGGGATGAACCGTTTTGGGGAGGGACGGCGAGTTTTGGGATTGCATGTTCCCCACACACGTGGGGATGAACCGCAGCGGCAGGCAAAATACCTGGCGCATTTGCAATGTTCCCCACACACGTGGGGATGAACCGCGTAACCCGTTAGGCAGACCTGAAAGGATGAAATGTTCCCCACACACGTGGGGATGAACCGGGTGGGGCGAGAGACTCGCCCCACAAAATCAAAATGTTCCCCACACACGTGGGGATGAACCGCCAACGCCGAGGGCGATGACGCCGAACGCCGCATGTTCCCCACACACGTGGGGATGAACCGCGGGGGCGACGCGGAATGTCAGGTCGTTCCACATGTTCCCCACACACGTGGGGATGAACCGCCTGTCTTGCGGCGGGAGCATGACAATATCATATGTTCCCCACACACGTGGGGATGAACCGCGGGCGCGCCCAGCGATTGCGCCTGTCTGTGCATGTTCCCCACACACGTGGGGATGAACCGATAGCGTCACATGGCGGAAACTAACGCTTGCAATGTTCCCCACACACGTGGGGATGAACCGAAATCGCCCGCCTGATGGAAGGCGGAGCGGCGTATGTTCCCCACACACGTGGGGATGAACCGATCGGCGCGTTCGGGACAAAAGCCGTTATTGGCATGTTCCCCACACACGTGGGGATGAACCGGGTAGCAACGGCAGGCGATGACGCTACCCGACATGTTCCCCACACACGTGGGGATGAACCGAGGCGATATTTGTCCAGCAGTTACACTACTGGCATGTTCCCCACACACGTGGGGATGAACCGTTCCTACTGGACAATTTCGGAAAGTCCGGCGCATGTTCCCCACACACGTGGGGATGAACCGTTCGCCGTAGTAGAACTGCCTCCGTCCGGTTACATGTTCCCCACACACGTGGGGATGAACCGTACCGGAATGGGGAGATACTGTTTGGATTCGCATGTTCCCCACACACGTGGGGATGAACCGAGGGCGCTAGACGGTGTCGCTCCCGCGATTACATGTTCCCCACACACGTGGGGATGAACCGATACAGACTCGAAAAACGCATACAGGCGGCGGATGTTCCCCACACACGTGGGGATGAACCGCCGTCCAGCACAAGCGCGCGGTGTGGAAGTGGAATGTTCCCCACACACGTGGGGATGAACCGCGACTGCCGCCGCCGTGAAGGCGGCTACCGACCATGTTCCCCACACACGTGGGGATGAACCGCGTCCCCGTCCTGTTGTCAGATGACGCCGCGACATGTTCCCCACACACGTGGGGATGAACCGCGACGCGACGCTCAAAGTTCCCGCCGCGACGAATGTTCCCCACACACGTGGGGATGAACCGGCGGTGGCGAGGCGGTTAGAGCCTACGCGTTCATGTTCCCCACACACGTGGGGATGAACCGGCCGCCGAAACGCGTTACTTCTGGCCGGATGAATGTTCCCCACACACGTGGGGATGAACCGAGTTTATGCACGCGCAACTTCTGAAACAGCGCATGTTCCCCACACACGTGGGGATGAACCGCCGCCAGCAACAGCCCCGCCAATACTGCCGCCATGTTCCCCACACACGTGGGGATGAACCGATGGCGGTCAATGGGTGAAAGAATATGTGTATATGTTCCCCACACACGTGGGGATGAACCGCCCATTGCCATAGTAATCACGGCGGCGGTATTCATGTTCCCCACACACGTGGGGATGAACCGCCGGACGCGGCTAGTTTTGCCAGCACGCCGACATGTTCCCCACACACGTGGGGATGAACCGAGTTGCGCGAAAAGTGGCAGACGGCGACAGGTATGTTCCCCACACACGTGGGGATGAACCGTCTGGAATTTCGCGACCGGCGCGGCGGTTACAATGTTCCCCACACACGTGGGGATGAACCGGGTTACCCTCCGCCCCGAATGGCGTGTCGAGCGCATGTTCCCCACACACGTGGGGATGAACCGTTGTGCCGCGTCGAGGGTCGAAAACCAGACGCATGTTCCCCACACACGTGGGGATGAACCGCCTGCTGGCGGGCGCACAAAGATCACGCCGCTCATGTTCCCCACACACGTGGGGATGAACCGTCCCACTTGTCGAGCGGAAAACACAGAGCGACAAATGTTCCCCACACACGTGGGGATGAACCGCAATAGACGTGATGGAAGCGCGCGTAGATGAACATGTTCCCCACACACGTGGGGATGAACCGTATTGGCCGCTCGAAGGCTCTGACCCGACCTGATGTTCCCCACACACGT
>JAANMU010002336.1_pt1 | contig 14524 bp, 25 predicted proteins | sample 7279701 | NCBI WGS metagenome assembly JAANMU01 (sample SAMN14094539, study PRJNA606508) | bioreactor metagenome | isolation source: A lab-scale SPAN reactor treating ammonium-rich wastewater day 57 | place: Ireland: Galway | collected 2017-03-13 | reverse complement strand
GTCATGAAGCGGCACCACTTCGCCGGTCAGGAAGCCTCGCACGGCGTCGAGCGCAAGCACCGATCGGCGGGCGGCATCGGCGCGCAGGGCAACCGCGGATTCGGCCGCTGCGTGAAGAAGGGCAAGAAGATGGCCGGTCACATGGGCCACGAGCGATGCACGGTCCGCAATCAGCGTCTCGTTTCGATCGACAAGGATCGAAACCTGCTGCTGATCAAGGGCGCGGTTCCGGGTCCGAAGGGTGGATACGTACTGGTCTGTAAGGCGAAGACAAGGGGATAGGCACGACGGGTCGCAGGCGGCATCCGGCCGCGGCGGCCCTTTTTGTTTGATGGATGACGCGATCGAGCGAGCGCGAATCAGACGCGCGATTGAGACGGTAAGGACATGATTGAGATACCAGTCTTCAACATGAAGGGCGAGAAGGTCGGCAGCGAGAAGCTGGACCCGGCGGTGCTGGGCGGCCGCGTTCGCACGGCGCTGCTCAAGCAGGCGGTCGTGGCCTATCGCAACAACCAGCGCCAGGGCACGGTTCAGACCCGCAGCCGCGGCATGGTCGACGGCTCAACGCGCAAGCTGTATCGCCAGAAGGGCACGGGCAACGCCCGCGCCGGCAACGTGCGCACGCCGGTCCGCGTCGGCGGCGGCCATGCCTTCGCGAAGATCAACCGCGACTTCTCGCAGAAGCTGCCGCAGCAGATGCGACAACTCGCGCGGAACAGCGCGGTGCTGGCCAAGGCCAGGACAGGGGCGGCGGTGATTCTGAAGGACTTGAAGCTGGCCGGGCCCAAGACCAAGCAGATGGCCGGCATGCTGAAGGCCATCAAGGCGGATCGTGGCGCGCTGCTGACCGTGACGACGGAAGACCCGAACGTGCGGCTGTCGTCGCGAAACATTCCGAATTTCGGCGTGAAGCTGGTGTGGGACGCGAATGCGTATGACATTCTCCGGGCGCGCATGCTGATCTTCACGCCCGAGGCGTTTGGCGCGATCACAAAGGACCCGCAGACGGCGGGCCGACCGGCGAAGGCATAGGTGAGGCATGGATATCTATCAGATCATCAAGCGACCGCTGGTCACCGAGAAGGGCATGCACCAGACCAAGCGGTCGCACACGGCGACGCGATCGCGGCCCGGTCGCGGCGGCTCGTACACGTTTGAGGTGCACCCCGAGGCGAACAAGCAGCAGATTCGCACGGCGGTTGAGAAGATCTACAACGTGAAAGTGTCGACGGTTCGCACGAGCAACCATCCCGGCAAGCGCCGGCGATACAAGTTCAAGATGGGTCTGACGCGGCATTGGAAGAAGGCGGTCGTCGTGCTGGATGTGAATTCGCACATCGACCTGTTCTAAACACGGCGAAAAGAGAACGAAGGCGGACGAGCCATGGGCGTAAAGATTTACAAGAAGACGACGGCCGGTCGGCGGCAGAGCAGCGTCAACGACTTCGCGGAGTTGACCGACAAGCGCCTGCGCCCGGTGAAGTCGCTGCTTCGCCCGCTGGTCAAGACCGGCGGCCGGAACAACCAGGGCTACACGACCTCGCGGTTCCGCGGCGGCGGTGCCAAGCGGATGTACCGCGTGATCGACTTCAAGCGCAACAAGGACGGCGTCGCGGCGTCGGTCCAGGCGATTGAGTACGATCCGAATCGCAATTGTTTCATCGCCCGGTTGAAGTACCCCGACGGCGAATTGCGTTACATCCTCGCGCCGAACGGCCTGAAGGCCGGCGACACGGTCATGAGCGGCATGGAGGCCGAGCCGAAGCTGGGCAACTGCCTCCCGCTGAAGATCATGCCAGTCGGCATGGACATTCACAACATCGAACTTGTTGCGGGTCAGGGCGGCAAGCTGATTCGCACGGCCGGTGCGGTGGGACGGCTCGCGGCGCGCGAGGGGGGCTGGGCCACGATCATTTTGCCAAGCGGCGAAATGCGTCAGGTTCGCGCGGAGTGTCGCGCGACGGTGGGCCAGCTCGGCAATCTGGATTTCAAGAACATCATTCTCGGCAAGGCCGGGCGCAAGCGGCACCTGGGCCGGCGGCCGCACAATCGCGGCACGTCGATGAACCCGGTGGCGCACCCGCTGGGCGGCGGCGAGGGTCGCAGCGGCGGCGGTCGGCATCCGTGCAGCCCGACGGGCAAGCTGGCCAAGGGCGGCCGGACGCGCAACCCGCGCAAGAATTCGAATCGGCGCATTCTGCGACGGCGCAAGAGTCGTCGGTATGGTCAGGTGTCGTTGAAGCGGCGCAAGTGAGTCGCGATTGAAGGAGTGACGAGGACAGTATGGGACGCAGCCTGAAAAAAGGACCGTTTGTCGATCCCCGCCTCTTCGAGAAGGTGGAGCGGGCGATCCGCGAGAACAGCCACGAGCCGATCAAGACGTGGGCGCGGCGCTGCACGATTCCGCCGGAGTTTGTCGGGCGGACGTTCGACGTGCACAACGGCAAGCAGTTCAAGAAGGTGTTCGTGACCGAAGACATGGTCGGCCACAAGCTGGGTGAGTTCTCCCCGACGCGTACGTGGCGAGGCCACTCGAAGAAGGCAGCCGGCGAAGCGGCCGCAGCGGCGAAGTAACGAGGCCCCGGCGAGGTAGCAAGACATGGCGACGTTTACATCCAAGCATCGATTCGCCCGGATCAGCCCGCGCAAGGCGCGGCTGGTGACCGAGCTGATCGCCGGGCGTCATGTGAATGACGCACTGGATCTTTTGAAGTTCACCAACAAGCGCGCGAGCGTCCTGGTAGACAAGGTACTCCGAGCGGCGATGGCCGATGCCGACGAGCGGGAGGCCGACGTGCGGCGGTTGTTTGTTCACGAGGCGCGCGTCGACGGCGGGCCGATCATCAAGCGTTTCCAGCCGAAGGATCGCGGCCGGGCGCATTCGATTCACAAGCGAACGAGCCACATCGTGGTGACGGTCGGCGAAGGACCGAGAGGCTAAAGGCAACATGGGACAGAAAACGCATCCAATCGGATTCCGAGTCGGCGTCACCGAAGACTGGCGCTCGCGCTGGTACGCGCCGAAGGCGGCGTACGCCGAGTTCCTCATTGAGGACCAGAAGATTCGCAAGCTCATCGATGAGAAGCTCAACCGCACGCCGCCGTTCGCGGGCTGCGCGAAGGTCGAGATCGAACGCACGCGCAACGAGGTGAAGGTCGTCCTGCATACGGCGCGGCCGGGCATGGTCATCGGTCCGAAGGGGGCCGAGGTCGACAAGCTTCGCGAAGCCGTGGAAGACCTGATCGACCGGAAGGTCAGCGTCAACATCATCGAGATCAAGAATCCCGATTTGAACGCCCAGTTGATCGCCCAGGACATCTGCGAACAGCTCAAGCGCCGCGCCTCGTTCCGACGAGCCATGAAGCAGCGGTGTGAACAGGCCATTGGCGCCGGTGCGCTGGGTGTGAAGGTTATCTGCAAGGGCCGGCTCGGCGGCGCGGAAATGTCTCGCATGGAGACGCAGAAGGTCGGCTCGATCCCGCTCCAGACGCTCGACGCCCACGTGGACTACGGTTTCGCGACGGCGTTCACGACGTACGGCGCGATCGGCGTGCGGGTATGGCTTTACAAAGGTCAATATGGCGAGGAAGTCGACGCCGCGGCAGCCGCCGAGGGCGGATCGGCATCGGCGCCGCGCGGTCGACGCGCTCGCGCGTTGCGGCAGCACGGCGGCCCGTCCGGCGGGGCATCGGCGCCGGTTTCGGCACCCGCCGGTGGTGATGGCGCGAACGCGGGTCAGGGAAGCTAACACGAGGGAGTGAGCAGTCATGGCGTTGATGCCATCGAGAGTGAAGTATCGCAAGCACCAGCGCGGCAAGCTGCGCGGCAATGCCACGCGCGGCAACACCGTCTCGTACGGCGAGTTTGGTTTGCAGACGCTTGAGGGCGGATGGATCAGTGGCCGACAGATCGAGGCGGGCCGCATGTGCGCGTCGCACTTCCTTCAGCGGCAGGGTCGCGTGTTCATTCGCATCTTCCCGCACAAGAGCGTGTCGTCCAAACCGCTGGAAACGCGTATGGGCAAGGGCAAGGGCGAGCCGGATTACTGGGTCGCCGTGGTGAAGCCCGGCACGGTGTTGTTTGAGATCGGCGGCGTGGATGAGATCGTGGCGCGGCAGGCACTGGGCGGCGTGGCGCACAAGATGCCAATGCGGTGCCGGTTTGTGAAGCGTCGACACGGAATTTGATGAAAGCGAGTCCGGCGGACGGCGCCGGGGAGCAAGGGCGATGAAGGTAACGGATATACGCGAGCTGAAGACCGACGAGCTTCACAACGAGCTGGATCGATTGCGCCGGCACCTGTTTGATTTGCGCAGTCAGCGCGTGACGGAAAAGCTCGAAGACCCGACGCAACTGGTCAAAACGAAGAAGGACATCGCGCGCCTGCTGACGGTGCTGACCGAGCGAGGTGAGAAGGATGTCGAGCAGAAGCAGATGAAGCTGGAATCGACTGGTGGCGGCCGGGCGGCGAAGGCGACGACGAAGAAAGCATAGTGAGCAAATGGGCACGTTCGATCGTGCCAATGGGTTAAACGATGGCAGCGATGGACACAATGACGACATCCGGTGCGACGGCGCGCAAGAGCCGGCGCACAAAGATTGCGGTGGTTGAGAGCGACCGGGGCAACAAGACGCTGCGGGTGCGGATTGACCGTCTGGTGCAGCACGCGAAGTACGGCAAGTATCAGCGGCGCAAGAGCGTCCTGCACGTGCACGACGAGAAGAACGAAGCAAAGGCCGGCGACGTGGTCGAGATCATGGAATGCCGCCCCGTCAGCAAGACGAAATCGTGGCGACTGCTGCGCGTGGTGCGCAAGGCGATACAGGTGTCGTAATGATTCAGGCAGAGAGCGTAGTGGACATCGCGGACAACACCGGCGCGAAGCGCGCCCTGGTGATTCGCGTGCTGGGCGGTTCGACGGCGCGGGGTTCGTTCACGCGGCGCACGGCGTCGGTGGGCGACATCGTGGTGTGTGCCGTGAAGAAGGCGCTGCCCAACAGCGATTATCTGATGGGGTCTACGCGTAAAGAGCGCGGGACGCGTCGCAAGGTGAAGGCCGTGGTTGTGCGGACCAAGAAGCAGGTTCGCCGGCCCGACGGTAGCTACGTGAAGTTTGACAGCAATGCGGCGGTAATCATCGACGACGAGCGCAATCCGAAGGGAACGCGCATCTTCGGTGCGGTGGCCCGCGAGCTGCGCGAAAAGGGATTCATGAAGATCGTTTCGCTCGCAAGCGAAGTGGTCTGACAGCCCGGGGCCGCCGATCGCGGCGCCGACAAGGGACGGAACAGAGATGGCAGCGAAGATTCGCAAGAACGACTTGGTGGAAGTGATCGCCGGAGACCACAAGGGCGAGCAGGGGCGTGTGCTCCGCGTCGATCCGAAGGGCGATCGCGTCTTCATCGAGGGCGTGAACCTGGTCTATCGCCACCTTCGGCCCAGCCGCACGAATCCGCAGGGTGGCCGCATTCGTAAGGAAGCGGCCATTCACGTGTCGAATGTGCTGCCGGTGGATCCGAAGACGGGCCGAGGCTCGCGCGTGCGGTTCGATGTACAGCGGGATTCGGCCGGCAAGGTGTTGTCGCGCAAGCGCGTGACGCGAAGCGGTACCACGCTGGAAGAGGCGAAGGCGACGGCGACGAAGTGACGAACGGCAGCGCGGCGTAAATTGAATCGCCGTCGTGAAAGTATACGGCCGCAGTTGTCGCGGCCCGAATTGGAAGACGAGACATGGCACGGTTGCAGGATCGGTACAAGAAGGAAGTGCTCCCGGCGCTACAGAAAGAGCTGGGTCGGACCAACGTCCTTTCGATTCCACGTCTGGAGAAGATCGTGGTGTCGATGGGCGTCGGCAAGGCGACCCAGGAGAAAAAGCGGCTGGACGCGGCGGCGAAGGAACTTGCACAAATCACGGGCCAAAAGCCTGTGTTGTGCGTGGCGCGCAAGAGCGTTTCGAACTTCAAGTTGCGCGAGGGGCTGCTGATCGGGGCGAAGGTGACGTTGCGCGGCAAGCGCATGTTCGAGTTCCTGGATCGTCTGATCTGCGTCGCGATTCCGCGTATTCGCGACTTTCGCGGGCTGGACCCGCGCAGCTTCGACGGCCGCGGGAACTTCAGCATGGGCCTGACGGAGCAGACGGTTTTTCCCGAGGTGGACGCGGACAAGGTCGAGTTTCAGCAGGGAATGAACATCACGTTCGTGACGTCAGCCCGGAACGACAACGAGTGCCGGCAGTTCCTGACGCTGTTGGGCATGCCGTTCCGGAAGGACGACAAGGCGGCAACGAATAATTAAGGACGTTTGGCTATGGCGAGAAAGTGCTGGCGGATCAAGGCGAAGGCGAAGCCCAAGTTCAAGGTGCGGGCATACACGCGCTGCGAGGTGTGCGGCCGCTCTCGCGCGGTGTACAAGAAGTTCAAGCTGTGTCGTCTTTGTTTTCGCAACATGGCGCTGGAAGGCAAGATCCCCGGTGTGCGGAAGGCAAGCTGGTAAGGGCAAGCAAGGCTGGATCGGTGTGCCGCGTGAATCGGCCGCCGCAACGAATCGAACGAGAATGAGGCAGACGCATGTGGAGTGACCCGTTAGCAGACCTGTTGAGCCGGATTCGCAACGGCGTCCGGAACCATACGAAGCAGATCATGGTTCCGTTCAGCAGCGTGAAGCTGGCTGTTTGCGATGTGCTGAAGCAGGAAGGCTTCATTGAAGGCGCCGAGAAGATCGACGACGGCAAGCAGGGCGCGTTGCGCATCACGCTGAAGTACGGCCCGCGCGGTGAGCAGGTGATCAACTTCGTGAAGCGCGAGAGCAAGGCGGGCTGCCGCAAATACGTCGCCGTGGACGAGTTGCCGAAGGTGCTCAACGGCATGGGTATTGCGATTGTGTCGACAAGCCATGGCATGATGTCGGATCGGCAGTGTCGTGAGAAGAAGGTCGGCGGCGAGTTGGTCTGCACGGTGTATTGATTGAGCGGTTGGATCGCACGGCGGCCGGAATCGCCGCGATTGAGGACAGGAAGATGTCACGAGTAGGAAAAAAGCCGATTGCTCTGCCCGGCGGCGTGAAGCCGACGATCCAGGGCGACCAGATCAGCGTGACCGGTCCGAAGGGCACGCTTTCGTTTCGTCATGCGCGCGGCGTCAAGGTCGCACACGACGCCGGGGCCAACACGATCGTGGTCTCGCGCGACGGCGACACCTCCCAGCATCGCGCGCTGCACGGCACGACCCGCGCCCTTCTCCAGAACATGGTGGCCGGGGTCAGCACCGGCTATGAGCAGAAAATGGAGATCTACGGCACGGGCTATAGCTGCGCTCTTCAGGGGCAGACGCTCGAATTGAATGTGGGCTATTCGCATCCGATCAAAGTGCCGATTCCCGCGGGAGTGAAGGTGACCATTGAGGTCGCCCAGACAAAAGGTGACGAGACGCCGGCCAAGCTGACGATCGCCGGCATCGACAAACAAGTTGTCGGAACCGTGGCGCGTGCGGTGAAGGATGCGCGGCACCCCGAGCCGTATAAGGGCAAGGGCGTTCGGTATCTCGGTGAGCAGATTCGGCGCAAGGCTGGCAAGGCGTTTGCCGGCACCGGTGCCTAAGCAGGCGATGGGTTGGTGAAGCGATGAAAAAATTGAAGCTCAAGCAAGTGCGTCATGACCGCCGCAAACTGCGCGTTCGCGGCAGTGTCCTGGGCACGCCGCAGCGTCCGCGGCTGACCGTTTTCCGCAGTCTGCAGAACATCAGCGCGCAGCTGGTGGATGATCTAAGCGGCCGGACGCTCTGCGCGGCGTCCACGGTCGACAAGACACTTGCCGAACAGGTGAAGTATGGCGGCAACTGCAAAGCCGCCGCGCTGGTCGGCCAGGTGATTGCCGAGCGGGCGCGGATGAAGGGAATCAAACAGGTGGCGTTCGATCGGAACGGCCGGCATTTTCATGGTCGCGTGAAGGCGCTTGCCGAGGCGGCGCGCAAGAGCGGCCTGGAGTTCTAACGAGAGACGGAAGAATCAAGCATGGCGATTCGCAGGCGACAACAGCAGACGGCGCGGGACGAGCAATCCGGCCCGTCGTATGACGACAACGTGGTGAAGGTTTACCGATGCGCGAAGGTGGTCAAGGGCGGCCGTCGGTTCAGCTTCGCCGCGCTGGTCGTGGTAGGCGACCGTAACCGCCGTGTCGGTTTCGGCTACGGCAAGGCCAATGAGGTGCCCAACGCCGTCGAGAAGGGCCGCAAGGCCGCGACGCGCGCGATGCGACCGGTCCCGTTGAGTGGTTCGACGATTCCGCACGAGGTCGTCGGGCGATTCGGATCGAGTCGCGTGAAGCTGCTCCCGGCGTCGGAGGGAACGGGCGTCATCGCCGGCGCGAGTGTGCGCGCGGTGTTGGAGCTGGCCGGTGTGAAGGATTGCCTGACCAAGGCGTATGGATCGAGCAGCCCGAAGAATCTGGTCAAGGCGACGATGAACGCGCTGCTGATGTTGCGCGATCGATCGACGGTAGAGAAGTTGCGCGGCGTAACGTTGTCTGCCTGAAAGTGCGGTCGCATGTAGACCGCTTAACGAGACGAGAACGGCGAGTATGAACATCACAGAAATCACCAAGAGAGCCGGAGCTAAACCGCCGCGAAAGCGCGTTGGGCGCGGCGAGGGCAGCGGCTGGGGCAAGACTTCCGGCAAGGGCCACAAGGGACAGAACGCCCGATCCGGCGGTGGCGTCGGCGCGCGAGGCGTCTTGAGCGAAGGCGGTGTGTTCCCGCTGTTTCGACGCATTCCGAAGGTGGGGTTCAACAACAAGAACTTCGCCGTACGGTACCAGGTCGTCAACGTCTCGGATCTGGATAAGCGCTTTGACAACGGCGCGCACGTGACGGCGGCGGCCCTCTGGGAGGCTGGCTTGATTCGCGATGCAAAAGCGCCGGTCAAAGTGCTGGGCGACGGCGCCATCGCCAAGAAGCTAACGGTCGAAGCCGAGCGGTTCAGCGCCGATGCATTGAAGAAGATCGAATCGGCTGGCGGCAAAGTGACTCGCCTCGGCCCGCAACCGAAGAAGAAGTTCGTCAAGCGCCCGGCGGCGGCCAAGAAGGCCTCGCCGGACGTCGAAGGCGGCGAAGACAATCCGGCCAAGGATGCAAAGCCCTCGAAGGAATCAAAGCCGGCCAAGGAATCCAGGGCCAAGGGCACCCCGGAAGGTAAAGGGAGCGAATCGGCCTAAGTGGGCTGCGTCGATGTCGGCGCGGTGAGTGGGTGGAGTAACGAAGCGGGCGTGGCGGAGCGATGCCTGCGGAAGGACGCAAGAGCGCGATGTTTAAGGCTTTTCTGAACATCTTCAAGGTGAAGGACCTGCGGAACAAGATTCTGTTCACGCTGGGGTTGCTTGCCGCCTATCGAATTGGCTTCTATGTCCCGCTTCCCGGCGTCGATCAGGAGCAATTGACGCGGCATTTCCAGAATATGGGCGGCGACGGCGGCGGTATGCAGCAATTGACCGAGTATTTCGCCCTGTTCAGCGGCGGCAGTCTCCAGCAGAGCACGATCTTTGGTTTGGGTATCATGCCGTACATCTCGGCATCGATCATCTTCCAGCTCTTGGGCACGGTGATCCCGGCCCTGGAGAAGCTGCGCAAAGAGGGCGAGGCCGGCCGCAAGAAGTTGCAGGAATACACGCGCTACGCGACGGTGGGCATTTGCATCATTCAGGGGGCGTTCTGGTTGCGCTACATGCAGGCGTCGCGTCTGGTCTTCGCCGAGTATGCCGACATCAGCGCGAGTTTTACGCCGACGATTTGTTTCTGGCTGATCGGTATCACGGCGATGACCGCCGGCACGTTGTTCCTGATGTGGTTGGGCGAACAGATTGATGAGTACGGCATCGGCAACGGCGTGAGCCTGATCATCATGTCCGGAATTCTCGCGCGAATGCCGACCGCGATTCTCGAAGTCGCGCAGAACACCTCGATGGAAGTCGGCGGCACGGCGCAGTTCGGCCCTGCGAAGATTGTCTTCCTGATCCTGGCGTTTGTCGGCGTCGTCGCCGGGTCGATTCTCATCACCCAGGCCCAGCGGCGTATTCCGATCCAGCAGGCTAAGCAGACGCGCGGCCGTCGCGTTTGGGGCGGTCAGCGTCATTACCTGCCGCTGCGCGTCAATCATGGCGGCGTCATGCCGATCATCTTCGCGAGCAGCTTGCTGATCTTCCCGCACTTGATTCTCGATTGGCTGGCGAACATGTTTCCGACCAGTGGTTTTCTAAGCATGCTGTCGTCAGAATTCCGGCGATCTGGTTTCCTGTATGTATTGAGCTACATCGTGCTGGTGTACTTCTTCGCATACTTCTGGACGACCGTGCAGTTCCAGCCGAAGGAGATGGCGAATCAGCTTCGCGACTACGGCAGCTTCATTCCGGGGCTACGGCCGGGCAAGCGCACCGCGGATTATCTTGAGACCGTCATGACTCGCATCACTTACGTCGGTGCGGGTTTCCTTGCAGCGATCGCGATCATTCCGCAGGTCGCCGCGGCGGCGATGGAAATCCCGATGGGCATCGCGTCGTTCCTGGGCGGAACCGGTTTGCTGATTGTGGTGAGTGTCGGGCTGGACCTCGTGCAGCGCATCGAGGCCAACCTGATCATGCGAAATTACGGCGGCTTCCTGGATGAATCGGGAGGAACTCGAATCAAGGGAGCCTACGCGTGAACCTGATCCTGCTGGGGCCGCCGGGCGCCGGGAAAGGCACCCAGGCGGTGAAGATCGCCGAGGCGTTCGATCTCGTGCACCTGTCCAGCGGAGACATTCTGCGGGCGGAGCGCAAGAACCAGACGGAGCTCGGCAGGCAGGCACAGGAGTACATGGACAAAGGCGTGCTCGTTCCGGATGACTTGATCCTCTCTATGATGATCGGGCAAATCGGGCGAATCGACGCAGGGCGAGGCTTCTTGCTGGACGGGTTTCCTCGAACGCTGGCGCAGGCAGAGGGGCTTGATCAGCGCCTGGAAGCAGCCGGGAGACGGATTGATCGCGTGGTGAACATTGTGCTGTCCGACGAGATCGTGACGAAGCGCCTGACCGGGCGCTGGTCCTGTCCGCAGGATGGCCGAGTGTACCACGAGATGTTCTCTCCGCCGAAGGCGTCAGGAAAGTGCGACGCGTGTGGAACGGCTCTGACGCGCCGAAAGGATGATGAACCGTCGGTGGTGGCGCAGCGCCTCCGGACGTATCACGAAGAGACGCGGCCGCTGGAAGCCTATTATTCCAATCGCGGCCTGATGGCGAACGTGGATGGTTCGGCGGAAGTGAGCGCGGTGACGGACGCGATCCGGAAGGTTTGTCAGGCAGTATGAGAGACGGACTGGCACAACATCCGGAGCGCGCGGCGCGGGCAGGCTCGAGCATGGCGGTACTAAAGAGTCCGCGCGAAATTGAATTGATGCGTTCCGCCGGCCGCGTCGTGTATCAGGTCTTGCAGCGAATGCGCGAGATCGTGCGACCGGGCATCAGCACGGAGGTGCTGGGCGCCGAAGCGGACAAGCTGATCGCAGAGGCCGGCGGCACGGCTTTGTTTCGCGGGGTAAAGACGCCCGCGACGAAGTTCCCGTTCCCGTCGGCGGTTTGCGTAAGCGTGAACGAGGAAGTGGTCCACGGGATTCCGGGGCCGCGCGTGTTGAAAGATGGCGACGTCGTCAGCATCGACTGCGGCGTTCGCATGAAAGGTTACTGCGGCGATTCGGCGACGACGTTGCCGGTCGGCCGCATTCACCCCGATGTGAAGCGTCTGTTGGACGTGACGTCGGGCGCGTTGGAGCTGGCGATTCGCGAGATGCGGCCGGGCCGCATGTGGAGCGAAGTCGCCGGCGCCATGCAGCAATATGTCGAATCGGCGGGCTTCTCGGTCGTACGGGAGTTCGTCGGTCACGGCATCGGTCAGGGTATGCACGAGGAGCCGAAAGTTCCGAACTACACCGACCGCAAGCAGCGCAAAACCGACTTTCGGCTGGAGCCGGGTCTGGTGCTGGCGGTCGAACCGATGGTGAACATGGGATCGGCCGAAGTGCGTGCGGGCGATTCAACGGGTTGGCCGCAGGTGACGAAGGATGGTCGCTGGTCGGCCCATTTTGAACACACGGTGGCGGTGACGCCAACGGGTGTGGACGTATTGACGGACGGTCGATGACGGTCGTCCAGGGCGCGATCGCGCCGGAGGAAGTGCGATGAAAGTTCGAAGCAGTGTTCGGCGCATCTGCGAGAATTGCAAATTGATCAAGCGCAAGGGCGTGATCCGGGTGATTTGTTCGTCCAATCCGCGCCACAAGCAGAGGCAGGGTTGAGACGGCGGGCCGGCGTGCCCCTTGAAGGAGTCATGATATGCCGCGTATTGCAGGCGTGGACATTCCGAACGAGAAGCGGGTCGAGATCGCGCTTCAGTACATCCATGGGATCGGTCCGCATCTGTCCCGTGTGATTCTGAAGGAAGCTGGGATCGCCCCGGATGTCCGCGCGAAGAACCTGACAGAAGACGAAATCAGCCGCATCGCCGGCATCATCGACCGCAACTACGTGGTCGAGGGTCAGCTCAAGCGCCAGGTGTCGCAGAACATCGCGCGGCTGAAGGACATCCAGTGCTACCGGGGTCTGCGCCATCGGCGCGGCCTGCCGGTGCGCGGTCAGCGCACGCGGACGAACGCGCGAACGCGCAAGGGTCCGAAGAAGACGGTCGCGGGCAAGAAGGGCGTGAAGGAATTGCGCAGCTAGGGCTGCAACGAGGTAATCGGCGCAGCCGCCCATGCGATGCGCTGCCTGAACGAGGAGTACGACGAGCGTGGCAAAAGCAGCAGGCGCAAGGAAGAAGACGCGGCGGAACGTGGCGCGAGGCATCGCGCACGTGAAGGCGTCTTTCAACAATACGACCGTGACGATCACCGACACCAACGGCGAAGTGCTGTGCTGGCAGTCGGCGGGCACGGTTGGTTTCAAGGGAACGCGCAAAAGTACGCCGTTCGCGGCGCAGCGGGCGGGCGAGCAGGCCGCTTCGGCCGCGCGCAAGTTCGGCCTGTCGGAGATTGAAGTCCGCGTGAAGGGTCCGGGGAGCGGTCGCGAGTCGGCCATTTCGGGCTTGCAGTCAGGCGGCCTGCGAATTTTGAGCATCGAAGACGTGACGCCGCTTCCGCATAACGGTTGCCGGCCGGCGCGCAAGCGGCGCGTGTAGCCAGAAGGATTGTTTGAATGGGAAGATACATCGGACCAGTTTGTCGGCTTTGTCGGCGCGAAGGCATCAAGCTGATGCTTAAAGGGTCGCGGTGCGAAAGCGCCAAGTGCCCGATGGAGAAGCAGGGTCGCAACATGCCGCCGGGCCAGGCCAAGGCGTTTCGCCGCGGCCAGGGCAGCGAGTACGGCAAGCGCCTGCGCGAGACGCAGAAGGTGAAGCGCTACTACGGCCTGTTTGACACACAGTTCCGGCGATACTTCGAGCGCGCGGCGCACACGGCCGAGAACACCGGCACGGCGCTGCTGACCATGCTCGAGCGCCGGCTGGACAACGTGGTCACCAAGCTGGGCTTCGCGCCGTCGCGTCGCGCGGCGCGCATCTCGATCGGTCACGGGCATTTTTCCGTGAATGGCCACTGCGTCAACAAGCCGGGGTACCTCGTGCGACCCGGTGACAAGATCACCGTGAACAAGCGCGAAGGCAGCAAGAAGATGGTTAAGCATTGGGTGGACCTGGATCCGAATCGCCCGGTGCAGGGATGGCTGAAGCTGGACGGCAGTCAATTGGAAGGCCAGGTCGTCGCCATGCCCGGCCGCGAGGACGTGCAGATTCCCGTTGAAGAGCAGCTTATCGTGGAGTTCTGTAACCGATGATCGCGGCAGAAGAGAAATTGAAAATACCGGCCGAGCCGGGCTTGTCCCTGGGCGTCGAGCCGAACGATTATGTTGGCGCTTCGGCGTCAGAAGGAACGTCACGCCGTTCCCGGGAGGTCAGAGCGATGCGAATTAGGTGGCGAGGTTTGGAGTTGCCGACCCGCGTGGTGCGGGATGACGCGACCAGCACGCCGACGTATGGGCGATTTTTGATCGAGCCGTTCGAGCGTGGTTTTGGAACCACGGTTGGAAACAGTCTGCGCCGCATCCTCTTGAGCAGCCTGGAAGGCGCCGCAGTGACGCATGTCCGGCTCAAGGGCGCGGACCATGAGTTCATGTCGATTCCTGGCGTCCTGGAAGACGTGACCAATATCATTTTGAATGTGAAGTCGCTCATCGTCCGCTTGAGCGGCGAGACCCCCAAGGCCATGCGCGTCAACGTCAAGGGTCAGGCCAAGACGATGACACCTGTCCGCGCGGAGCAGATCGTCTGCGATCCGGCCATTGAAATCATCAACAAGGATCAACTGCTCTGCACGCTGACGGACGCGGCCGAGTTCGACATGGAGATGACGGTCGCCCACGGGCGCAGCTATGCGACCGCCGACGACAACAAGCAGGGTGAGGATCAGGTCATCGGGATCATCCCGGTCGACTCGATCTTCAGTCCGGTG
>JAANMU010002335.1_pt1 | contig 14526 bp, 18 predicted proteins | sample 7279701 | NCBI WGS metagenome assembly JAANMU01 (sample SAMN14094539, study PRJNA606508) | bioreactor metagenome | isolation source: A lab-scale SPAN reactor treating ammonium-rich wastewater day 57 | place: Ireland: Galway | collected 2017-03-13 | reverse complement strand
AACAAGCCCGCACCTAAGTGCCTGACCAGCAACCCGAAAAGGGTTTTCTTGTAATCAGTAGGTCCCGGGTTCGACTCCTGGTGCCGGCACCACGAATACCAAGGCTTCCAGCCCTATAAAGGCTGATGCCGACGCAGGCTAGCGTAACAAGCCACGTAACAAGCAGAACCGTCGCGTACATACGCACGCGCCCCACACGTGAGGCTGTTTTCTCAGGTAGTGGGGGGTCTGCAAAAAGAGTAATTTCCGTAACATCCGCCGAGAAACGGGCGCAAAGCCCTGATCTGCAAGGCTTTTCCGGCGATGGCAAAAGGTAACTTCTAAGTAACATGAAGGTAATCTGGTTACTCTTTGAGAGGGTGATATCGGGCCTCTAAAAAAGCCTTCAAAATCAGCGCCTTAGAAAAAATTACCTTTTTGATTACCTCTAGGTTACCTCCCTTTGTAATCTCAGAAGCCCCGAACGACGCGGCCTCCAGGGTCGGTCCACAGCCAGATTGCAGAAATTACTCTTTCTGAAAATCGCCCCCCATAAGCCCATAGCCCGGACACAGCATGGGAGCGTCCAGAACCGCTCTTCCTGCAGGGAAACGCAGGGTTTTGCTCTACCTCATACCCATCCACCAGCCCACTGCCTGAGCCGCGTAGAGCTGTCCGCAGGCGCGCAGAAAAAACGACACATTTAGCCCGGGGGCGTGGCGGGGGGACGAGCGCGCGCGCCGGGTGCTGCCCGGGGTGGGCTGGACGCTAGTGGCCCACGGCCAGTAGGCTTCGCCCAACCCATGACCAAGGAGTTGGAAAGGAATGAATCAGCTATTCAAGGTGCTTAGCTGGATCGGTGGCATCGCCCTGGTGCTTTTCGGTCTGCTGTTGGTGATCGAGATGCCGGTGGCGGCTCTATTATTTGTCGCTGGCGGACTGTTCTTGCTTCCGCCCATCCGCAGCTACGCCTACCGGGTCACCAATACGGCGCTAAGCCTTAAGGCCCGCGCAATCACTGTGACAGCCCTGATCTTTGCTGCCTTCATGGCTATTGGGGTCGGTGCGCAGAACGATGCAGAGGCCAAGAAAATCGAGGAGGCCAAACAGCTTGCTGCGGCCCAGGCCGAAGAACGGCAGAAGAAAGCCGAGGAGTTCGCGGCCAACCGTGAGTCCATCCTTGGCAAGGCCACGGCCAGCCTGTCGGCCGGAAATTTCAGCGAAGTCACCAGCCAGTTGACCCAGTACGCCACCGTCCAGGACGCGGACCTGCAGAAGGCCCTGGCCTCAGCCAGGGCCGGCATTGAATTGCAGAAGAGAAAAGCACAAGAGGCCACCCTCCTCGAGGAGGTCTCCAAGACCGTCGACCAAGCCAAGCTGGCCGAAATCTACGGCAAACTCGCCACCCTCTTCCCGGACAACAAGAAGTACACCGAGCAGCAAAACAGCTATGCCAAGGCAGTCCAGGAAGCAAAGGAAAAGGCGGCAGCAGCAGAGGCTCGCAAGAAGTTGATCGAGAGCCAGTTCAGCGCCTGGGATGGTTCACACAGAACCTTGGAACGGGCCATCAAGAAGTCAATGAACGATCCGGACAGCTATGAGCACGACGAGACCAGCTACTGGGATCGAGGCGACCATCTGGTGGTGTTGACCCATTTCCGAGGCCGCAACGCCTTCGGGGGCATGGTGAGAAACTCCGTCAAGGCCAAGGTCGACCTCAATGGCAACATTCTAGAAGTGATCGATCAGAACTGAGCAAGCACCAAAAAGCCGCCTGCGGGCGGCTTTTTGGATGGTGCTGATGGACTAGCTGCTGGTCGACGGTAAATCGTAAGGATTGAACCGCACCACCTCCTCCCCCAGCCAGTCGTTGATCTGCCGCAGTCGGGCCTGCTCCGGCTCCAGCTCGTTGACGGCCCACACCTGGGACGCCTCCCGGATCGAACCGAAGCCCCCCGCGTTCTGCGGTACCACGCCCATGAGCTGGGGCGGGATGCGCAGCATCGCCAGCTGGTCGTCGCGGCTGATGTTCTTGATCGCGCCGAAGTCATCCTTCGCCGCCACCTCGCTGATCGGGATCAGCTGCAGCCCGTCCTTCTTGCCGTTCGGCGCGTACATGAACAGGTTGCGGAAGTTGCCCGGACCCTTGCTGTTCTTCATCGCGTTACGCAGGTCGGTGACGAAGTCCTCGTTCTGCGCCGCGTCGGTCATGTACAGGATGAAGCCGGCATGGCTGCCGTTCTGGTAGTACTTGCGCCGGAACAGCGTGGCGCTCTCGTTGAGCAGCGCGCTCTGCAGGGCCGGCAGCCACTCCGGCAGCCCGTAGACCTCCTGGTTGATATCCGCCACCCGAAGGTGACAGATGCTCCCGGTCTTGAACTCGTGCTCGTCCTTCCAGCCGCGCACCTGGTAGTAGGTCGCAAGGTCGGTACCGCGCCGCATGTACTTCGCCAGGCAGGGCTGCAGGCCGATCGCCTGGCGCAGCATGTTGTCGCGCTTTTCCAGGTACAGGTTGCCCGACCAGCCCCAGTCCATGACGATCTGCTCGAAAGCCGCTCGGCTGAGCAGCCGGTGCGGGATGAAGGTGCGGGCCAGCGCGTTGCGCTTGAAGATCAGGCCCGACTGTAGATAGACGCTCGCCTTCGACGACTTCGCCAGCCCGTCCAACGAGACCGGCGGCTCGTACCAGCGGCCATTGGCCCAGCATTCCAGGTAGTCAAGGATCTCGCGGCCATCGAGCACTGGCATCGGATCGCCAAAGGTGAAGGCCATCGACTGGCCGCCCTCACCATTGGCCAGCACCTCGCCCTCGCGCACCTGGTCAGTGGTGGCCACCTGCTGGTTACGGTTGCGACGTTTGCTCATCAGTAAATCTCCATGATGCCGGTGTTGGCCACGGTCTGGCCCTCCAGCGGCTCGTTGTGCAGTGCGTGGAAAAGCGCCCAAGCCAGGTCGGCGTGGCCCGTGTGTTCATTGCGCCCGGCGGTATAGGTGAACTGGCGCCCGCCGGGCGTGACCGTCTTGCGGATGGCCATCAGCGACGACGCCAGGTCAGTCCAGCCGGCGTCGAACTCCAGCCGGCCCTTGCTGATCACGTCCCATGCCTTCATCACCAGGCGCGTCTTCACCTCCGGGCTATAGGAGAAGGTCTTCAAGCCAGGGAAGAACTGACGCACCAGCTGCGCCACCGCGCTGCCCAGACCGGTGGTGTCGATGCCGATGTAGGTCACCCAGTAGCGGCGCGTCACCTGGCGGATCGTCTCGGCCTGTGCGTTGAAGTCCATCCCGCGGAACTGATGCCGCTCCAGGACGCGGAACTTGCCGCCCGGTACCAGCGGTGGCGCCACCACGATCAGCCCGGCGGAATCGCCAGACTCGGCCGGGTCATAGCCCACCCATACCTGCCGATCGGCAAACGGCCGCATGGCCATCGGCTGGTAGTCCGTCCACACCGACCAGCTGTCCACCATGCACGGCTGCAGCAGGTTGAGCGGGAAGATGCTCGCCCCGTCGTCGACGAACTGGCACATCAGCAGGTTCTGGAAGGCTGCCGCGTCGTACTCCAGGCGCAGCTCGTCGATATCGAACAGGTCGCAGCCACGCTCTTCGGCGTCCAGGATGGTGACGATCTGCCGCCAGATCCGGTCCTCGCACAGCCGCCCCTGCTGCAGCACGTCGTGGCTCACATCCAGCTTGAGGTGCTTGGCCGCCGGCTTGCCCTTGTTGAAGCGCTCGCCCGTCCAGAACGAATAGGCCTCGTGCGCCATCGAGCTGGGCGTCGAGAAATAGGTGCGCCGGTACTGCTTCTGCATGGCCATGCCGCTGGCCACCTTGTTCAGCTCGTTGAACTTGAACGTCCAGAAGAATTCGTCGAAGTAGAAATTGCCGTGGTAGCCCTGGGCGGTGCGCGCGTTGGTACCCAGGAAGTGCATCTCGGCGCCGTTCGGCAGGATGATCGGGTCGCCGGTGAGTTCAACCCCGACCGTGTCGCGGGCGAAGGCCTGGATATACGCCTTGAAGATATGCGCCTGCGCCTTGCTGGCCGACAGGAAGATCTGGTTGCGCCCGGTGGTCAGCGCATCGATCAACGCCTCGCGGGCGAAGTAGAACGTCGCGCCGATCTGCCGGCTCTTGAGAATGGCCCGAGTGCGCTGGTTACCTGCTCGGTACCAGTCTTTTTGGTAGTCGAAGCACCCGTCGAGGAACGCCTCGACGAGCTTCTCGACCATCTCCTCTGTGATGTCGTTGCGCTTGGGTTTACGCTTCTCCCCGGCGTTGCGCTTGGCCAGCTCCGGGTTGAGGTCGGTTTCGGTACCACCATCCTGATAGCGCTGGATTCGGGCCTGCCGCTCCATTTGCCGGTGGAGCAGGTCGATCTCCTTGTAGTCCGAACCGCTCTTCGGTTCTTTGAGGATCAGCTGCACCAGGCGGGCCTCGGTGGCCGCCTGGATGCGCTCCAACGGCGTAGCCCGGTCCCATTCGTCCCGGGCCTTCCAGCTGTGCAGCGTCTTCTCCTTCTCGCCGAGCAGCTCGGCGATCTCGCAGACGCGATAGCCCTGCCAATACAGGTGCTTGGCGTGGCGGCGGTGATCGGTAGGGAGTTCGACGATAGCGTTCATGGCGCCGATGCTGCCGCTCGCGCGCGCGAGCCCCTACCGGCGCGTCCTGTATCGCTCTGTCCTACACGCCAACCGCGTTGCCGCGCCCCCGCCGGGTGCCGACCATGCCCTCAACGAAAGGCCCACAGCCCCGGATTGAGGAAAGCCCCATGGCCGCAAGCAACCCCACCGCCAAGAAGTACCGCAGCAAGTTCTTCCGCGTCGCCGTCGAAGGCGCCACCACCGACGGCCGCACCATCGAACGTCAATGGCTGGTGGACGCTGCCGAAACCTACAACCCGAACACCTACGGCGCCCGCGTATGGCTGGAGCACTTCCGCAGCCTGCTGCCGGACGGCCCGTTCAAGGCCTACGGCGACGTCGTCGCGCTGAAAACCGAAGAAGTCGAGATTGCCGGCAAGAAGAAGCTGGCCCTGTTCGCCCAGATCGAGCCGACCGCCGACCTCATCGCCCTGAACAAGGCGCGGCAGAAGATCTTCACCAGCATCGAGATCCGCCCGAAGTTCGCCGACACCGGCCGCGCCTACCTGGACGGCATCGCCGTCACCGACACCCCGGCCAGCCTGGGCACCGAGATGCTCACCTTCAGCGCCCAGCATCCCGACGCCAACCCCCTCAAGGCGCGCAAGAATGACCCGGAGAACCTGTTCTCCGAGGCCATCGAAGTCGCCCTCGAATTCGAGGAAGTCACCGATAGCGAGAACAAGGTCGCCGGCCTGTTCTCCCGGGTGATGGAAGCCCTCGGCAAGAGCAAGGAAAAAGCCGTCAAGGACGACGCCCAGTTCTCCGAGCTGACCGAAGCGGTTGAGGCCCTCGCCTCGCACGCTCAGGAGCAGGGCGAAGCCTTCACTGCAGAACAGACGGCTCGCCAGGAGCTGAGCGCCAAGGTCGACAAGCTCGAAACCGAGCTGGCCGACCTGGTCACGCGCCTCAGCGATACCGAGGACCACAGCCAACAGCAGCGCCCACCCGCCACCGGCGGCGACGGCAAAGCCTTGGCCAAGTTCTGACCCATCACCAGCGCCCACTCGGAGCACACCATGCGTAACGAAACCCGAATCGCCTACAACGGCTACCTGGCACAGGTAGCCAAGCTGAACGGCGTCGACAGCGCCGCCGTCAAGTTCAACGTCGAGCCAAGCGTGCAGCAGAACCTGGAAACCGCCATCCAGGAAGCCACGACCCTGCTCGGCCGCATCAACGTCATCGGCGTGATGGAACAGTCCGGCGAGGCCCTGCTGCTGGGCGTCAACGGCCCCATCGCCAGCCGCACCGATACCGCCGGCGGCAACCGCCGCAACCCTGGCGAGCACCATGCCCTGGCCAAGGACAGCTACACCTGCAAGCAAACCAACTTCGACAGCGCCTTCCGCTATGCGCTGCTCGATGCCTGGGCCAAGTTCCCGGACTTCCAGACCCGTCTCACCGCGGCCATCGCCCAACGCCAGGGTCTGGACCGCATCATGATCGGGTGGAACGGCACATCGGCGGCGGCTGCGACCAACCCGGCCACCTACCCGCTGCGCCAAGACGTCAACATCGGCTGGCTGCAAAAGATCCGCACCGGTGCGCCTGATCGGGTCCTGGATGAAGTGGTTGAGGCCTCTGGCAAGGTCACCATCGGCGCCAAGAAGATCATCAAGGTCGCTGGCGTGGACACCGAGTTCAAGGGCGACTACGAGAGCCTCGACGGCCTGGTCTTCGACGCCGTTCAGATGCTGGACCCGTGGCACCGCAACCACCCCGACCTGGTCGTCATCGTCTCGCGCAACCTGATGCACGAGAAGCTGCTGGCCGCGGTAGAGAAGGGCGCCACCTCCAACCAGGAAGAGAACGCCGCGCAGGAGATCGTCACCCGCGCCCGCCTGGGTGGCCTGCCGGTGGTCGACGCGCCTTACTTCCCGGACGGCACCGTGCTGGTCACCACCCTCAGCAACCTGTCCATCTACTGGCAGGAAGGCGCTCGCCGCCGCCATCTCAAGGACGAGCCGGAGTACGACCGTATCGCCGACTACCAGTCCTCCAACGACGCCTACGTCGTGGAAGACCTCGGCCTGGTCGCCCTGGTCGAGAACATCCAGCCCTTCGTCTACCCGGCCGCGAGCTGATAGGTGATCCATGAGCCTTACCCATGCCCAACGTAACCAGCTGCGCAAACGCGCAGCCCAGGAGGCGGCAGCCGCCGCCCCTGCCGCCCTCATGGAGGGCGCCACCACCTACGAGGTGATGCTGGCCAAGCTGCAGCAGGACCAGTTCCGCCTCAAGCAGGTGCAGTCCACGGAAGGCAAGGCGAAGCTCAAGGCCGAGCTGCTGCCGGAGTACGTCCCCTACATCGAGGGCGTCCTCTCGGCAGGCCAGGGTGCCCAGGACGACGTGCTGGTCACCGTCATGGTCTGGCGTTTCGACGCCAGCGACTTCGACGGCGGCCTGCAGATTGCCGAGTACGTCCTGCGCCACCAGCTGGTCATGCCGGATCGCTTCAACCGCACCACCGGCTGCCTGGTAGCCGAGGAAGTCGCCACCGCGGCGCTCAATGCACAGAAGGCCGGCAAGCCTTTCCCGCTGGTGACCCTCAACCGCACCGCCGAACTCACCGCCGACCAGGACATGCCCGACGAGGCCCGCGCCAAGCTGGTGCTCGCCCAAGGCCGCGCCCAGTTGGCCCAGCTCAACTACGACGCCGAAGCGCTCACCCCGGACGAACAGGCCTGGCTGCAGTTCGGCATCGACCTGCTCAAGCGCGCCATCGAGCTGCACAACAGCTGCGGCGGCAAGAAAGACCTGGAGCGCGCCGAGCGCCTCCTCAAGAAACACGCTGCCCCCAGCAGCTAACCGAGCGGACCCCCGCAACCCCGGCGGCTCGGGGCGGATCAGCAGGCTTTCTCCTTGGACTGTCTGTGAAGCCCCGACCACCGCCGACCCAAGGGCCAGACCATGAGCGGATTCATCGCCACCGGCACCACCGCCGCCGAGCACAAGATCCAGAACGACGCCTTCTGGCCGGAGATCGACTGCCTCGACCTGCGCGCCGCCATGCGCCTGGATGCCAGCGTCACCCCCGAGCGCATCGAGGCCGCCGCGATCAACGCCATGATCGAGGCCAACCGCGAACTCGACCTCTACCGCCGCGCCCGTCAGGAGGAAGACCACGCCACCCTGGCCGACGTGCCGGCACCGCAGATCAAGGGCGAAAGCCAGTTGCTGCACCTCTACCGCCGTACCATCTACTGCCGCGCCACCGCCGAACTGGTCGAGCGCTACCGCAGCTTCGACGCCACCAACAGCGGCGAGCAGAAGGCCACCGAGGAAAGCACCAACATCGACGAGCTGCGCCGCGACGCGCGCCATGCCCTGCGCAGCATCCTCGGTATCAGCCACACCACGGTAGAGCTGCTCTGATGGCCACCGTGATCGCCAACCAGGGCGACACCGTCGACGCCATCTGCTGGCGATACTACGGCCGCACCGCGGGCGTCACCGAGGCCGTCCTGGATGCCAACCCCGGCCTCGCCGACCTCGGCCCCGTCATCCCCCACGGCACCGCTGTCACCCTGCCGGATGCCGCCCCGCAAGCCGAACAACGCCAAGTGGTGAACCTATGGGACTGATCTACCTCGCCCTCTACAAGGGTCGCGGCACGCTGTTCAACCGTCTGGTCCGCCTCTGGACGCGCTCCAAGTACAGCCACTGCGAACTGGTCCTGGCCGATGGTCGCTGGCTGTCCGCCTCGGCCATGGACGGCGGAGTGCGTGCCAAGCACATCGAGCTGAACCTCGAACACTGGGACCTCATCCCGCTGCCCTGGGCGGACTATCGCCAGATCGCCCGTGTGTTCCGCGCCAACGCCGGTCAGGGCTACGACTTCTTCGGCCTGTTCGGCAGCCAGCTGCTGCCGGTCGGCCTGCACAGCCGGCGTCGCTGGTTCTGCAGCGAGTTCTGCGCCGCCGCGCTCGGCTTCCCCATGCCCCAGCGCTACAGCCCGGCTCAGCTGGGTGAAGTGGTCCAGCACATCAACACCCTCACGCCCAGCGGACAGTGGAATGAAGCGAATGCCTGACAGACCGGAAACCTACGCGTTCCTTGCCACCTGGCTGGAAAACAACTTCCCCGCGCTCTACGCCGGCGCGCTGGCGATGCTCATCGCAGCCTGGCGAATCATCTACAGCGGCGGGAAGGTGCGGCAGCTCGCACTCGAAGCACCGCTCTGCGGCCTGCTCGGCGTCGGCGTCTCCTATGGCCCGTCGCTGATCGGCGCACCGCAGGAGGCCGGCGTGTTCCTCGCCTGCATGGTCGGCCTGTTTGGCGTTGAGGTGAGCCGCGAGGCAGCCAGGCGCGTGCTCAAGAAGAAGGTGGACGAGCTATGAGCGAACTCCTGTTCCTCGGCGCCCGCGGTCTCTCCGTGCGCAACCTGCAGGCCTCACTCACGCTGGCCGGCTTCGCTGTAGCCGTGGACGGCGACTTCGGCGAGCAGACCGAGCGCGCCGTGGCCGCCTACCAGCGCCGCGCCGGCCTGGTGGACGATGGCGTCGCAGGCCCGAAGACGCTGGCGGCACTCCACGGCTACGACACCTCGCGCTACCTCAAACGGCAGGATCTGCAGCAGGCCGCCGACCGCCTCGGCGTGCCGCTGGCCAGCGTCATGGCGATTAACCAGGTGGAGAGCCGCGGCGAGGGCTTCGCCAGCAACGGCCGCCCGGTGATCCTGTTCGAGCGGCACGTGATGTTCGAGCGCCTGCAGGCCTACGGCGTCGGCGCCGCGCAGGCGGACGCACTGGCCGCCAAGCATCCCGCCCTGGTCAACCGCAAGGCCGGCGGCTACATCGGCGGTACCGCCGAGCATCAGCGTCTCGCCCAGGCGCAGCAGATCCACGCGGCCGCCGCGCTCGAGTCCGCCAGCTGGGGTCTGTTCCAGATCATGGGCTACCACTGGCAGCGCCTCGGCTACCTGGATGCCCAGCACTTCGCGGACACCATGGCATTGAGCGAGGCCGCCCAGCTCGACGCCTTCGTCACCTTCATCGAAACCGACCCCGCGCTGCACAAGGCACTCAAGGGTAAGAAGTGGGCCGAGTTCGCCCGCCGCTACAACGGCCCGAACTACGCCCGCAACTTCTATGACGTGAAGCTCGCCCGGGCCTATGCGCAGTTCGCCGGCGAGCAGGAGCGCGCGGCATGACCACTGCCCGCCAGCTCCTCTACGGCCTCGCCCTGGTCGGCGCGCTCTGCCTGCTGATCTGGATGCAGCAACAGCGCATCGACACCGCGCAGGCACAGGCCGATCTCGCCAGCGAGCGCCTGCAGACGGCTCAGCAGCGCAACGCCCGGCAGGCCGCCACCATCATCCACCTCACCGGCGAAGTCGCCACCCAGCGCCTGGACCAGCTCGCCCTGCAGCAGACGCTCAGCGACCTGCGCCAGGCCCACGCCAACGACCAGCTCAAGAAGAAGGAACGCCGCCGTGAAGACCCAACCCATGCGACTTGGGCTGATCAGCCTCTGCCTGATGCTGCTCGCCGCCTGCACCAGCGCCCCGCCATCACCGGAGCCGCAGCTTACCGTCAGTGGCTGTCCGGTCGTGACGCGCTGCACGCTGGCCCCGGCAGCGCCGGTCAGTAACGGCGAGCTGAGCGACGACGGCGACTACCTCATGGCCGCCTGGGGCGAATGCGCCGCCAAGGTGGACCTCATCGTCGACCACAACGAGCGAAGCACCCAGCCATGAACAAGCCCAACTCCCTGCGGGCCCACCTGCTCGCCGCCGTGCCCGAACTGCACAAAAACCCCGACCGTCTGCTGGTATTCATCGACAACGGCACCATCCGCAGCACCGCCGCCCATGGGCTGTCGTTCGAGTACAGCTACACCCTCAACGTCATCCTCACCGACTTCGCCGGCCACCCAGACGCCGTCGCTATTCCCCTCCTCGCCTGGGTCATGGTCAACCAGCACGAACTGCTGGCTAACCAGGAGAAGGGCAAGACCGCCATCGCCTTCGAGGCTGACGTCTTGGACAACAGCAAGGTCGACCTCTCTATCAAGTTGCCGCTGACCGAACGCGTCATCGTCAAAAAGCAGGCAACAGGCGCCCTTGACGTCACCCATCCAGACGAACCCCAGCTGGAGCCCTTCCTGGAAGCGGGCACCTGGCAGCTGTTCGCCGATGGCATGCTGCTGGCCGAGTGGCAGAGCACCGCCCAGGACGGCGGCGACATCTCCAGCCCGCATCCGGTGCGCCATGGCTGACGATCTTCGCGCCCTGGAAGACTGGGCCGGAGCTCTGCTAGCCCGGCTGGAGCCCGGCGCTCGCCGCCAGCTCAACCAGCAGATCGGCCGCGAGCTGCGGCGCAGCCAGCAGCAGCGCGTGGCAAGCCAGCGCAACCCGGACGGCACCCCTTACGCGCCACGCAAGCCCCGTCAGCTGCGCGGCAAGGTCGGGCGCATCAAACGGCAGATGTTCACCAAGCTGCGCCAGGCCGCACACCTCAAGCTGCGCAGCACCCCGGATGCGATCGCCATCAGCTTCATGGGCCGCGTGGCACGCATCGCCCGTGTCCACCAGTACGGCCTGCGCGACCGCCCCGATCGCGGCCAGGCCGAGGTGCAATACGAGCGCCGCGAGCTCCTCGGCTTCACCGATGCCGACCTGGAATTGATCCGCGACCAGCTCCTGGAACACCTCACCCGCTGACCTTGCCCTGTAGCGCATAGCTCTACAGGCTCAGCGCCGTGCGCTACGCGCGCGCGAGCCGCAGCATCAGCGGCATGAACATTGCCGACCTCGCCCGCATCATCGAAAACCTGATCCGCTTTGGCACCATTGCCGAGGTGAAGATGCAGCCGCCCCGCGTCAAGGTCAGCAGCGGCAACATCACCACCACCTGGCTGCCATGGTTGAACCCGCGCGCCGGTGCCGATCGCGAATGGGACCCGCCCACCGTCGGCGAGCAGGTGGTGCTGCTGAGCCCATCCGGCAACCTCGCCCAGGGCGTGGCGCTGACAGGCCTTTTCTCTGACCTGATCCCAGCCAACGGCGACCGCGAAGGGCTGCACCGCCGCACCTACCGCGACGGTGCCGTTATCGAGTACGACAGCATCGCCAAGCGCCTCCTTGCCGTTCTGCCTGCCGGCGGTAAAGCCCAGCTCACCGCACCGGGCGGCGTCACCATCCTCGGCAACGTCGATATCACCGGCACCGTGACCGTCAGCGAAGATGTCCTCGCCAAAGGCATCAGCCTGGTCACCCACAAGCATGGCGGCGTGCAAACCGGCTCCGGTACCACGGCGGTGCCGAAATGATCGGCATGTCAGCCACTACCGGCCGCGCGATCGAGGGCAACACGCACCTCGCGCAGTCGATCGCCGACATCCTCACCACGCCCATCGGCTCGCGCGTCATGCGCCGCGAGTACGGCAGCCAGCTGCCTGACCTGATCGACTGGCCCACCAACGACGCCACGCGCCTGCAGGCCTACGCCGCCACGGCCATGGCGCTGCTGCGCTGGGAGCCGCGCATCCGTCTGAGCCGGGTGCAGTTGTTCCTGGGCGAGCAGCCCGGGCAGGTCGTGCTCGACATCGAGGGCAGCCGCGCCGACGCCAACGAGCCGCTCAGCCTGCGCATTCCCCTGCGTCTCGGAGCCATCGCATGAGCCAGTTCACCGCCATCAACCTCGCCCAGGTGGCCCCGCCGGATGTGATCGAGCCGCTCGACTTCGAGCAGATCCTCGCCGCCATGCTGGCCGATCTGCTCGAACGCGCGCCCGAACTGGACGCCCAGGTCGAGTCGGAACCCTTCATGAAGGTGCTTGAGGTTTGCGCCTACCGCGAGCTGCAGTTGCGGGCCCGCATCAACGATGCCGCCCGCGCCGTCATGCTGCCGTATTCCACCGGTACCGACCTGGACAACCTCGGCGCGCTGTTCGGCGTCGAGCGCCTGTTGCTCAGCCCCGCGGTCCCGACTGCCATTCCGCCGATTCCCGCTGTCTACGAGAGCGACAGCGATTTCCGCTACCGCATCCAGCTGTCGCTGGAAGGGCTGTCCACCGCAGGGCCTGAGGGCGCCTACATCTTCCATGCGCTCAGCGCGGACGGACAGGTGCTCGACGCCAGCGCCATCAGCCCAACCCCGGGGCAGGTGCTGATCACCGTGCTGTCGCGGTTCGGCACCGGTGTGCCGAGCGCGGCGCTGCTCGCCACGGTGCTGGCCAAGCTGAGCGACGAGAGCGTCCGGCCACTGACCGATTACGTCCAGGTGCAAGCCGCGACCATTGCCCAGTACCAGGTCACCGCCACGCTGTACTTCTACGCCGGCCCGGACCGCGAGGTCATCATGGCCAACGCCCGCGCGGCGCTGGAGGTTTACACCGCCGGCCAGCATCGCCTGGGGCTGGACGTCACGCTCTCCGGCATCTATGCCGCGCTGCACCAACCAGGCGTGCAGCGTGTAGACCTCGCCAGCCCAACCGCCAACTTGGTCGTCAACCGCCAGAGCGCCTCCTACTGCACCGCCATCAACCTCACCGATGGTGGCCTGGATGAGTGACCAGCCGAGCCTGCTGCCGCCCAATGCCTCGCCGCTTGAGCGCAAGCTGGAGCAGGCCACCCTGCGCCTCGGCACCATGGCCGTGCCGCTGCGCGATCTCTGGAACCCGGACACCTGCCCAACACGCCTGCTGCCCTGGCTCGCCTGGACGCTCTCGCTCGACAGCTGGCAGCCCTACTGGCCCGAGGCGGTGAAACGGGCGCGTATCCGTGCCGCGGTGGACATCCAGCGCCGCAAGGGCACCGCCAAGAGCGTGCGCGACGTGGTCAGCTCCTTCGGCAGCTCCCTGGCCCTGCGCGAGTGGTGGCAGACCGAGCCCATGGGGGCGCCGCACACCTTCGAGGTCGTGCTCACCCTCGGCGCCGGCGTCCCGAATACCGCCGCCTACCAGCAGGACATCATCAAGGAAATCGAGCGCACCAAGCCGGTGCGTTCGCATTTCACGCTCACCCTCGGCCTGGCCGCCACTGGAGGCCTCGGCCTGCAGGGCGCTGCCCGGCCAGTCATCTACCGCCGCCTGCAATGCACTGAGGCCCCGTAATGGCACTACCCATCACCATCACCGATGCCGGCCGCGCCGAGATCATCAACGCCCAGAACACCGGCACCGGCCCGGTCACCATCACCGAGATCGGCTTCGGCACCGGACAGTACACGCCAACGAAAACACTCACGGCGCTGCAGGCGCAGGTCAAGCGTGTGAGTTCGATCGCGGGGCAAGCCGTCGCGGCGGACACCATTCATGTAATGGCAATGGACGAGAGCTCAGCGGCCTATAACGTCGGAGAGTTCGGTCTGTTCAGCGAAAAGGGCACGCTGATTGCGGTGTTTTCGCAGCCGGCGGCCTCGGGCTGGATCATCCAGAAGGCCGGCGCATCCACCCTGCTGCTGGCCACTGACATCATCCTGGAGAGCCTCAACGCCACCAGCATCACCTTCGGCGATATCAGCTTCATCAACCCACCGGCCACTACCACCGTTCAGGGCGTGGTCGAACTGGCGACGCCGGAAGAAACCCAAATCGGTACCGACGGAACCCGCGCAGTAACGCCAGTGGGGCTCAAGAGCCTTACCGCATCCACCACCCGGGCAGGGCTGGTACAGCTCAATGACACCCTGACCAGCAGTAGCGCCACGCAGGCGCTGACCGCCGCCCAGGGTAAGAAGCTCCAGGACGAAAAGCAGCCGAAGGACGATACGCTCACTGCGCTCGCGGCGTTGATTACAGCAGCGAACAAGTTGATCTACGCGACGGGTGCGGATTCCTTCGCAACCACGGATCTGACCGCCTTTGCTCGCACGCTGCTTGATGATGCAGACGCTACCGCAGCACGAGTCACACTAGGCGCGGCGCCCCTGGCGAGCCCCGCATTTACTGGCACCCCAACC
>JAANMU010002334.1_pt1 | contig 14533 bp, 12 predicted proteins | sample 7279701 | NCBI WGS metagenome assembly JAANMU01 (sample SAMN14094539, study PRJNA606508) | bioreactor metagenome | isolation source: A lab-scale SPAN reactor treating ammonium-rich wastewater day 57 | place: Ireland: Galway | collected 2017-03-13 | reverse complement strand
TAGCCCGCGCGCGGCCGCGCCTCGAAGGCGATCTTGAGCGGCTTTGGCGCGGCTTCACCCGAGCTCTTCCGCGGACGCGCCTGGGCCATCTGTGAGGCTTCCAAAGTACCGGCAGCCAGGTTCAGTGAGTTCAAAGACGTGATGGAATCCACCGGCGCCGTGCTATGCGAAGTCGATGCCAGAGTCCATGATGAAGCCATGGTGACGGTCAGCCACCTGCCGCAACTCGTTTCAACGGCATTGATGCTCACGGTTTCCGGCCGCGACGCCGGCCTGGCAGGCACGGCATTGCTGGATATGACGAGGCTGGCTACCTCATCTCCGGCCACCTGGAATCCTGTTCTTCTGGCGGAGCGCCAACGGGCCGTCAGCGAATTGCAGCGCTTGCGCGCCTATCTCACCGAACTCGAGATTGCCCTTGCGTTCAACGAGCCACTGACAAAGTGGTTTGAACTCGCGGCTAAGGCCCGTGAATCCCTCGTCAAGGCGACCGTCGCCACCAAGAAGACCCTCTAGCAGACACGCGTGACAGCATGGCTACCGGCCAGCCAACCCTTCGACATGCGGCGCTTGTTGAGCTGCTGGACCGCTATGTGCAAGCCGATCAGCGCGAGCAGGCCGGCCATACCGCCATTCCGGGGCAAACACCCGCTGATCTGCGAAAGCAGATTGAGGCCGTTTACTGGCAGGATGTCTGCGTCGTGGCCGAGGCCTTGGTGCGCGAGGACATGCCCAAGGAATTCGAGATCAGCGAGCAAGATCGCGACTTCATCAGTTTTGGCATATGCGAGCACCCGCTGCTTGGCGCGGCCAAGATACTGGTGAGCCCCTGGTCCGAGGTCCGCGCAGAGCCGGACCAACCCCTGTACTTCCTGCACGACGCCGTGCGCGCGGCCTACCGGGATGCCCTGAGGCTCGAGACTCTGGCCAAACTCAGGCAGAAGCTCGATGCCGTCAATGGTGAACTCGAAGAATGGCCCGACGCCAACCTCGAGTGCATCAAGTATCGCGACCGTTTGGTGGCGACGGCCCTGGGAAACTCACCCCAGGCGCAGCACCTCCTGCGGCAGTTCAGCGAACTCGACGAACGCATCGAAGAGTTCAAGGTCATGGAGCACCGCAACCAATCAGAGGGCTGGCAATCCGGCGAAGAGCGCAAGCAGTGGCTGGCCGTGAAGCAGTACATGGACCAGCGCCAGACGGAGATCAACCGCGTGCTCGAGCCGCTTTCACGCAAAGCGCGTGGCATTAAGGAAGAGCTAGCTCGCATTGACAGCACTTTCTCCGAAACCACCAGAGAAATCCGCAAGCTCGAAGCCGAACTGGCTGACATGCGCGCGGCCCAGGAGCGCGACGTCGAGGGTACAAGGATGGACACGCGCAACCGGCGCCAGCTGGAGTTCATCGAAGAGTCTCTCAGCCGCGCCCGGGAGCGCGAAGCTCAGTGCCGCGCCCGGGATAAGGAGCTGCGCGACGCCAATGCCGAGTGCCTCAACGCGGACTCGATTGCAGCCGCCGGCGATGCCGTGACTGCAACCGTGGACCACCTGCTGGAGCTGCGTAATGAGCGGCGCCTGCTTGAGGCCCAGATCCGCGACGAGGAGACTACCGCCCACCAGACCACGCCGGTCGACGTTCGCCACGCCCTGGTTCATGAGCTTGGCAACGTGCGGGGGCTGATGCGCCTGTGCGCCAAGCACGCCCGCGTCACCGAATGTGCTCTGCCGCTGGTAGCGGGAGCAAGAAGCGTCGACCCGGAATCTCTATTGCAGGCGCTGCGCGAGATCGAGGAATTCGACCCCAACCTGTTCAACAACGCGGGCGTCAAGCGTTTTGGCAAGCCCACCCTGCTGCTGGCGCCGGGTATCGGTGACGGAGTGTTTGACTCCGACCGCAACCGTTTCGTGATCCCGCAATACACCTTGAAGACTCCGCTGGAGAGCGTGGCGAACGCTGCCGTACTGTATCGCCTTGACGCCGACGCAGCCTACAACGACCGGCGCCTGTTCCGCGGCTACCAAGGAGAGATCAGGGAGCACCGGGGCCAGATTTCCAACCTCAAGCTGCGTATGAGCCTGATCCGAGACTACCTGTGCTGGGTGACGCGCGAAGCCAGGGGAGAGCAGGCGCTCGAACGCGACGTCCGCGCCTGGTTCGAGCAGCACGTCGCACCGCGGAAGGACGATCCTATCGTGCCCCTTGAGTACCGCGCACTTCCCCCACGCCAGCTCAAGGCCCGTCTCGATGAAATTGAGCGCGGCCAGCCCTCTGCCGAACGCTCATTTCGCAGCGGCGTGCTGCGCTGGCTCCTGGACCCCCAGAACGAAGCCGCGCTAAAACAGCAGGTTCTGCCCGCCTTTGAGGATGCCATGCACCGCGCGCCTGAGAACATGGTCTACGTCTACGGCGCGGCCACGCTATACCGCAAAGCCCGGCTGTTTCAGCAGGCCATTGAGTGTTTCAACCGTTATGCATCGCAGGCCCGCCAAAGCTGGTGGACGTGTAAGGCCGTCGAACTTTGTGCAAGCTGCCGATAGCTGGCGGCCGCAACGGCCCCGGAAATCTCCCGGATCAGCCTCTTGCGGCGCGAACGATCAGGTCCTTCATGTCCTTCACGGCCTGACCCAACCCACAGAACACGGCGCGGCTGATGATGGAGTGGCCGATGTTCACTTCGGCCAGTCGCGGGTACTCGAAGCGAGAGATCAGGGGTGTGATGTTCCAATAGTCCAGACCATGACCGGCCGCCGGCGTGATGGAGAGGCTCGCCAAGTCATAGACGGACTGCTCGAGGCGGCCGAGTTCCTTCTCGGTAGCCCGCGCCGTTCTGGCGTTGGCGTAGGCACCGGTATGGAGTTCGACCATATCCGCGCCAAGCTCGTGTGCGGCCACGAGTTGAGGCTTCTCCGGATCCAGAAACAGGCTGATGGCGATGCCGGCTTTGCGAAGTTTCTCTATGGCCCGGGCGATCTCCTTGCGGTACTTCACGCAATCGAGGCCGCCTTCCGTGGTGACCTCCTCGCGTCGTTCTGGAACCAGCGTAACGCGGTCGGGCTTGACCTCACAAGCAATGCGCACCATCTCGGGCGCCACGGACATCTCCAGATTCAATCTCGAGCGCACAGTTTCGCGCAGTAATCGCAGGTCACGGTCGCGGATGTGTCTTCGATCCTCGCGCAGATGCACCGTAATCTGATCGGCGCCGCTCTGCTCGGCCATGGCCGCAGCGGCCACAGGCTCAGGCTCCCGGCCGCCGCGTGCATTGCGCAGCGTGGCAACATGATCGATGTTCACACCCAACAGTGTCATAGCTCCCCCGTTTCCCTTGTGGTCGCCGGCGCAATATACTCAAGACAGCATGAACGTACTCGGAATCCATGACGGACGCGACCCCTGTGTAGCTTTGCTCCGCGACGGCGTGCTCACACGCATTGGGTTTGAAGCCGACTATTCGGACGAACCCTTTGAGGTCAGCGGCTTTCCTGCGCGCGCCCTGGATCAGATTCTCGCCATCGAACGCCTGAGACCCGACAGCATTGACGTCATTGCCTACGCGGGCCTCACACTGCCGGTACCCCGCTCTCGCCGTGAACTGTTGCAGCAGTTTGCGGAGTCGGGCACTTTCCGCGGAGCGACCCGCCGCCTTTGGCGTGTTGCGGTCGCTTTTGGCGAGCCCGTAGTTTCACGCCGTGAGCGACTGGCCCCCCTGGAGAAGGCCGGACTGAGGGCAGATCGAAGCACATTCATTGACCATCACCTGGCCCAGGCAGCGCTGGCAGCCGCCGGCGTGCGCTCACCTGACGGCCGCGTGCTCGTTCTGGTTTGTGAGGGCAGCGGCGACTCCATGTGCGCCAGCGTACACGTAAGCCGCGGCGGGCGCCTGGATCGTGTGGCGACCATTCCAGCCGACAGCAGCCTGGGCAACTTCGTGGAGACCGTCACCTACCTCCTGGGCATGGTGCCTGAACGCGATGAGCCTCTGTTGATGGAGCTCGGCAGCATGGCACAGGGGCCGCAACTGGCCAAGGTGCTCAAGCGCTTGTCCATCTTGTTCGAGTTTGACCCGCTGCTGCCGTTGAACTGGCGCCGGACCGGCAACATGCCGGAAACGGGCAATTGTGTGGAGTTCCTGCGCAGCCACCTGCGCCGGCGGCGCTTTGACCACATTGCCGGAGCAACGCGCCTTTTCCTGCAGGACTTCCTGGCCCAGTGGATTGACCGTTGTGCACTGAAGACAGCCTGCGAAAATGTTGCCCTTACCGGCAGCGTGTTCGGCCTTCGCTCGCTGTATCCGGCGTTGGCACGCGGCGATCACGTGCGCACTCTCGGCATCAGCCCCATTCCCACGGACGCCGGCAATGCGGCCGGAGCGGCAATCATGGCTGTAGCCGAAAAGTTCGGCGTTGAACATGTTTTGCCTTTGGGGCAGCCCTGGCTTGGCGCTGACGCCAGCGAATCCGAGTGTGCAGACTTTGCCCGCGCCGAGCAGCAGGCGGGAGACGTCTGGGTGGATCGACCGGACGACGTAGAGGCTCGCACTGCCGAGCTGGTCGCGGGGGGCGCGTTGCTGGGCCGTATCCGCGGGCGTGTTGATCTGTCCCGCTCGGGCTTTGGCAACCGATCGCTGCTGGGGCGAGGCGACTTGCCCGAAGTGCGTCGCGCTGCGGCCCAGCTCCTGCGCCCGGATGTCTTCTGGCTCGAGGTGCCCGCCGCCGTTCTGGACAGCGAACTCGACAGTCTGTTTGAAGATGCCGAAAAGGTCCCGCGGAGCATGCAGGGCGAGTATTGGCTGACTCCGCGACGCAACATGGGCTGGCCCATGACCATGAGCAGTTCCGGGGCCGTGCCAGTCCAGGTAACGGTTGAGGCAGCTGACCCCGCGACGGCAGCCGTGATCAAGGCCTTCCGCAAAACTATGGGCCGCACCCCTTTGCTTTGCGCACCCTGGCTGACACGGCGTGGCGTGCTCGTTCGCGGACTTGCTGACGCCAAGGAGAGCTGGCGCGACCAGGGCCTCGACGGCGTTGTAGCCGGGCCTTTCGTGATTATGCGCAAGAGTGGCGTCGAAGGCGGCCGCCCCAAGGCCGCAGAACTGGCAAGGCGCCCTTTCTTCGGAGGGCTGTAGGAGCTGGCACCGGGAAGCTGGCTATTCGCCTCGCTCGATCAGGCGGCGAGCAGCCGGCTTGAACAGCAGGTTGAACCGCTGCTTGGCCCTGAGAAAGGGTCGTGTGTCAAAGAACGCCGGCATGGCATCCATGAGGGCCTGGGCCTTATCATCGGTGTACGGAAAGAAGCCGACCCGTCCCAACTCGCCGAAGTCATTTTCCACGACCTGGCGCAGACGCAGCATGTGCTGCGGCCCACAGTGGCTCTGGTTGACAAGGGTGCCGGAGGGCCCGCCGCCAATCCAGGCCCCGGGGCCTACGGCCGGCTCGTTGAGGGTCAGCGTCGCCACATTCAACGCCAAGAGCTCCTCCCACTCGCCTTTGCGCGGTGTTCCCAGGACGTTGAGCGTCGCAGCCGGTGCCTCGCCCAGAAGTTTGCGGACCTCATAAACAACATCTTCGGCGCGATAGAGCGTGCACACGGGCGCCAGCGCCTGCTCGCGCGCAAGACGCGTGTTGGCTCCCAAGCCTTCAACGATGGCTGGGCGCCAGAGAATCCACTTGCCTGGGTTCTCCCCGGCCGGATGCGTAACTCGCGCTCCCTGAGCCATGGCATCCGTGAGGAGCTCTTTGACGCGATGCTCGTCCAACGCGTTGCGAATGTCGGCCAATTGCGCATGGTGGCTGTTCATGGTGCGAGTGGCCTCCATGAAGTGCATGCGGAACTCATCGTACAGGTGGCCGTGAACCACGATTCGCTCAGCCGCGCCTCCGGTCATGCCACCGCCTGCAAACGCAGCCCATACGGCAGCCTGCGCTGCGCGCGGAACGTCGGCGCCCTCGAGCACCAGCAGGATGTCCTTGCTGCTCACGCCCAAGCTGAAGTCAATGCCGCGCAGGGCACAGTACTGGGCCAGCTCGGCTCCCTGTTCCTGAAAGCCGCGGAAGAAGAACTTGTCCGGCCTGCGCTCGATGAGTGACTTCATGGCACGGGGGCCCCCGGTCATTACCCGCACCAAGCCCTTGGGAAACTTCGCCCGCTCAAGCATCTTCTCCATGAGATCGGCAACACGCGGGCGCTCTTCGTCGCACACAACTACTGTGGCATTGCCGGTGGCCACTGCGTCGACTACCAGATTCATGCACTGGCCGAAAACCGGCCCAAAGGCGACCGCAGCCACAACCACGCCATAAGGTTGCGGCACCATGCGAAGGGAAACGTCCGGATAGACCGGGTTTGAAATCTCGACGTTCTTCTCGGCCAGCAAAGGAGGCACCGTCGTGGAAAGCGAGCGAAGCTGCTCCAGTACCGGCAAGTACTCTCCCGCCAGCATCTCTACCATGGGCCGCCCTGACAGGGTCGCCAAGGACGGTACGTAGTCGCCGCGCCGTTCGACCATCTCCTGGCGCAGGCGGTCTAGAAAGGGCAGGCGCTGCTCAAAGCGCAGGGCACGCCACCCCGGCTGGGCGCCGCGCGCAGCATCCATGGCGTCGCGCACCGCCACCGTCAGAGTGTCATCGACGGGCAATTCGTACACGGTGCTGCCGGACGCCCTCGCAGGAGCGGGTGGTGCTATATAGGCCGTCGGAATATTCTCGGGCTGGCCTTGGGCAGTGTCGATGACGTCCACCGGCTCGTCACCACTGATGGCCCGGGCCGCGGCTGACGCCCGCTCCCGCCACTCCTCCTTGAGCATGGGCACTTCACGGGTTGCAGCGTCGTCACCCTCCAGCGAATGGGCGCCTGTACCGCGAGGTGGGACAGATTGAACCCGCGCGCGCACCTCTGCCGCGTCCAATCCGTCGGATTGCGTGGGCGGAATCTCGCGGGTCGGGACTTTATCATCCGCGTCTGGGCGTTGGGGGTTGTCAGGCATGCGGCTTCAACGCGCTCCTTCGCTCGGCTTCCTCACGCTCTACTCGCGCCAGCACGTCTTGCGTCGGACCATCATCGACAATCCGGCCGTCCACGATACGAATAATCCGGTCGGTGCGGGCCGCCTGGTCAAGATCGTGGGTGACCACAACGATAGTCTGATGCTGCTCGCGCGCCAGTGTTTCAAAGATGGCAAAGACATTCTCGCTGTTGACGGTGTCAAGATTGCCCGTGGGCTCGTCTCCCAGAACAATCAGAGGTTGATTGGCAAGCGATCGCGCAACGGCCACGCGCTGCTGCTCGCCGCCCGAAAGGCGGCCCGGGGTGCGATGGCTCTTGGTACCGATACCAAGCTGATCCAGCAGGGCTTGAGCGCGCTCGCGCGCTTCCGCCGCCGGCACGCCCAGTTTGAACATCGGCATCATCACGTTCTCCAGGGCCGAAAACTCCGGCAACAGATAGTGAAACTGGAAAATGAAGCCCAGTTTCTCATTGCGCAGCCGCGCCAGCCCGTCGTCGTCCAGCGTCGAAACGTCGGAGCCGTCGATAATCACCTGGCCGCTGGTGGGCTTGTCCAATGCTCCCAGCAGGTACATCAAGGTCGATTTACCGCTGCCCGAGGGACCCACAATCGCGCAGAATTCGCCCTGCGTCACCGTAAGATTCAAGCCGTGCAGAACCTCGGTCGCGGTTTCACCCTCGCCGAGGACCCGCACTAGATTGACCAACTGCAGCACGGGCTTGCCGCGCTCCCGTATGGCGTCCAGGCTCATGCGTGCCCTCGGAGCGTGACCACCGGGTCGAGGCGCCCGGCTCTCAAGGCAGGCAGCACCGATGCCAGCACCGTGCACACCAAGGCCGCCACTCCCGCGACGACGTAAAGCCTTGGCACGTTGTTCATGACCAGGTGCTCGCTTTCGACCAGCCCGGTTTGCTTGATGGGAAGCGAACCCACGAACTCAGTCAGATAGTAGCCCAGCACGCAGCCCACCAGGACTCCCAAGACACCAATGGCCAGACCTTCCAGCAGAAAAACCAGCGTGATGTCAAAGGCTGTGAAACCCATGCTCTTGAGCATGGCGATCTCGGGCAGCTTCTCCATGACGAGCATGATCAGCACGTTCAGGATGCCGAAGGCGGCGACGATCATGATGCCGCCGGTCACCAGGTAGGTGATGATCTGCTGGATCACGAAAATGCTCAGGAAGTTCTCGTTGGCCTCCTGCCAGCTTTCAGTGCGATAGCGAACGAGGTGTTCGATCTTTGACGCCGCAGCGCGCGCGCTGGAATAGTCATGCAATCGAACCACGATCTGGTTGACATCACGTCCCAGGCCCAGCAACTGCTGGGCGACCGACAGCAGCGTGTAGCCTCGGGCATAATCAATTGTCGTGATGCCCGTCCGGAACACGCCAATGACGCGAAGGGCGCGGCTGTCGCCGTTGCGCAGCTTGATGGAAACCGTATCACCCTTCTTGGCACCCAGTTTTTCGGCCACGCCATACCCCAGCAGCAGCGCCCCCCCTGAAGCGTAGAGGTCGTAGATGCGGGCATCCTGGATGTACTTGTCGAGGGAACTTACGGCCTCCTGATCCTCCGGAACGATGCCGACAAGGTTCATGCCGCGCTCGCGGGTGCCGAAATTCATGATGGCGGTGCCGGTCACGTTGGGGGCGCAGGCGGCAATCTCGGGCAGGGCGCGCAGCGCCTTCAGGATTTCGAGGGGCTTCTTGATGCGGCGCACGGTTTCGCGCGGCCTTGCACTGTCGACACGGGCCACCCCGCCCATCTGCCGACTCGTCCAGGCGGCGAACTCATCGGTCTGGCCGCGGTACTCGTCGTAAATCGTGACGTGGGGGCTGCTCTCGATGGTCTCGCGCACGAACTTCGTTTCAAACCCTGTCATGAGGGCAGACAGCATCACCATGAACGTGACGCCAATGGCTACGCCGGAAACGCTCACCCCTGTCCTGAACAGATTGTGGAACAGGTGGCGCCGCGCAATCAGGAGCAGAACCTTGAGACCCATGATTCTCCGAGCTATTGCCGGGGGATGACCCTGGCTCCGTCCGTGAGGTTGGCGACTTCACTGACCACGACCACATCGCCCTCATTGAGACCGCTCTTGGCCTCGACCACGTTGAAGTTCTGCACGCCTGTTGTCACTTTGACTTCACGCACCGTCGCCCCATCGACCACAAACACGCTGCCGTTCACCGTCAGGGCCGTGCGCGGCACCACCAACGTGCTCTCCACCCGCCTGGTCACGATTCCCAGCTCCGCCGTCATGCCTGAAAACGGTTCGATGTTGTCGTTGATACGGGTACGGCCGGCCAGCTTGAGATCGCCCGTGGGTGCAAACTCGGCGCCCACAAAACTGCATCGAACCACATAGCTCTTGGTAGTGCGTACGGCGTCGGGCAGGATCTCATAGACCTGCCCCTTGACCAGCGTTTCATCGTTGCCTGCGAGGCGAATCAGCACCTCAGCGCCCACCTTCACGCCCGAGATGTCGTCTTCGTTCACTTCCCCTTCGATGATGAGCTGCCGGAGATCACCCACCTTCACCAACTCTCGATCCAGGCCGGCAAACTCGCCCTCCTCGACGTGGACTGCGAGCACGACCCCGTCAATGGGGGAAAGAATCCGGTTGTCTCGCTCCTGGGCAGACACAACGTCCAGCTCCGCCTGAGCGACTGACAAGCTGCTGGCCAGGTCCGACAGGGTCTGCTCGGCATCTCGCTGCATGGTCACCAGCCGCTCCTCGGCGGCCACAGCCCTTGCCTCAGCCTCGTCAAAGTCGTCCCGCGAGACGCCTCCGGCCCCCAGTTGCTTCTTCAGGCGCTCGGCACGCTCCCGCGCCTGCTGGGCAGTGCGACTGAGTTCAGCAATGCGCGCCTCCCAGCTCTTGCGATAGCTGCTGTCGGAGGCCAGCTTTTCGCGAAGCGCCTGAACCTGGGCCTGGGCTGCCTGCTGACGCGCCTGAAGCGCGCTGTCGCGCATGACAACAAGGAGGCTTCCGGCTTTGACCTCTGAGCCTTCGCTCACGAGAATCCGGTCCACGATGCCTGCGCGCGAGGGCTTGAGCGAGCGACGTTCCTTTGCCTCCACATAGCCCGTGGCGTAGACAGTTGCCACGGCGGGGCCGCGGGTGACCCTGGCCACATCAACGCGTGTGGCCTTGAAAAGGTTGAACAGCAGCGCGCCGGCACCTGCCGTCACTATGATCAGCAACACCGCATAAACCAGTACACGCTTCAATTGGCACCCCTCAAGCCCGCATCCATTGGCGCGGATTATGCGCTTTGGCGGCGCGGGCGAAAGCAGCAAGTGTCCCGTTCTGGCTATACTGCCTCCATGCGCAATGACCCAAGCGGAGGCTGGAACCAGTCGGCGGAGGCGTGGATCCGCTTCGTGGATGAAGGGGACGCCAACCGCACCCACCTGCTGGATCCGGTCATGCTCAAGCTCTGTGGTGACGTCCGCGGGCTCAAGACCTTGGACGTCGGCTGCGGTGAAGGCCGATTCTGCCGGATGTTGTCGGAACGCGGAGCGCTGGTCACGGGCCTGGAGCCCACGTCGCGCCTCCTGGATGAAGCCCGAAAGCGTGACCCCCACGGTCGATATGAGAGCGGAGATGCGGCCAGACTTCCTTTTGCCGACTGCGTCTTCGACCTCGTTGTCAGCTACGTTGCGCTGGTGGACATTGCTGACTACCGCGGGGCCATTCGCGAGAAAGCCCGAGTGCTCAAGCCGGGCGGCCGGGTGATTCTGGCCAACCTCCAGCCATTTGCCACGACCTCGCCAAGCGGTTGGCACCGCGACCGCAAGGGCCAGAAGATGCACTTTCCCGTGGATCGGTACCCTGACGAGTACCCCAATATTGCTCGCTGGAAGGGAATCGAGATCCGACAGTATCACCGCCCCATGGCCCACATCATGCGGGCGTTCTTTGACGCGGGTTTCAATCTGCGCGAGTTCATGGAGCCCTTGCCGACTCCTCAAGCCGTCAAGGAACGTCCTCAGCTCGCTGACAACATGCGCGTTCCGATTTTTGTGGTCATGGACTGGCGCAAAACTTAGTGCCCGCATAGCGAAGCCTGCTTCGATGGCTTCCGGCCGGTCTCGTCTGCCCCTACAATGCCACCATGAACCAACCCAACGACAAGCTGATCGACGCCAAGCAGAAACTGGCGCAGAAGAACGCGGCCAAGAACATCGGCACGGGGCAGGATGCCCCCGCGCAACGTGAAAGACTGCCGGCGGGTCAACGCCTGGTCAGCGGCTGGCCAGTACTTGACCTAGGCCTGCAGCCCGAAATTCCGCAGAATGAGTGGAGCCTGGAGGTTCTGGGCGCCGCTCAACGTCAGGTATTTTCCTGGCAGGACTTTCTCAAGCTGCCCCAGACCAAGCTGACGACGGACTTTCACTGCGTGACGAGCTGGTCTATCTTCGATTCCAAAGTTGAAGGCGTACTCTGGTCGGATTTCATGGCCGCCTCCCACGCAGACCCCAACGCCACCCACGTCATGTTCCACAGCTACGATGGCTACTCCACTAACGTCCCACTCAAGGATCTCATGGAGGACCCCCAGGCGATGTTGATCCATTCCTGGGGTGGCGCCCCCCTTGAGCGCATTCATGGAGGACCCGTGAGGGGTTGGATTCCGTCCCTGTACGCCTGGAAGAGCGCCAAATGGGTCAAAGGCATCGAGTTCATGCTCAAGGACAAGCGGGGCTTCTGGGAGGTGCGGGGCTACCACAACCACGGCGACCCCTGGAAAGAAGAGCGCTACTCCTAACATGCCTCAGTTCCGCGCCAGCGCCATGAAGTCACTCCAAGCGTCTTGCATAAAGCCTTGGGCAGGGTACGCTTATTGAAGCCCCGGAACTGCTCTCGGCCGCCCCTACAGGCCGTCAATGGAGCTTTCCCAATGAAGCGACTGCTTATCTGTCTCGCGGCCTTTGGCGCTTTGGCGCTCTCCGGCTGCACGTTCTTTCAGGACGACGTCTACTACGCACTCGATGGAGTTCACGGCGACGACTACGTCACCGTGGATAACGCCATCCGCGACGCCATGGTGGCCAAGTTCGGCAAGGAGAATGTCTTCCTTCTCGACGGCCATGAGCAGCAGTTTGAGCGCTGGCAGTACATCAGCCCCGTAAAGGCCGTGGGGCTGGACAAGCAACGCTTGCGCGTGGACGCCTATCCTCGCAAGAACGCCGACGGCTTCTTTGAGCCGCTCATTGTCGCACGCCACGAAGTTTACACCGGCCAGAGCTACGGCGAGGCGACCGGCGGCCACACGTTGCACGGCGGCCGCGGATGGAGCGAGATGAGCCGCGACAACAAGCTGGAAGCCGAACTCATGAATGCCGCCACGGCCAATCAGAACAAGAAGGCCAAGGCTGGCGCGGCTGGCGGCAAGTAACGTGTCCCTTTTTTTGCGCCGTTTTCGATGCCTGGCGCTCCCGATTCTGGGAGCGCTGGGACTGTTTGCAGGCCCTCTGCTGGCCGAAGGTCCTGCATCTCGCACCGATACGGCGCTGATCGATGCTCAGGCCGCGCTGGCTCGCGGTATGAGCGGAGCCGCCCTGGAGCGGGGCCTGGCCGCGCTGAAGGCACAACCACTGGGCGCTGATGAGAACCTCCAGATGAGCCTTACGCTCTTCTGGCTGGCTCAGTTCAGCGATTCTGCCCGACACATGCGCCGCGCCCTGGCCCAGGACCTTTCGGTCCTCGCCCGCAGCGTCAACCTGCGCGAACGAATTCCTCCCGCTGATGTCAATCGGCTCCTGCTGGAGATGGCAACACCCGCCGCAACCAACGCGGAACTCTGCTTTCTTACGGGTGCTCTGTTGTTGCTTGACCGCGACATGAGCCGCGCACGACTGGCGCTACTTCGCGCCGAAGAACTTTCGGGAACGGATGGTCAGGTCACGGATCTGCTGGCGGCCATCGACGTAGCCCTGGCCGTGGATCGCAGCATGGGGCGCGCCACCCGGTATATGCAATCGGCAGCATTTGATGAGGCGGCCCGCCTCTTCATTTGCTCGGCGATGGACCGTCCCCGTCACGGACTGGCTTATGCCGGCCTTGCCTTGAGTCTGGCGGCTGAAGGCGACGACCTCATGGCCCTGCGCTTTGCCCACACGTCTGAGGAACTGACCAGCCCTGCGACATTGCTGCAGTGGCTGGCTGACGCCCGCCCCGCTGGTGCCCCACTTGCGCTTGCCGCCCGTCGTTTTGAAGCACCAGGCGAAGGGGCCAAATCGAAGACGGCACGCCTGCGGCTTGCCTGCATGCTCTGGTTTGCGGCGGGATACTACGAAAGCGCCCGCAACGCGGCGCTGGCCCTGCTGGTCGAGAGCCGTTTGGACAGCCTGGCGCGCCCGCTGCTCGACTTCATGCAGAGCCGCAGCCTCGAGGACGACCCCGTTGAGGTGCGCCCGCAGTCGCCCAAACCAGACGAGAAGGAACTGCCAAAACCGGCTGTGGACAAGCCCGCGCCTTCACTGGCCAACACCATCGATGATGCCCGAAAGGCCATTCGCAAGTTGGACTACAGCGGGGCTCTGAAGCTGCTTGAACCGCTGGTCAGCGAAGACCAGAAGGACCTCGCTGTGTTTCACCTGCTCTACGTAGTGCTGGTTGGGCGAGGCGAACTGATTGATGCCGCCACGGCCTATCAGGCATGGTTCTTGCGCGCTCCGGAGGCCGAGCGCATGAGGTTGGGGGTCCTGAGGCCACTGTTCGACCGGGACTCCGACTACGAGGCCTGGAAACGGCCCCTCCTGGAAGCCCGCAACACGGACTTGATTGCGGCCGTGCCGCGCCTGTTGCTGGCGGCCTGCGACATCAGCGAGGGACGCTATACCCAGGCCCGTACAAATCTCGCGGTGGCGCTTCGCGCCGAACCCCGCAATGCCACGCTTCAGGAGCTGAGCAAACTGCTTGGCCAGGCAAAGTATGACGTGGATACGGAAGTTCCACGGGCGCCGGAGGCCGCCAATCCGCGCGTAGTGCTGGGAGAAGCGGAGCGCCTGTTCAGGGATCGGCAGTATGAAGCGGCGCGCAGCAGGTATCTCGCAGCCGCCGAACTCGACCCATCACTGAAGGACATCCCGCTCTGCCTGCTCAAGGTGAACTTCGCCCTGGCTGACTACGAACGGGCCTGCACGGCCCTTGAGCAATTGCTGGCCGCTCAGCAAGTCGAGACGCTGGGGGCGGATGCCTACGGCCTGCCCCTGGCTGGCTCATTTGCCGACAGTGCAGAGTTCACTCGACACTTCGAAGCCCTGCGCAAAACCTGTGAACAGCGTCCGCTGAGCGACAAACCCTGGCTGCTGCTGGGCGCTATCCAGTACGGAAGACGCAGCTTCGCCGACGCCCGGGACGCGCTGCAGCGTTACAGCGAAAACACGCTCGCCCCGGCCAGGCCCAATGGGGCAGCCATGAAACTGCTCGAAAGCGCAAAGAAGCTCGCGAACTAGGTTGCGTTTGCCGCCGGGGGGCGACATATATGGCGCCCCTACAGGTGCTCCATGAAGC
>JAANMU010002333.1_pt1 | contig 14544 bp, 18 predicted proteins | sample 7279701 | NCBI WGS metagenome assembly JAANMU01 (sample SAMN14094539, study PRJNA606508) | bioreactor metagenome | isolation source: A lab-scale SPAN reactor treating ammonium-rich wastewater day 57 | place: Ireland: Galway | collected 2017-03-13 | reverse complement strand
GGCAGGCTCGACCGATGTTGCTGATTCGAGGAAAATGGCGGCAATACGAGCACGGGAGCGCAACCGCAATGAAGCATTTTTTGCCGCTGATCGTCTTGGTACTTACACCTTGCTGCGCTGCGGCTGGGGACATCGAGCGCATCTGGCTGACACACAAGACCAATGATCCGAGCAGAATCGTCGTGAATTGGATGACGGGCGAACCGGGCGACTCCGTAGTGCGGTTTGGGCTGACGGCGGAGTACGGCGAGATGGTGCGGGTGGACGGAAGCACAACGCTCAAACATCGAGTGAGAAGCTGCCAGTGCCCCTTATCACTGGCGGCTCTTGATTGTGACGATCAATTTTGTCCATTAGCTTTCGCCGCTGCGATTTCGAGAAGAAATGTCAGCGGTTCGTTCTCGTCGGGTTGCCACTTAGCCCAGCGATTGAGCGCCTGTCGAGGCGTGAAATGGGCATTGTAGAACTGTCCGAAACCACTCTCTGGGCAGGCCGTGCCGAGATGATGATTGAAGTAGTCGCCTTGAGCACGCAGCACGAATACCTCATCCCACCATTCGTCCTCGGTGAGATCAACCCCGACGACGTGAAGTCGGCTCAGGGTAATTCGGTCTCCCAGAGTGAGATGGGTGCAGAACATTGGGATGTTGTCCAGTTGGCCGATCAGATTTGGGCTGTCGGTCCTCGTGACTTTCACCCACATGTACTCCACCTCGTCCTGATGTGACTGGAAGCCGATCTTGACGGACCTGCCGACATACCAGTCAAGTGGCTTTCTTGCGTAGATGGGATCAGGCGACATCGCCGATTCATGCACCATTCTGACGTTGTTCAATTCGTTCATTGCTCTTTTCCTTTTCCGTACTGCGTGCGGAGGTGGCCCAGTTCGTCGTTCCCAAAGTACAATCGCCTTCCGAGGCGAATCTTCGGCGACGGCACACGACCAGCCCGGATGTCTCTGTGAAGCTGAAACACGTCCATTCCGATGAGACGTGCCGCTTCCGAGACATTGAACAGGTTGAGAACTTGTCTTCGTTCGTCTGCCGTGACGACCATGATTCCTCCGCACGCAAGATGTGCTGCTTTTATGTAGTAAGGTTTCCGCAAAATCTGATGCGAAATTTTTCCGACGAGCGTGAGTAGCAGGATCGCCAGCCTCGCTGGAAAACGAAGACATGCTGAGACAGTTCGGCTCAGCCGCCCGGCGAATACAACCTTGGGAATGCGTGCCAGACTGCCGAGCGACTGGGATCAGAGGAGCATTCGGGTCATAGTGTAGGGAAAAACTGCGAGGTTTCCCGATGAGAATTGCACTGACGCTCCTGCTCACGCTCGCACCACAGCTTGCGGCGGCAGGAGAGATCACACGCATCTGGCTTGGCGAGACGTTGCGAGAGCGATTCCCATTGGTCGGTCGGTTCCTGAATGCACAGGGCGAACCTGTCATCAGCCGGTTGCTGCCTGAGCAGATGGCGAAGACGCTGGCGGGTGTTTTCGGCTGAGGGTAAACGGAATGATGAAGAAGGTCGCATCAACACACATCCGCTGCCCGTGGGCGAAGGGCGAGCAATATGTGGAGTATCATGACCAAGAGTGGGGCGTGCCAGTTCACGATGACCACCGGCTGTTTGAGTTCCTGATCCTCGAAGGCGCACAAGCGGGGTTGAGTTGGGAGACGATCCTCAAGAAGCGGGACCATTACCGAGCGGCCTTCGACGGCTTCGATCCCACCATCATTGCTGCCTACGGCAAGAAGAAGCAGGCGAGCCTGTTGAGCGATGCCGGGATCGTTCGCAACCGGCTCAAGATTGGGTCAGCCATCGACAACGCTAAGGCATTCCTCGCCGTACAGGAAGAGTTCGGGAGTTTCGACAAGTACATCTGGACTTTTGTGGGAGGCGAACCGAAGCAAAACCGATGGAAGTCGATGGCCGACGTGCCAGCCAAAACGCCGGAATCAGATGCCATGAGCAAAGACCTGAAGCGTCGTGGTTTCCGTTTCGTCGGCAGCACGATTTGCTACGCCTTCATGCAGGCCGTGGGGATGGCCAACGACCATCTGGTAGAGTGCTTCCGGCACGCTGAGCTACAGCCAAAAAGGACCGGTCGATGAACCTCCACGAAATCTGGAAAGAGCAGTGCGAAGCGGCCCGAGGCATCGAAGACGAGTTCGGGACGCAGAAGGCCCTTGAATACCTCATCGGCGAGAAGTTCCTGAACTTTCTCGAAGCCGCTGAAACCGACGCCGACTTCCGAGCGGAGATTCCAGCGTTCGTCGTCGAGATCAAGACGATTTTCGAGCGTTGGCAAATTGCGCAGTATTTGGAAACGGCCCGTGAAACTGAGCCATTTGATCCGGGTCTGTTCGAGGGCGACGACGAGTTCGACGCCGAAGAGGTCGAAGACATGCGGAAGGACGACATCCGCCAATCCACTCGTGACCTGCTGCTCGTGGAGCGAGCGAAAGAATGGCTTCTGGAAGAGTGAAGCAGTGATGAGCGAACCAATTGCGACAATCAAAGCATTCCACGCTCGCCGCAGCTTCGGCACAAGGGAAAACCTGTGCAATGCCCAGCGTGAGGTTGCCGCCGCCTACCGCTCGCTGTCACCAGACGAGTGCCGAGCCTTGGCTATGTTTGCCATCGAAAACGGCGACAAAGACGTTCTCTCCCACCTCGCCTGCTTCCAGCCGGGCAGTCTTGCTGGCTTGCATGTCGAATTGGTGCAAAGGAGCCTGATCTACCCGCCTGAAATTCTGCACGGAGCGGACGAGCAGGCTGCCAATTTGTTGATAAAGCAACTTGACGGCGGGGCCGTCGAAAATGCCAACCTGTCCCTGCTCGCCCTTGCGTGGGCAGGTAATGGTGCCGTTGTGGATGCGTTCCAGCGCTGGCGGTTAGAGCCGTTATCGTGGACCGAATCACTGCACGTGCCGCCAAGCGAATACGTCGACTCAGCCGGATGGGAATTGACAGGTGACGGGCAACGCCGAGACCTAATCCTCAGCGATTGCTGCCCGTTGGTGCCTCCCCATCACCCCGACGCTGTTGCCGACATCGTGAGAGTCAATCTCCCCAGCAACTCGTCGTGTGGTTGGTGCGGGCGCAGGATGACGGCGCTATTCGACTTCGACCTGTGCAGCGACATGCTCGCCTTCCTCGGGATCGGCGGAACTCGCCTGCGGGTTGAAACGTGCGACGTGTGTACGTGCTACGGAGTGCTGTTCACGCAGGTCGATTGGAACAGCGGCGCTTCGTGGCATCCGGCGAATGAGCGACCTGACTATCTGCCAGACGCCAAAGACTGGCCGTTGCCGAAGGAGAACCCTCTGTGCCTGAGCCGTCGTCAGCGACCGGCGATGGAGTCTGCGAACCGCAATATGCCCATTTCCTTTTCACAGGTCGGCGGACACCCGTCGTGGGAACAAGATGCGGAATATCCTCGCTGCCCATCCTGCCGGCAGAAAATGGTTTTCATCGCTCAACTGAGCAACGAGGACTTCGAGTTCGCAGAGGGCATCTACTACGCATTCGTCTGCCGTGTCTGCCAGATAGCAGCGACTCATTACCAGCAGACGTGAGCGTAGGCCATGCGATTTGGACGTTGCAATCCGACCCGAAGCCCACGAAGACTGAGCGGCAATTTGGAACGTCAATTAGGCGCATTCGGGGGTGATGCCGATGCAAACGGGCCATCCAGCATTTCACCCACGACTCAGGTTCTCGGCGGAACTGGCTCGGCCACTGGAGTTTCCGTTCGGCGGGGGTGTGGTAAGGATGGCGGTAGAACTTGTGTCGGGAGCGCTGAAAGGCTTGGAAGGCCGAGCAGAGTATCCGCCGCCGTTCGGGACGTTCGAGTAACCGTCACTCGGCTGCTGGAGCCCGTCTTTCGGGAATAGGACGTAACAGTCGCTCGTTTCCAAGCTGGACTTCGACCCGATGCCGGATGTATTCGTCCGTGTGATTACGTGCGATCTCGACGGCACGCTTAACGAGCAGCTTCAATTCATCGGGATATGCAGATTCATCCAGATTCAGCGAAGGAATGATTTGTCGTCTGACCGTCACGTCTTCGTTGCTCACGAATACTCGCAGGAACGTATGCCGCTTTCGCTGCCAGACATCATTCAACGCCATGAACGCTTCTTGTGACTCGGGGGTAGCGTACTGAAGGGTGTATTGCGGAACATTACCAGCGAATCGTATCTGCATGTTGGCCCAGTAGAGCGCAGCCACGGCTCCAGCGATCTTGGCGTCGTCATCTCCCTCGACGACGTTCAGGAGAAACTCGTTGACCGCTCTGTGGCCAAAGGACTTTACGCACGGCTCGACAAATTGACGGTTGAAGCTCGGATTTGTCTCGTTGATGGCAGCGTCGAGAAAGTCTGCGAAGAGCCGTTTGGGAACGGGATAGTCGTGAAAGACCGCTGCGACAAACCACTTTTTGCCGTCATCTTTGAGTGAACTGGCCAGCCATTGCCAGTCTGATCCATCTGGCTTCTGGAGGTTCCGGCGTGCTGCTCGAACAGCATCGTCTCGGTTTCCCGAGTCAAACGTGCTGGCGAAAGTGTCCCATTCTTCCTTCACTTTATCCTTCCGTAAGGCAGCCGCTCGCCGTCCCGCAGCATCGCTTGCAACGGCTCGGGGTCTGCGAAGCGGTGATCGCCGGCCCGAGCGCAAGGGTGCTACTGTGGCACCTTGATCTCTACACCAAATCGAGGCGCTGCTTCAAGTAGTTTCTCGATGTCGGTCTGACTTGGTGGTGGTGCGGTCTCCGCATCGTCGGCGAGCGGCTGCCCAACCTCGAAGAACATCTCCTCCAGTCCGGCTGGCGCTACGGAGATCAAGAGCCGTGCGGTTTTGTCGCTCTCATTCTTGAAGCAATGCAGGCTGCCCGCCGGCATGTTGAGGAACGTGCCTTCGTCAGCGACGAAGCGTTCGTCGCCCAGTTGAAAAGTGATCTCGCCTTCAAGGATGTAGAACGACTCCTCTTCTCGGCTGTGGATGTGCGGGGGAGGACCGCTGCCGGAAGGCACGGCGGCCTCGAACGTGGCGTACTTGCCGTCTGTGTCTTCGCCGGTGGCAAGGAAGCGATACATGTCGCCGACAATCCCGATTCTGCGGCCCTCGCTTGGTTTTCGGATTGTCGGTGGATGTTTCATCATTCCCTCCCAAGGTTGTCGTAACAGTCCAGTAATTTGCGACCGACATCTGGCGGGACGCCAAGAACCGACACGTCCTCGACTCCGGTGGAGATGGAGATGAGGGCGGCAAGCAGTTTCTTCTCGTCTTCCTCAGCCAGCAGTTCATCGCCGAGATATTGCTCGTGGTAGGCGAGCCAAGCGGCAGTGATACTGCACCAGATGGCGACTTCAACAGCCGGGTTTGAATCCCGCATGAAACTGATCTCGAATTGCTCCAGCGAAGGGCTGACGTAAGAGCCGATCACGTCGTAGACCGCCCGAATCTGTTCGAGCATTCTGGGCGGGAGCGACTTGTTGCGAATCGGCCCCCTACGGAGCTTCTTGGGGTCGATGTATTCGGGTTCTGAGGACATGGCGTTCGGGCGTAAGTAGTTTACTTGCACGCTCCATCCTGTCTGAAAGTAGCCCGCAGTTCGAGCGGGTAATCGGTTAAAACGCCGGTGATTCCAACTTCCACAGCATGTCGCCAGTTCTCAGGGACGTTGCCGCTCACGGTCGCCCCGGCGATCAAGGATCGTTTCCCATCATGACGCACGGCTTCCATCTGTTCGTTCGACGGAAGAAAGCGGAAGTAAACCCAATCCGCATTGGACGCAGTGAGCGTCGAGGGAAACTCGTCAGCGTTGTTGGCGACAGCGGCGGTCTGAGCGTTAGCCGACGCCTCTTTGATGGGTTCCCGTACCTGTGGCTCAGAGATAGTTATCCCGATGAACAGCAGGCGGTCTAAGACTTTGTGCTTCTCGGCCAACCGCACGACCTCCTGTTCGACGCCTTTGGCCTTAAGATCGGCTGCAATTAGAACTTCGTGCTGGCGGTACTCGGCCACCAGCTTGAGGACTTCTTCAATGGTCGGCACCTTCTCACCAGCGAATTTCGAATCGAACCAACTACCAGCATCGAGTTCTCGGACTTCGGCCAACGTCATTTCAGCGACGTGGCCGGTCCCATTCGTGGTTCTATCCACGGTGTCGTCGTGGATACAGACCAATTCGCCGTCTTTCGTTCGCTGCACGTCGAACTCGAATCCAAGCCGAAGTTCGAGGCAGGCTCGGAAGTTGGCCAGCGTGTTTTCGGGTGCATGGCGGAGCAGTCCCCGGTGAGCAATGATGAGCGGACGAGACGGCTCCGCTGATTTGCCTTGGGAGAAAACACCGGCGACGCAAAGGACTGCCAACAGAAACCTGCCGAATCGTGTTATAACCACTTGGCTTTTTCGAAGCGTCGTGCGCATCATTGTCTCACCCGGTGGGCTATTCTCCCGCACCGGCTTCGACCGTTTCAAGCCCTTTGACGACGTAAGCATCACCAAGGCGCTCTGGAAGTCATCCGAGTCGATTTGCCGCAAATCTCTCTAAACTCCAAGTTTGGACTCGCCGGAGTGGAGCATGGACTCGGTTTCGGTAAAACGAGAAAGCCAGTAAAATGCGCTGCCTCCATTCGGAAAGCAACGAGCCCCACCGTAATGAACGACGAACTCCGTGAACCTGAGCAGATTCGACGGGACTGCGCTCGCAAATTGCGGGAGGTTGAAGTTAGCGGCATGTTCACGGCGATACTTTCGGCGCTGCTGGACGAGGATTGGACCACGCCACGCATTGAAGAACTGAGGATCACTCCCGACCGTTGCCTGCTTGCTCGTCCTGCCGGAGAAGCCACGTTCAAAGCGTTTCTCGGTGCGGAAGCTGACCTGATCCGCAACATCCACGGTGTTGCAGCGGTGGCAGAACTCGATGGGGACGAAGTTGGCTACCTTCTCGGTAAGGTAGCTGAGATCAAAGGACTGAATTAGAACAAGCGATGCCACGATGGAGCCGTGCGGTAAACCAATGCCGTGGTTTTGCACTGTTACGTCGCCGCCTTCCAAGTTGCCAAATCGACGAATGTCTCCATGCGTGTGAACAAACATCGCCTTTCTCTTGGAAGCACCTTTAGGGCGAAGGGGTATTGGTGGCTGCCCGGCTCACCGGAAAGCCGGCTCGCCGGCACGGTCGGATATTCCCCCGAGGGCCTTTCGTTGGAGTTGCATGGTGCTCTGTCTTCTACGTCGCTCGGCGAACTTGGCACGTTACGGGACGACTTCGACCGTTTTCCGATGGTTCATGGGACCACCGACGCTGGACCATGCACGCTGATCAACGCATTCCTCACCGGCGCTCGCCACAACCTCGCCGAGACGACGGACTCGACCTACTCGGCTATCTACTTGCTGCTTGGAGGCCATATCCACGACGAGTCGATGCCGGCTGCATCGGTTTCTTTCTCGTGCAGCCACCTTGATGACTTTCTTGGGCCGGCTTCCTTCTCTATCGAGGATGACGAAGATGGCGAAGTATTCCGAGGAACGACGGTGCGGTACGTCGTCCCGAAGCCGCTTGTTCTCGATCTGCCATCGGAGTCTGCTCGCTTGGAGTTCGAGCAAAGCCTGCTACAGTCGCTTCGTGGACAGATGAAGATTAGCCTCACGGCACGCCACACGATCACGATCATTCCAACCATGCCGCAGCCGGTTCGATGGTTCATCGAACGCATTTGGCGGATGTGTCACTTGCTTTCGCTTCTCTCCGACGAAATAGTTCGGCCGGAGCGAATCGAAGTGCTTGCCAGCCCCGATTCCGATCCTCTTTTGATGTTCTATAAAGCGAGCGGAGCCATCACCGAGGAGCGCCGACCAGCGAGCCTTTTGCTTTTCTATTGCGCCCACGTCGTTGATCAATTGGGCGATATTCTGAACCGATGGTTCTCGGCCTCGCCCACGCTCACCAGCGCCATACACCTGTTCATGGATGGGCAGCGGCAACATGGCTCTCTCGAAGGACGCTTTTTGACTTTGACGCAAGCCTTCGAAGCCGTCAGTCGGGCGACAGTTTCAGCCGACTACATGGCACCAGCGGAGTACGAGAAGGTCAAGTCTCGAATCATTGCCGCCATTCCGGCCGAGGTGGCGTCAGACCATCGGGCCAGCTTGAAATCTCGGATCAATTACGGCAATGAATACTCGCTGCGGAAGCGGCTGACACAAGCGGTCGAGTCACTACCGCCCGAGGCCATCGAGTGCATTTGCAAATCCACGAGCGCATTTGTAGCTGGCGTCGTTGAAACAAGAAACTACCTGACGCACTACTCGGACGACTTACGAGTCAAGGCGTTGCGGGGTGCCGATCTGTCTTGGGCTTGCGAGCGAGTGGCGATGCTGTTGCGGATTCTGCTCCTACGTGAACTCGGCCTCGACATGGCGTTGATCGTCCGACAAGTGAAGGAGCATCCTCGGCTGCTTCAATACCGCCAGTTGTACCATTCGCATCGGGAAAAGGCGTAACCGGAGCACCACGCCTCGCTCGGATTTGCTCGACCTGTCGCCAGACCTTTGTGCCACCCACCGCACACCGCCCGGTTGGCTGCCGATGGCGAAACGCCAGCGATCATTACTCCTTGCGGTCCACCCCCAAAAGGTGTAGCATTGTTCAGCCACTTCGGTTCTGGGCAATCACGCTGAAGTCGCTCGGTGTCGGAAGCCGCAAAGTCCCATTTTCGAGCGATTTGCAACGAACCCCAGCAAGGGAATATCTTTCCTTGCCTGCGTTTTGCAGAATGGGGCACGCCGGCTTGCGGCAAAGGTTCGCACCGAAACTTCCGGCCGAAATGCCGCTCCGCTGACCACCCTTGTCACGGGAATTCGTACACTTTATTCCAAGCTCCAAAGGCTCGAACCGCATGGAATGACAGCTTGCACGAAAAGGGGCCTCCAAAATGACCGGCGACAATATCCTTTCTTTTCTCGTTGAAGGCGCTGTCCTCGAAGGACCGCACTGGACCGAGCCGGTCAGGGTGCTAACGGCCAAGGCCCGAGGTAGCCGGATCGAGGTCCAAGCGGTGGGCACCCATTCCAAGCGGCTCTGGACCAAGTTGCTCAAGCCCGAAGAATTCGACGGCACCATCAAGCTCACGCAGGCCGGGACGCTGGCTGTCCTCGACGGTAATCCGACGCACTTTCGGCTCGCCGCCGAAGCCCACCGCATCCGGCTCGCTTTCCAGTATGACCCGCACTTCGCTGTCAGCGTCTCGCAGGTTGATCCGCTGCCGCACCAAATGGATGCGGTTTATTCACACCTGCTCACCCAGCCCCGCATCCGATTTTTGATCGCCGATGATCCCGGCGCTGGCAAGACGATCATGGCCGGGCTGACAATCAAGGAACTCAAGTTCCGGGGACTGATCGAGCGCACGCTCATCATCACCCCCGCCAACCTGACCGACCAGTGGCGGCGGGAACTGCACGACAAGTTCGGGGAGCCGTTCACCGTCATTAACCGAGGCGTGGTCGGGGCGGCGTATGGCCGCAACGTCTGGGACGACTCGCCGCAGTGCATTGCCTCAGTCGATTTCGTCGCCCGGCAGGACGACATCCTCAACATGCTGCGGGATGTGCATTGGGATTTGGTCATCGTGGATGAAGCCCATAAGATGGCCGCCTACCGCTACGGCACGAAGATCGAGCGCACCCAGCGGTATCAGTTGGGCGAGTTTCTGCGGGACCACACGGACCACTTTCTCTTCTTGACCGCCACGCCGCACAAGGGCGATCCCGACAACTTCGCCCTACTGCTGCAACTGCTCGACCCCGACCTTTACGCCACCGGCGACATTCTGGCCGAGGCTAGCGCTCGTGGCGAAAACCGGATCATGGTGCGGCGGCTCAAGGAAGACATGAAGAAGTTTGATGGCTCGCCGTGTTTCCCGCCCCGGCACGTCAAAACACTTCCTTACACGCTCTCGTCCGAGGAACTCAAGCTCTACAACGCCGTGACGGAGTACGTGCAACAGAACTTCCAACGGGCGGAGGCCGCCGAGAACCGCAACGTCGGTTTGGCGCTCACCGTCCTCCAGCGTCGCCTCGCCTCCAGCGTGGCCGCCATCCGGCTCTCGCTGGAGCGCCGCCGTAAGCGGCTCAAAGACTTGCAGAAACTCGGCAAGCTCAAGCAGGAATACGGCGAATTGCCTGAAGACCTCGACGATCTGACCGAGGCCGAACGCTGGAAGTTCGAGGACGATCTGGTCGAGCGGCTGACGATGGCCGAAAACATGGCCGAACTGGAGGCTGAGATCGAAGAACTCGAACGGCTTGTGCAGTTGGCTCGCCACACCGAGCGGAACATCACCGAGACGAAGTTCGAGGAACTGCGAGAAGTCATCTCGAACCACCTCGCCGGTCGGGCTGAACGCCTGCTGATCTTCACCGAGCACAAAGACACGCTCGACTTCCTTGTCGGCAAGCTAACCAACCTTGGCTTCCACTGCTGCACGATCCACGGCGGAATGCCGCTGGACAAGCGGATCGAGGCCGAACGGGAATTCTATGAGCGGAAGCCCTCGGTGCTGGTCGCCACCGAGGCGGCGGGCGAAGGGATCAATCTCCAGTTCTGCTCGCTGATGGTCAATTACGACATCCCGTGGAACCCCAACCGCCTTGAACAGCGGATGGGCCGCATCCACCGCTATGGCCAGCAGCACGAGGCGATGATCTTCAACCTCGTCGCCGACAATACTCGGGAAGGCGAGGTCATGGACCGCCTGCTCCGCAAGTTGGAGGACATGCGGCGGGCGCTGGGAAGCGACCGGGTGTACGACGTAATCGGCGACATCGTGCCGGCCCCTCGCTTCGACGGCCTAATGAAAGATTGGCTCTCCCGCCGCCGAACGATGAGCGAAATACTGGCCGAGATCGACCTACAAACCGACGAAGAGCAGATCAAACGCATCCGGGCCGAAATGCAAGATAAGGCGCTCGGCTCTCGCTACATCGACATGGGCAAATTGGCGGCCGAGCAGCAGCAGAGCCGGGAAAATCGCCTGATGCCCGAGTATATCGAGAAGTTCTTTCTCGAAGCCTACCGCTCCTTCGGCGGCACGATCACGCCGGTGAAGGAGCGCAAAGGCGTCTGGTCTATCAGCCGGGTGCCGCCCGACCTGCGCAAGCTCCCCGACTCGCTGGAGCGAAAATACGGCAGGGTCGGCAACAGCTACCCGCAAATCACCTTCGACAAGCAGCAGGTCGTCGGCTACTCCGAACTTGAATTCGTCGGTCCCGGCCATGCTCTGTTCGAGGGCGTTGTCGAGCGGGTGCTGCGAGACTATGGCCCCTCGCTACGGCAGGGGGCCTGCTTCTACAACGCCGACGCCACCGAGCCGACGGTGTTGTGGCTGCTCAAGTGCGGCGTAGAGGACGGCCGAGGCCAGATCGTCGGCGAGCGGTTGTTCGCCATCCACAAGACCGGCGAGAACTATCGCAAGAGCCAGCCCTACGCCCTGCTCGACCTCAAACCGCCCGAGGGAAGCGTTAATGTGCCGCCGCCGGTACGAGAGGCAGCCACCGACGAGGACCGAATTATTGACTGGTCGCTCGATGAGGTGACGCCTGGCTACTTTGGCGAAATCGAGAGTCGCCGGCAGCAGGAACTTGGAATCAAGGAGAAGTACGTCCGTAAGTCGCTCCAGTTCCTCGTTGGCGAGTCGATCAAAAAGCTCGCTCGCTTTGACCAACAGCTTCGGGAAATTCGAGACGAGAGCGATCCTCGCCGACTGAACATCGTCGGCAACCGGGCCAAAGAGGATGCTCGCCGCAACGAACTCTCGCAGCGCCTCAAGGACCGGTTGTCCGAAATCGAGCAGGAGCAACATCTTTCGGAGAAGCCGCCCGAAATTCTCGGCGTCGCTGTAATCCTACCCGTGCCGCAGGAGGTCGTCCGCTCGGTGGAAGGCATGGAGAACGACCCGGAGGTCGAGCGGATTGCCGTCGAGACGACGATGAAGTACGAGCGGGAGCAAGGCCGCAAACCGGTGTCGGTCGAGGAAGAGAACTGCGGCTGGGATGTCACCTCGCTCACCGGCGGACAAGTTGCTCGCTACATCGAGGTCAAGGGCCGGGCCGGCGAAGGCGGTGTGGCTCTAACCCCCAACGAATGGATCAAGGCGCAGCGGTTCGGCAAAGACTACTGGCTCTACGTCGTGGTGAACTGCAAGTCGAACCCGCAGCTTTTCCTGATCCAAGACCCGGCGTCCAAGTTGAACCCGAAGGAAGAGGTCAGTGTGGTTCGGTACATGGTTCGTCTTGGTGATTGGTCGCAAGTGGCAGAGCCTGCAAGAACCCGTTGAATAGCGGAGGCTAAAATATGACGTATGAATCCGAAAGCATCGGGCAGATCGGTACGACACCGTGGGCGCACGAATTCGCCGTCTGGTACATTCCGCAAGTCATAGGCGATCCCCCGCCTCACTGCGAATTGGTGGCAAAGCTGAATGACCATGAGTTGGGAGAGTACGGCACAATTGAAATTGTGTGGAATCCCCTCAAGACCCAGCGGCCCGACGAATACATCGAACAATGCGAAGCGTTGCTGGATGTTCTTGATCACGACGGATTGGTAAACCTCGAAGTATTGGATCCGGAGTACATGTCCGAATACCTCAAGGACAGAGATTAGAACGGTCCCCACGCATGTCGTCATGGCAAGAACACTTTTTCGAGAAGCTCGTTGCAGCAGCCCGTGCTGCGGGCGAGGAGCGTCTTGCCACTGCGCTGCTGCATCGGCGGAAGAAGACGGCCAGCTTTCAGCATCCTCAACTGCGCCGGGTGGAGTGTCTCTTCGGGAGCAATCGCACCAGCGGCAATCCTTATTCGCAGGTGCTCCTGATCGAGTGTGAGCCGAAGCGAGGCACAGAAATCGACCGGGCGGCACTTAAGCGGGAATTGCAGGAGGCCGGGATCGGCGGCGAAGTGCAGGCGGATGCGGAATCGGTCTTCTTCCAGTGTCGCTGGGGTTTCGGGCCGGATGCTGTTTTCCCGGTCCATGATCCACGCCAAGTCGAGGAATTAACCCGGTGGGTGCTCCGTACAGTCCGCCTCCTGTTCGACCACATGGAACGGCGGCGGCATGTCGTTGCTCCCTCGAATCCGCAAACCGCCTCCTCGAAGCCGCTCGACCTGCGAGTCACGCTGGAGCAATATCTCGAAGACTTGTTGGCCGAGCAGTGGGAGACTCTCCCGTGGGCCGCCGAACTTGAATATCTCGACCGGCAAGTGGAATGCGGCTCGCTGGGGCGGATTGACATTCTTGCGAGGGACCGCCGCACCGGCGATTACGTGGTCATTGAACTCAAGCGGGATCAGGGGGACGATGAAGTGGTCGGCCAAGTCTCCCGGTACATGGGCTGGATTAAGCAGCACTGGGCTGATCACCAAGGCGTCGGTGTGCTGGGGATCATCGTAGCGCACGAGGCGACCGACCGGCTCCGTTCCGCAGTCCTGCCGCATCCGAACATCAGCCTCTACACATATCAATTCTCCTTGGCGCTGGCTCCGGTCGTCGCCACGGCTCGGGAAGTGAAAAGCAAGGCATCATGTTGAAACGCCTCATCGAAGTCGCCCTGCCGCTCAAGGAAGTGTCTGAGCATTCCGCTCGGGAGAAGTCGATCCGGCATGGACACATTTCGACGCTCCACATCTGGTGGGCACGTCGTCCCTTGGCGGCTTGTCGGGCAGCGGTCTTCGCCTCCTTGATCCCTGACCCCGACGATCCTAAATGTCCCGACCAGTTCCGCAAACTGGTGATGGAGACGCTCAGTCGGAGTGAGTTCAAGCCAAAGAACGGCGACGGCTCCACGGTCGAGGACACGCCTCGCAACCGCTGCTTGGAATTCATCAAGCATCTAGTGCGTTGGGAGAACTCGAACAACCCTGAGTACATCGAACCAGCCCACAAGCTGGTCGCTGCCGCTCACAAGTTCCTAAATCCCGATGCTGAGGGGAATGCGCCCAAGGTTCTCGATCCCTTCGCTGGCGGTGGTGCAATTCCACTGGAAGCTCTGCGCCTTGGCTGCGAGGCTCACGCCATCGACTTGAACCCAGTCGCCCACCTGATCGAGCTTTGCACGCTTGTCTACCCTCAGAAATACGGTCAGCCTGATAGCCGCCCCATGCCGGATTACATCAAACAGTTAATTCACCATAACCGAGCCAAGAAGAAGGCTAAAGGCGAGGTGCGCCTGTTCGATAAGGGGGAGACCGCCTCTGCCGCTGGTGGTGAGATCATTCCCGATGTTGAGATCACCGAATCCGACTATCGGCAGAACCCACTGGCGGCTGACGTGAAATACTGGGGCGCTTGGGTCTTTGCGCATGCAAAGGGTTCTCTTGCAGACCTTTATCGCACGGAGGATTCAAGGACACCAGTCGCATACATGTGGGCCCCAGGGCAATCGCACGTTCGCTGCCTATGGCCTAATGATTGCATTCCATCCGTGCCGGTCAACTCGTGAGGATGAAAGCGGTTCTTCTGGCACGGAGG
>JAANMU010002326.1_pt1 | contig 14562 bp, 13 predicted proteins | sample 7279701 | NCBI WGS metagenome assembly JAANMU01 (sample SAMN14094539, study PRJNA606508) | bioreactor metagenome | isolation source: A lab-scale SPAN reactor treating ammonium-rich wastewater day 57 | place: Ireland: Galway | collected 2017-03-13 | reverse complement strand
ATGGAGCCCGCCGAGCCGAACACCAGCGCGATGCCGAAGACGAGGATGCCCGACGCGAACGCGCCGAGCGTGAAGTACTTGAGCGCGGCCTCGGTGGCCAAGCCGTCCCCCGGGCGGATGCCCACGAGCACGTACACGGCGAGGGACATGATCTCGATGCACACGAGCACCGCGATGAGGTCCGACGACGACGCGAGCAGCGACATGCCGATGGCGGCGAAAACGAGCAGCGCGAAATACTCGGCCTCTTGGATGTCGCGGCGGCGCAGGTAATCCATCGAGTTGAACGCGGCGATGGCCGATCCGGCGAAGATCAGGATCTTGAAGAACGACGAAAACCCATCCACGCGGATCGCGCCGAAGAGCGTCTCGACCGCCGCGTTGCGATAGGCGAACGCGACCGCGATGGCGATGGCGAAGCCGGTCACGGCGATCCAGCCCGCGCTGTGCCGGTTGCTCTCGGCGCGCGTGAACGCCCCGAGCAGCAGGAGCAGGAACGCGAAGCCGCACAGGATCATCTCGGGCGCGAGGAAGGCCAGTCGGTACTGCGTCAGGTCGATATGGAACATGCGTTACGCCCTTTTCATCCGCTCATTCGGCCGTCGCGCCGGCGTCGGCGATCTTCAGGACCGGCTCCATCCGGGCATGGGCTGTCGCGGTCGCCGCCGTCGCGACGCGCGCGTTCAGCTCGTCCACTGACGGCTGCATCCGGTCGAGGAACGGCTTGGGGTACAGGCCGATCACGAAGATGAACGCCAGAATCGGCAGCAGCACCGCGATCTCCCGCGCCGACAGATCCGGCAGCCGCCGATTTTCTTCGTGCGTCACGGGACCGAACATCACACGCTGGAACATCCAGAGCATATAGACCGCGCCGAAGATCACGCCCGTGGTGGCGAGCACCGCGAGCACGAGGCCCGCGCCGCCCAGGCGCGCCATGCCGATCGCGTTCACCGCCTCGGGCCACTGGCCCGCGAGCGCCGCCGGGAACACGGCCTTGTACGCGCCGATGAGAATCAGGAACTCGCCGATAAAGCCGTTGGTGCCCGGCAACCCGATCGAGCTGAGCGTGACGATCATGAAGAACACGGTGAAGACCGGCATGATCTTCGCGATGCCGCCGAAGTCGGCGATGAGCCGCGTGTGGCGGCGCTCGTAGATCATGCCGACGATGAGGAACAGCGCGCCCGTGGACAGGCCATGGTTGACCATCTGCAGGATCGCGCCCTGCACGCCCATCGCGTTGAACGCGAACAGGCCGAGCATGACGAAACCGAGGTGGCTGACGGAGCTGTACGCGACGAGCTTCTTGATGTCAGGCTGGACCATGGCGACCAGCGCGCCGTACACGATGCCGATGACCGCCAGCGTCGCCATCATCGGGGCGAACTCGAGTGCCGCCTGCGGGTAGAGCGGGATCGCCAGACGCAGGAAGCCGTAGGTGCCCATCTTCAGCAGGATCGCGGCCAGGATGACCGAGCCGGGCGTGGGGGCCTCGACGTGGGCGTCGGGCAACCACGTGTGGAACGGCCACATGGGGACCTTGATCGCGAAGGCGAGCGCGAACGCGAGGAACATCCACTGATCGACGCGCAGGCCGAGGATCACGGTCGCGGGCAGTTTCACGTCGTAGAGCTTCGCGATCTCCATCGTGGGCACGCCGTACTGGGCGAGCGCCGTGCGATAGAGCACGAAGATTGCGACGAGCATGAGCAGCGATCCGGCCATGGTGAACAGGAAGAACTTCACCGCCGCGTAGATGCGCCGCGCGCCGCCCCAGATCCCGATCATGAAGTACATCGGGATCAGCATGAGCTCCCAGAAGACGTAGAAGAGGAACAGGTTGGCGGCGACGAACGCGCCGATCATCGACGCCTGGAGCAGCAGCAGCGAGAGCATGAACTCCTTTTCCATGCGGTCGATGCTGCGCCAGATGGACAGAACGACGATGGGGCCGAAGAAGGTCGTGAGCATGACGAGCCACAGCGACAGGCCGTCGATGCCGACGTGATACGCGATGTCGAAGCGGGGCACCCAGCGGTAATACTCGACGAACTGCATCGCCGCCGTGCCGCCCTTGAAGGCAACGGCCATCGGCACGGACACGACGAACTCGGCGAGCAGGATCGCAAGACCCACGCCCTTGATGATGTGCGGATCCCTGCGGCTCATGACGCCGACGATCGGCAGGCCGGCGAGCGGCAGGACGATCAGGATCGTCAGATACGGAAAGATCAATTGCGGATTCGCGTCCATCGGACGTCTCCTAAACCAGCAGCCACAGGACCAGCACCGCCAGGCCCGCGAAAATCGAAAACGCGTACACGTGAATGTCGCCGGTCTGGATCGCGCGCACGCCCTCGCCGATCGCCTTGCCCACCCGGGCCAGCGCGTTGACGAAACCGTCGATGATCTTCACGTCCACGATCTTCCACAGCAGACGCTCCGATCCGTTCCTGATCGGTTTCACCACCGTGGCGGCGTAGATTTCGTCCACGTAGAACTTGCCGAGCGACGCCCGGTAAAGCGCGCCCGTCGCGCCGCCCGCGGCCAGGCGCGCCAGCGCATCGCGTTTTTTCGTCCACAGGAATACACCGATGCCGATGCCGACGAGCGGAATGAGCAGCCCCGCCACGAACGCCTTCATCTCCAGCGCGTGCAGGCCGTGCTCGCCGCCCCACGACTCGGCGAACGCAAAAGGCGCGGCGTGGAAGACCGGCTCCAGCCAGTGCTCGAAGACGTTGGGAATGCCCAGCGCGCCCCCGAGGAACTTCGGGATGCCGATCCAGCCGCCGATGATCGAAAGGACGCCCAGCGTGGAGAGGACAAATTTGATCGCCCAGCCCGGCTTGTGCGGGTGCGCGGCGACGTGGTGATCGACGCGGCTCTCGCCGAAGAACGTCAGCACCGTGAGCCGCCACATGTAGATCGCCGTGAAGACCGCCGTGAGCGCGCCCATCGCGTAGATAATGACGTGGCCGCGCTCACCCGCGAGCGCGCTCCACAAAATCTCGTCCTTCGAGAAGAACCCGCTCGTCACGAACGGAAGTCCCGAGATGGCGAGCGTCGCCGCGATCCACGAATAGAAGACCGGCTTCATGCCGGGCATGTCCTTGAGCGCGCCCATCTTGCGGATGTCCTGCTCGCCATGGAGGTAGTGGATCACCGCGCCGGACCCGAGGAAGAGGCAGGCCTTGAAGAAGGCGTGCGTCATGAGGTGGAAGATGCCCGCGGTGTACGCGCCGACGCCGACGGCCACGAACATGTAGCCGAGCTGGCTGACGGTCGAATACGCGAGCACCTTCTTGATGTCGTTCTGCGTGAAGGCGATGAGCGCGGCCCACATCGCCGTGAGCGCGCCGACCGCCGCCACGATGCCCATCGCGGTGGGCGCGACGTGGTAGAGGAAGGACAGGCGCGCGATCATGTACACGCCCGCCGTGACCATCGTCGCGGCGTGGATGAGGGCCGACACGGGGGTCGGGCCCGCCATGGCGTCGGGCAACCACACGTAGAGCGGAATCTGCGCGCTCTTGCCGGTGGCGCCGACAAAGAGTGCGATGCACGCGATGGTCACCAGCACGGGCGACGCCGCGAAGGGCGCGTGCGCGAGCTGCGGAATGCTGGTGGTGCCGAACGCGGCGAAGAGCAGCGACATGCCGAAGATGAACCCGGCGTCGCCGATGCGGTTGACGACGAACGCCTTCTTGCCCGCGTCGGCCTTCTCCGGGTCCTGATACCAGAAGCCGATCAGCAGGTAGCTGCACAGCCCCACGCCCTCCCAGCCCAGGAACAGGCCGACGAGGTTGTCGGAGAGGATCAGCACGCACATCGAGAAGAGGAAGAGGTTGATGTAAGCGAAGTACTTTCCGTAGCCCTCGTCGTCGTGCATGTACTCGGTGGAGTACAGGTGGATGAGGAACCCGACGCCGGTGACCACGAGCGCCATGACCGCGGAGAGCGGGTCGAGGTGGAAGCGGAACTCGATGGAAAGCGGGCCGGAGACGAACCACGTGTAGAACAGGTCGGAGATGACGCGCTGGTCGTGCGGCAACTTCGCGAGGGCGATGGTCGCCGCGACCGAGAGCAGGAAGGACGCGAGGACGGTCCCGCAGCCGACGACGGAGATCAGGCGGCGCGGCGCGCGATAGGCGAACAAGCCGTTGAAGATCGCGCCGAAGAGCGGCAGGACCGGGATGAGCCACAAATAGCCGAGCGAATGCATCGGGAAACCGCTCCGTTATCTCTTCAGGCTCGTGAGGGCGTCGACGTTGATGGTGCGCCGCGCGCCGAAGACCTTGAGGATGATCGCGAGACCCACGGCGACCTCGGCCGCGGCCACCGCCATGATGATGAACACGGCGACCTGCATGTCGATGTTTCCGGTGAACCGCGCGAACGCGATGAGCGCGATGTTCGCCGCGTTGAGCATCATCTCGAGCGACATGAGGATGATGAGGGCGTTCTTGCGGATGAGCACGCCGACCGCGCCGATGAGGAACATCACGCCCGCGAGCGACAGGAAGTGGTAGAGGCCGATCATCGCGCCCCCCCCCGATCCCGTTTTGCGTCCGCGACGCCCGTGCGCTTGTTGGCGTAGATGACCGCGCCGACGACCGCGATGAGCAGGAGCAGCGAGAGCGCCTCGAAGGCGAAGGCGTAGCTGGTGTAGAGCGACTCGGAGATCTGCGCGACGCCGCCGAAGCCCTCGGGCAGCGGCTTCGAATCGTAGGCGTTGTACCCCGCGAGCCCGCCCGCCACGGCCAGCACGACCGCCACGAGCACGCCCACGATCTTGTTCGGCGTGATCGCCGGAGCACCCAGGTCGTGCGGCTGCAGGTCGATCAGCATGACGACAAAGAGGATGAAGACCATGATCGCGCCGGCGTACACGAGCACCTGCAGGACCGCTATGAGCCGCGCGTCGAGCAGCAGGAAGGCCGCCGCCGTGTCGAAGAACACGATGACCAGCAGGATCGCCGACTTGAGCGGGTGCTTCGCCGTGATGACGGCGACCGAACACACCACGCCCACGAGCGCAACGATCCAGAAGGCCAGGTTGATGCCCAGTCCCGTCATGTCCCTCCCTCACCAGCGCAGCGCGAAAACATCCGCCACGCGCACAACACGGCACCGCGTTCCGGCGCCCGTCACGACCCCGTCTCGCCCGATCACTCGATGCGCGGGCGATATCCGCGCGGCGCGTCTTTCAGGCTCGGCCGCCGCGTCAGATGCGTCAGGTCCCACAGGAAATCCTCGCGGGCGTATTCCGCGAAGTCGTACTCGCCGGTCATGTAGATCGCGTCGCAGGGGCACGCGTCCACGCAAAATCCGCACATCACGCACCGCAGCCCGTCGATGACAAAGGACTTCGGGCGCTTTTCGATCTTCGGGTCCGGCGACTCCTCGGCCACGATCTCGATGCAGCGGGCCGGGCAGATCGTCGCGCACATCATGCACGCGACGCACTTCGTCGTGCCGTCCTCGCGCAGGTTGAGCACGTGCCGGCCGCGGAAACGCTCGCCGTAATCCCGCTTTTCCTCGGGATAGCTCACCGTCGGCATTTCGCGGCGATTGAACAGGTTCTGAATGAAGTGGCGGAACGTGATCCGCAGGCCCTTGACGGCCTCGACGAGATAGACGGTCTCGCTCGCGGTCAATTCGCGAACGGGCTTTCGCCCGGTCGATTCGGGTTCCAGGTTGTGTGCCGCTTGATGGTCCATCCGTTTCCCCGTTACAGCGCCAGATCGACGACGCCCGTCACCAGAATGTTGAGAAGGGCCAAGGGCAACATCACCTTCCATCCCAGACGCATCACCTGGTCATAACGGAAGCGCGGCAGCGTCCAGCGCACCCAGATGTACAGGAACAGGAAGAATCCGAGTTTCATGACAAACGCGCCGAGCTGCGCGAGCGCGGCGACGACCTGCGCGGCCTGATCGCTCATCGAAGCAGGCACGGCAAACGCGGCGGCCGCGAGCAGCGCGAGCCCGAGGAGGCCGACGCCGATCGAGCCGATCTTCTTGATCGGATCGGTCACGCGGCGGATCGCCGGGGAGATGCCGTAGGCGTAGATTTCATTCGTCACGAGATGCCAGAAGAGCAGTCCCTTGCCGACCGCCGCGACGCCGGCCACGGCCAGCAGGATTCGAGCGACGAGCGGGGCGTTGGCGCGCAGCACCTCGGTGGGGGCCCAGGGGACCTGCCATCCGCCGAAGAACAGCGCGACAATCAGGCAGCTCGCGGTCACCATCGCCACGTATTCGCTCATGAAGAAGACGGCGAATTTCATGCCGCCGTATTCGGTGTGGTATCCGGCGACGAGGGCCGATTCGTCCTCGGGCATGTCGAAGGGCAGTCGGTTCGTCTCGGCGTAGGACGCCGCGAGGAAGAGCAGGAAGCCCAGCGGTTGCAAGAACACGCCCCACTTGGGCAGCGTGAACAGACCGAAGATGCTGATCGTTTCGCCCTGCGCGCGAATCAGGTGATTGAGTTCGAACGACGACACGCCCTGGTAGGTGCCGAACAGCATCAGCACGCCGACCACCGCGAGGCCCATCGAGATCTCGTAGCTCACCATCTGCGCGGAGGAGCGCATGGCGCCGAGCATCGAGTACTTGTTGTTCGACGACCACCCCGACAGGATCAGGCCGTAAACACCCAACGACGCGATGGCGAAGACGAAGAGCAGTCCGCCGTCCACGTTCGCCGCCTGAAACGAAAACTCCCGCGCGCCGAGACGAATCGAGTCGGCGAAGGGAATCGCGATCGGCACGACGACCGCCGGAACGAGCACCATGAACGGACCGATCGCGTAGAGCAACCGGTCGGCCTTGGCCGGAACGAAATCTTCCTTCAGCAACAGCTTCGCCACGTCGGCCACCGCCTGGATGATGCCGAACGCCTTGAAGCCGAACACGTGCGTGCGGTTGGGGCCGAGCCGGTCCTGCATGAGCGCGCTCGCGCGGCGCTCCAGCCACACCAGCACGGGCACGAGGGACACGAAGGCCATGACCACGACCACGACCTTGATCGCCATCAACAGATAATCGATGCCATCCATCATCGCCGACCTTCTGTGTCAGCCGCCAAATACAACGTCATCCCGCCCGATTTGGCGCGATGAATCGCGCCCCTGCGCGCGTCCGCCGTCAGATCACGCATCATCAGCTCACTTTGTCCTTCGCCGCCGCTCCGGGTGCGATAAGCGCGCCCTCGGCGGGAATCGTCTCCCAGCGCAGATCGCCGAGCGCCGGCGTCACCGACGCCATCGCGTTGAACGCCGCCGCCGGTTTCGCGAGCGTCGCGTCCGCCGCGTCGAACTCCGCGCAGATCGCCGCGAGCCACGCGCCGTCGCTCCGCGCATCGCCGACCGGGCGGATCGCGCGCCAAAACCGCTGCACGCGACCTTCGTAATTCGTGAACGTGCCGTCCTTTTCCGCGTAGGTCGCGGCGGGAAGCACCACATCGGCGAGGTCGAGCGCGGCGCATGCGCGCGTGGCGTGCATCACGACGAACTCGATCTTGGAACGCACCGCGCGCAGCTTTTCGGTCCAGCCCGCCGCGTCGAATCGATCCGCGTCGAGCACGTAGAGCGCGGCGACCTTGCCGTCGGCGGCGCTCTTCAGGATCGCCTCGACGCCGGGTCCGTCACCCAGCCACAGCAGCTTCGCGCCCGTCGTGTTCGGGTTCTTGTCCGCGCGCCGCAGCAGCTCGTCCACGCGCGTCTGCGTTTTCCCATGTGAATCGTCGATGCGGAAATCCGCGATGCCGCCCATGTGCGTCACGAGGCGGCGAAAGACGAACAGATCCTCGTTCGACGCCTGCGCACTCGCGATCCCCGCGAAGCCGCCCTTTTTCGCGGCGATCGTCTTCAGTCGCGCCCACACCTCGCCGATCGCCACCTCGGGCGTCGCGTCGGACGTCTTCACGCGCGCGGTCTTCAGGCGATCCGGCGCGTTGATCGACTTATAGCCGTAGCGCCCCTCGTCGCACAGCCACCATTGATTGACGGCGGCGTTCTCCCGCGCGCGAAGCCGCTTCACCTCGCCACGCCGGTCGTCGACCCAGGTGTTGCAACCGGTCGAGCACCCGGGGCACACGCTCTTGTGCGACTTGAGCCACCAGACGCGCGCCTGAAACCGGAAATCGGTGGAGGTCAGCGCGCCGACCGGGCAGATCTCGTGCAGGTTGCCCGCGTAGCCGTTGTCGATCGTGCCGTCGCCCGCGGCCTCGATCTCGGCGTGCGTGCCGCGCATGGCGATCGTCAGCTCGTTGGTCTTCGTGATCTCCTGACAGAACCGCACGCACCGGCTGCACAGGATGCAACGCTCCTGATCGAGCACGATGTGCGGCGGCAGGGGAACGATCTTTTTCTTGTGCACCTTCGGGAAGACGACGTGGTTGTCGTGCATCCCGACAGTCATGTAGTAGTCCTGCAGCTTGCACTCACCGGCCTGATCGCAGATCGGGCAGTCGAGCGGGTGATTGGTCAGCATGATCTCGAGCACGCCCGAGCGACCCTCTTTGGCCCGCGCGCTCTGCGTGTGGACGACCATGCCCTCGCCGCACTGCGTGGAGCAGCCGGTGACGAGCTTGGGCATCTTTTCGACTTCGACGAGGCAGATGCGGCAGTTGCCCGCGATCGACAGTCCCGGGTGGTAGCAATAGTGCGGCAGCTCCATGCCGAGCCGCATCTTCGCCGCCTGCAGGATCGTCGTGCCCTGCGGCACCGTCACCGTCTGTCCGTCAATGGTCAGCGTCACGTCGGCCATTGGTCGTTCCGTCCTAGTGTCCCTCGCCGAAGGTCCATGCCGGGAACGGGCAGCCCTTGCCGTCGAGGTGCGCGATGAACTCGTCGCGGAACTTCGTGGCGTAAGACTGCGCGGGCATGACGGCCGCGTCGGCGAGCGGGCAGATCGTGTTTCCCGCCATCTTCTTCGAGACCGACATGAGCAACTCGAGTTCGTTCATCGTCGCCTTGCCGGTTTCGATCATCTTCGTCAGGTTCGCGAGCCACGGCGTGCCGTCACGGCACGGCGTGCACTGGCCGCACGACTCGTGGGCGTAAAAGCGCATGAGCACCATCAGCGCACGCACCATGCATGTGCCCTCGGCCATGACGATCACGCCGCCCGAACCGAGCATCGTGCCCTTCGACGCGGGCGACTCGAAATCGAAGACCAGGTCTTCGGTCTCGGCCGCGGTCAGGATCGGCACCGACGAGCCGCCGGTGATGAGCGCCTTCAGCTTTCGACCGCCGCTCACGCCGCCGCACACGTCGTTCAGGATCGTCTGGAACGGCGTGCCGAGCGGGATTTCGTACACGCCCGGTCTGCTGACGTGGCCCGACACGGAAAAGAGCCTCGTACCCGCGCTCTTGGCCGTGCCGATCTTCGCGTATTCGGCCCCGCCCTTCGCCAGAATCCACGGGACCGCCGAGAGCGTCTCGACGTTGTTCACGACCGTCGGCTTGCCCCACGCGCCGTACACGGCGGGGAACGGCGGCTTGAGGCGCGGGTATCCGCGCTTGCCCTCGATCGACTCGATGAGCGAGGTCTCCTCGCCGCAGATGTACGCGCCCGCGCCCCGGTACACGTGCAGGTCGAAATCGACCCCGGTACCAAACAGGTTCTTGCCCAGCAGCTTCTTTTCGTACGCCTGCGCGATGGCCCGACGCACGATGTCGGCCTCGATCACGAACTCGCCGCGGATATAGACGTAGCCGTGGCGCGCGCCGATGGCGAAGCCCGCGATGATCATGCCTTCGATGAGCTGGTGCGGGTGCTGCGTGAGCAGCAGGCGATCCTTGAACGTGCCCGGCTCGCCCTCGTCGGCGTTGCACAGCAGGTATTTCGGGCCGTCGCCCTTTGGCACGAACGACCACTTCATCCCCGTGGGGAAACCCGCGCCGCCGCGCCCGCGAATACCGCTGGCCTTGACCTCGGCGATCACGTCGTCGGGCGTCTTCGTCTTCAGCACCGTCTCGGCGGTCTGGTAGCCGCCCTGGCCGACGTACCAGTCCAGATCCCGCGTCCGCGGGTCATCGACCTGGGGCTTCAGATCCCTGAGCAATACAAGCGGGCCGGCCATCGTCCATCGCCTTCCGATTAAACCGTCAGCTCTTCATCCAACCCGCGATCAGGTCGTCGACCTTGCGCGGGGTTAGGGCCTCGTAATACGTGTCGTTCACCTGCATCACCGGCGCGGTTCCGCACGCGGCCAGGCACTCGACCCGCGAGATCGTGAACTTGCCGTCGGGTGACGTCTCGCCGCACTTCACGCCGAGCTTTTTTTCCAGATAGCCGATGAGCCCATCGGCGCCCATCAGTGAGCAGCTCAGGTTCTGGCAGACCTGGATGTGGTAACGGCCCACGGGCTTGGTGCGGTACATCGTGTAGAACGTCACCACGCCCATCGCGTCGGCCACGGGCACGCCCAGCTCCTTCGCCACGGCCTCGATCGCCGCCTCGGATAGCCACCCGAACTGCCGCTGCGCGATGTGCAGCGCCGGCATCAGCGCCGAGCGCCGCGTGGGGTATTTCGTCGCCTCCTCGGCGATCGCCTTTTTGCTTGCTTCCGACAGCGTCCAGTCCATGGGTCCGGTTTCCCTAGCGGTCGAGTTCGCCCGCGATGATGTTGAGGCTGCCGATGATCGCCGTGAGGTCGGGCACCATGTGGCCGACCACGATGTGCTCGATCGCCTGTGCCACCGCGAAACACGGCGGGCGCACCTTCACGCGGTACGGATTTCCGCCGCCATCGCTGACGCAGAAGAACCCAAGCTCGCCGTTCGCGCCCTCGGTGTATGAATACCACTCGCCCCGGGGCACCTGGATGCCCTCGAACACGAGCTTGAAGTGGTTCATCAGCGATTCGATGTTGCCGTAGGTCTCTTTCTTCGGCGGCAGCGCCACGCGCCGGTCGTGCGTCATGATCGGCCCTTCGGGCAGATGATCGAGCACCTGGCGCATGATCCGGAACGACTGCGTGATCTCCTCCAGACGCACCCAGTACCGGTCGTAGCTGTCGCCGTTCTCGGCGACCGGAATATCGAAATCGAGCTGGTCGTAACCGTGATACGGCCGCGCCTTGCGAACGTCGTAGTTCACGCCGCTGGCGCGGGCGCACGGCCCGGTCCATCCCCACGCAATGGCGTCTTCCTTCGACACAGCGCCCACGTCGCGGGTGCGTTCGATGAAGATGCGGTTGCGCTCGATGAGACGGCGCACGTCGTCGATGAACTTCGGTCCCTTGGTCAGAAACTCCCCGGCTTCCTTCCAGAAGGTCTTGTGCAGGTCGAAGGCCACGCCGCCGATGCGCAGATACGACGTGGTGAGCCGCGATCCGCAGGCGTGCTCGATCATCGTGTACGCCATCTCGCGGACCGTGAAGAGATACCAGAGGTTGGTGAGCGCGCCGAGGTCGACAAGCCCCGGACCCAGGCACACGCAGTGGTCCATGATCCGGTGCATCTCGTTGAAGAACACGCGGATCGCCTGTGCGCGGGCGGGGACCTCGATCCCCATCCAGTCCTCGATCGCCTTGCACCAGCCGAGGTTGTTCATGACGCTGGAGCAGTAGTTCAGGCGATCGGTGAAGGGGATGACGGTGTTCCAGGTCTGCTGCTCGGCCATCTTCTCGAAGCAACGGTGCAGATAGCCGATCTCCATGCGCGACGCGACGATCGTCTCGCCGTCGAGCCGGAGCTTGAGACGCAGCGCGCCGTGCATGATCGGCTGGGCGGGCCCGAAATTCAGGATCTGAAACTCGCCCTCATCACGGGTGGCGATCTTCAGGTCGGCGGCGGTCGATGTGGTCGATGCAGTCATGCGCGTGCCGCTCTCATTCGAATTCGAGGTCCCAGACCTCGGTGCAAAGCTGCCGTTTTCCGTGATCGTAGTCCTTGCGCAGGGCATGGCCGACGAACTGATGGTGCGTCAGGATCCGGCGCAGGAAGGGGTGGCCCGTGAACTCGATACCGTACAGGTCGAACGCCTCTCGCTCGAACCAGTTCGCGCCTTTCCACACGCCGGTGACCGAATCGACGCGGGCGTCGTCCTCGGCGAGCAGCACGCGCAGGCGGATACGGTGGCCGTGATCGAGCGAATACAGGTGATAGATCACGCCGAAACGCGGCATGTCGGGATCGAACTCACCGTAGTCCACGCCGCAGATGTCGATGAAGTAGTCGAACCGCAGCTCGGGATCGTCGCGCAGGAAGGTGCAGATCTCGACGATGCGCTCGCGGCGGACGGTCACGGCGTCGTCGCCTTCGCGGAGCGTCACGTCCACGACCTGATCCGCGAATCGTTCGCGCAGCTTCCGAATCGCTCTCGGCTCGTTCTGAGTGGCTTCCTCGGTCATCGGTTCACCCAATCATCGCCCGTGCAATTCCACCCGTTACCCTTCAACCCAGATTCTTCGGCGCGGCCTCGACCTCGGCGAGACGGCGGTTGAGCCGCTCCCGTGTGTTGAAGTCGAATCCCTCGCGCTCGATGCGCTCCTGCAGCCGGATCAGCCCCTGCAGCAGCGACTCGGGCGTCGGCGGGCAGCCGGCCACGTAAACGTCCACGGGCACGAACTCGTCGATGCCCTGCACGACGTGATACGCGCGGTAGAACCCGCCCGACGAGGCGCACACGCCCATCGAGATCACGTACTTGGGCTCCAGCATCTGGTCGTAGATCTTCTTGAGGATCGGCGCCTGCTTGTCGGTGATCGTCCCGGCGACGATCATGCAGTCCGACTGGCGCGGCGAAAAACGCACGACTTCCGCGCCGAAGCGCGCGGCGTCGGTGTAGCTCGCCATGTAGGCCATCAGCTCGATACCGCAGCACGCGGTGCCGAAGGTGTACGGCCACAGCGCGCTCTTGCGCGCCCAGGACGCCACCTGCGAGGTTCGCTCTTTCAGCGCCTCGATCAGGCTCGACAGCTTGGACGTATAGACGACGCCGTCCAGGCCGTGCTCGCCCGTGAGGTTCTCGTCGCCCTTCACCATTCGAGCGCTCCCTTTTTCCAGATGTACGCGAGCCCCACGCCGAGCACGCCCAGGAATACGAGCATCTCGATGAAGCCGAACACGCCCAGCCTGGGATACGTCACCGCCCACGGGAGGATCAGCACGGCCTCGACATCGAAGACGACGAAGAGCATGGCCACGAGAAAGAACTTGACCGAGAAGCGGCGGTGCGCGCCGCCCGTCGGCGGAACGCCGCACTCGTAAACGTCTTCCTTGCTCTCGTCGTGCGCCGTGCGCGCGCCCCTGCGCGGGCCGGGAGGAAGGAACTTCGCCAGCAGCAGGAGGGTGGACAAAAGGATCACCCCGAAGCCCGCGGCGATCAGTGCGCCCAGATAATGTTCCATGGAAGAACTCCCCGGGAGGGAGAGGGGAAAATCACCCCAATTCCATTTCAAAACGCCCGCGAGGAAACGGGCGCGCCGAGACTAGAACTCCCCCGCGTGGCTGTCAAGAAAGGTCCCCCGCAAAAATCCCTTCGAGGTCCAAAGCGAAAAACGCGGAACAGCCATAACGAAACGTAAAGGTGACTCGTGATTTGCGGACGACCCGGGACTTCGCCAAACATCTCAAGCATTTGATAATTAACGACATTTTGACGTATCCGTCGGTTGGCACGAAGGTTGATAAGACCCCCCAAGGGTGCATGAAGGGGGTTTACCATGCGTTGCACACGCCACGGACGGTCAGGTTTCACCATCATCGAGACGATGGTCGTCATTGCCATCCTCTCCATCCTCTCCGCCATCATGATTCCGCGCTTGCTGCGGGTCCGGTCTTCGGCCGACCTCGCGGTCGTGCTGGATCAGATGAAGGACGTGCAGTCGATCGCGCTCATTCACTATTCCGAGACCGCGATGACACCGACGATCGAGCAGATCAACGAGGTCTACACGCGCAACGGGCACGACTCGCTGATCGGTCGCTACGCGGTCATCCCCGTCGCCGGCCAAGGGGGTTCCGAGCCCCTGAAGCTCGCGGAGGTCGGCGAAGGCGGCTATGAGCCGCAGCGCTACGTGATCTGCAGCCTCATGGACATCAAGGGTTACTCGTACGTTTACGGGCTCGACGACAACCCGCCGATGGTGGCCGCGCTGGGAGCGGACCCGGTCGGCTCCGGCGTCTGCGGGTCCGGCAAGTCGTCGAGCGGCTCCCCGTCGTCTCCGCCCGACGACAATGGTTCGACGTCCGCGCCGCCGGACGACAGCGGATCCCCATCGGTCCCCTCCGGTGACAACGGTTCGCCCTCCGCTCCTCCGGATGACAGCGGCTCACCGTCGGCTCCGCCGGACAACGGTTCGCCGTCCACGCCTCCGGACAACGGTTCGCCCTCCGCTCCTCCGGATGACAGCGGCTCCCCGTCCGCTCCGCCGGACAACGGTTCTCCGACAGCTCCGCCGGACACTGGTTCGCCGTCCACGCCGCCCGACGACAACGGGAACGGCAACGGAAACACCGGCAATAATCCCGGCGATGACGATGACGACAACGGGAACGGCAAGAAGGGCAAGGACAAGGATGGCGATTGCGACCTCGACGAGGCC
>JAANMU010002325.1_pt1 | contig 14570 bp, 13 predicted proteins | sample 7279701 | NCBI WGS metagenome assembly JAANMU01 (sample SAMN14094539, study PRJNA606508) | bioreactor metagenome | isolation source: A lab-scale SPAN reactor treating ammonium-rich wastewater day 57 | place: Ireland: Galway | collected 2017-03-13 | reverse complement strand
CAAAGCACGAGAATATGAACGGGAAAATACAATCGGTAATATCTAAAGCAAGAGGATTTTTAAATTTCGAGCGATTTAGAATTAACGCCCTATTCTACTGCGGAAAACTTAACTTTGCTCCATTAAAATTTTAGTAATGCCATTTTTTTAAATATTTTACCAAACGTGCATAGCAATTATGCAATTTGCAGTGCAGATTAAAACAAGCAACTACGATGCTGTTAAGCGTTGTTTTCTCTATAAGTTGCATTAAATTTCGAGCAAAATATATTCGTTTTTGGAACTTATGCGTACTTTGCTTAGTTTAAGAAGCAATTACCGTTCGTCGCATATTCTTCCAACAAATGGAAACAACAAACTGAAAAATGAATATTTGTTCCCTTCGACGGGTTTGGTGGCAGATACCAGGAATAGTTTTTGCGGCTTGTTCGGCTGCGCGGTTACGATGCGAGATGTTTGGGGCGGGTGATTCTGTACGGCATAGCAGACGATACGTTCTCTACCGCAGGACTTGCGGCGGGTGCGTATAGAGTGGAAATTTATCCCGATAACAAGAGCAAACGACTTTCCGGATTGATAGTTGTGAACAAATAAAGAAATGAATAAACCATGAAAACAGTTGCACTCGTTGCCATGCTGTTTTTCCTGCAAGCCGGTCTCGGCGAGTGGTATCGAGAATATGATTTGTCAGCAACTTCATGATAGTTTCTATAAATCTGTTGAAACAAAATCTCTGTAAAACTAACAGTTAACGCAAGAAAAAGCGTAGTTTCGGATAAGATTTGCTAAGTTTTTACTGTTCAAACAAGAATAATTTCATGCGTTTCGCTATTAATGGCAGTTTTTTTACCGCGGCCTTCTCAATCATATCTGCTTTAATATTTTCGGCTTGTAATACGGAACTGTCACCTGCACCATCTGCAAAAGAATATCGGGCACAAGATTTTCTATTGCCGTCGCGCTTGGGTGTTCAAACAACATTTCGCATTATGCATATAATAGCGGATTCAAACGGCGTTCGTGATACATCTTTTCCAGGTTACGTCAGTTATATCGTAGCAGATACGGCATATAAATTTACCCCAAGAATAAAGGCAATACTTCTTTTGGTCAGAGAAAGTGATACCAACGGAGTTAAATTTGCTGACGACAGTTTATTTGTTTTCAGCGGAGGCGGTGAAATTCGCCTTTCCACATATTACACGGACTCGGTAGGACGACGCTTGATAGCCGAGCCTATACGCGACGGTGCAACGTTCAAACGCACAGACGACTCGCTACCGTCGAGCATAGTAACAATTCAGTCTGCACAATATCAGCTTGCCACCAATTTGCGAATATTTTCTACGGTAAAAACAACAAGGCGATTTACTTCGGAAATTGACAACATCCGTCGTGAATTAATATTCGAAAATTATCTTGCACCGGGGCATTTTTTGGTGAAGCAAGTTTCGACTGACACAGAAACGAATATGCATACCGGTAAATCCTACTCCTCCATTATTCAGTATAATTTATTTTTCAAGAATTTCTAAGTTTATTCCGTTATTATTTGCTCTGAGCAAATAATTCTACCTTATTACTAATCGGTTTAACTGTTTGCAGATAGACGAATATTGCCTTCAAATCTGCATCTGTCATTTTACCGTACATTATCCACGGCATAATAGTGTTAAAATCACCTTGTTTTAACGTTGTATGCATCGTTGCGGAGTCGGAACGTTCGCGGAAAGTATGTATAAATCTTTCTGCCGACCATTTCCCTATTCCGGTTTCTTTATCGGGCGTAATATTATGCGATAAAAGTACCGAACCGTCCGGAAGCGGAAATTCTCTGCCGCCGCCGAATTCCGTACCTGCAATCAAGCCGCCCTTATCGAATTTTGTGTGACATTCAATACAAGCCGCCGAATATGCCAGATATTTTCCATAACCTGCAATGTCTGTTTTTGGCGGCAGTGTAGTAAACTGTGCTTTTTGCGGTATTGTGTTGATGATAAAATTCATCGGAAAATCTGATTCCGACTTAGGAACGTCGTTTTTAATCGGCTTTAATGTGCGAATATAAGCAATTATACATTTAATGTCTTCGGGATCCATCTGGCCGTAATAATGATACGGCATAACCGGAAACAGTGCCTTTCCTTCTTTATTTACTCCGGTGGTTATCGCTCGGAATAATTCGCCGTCGGTATAATTGCCAATTCCTTCCGGCGTTATATTTACGGCATAATACGTACCCGGAAAGCCGAATTTTTGGTCAAACACCTCGCCTCCCTGCCCAAAAGTACCTTCTATCGGCGGCCCCGAAAATTTAGTCCAATCACGCTTGGAATGGCAATCAATGCAAACTGTTACGTGATTTGCAAGATATTCGCCTCGTGCAATTCTTTCGGGCGTTGCCTCGATTTTCATATCGGGTGCATCACCTACATTCGGCAATGCAAATTTCAGATAGCTCATAGCCGACAATATTGCGACTGCAATAACAGCAACAAACCAAAGAATGATTTTTTTCAACTTTTTCATAGTGTTATCTCTGTAGTTTTTAGATATTTTATTGTTCAGTCGTATGATTTTCAAATGATTTGCCGACGATTTATCCGTTATTTTTCCATTTCCATTTATTGCGGGCAAAAATAAACACAAACGGGTACGGGAAATTGTATTTAGCGGACATTTACAAAAAAAGCGAATATGTTGCTATTTGCCCGCACGGTATATTCGTGAATAAGTTACGGCATATATTAACAACCTACTGTAATTTGTCCGACGCAAAACTAAATAAATTATTCGTAAATCATATCGTTTTTTTGCATAGCCGATCTATGAGTAACCGATTGAATTATTAAAGAAAAAACAATATCCTCTATCTCTGGATACTATTACTATTTGGAAAAAACTGTATTTCCCGATAAGTCCGCAGCCAAACAGCAAACTCTGTATTTTGTTCCCGTATTTATATTCCCGGGCTTTCGGCATCTTTATACCGCTATTTGCAATGCGTCCGAACCCTGCCGGCTGTCGCGAAGTTTATTCTCGCTTACTGCTATTATGTTCTGGTATTCTATGATTATTTTTAATTTGAATATCTTTGACCGGCCCGGCAAACTTTGCACATTCCGTTTCGGTCTTTGCAGTAAGAAATTATTCACTGCGAGTATACCAAAGAGCTGTAAAGTGCGAATTTCGGTACGCAGTTATTACTTGACAATGAGTAAAAAATTATTATTGAATATAAGCAATACGGCGTTTTTTCGGTAACTTTGTGGTTTCGTAGCATACTAAAGTGCAAAAAAGTTGCTTCCGTTTGTATTTTCGGTTGCTCGAAACCCTCATATTTGTTTTAGTATTCGCTTTTATTTACGCAATGAATTTTCGCAACGAAACAGATACTATGGGCGCAATAGAAGTGCCCGTTTCTGCATATTACGGTGCTCAAACAGCGCGTTCTTTAATTCATTTTTCCATTGGCATAGAGAAAATGCCTCGCGAACTTATTCGTGCCATCGGCATTCTGAAAAAAGCCGCCGCAATAGTAAACAACGAGTTAGGCCTTCTGGCCGGCGATAAATGCGACCTTATTTGTCGCACGGCCGACGAGGTTATAGAAGGTTCTCTCGATGCTCATTTTCCGCTTTCGGTATGGCAGACCGGCTCCGGTACACAAACCAACATGAATGCCAACGAGGTAATTTCAAACCGTGCAATCGAAATGGCGGGCGGCGTTATGGGAAGTAAAAAACCTATACACCCCAACGACGATGTTAATAAATCGCAAAGTTCCAACGACACCTATCCGACCGCCATGCACATAGCCGCCGCCGAGCAAATAACAGGTCGTCTGATGCCGGCCGTGACAGCACTTCGAGATACACTGTCCGCAAAAGCCAAAGAATTTGCCGGTGACATTAAAAGCGGACGCACACATTTGATGGACGCAACGCCCGTTACACTTGGGCAAGAGTTTTCTGGCTATACTCAACAACTTACAAATGCTTTAACTCGTTTGGAAGCCGTTCTCCCCGGATTGTATGAGCTTGCACTTGGCGGTACTGCGGTTGGAACCGGTTTGAATACACATCCTGAATTTGCGGTGCGCTCGTCTAAAACAATAGCAGCACTTACAGGATTACCATTCGTAACCGCACCAAATAAATTCGAAGCTTTGGCGGCGCATGATGCTCTGTCATTTGCTCACGGCGCACTCAAAACATTGGCAGTATCACTGATGAAAATCGCAAATGATATTCGCTGGATGGCATCAGGCCCTCGTTGCGGTTTAGGAGAAATTTCCATACCCGAAAATGAACCCGGCAGTTCGATTATGCCCGGGAAAGTAAATCCCACGCAATCTGAAGCCATGACCATGGTTGCGGTGCAAGTTATGGGTAATGATGCCGCTATAGGCATTGGCTGTTCGCAGGGAAATTTCGAGCTAAACGTGTTCAAACCGTTGATTATATATAATTTCCTGCAAAGTACGCGTTTATTAGCCGATGCTTGTGCGATGTTCAATGAGCATTGTGCAAAAGGAATTGAAGCAAACCGCGAGCGGCTGAAATTCTACAATCAATCAACTTTAATGTTGGTAACCGCGCTTAATCCGCATATTGGCTACGACAACGCGGCAAAAATTGCAAAATACGCGCATAAAACCGGCGGAACTTTACGCGATGCCGCAATGGAACTTGGCGTACTCTCAGGCGAAGATTTTGACCGATTCGTACGCCCCGAAGATATGCTAGGACCCAATGTTTAAAAAGTAAATAATTCCTGATAATTTTATAAACGCGGCAAAAGCTGCAATAATTCACAAATGGAGAAAACATGAGAACGCTGGCAGTAGTATTACTCACAATGTCGCTTGCATTTGCGCAAGCATGTTCACAAAATCCCAAAGGAGCAAAAGTGGATTTAAAAACAGAGAAAGATTCGGCAAGTTATGCGCTTGGCATGAACATTGGCCAAAATCTGAAAAAACAAGGCTTTGACATTGACCTTAACATTATGTTCAAGGCATTTGAAGAAGCCTACAAAGGCCAGAAAATGGCAATGGAGGACCAGCAAGCAATGATGGTTCTGCAAGGTTATGCCGCAAAAGCCCAATCTAAAGCGGCCGAAGAAGGAAAGAAAAAAGGCGAGGCTTTCCTTGCGGAGAACAAAAAGAAAGCCGGCGTTAAAGTTACACCAAGCGGTTTACAATACATGGAAATCAAGGCCGGAACAGGTGCGTCGCCCGTTGATACTTCTCATGTGCGTGTTCATTATACCGGAACGCTTATTGACGGAACAAAATTCGATAGCTCTATTGACCGCGGTGAGCCTGCCGAATTTCCCGTAAATGGCGTTATAAAAGGCTGGACAGAAGCACTTAAAATGATGAAAGTTGGTTCAAAATGGAAATTGTTTATACCAAGCGACCTTGCCTACGGCGAACACGGACAGGGTCCCATTCCCGCAAATTCAGTCCTTATTTTTGAAGTAGAGTTGCTTGGCATACAAAAATAAAATCTTATCTTTGAGATAAAGTAAGCCCTGCCGGATTGTTCAGGCGGGGCTTTTTTTCTATCAAAAACAAAAGTACGAATGAATTTTCAAAATATAATTCGTCGCATAGCGGCCGGGTTATTTCGCATTGTATTTCGCAATAATTCGGTAAACCTCCCTATTGCTCCAGAATCTACTCGTAAAATATTGATTTTACGCTATGACGTTATGGGAGATATGGTGGTAACAACTCCCCTTATTTCATTCCTTAAAGCACAATTGCCGCAAGCGGAAATTCACGTTGTCGGCTCGCGGCGCAATATAGGGATTTTGCGGTGCAATCCAGATATCAGTCGTATTTTTCGCTATGATTTCTCGATTTCTTCTTTTTTTAACATCACAAATAAATGCCGCAAAGAAAATTACGATATAATTTTTGCAATAGTTTTTAATAAAACAATTAAGTCGGCGATATGGGCTAACTTATGCGGAAATAAAAACAGTATAAAAATAGTAAATAAAAATTATGACCGAGAGGCTATTTACAAAACAATGTTTAACGCCACTATTCCGCTGACTAACGGTATTTATTCAATGGCTGAATTATTGATTCAGCTTGCCGCCAAAACATTCGGTTTGGATTATTCGCCCGACTACATCCGTTTTTCTGTGATTTATGATGATAATAATGCCCGCAAAGCCGCAAAATTCACAGAAAAATTAGAGCCTGACCATACTATTTTCGTAAATATTTCTACCGGAAAATCCGAAACTCAATGGCCGACTGCAAATTGGATCGCTTTATTCGGAATGCTTCATAAAAATTTTCCGAAATTGCATTTTATAATTTCAGGTATCAAAGCCGACGAAAATTCAATAAAACAAATTGCCGACCAATACCCCGATTTTTGCTTGGGCTTCCCTCCTTCCGGCGATATTCTTGACGCAACCGCACTTATGGATTGCTGTATAATGACAATAACTCCCGATACTGCTATGGTGCATATAGCCGCAGCACTCGGCAAACCCGTTCTGGGATTATACACACCTTTGCATAAAGGCACGGAGTATTTACCGTTTTATGAACCGAATCGCGTTGTATTCAGTCCGGACACCCAACCCGTTTCAGGTATCGGCGCAGACGCGGCGGCCAAAGGTTTTGCGGATTTATGGCGCGAGATACAAAAAAAACGGCAATAATTCGTAATTTTACATCTCAACGCAATAAGGCAACGTCAAACTGACCGCCGGCCAAATCTTTTCATAATTAATTCGTTGCACCAAACGACTATTACACGCATAGCGGTCTTTTACTTACCGTAAAATTCGATTATTCATGAAACCGAAAGAGTCGGGAATGAAGTTATACATACAAATAATATGCGGTTTGTTACTGTGGACAATTGGAATGTCCGCATCTGCATTACCGCAGTTTTCATTGCTTACGGGCGATAAATGTGCGTCGTGCCACGTTGCGCCGCAAGGCGGCGGCTTGCGAAGCGATTTAGGTGCTTATGCACGCAATGAAATTTCATTAATATCCCCTGAAAGTGCAGGACTTGGCTGGCTTTACGCGCTTGACGCAAAGAAAAACACATTGCTCGACGGTCAAATAACTTTCGGCATGGATTTCCGCTTGCAAATGGCAAAATCACACAGAACGGAAGATGCCGAAGAGAAAATTTTCCCTATGCAGGCCGCAATTTACTCACAATATGCACCTGCGGAATGGATAGCGGCCGAAGTAACCATAAACGTGGGGCATAAACGATTCGGCAATACGCAAACCAATAATTATCCGGGGCAACAGCCTTGGGAAGCAGCCGTAACTTTTCGCCCGTCGCAGTCAATGCCGAGTTTGCGTATAGGAATGATACAGCCGACTATCGGTATTCGCTACGACGACCACACCAAAATTACGCGGCAGGCTCCGTCGGCCGGCGGCATAAACAGCACCGGTACGTCCTCGATAATTCCACCTTTATATGCAGAATACGGCGCAGAAATAAGTTATGACGCTCCACGTGATTGGACTCTCTCTGCCGGAGTTTTCGGCTCACGCGCAATTTCGGAAGTTCAATCTTCTGCGGCCGAAGGAAAAACAGTTTCGCTGATTTCAGATAAAAACATACCCTCTTTGGCCTTGCGTGCCGTGTATTGGCCGCATATCGGCAAAAATTTTAATTCATTTGCCGGTGCTTCTTACTTTGCCAACGACGATTTTTCCATGATAAACGGTTTCATCGGCATAGGAGTCAACGATATGTTTTCCTTAACCGCAGATTATGCTTACTCGGATAAAAAAAACATTCGGCACACACAAACAATATCGCTTGAAGCAATGTTTCAGGCCTTGGAGTCGCTTATGCTTTGCGCCCGCATTGAAGGCGGCACATCAACAATAAGCGGTAAAGATGAATACACGAATCAGCTCGTGCTTGGCGTTCAAGCATTTTTGTTGCCGTGCATAGAATTGCGTCCCGAATATCGAATTATGGATACGGATAATTTCCGCTCCGGACGTTGGGCGGCACAGTTGCATATTTTTTATTAAACCGTAAAATACTGCAATGAAATGGAATATACTTTCGGCGGTTGCATTGCTATTGTTGCTGGCAATACTCGTTGCGTGGATGTTTCAGGGCGGCGAAATATACACGAAAGACAAACGGCAAATCATAACGAAAACAAAAGACGAAATTTTCGGAACAGAAACCGAAAAAGTAGAATGGGTTGATGATTTCCGATTAGGATTATTGCCCGGCGGCGATTCGATAGGCTCTGTATTGCTTTGCGTAACAGTTCCGGGAGGAATTTTGGTAGCCGTCGCTGTAGCGGCTTTTACAGCAGGAAGACAGGCACGACGCAACCCGATTATTTCAAAAACACTTACAAGCAAATAGCGATTTAATCGCTGCAATTTTGCCACAAAACAGCCTCGGTTAAGGTTAACACGGAAGAAACGGTCGTATGAAGAAAAACATCATTAACGGGAAAATTGTTTTTTTTATGATTTTCTCTGCTTTATTTGTCTGGCCTGCGGCATTTGATGCAAGCATTGCAAATGTCCGTGTAAAAATTGCAATTAACGGTAAAAAGAACATAACTCTGAACAATAAAGTCGGCGATAATATCGTAAAATTTGTCAGTTCCGCACCTTTGGAAGAAATAAGGGGCTCGGCCGACGGAATTTCCGGCTCTTTTACCCTTGATTTCGACAATCTTAAAGTCTCACACGGAACAATATCGGTAGAAGTGGCATCTATGCAAACAGGCGTATCCACACGCAACCGGCATTTATTTAGCGACGAATGGCTTGATGCGCGGCGTTATCCTAAACTGGTTTTTCAGCTTAACAGCCTGGAAAACATGCAAATTATACGCGATGATAATGCAGTTTTCGAAATTAAGGCCGATGCCGTCGGCATATTTTCGATGCACGGCGAATCGAAAGAAATAAAAGCACCGGTTACTATTAAGTACGTAAAAGAATCGCCTGCCACAAAACAACGCGCCGACGGCGATTTCGTAATGATAACCGGCAAGTTCAAGGTTGCACTCAAAGATTTCAAAATAAAAGGTGCCGGCGGCTTTATCGGCAAAAAAGTAGGCGAAGTAATAGATGTTGAATTAACGCTTTTCGGCTCGACTGCGCAACAATAAAAATCGGAACTCGGAATAATGAACAATCACATACAAATGCATCATACAGACAAACAAATCAACGGACGGCGTGAATTTATATCGAAGGCTCTTGCAGGGCTCGGATTTACAATATGTTGCGGGTCATTGGCTTCAATTCTTGAAAGTTGCGAGTTCTATGAGAAGAAAAATCCGGTAGACAGCTCAGGCAGTATTGTGGAATTGAATGTAGCCGCAGTACCGGAGTTTGCCGCGCTCGGCATCGGAATTAAACAAACTTTCAAAGATACAAAAGGCAATGCTGTAAATGGCGGTTATCCGATTATCGTAACCAGAATTGGCGACAATCAGTTTGTTGCTATTACAGGACTTTGCACTCACGATGCTTGCTACAAAGAAATGTATCCGCCTAACGAAATAGTCGACGCAATTGTATGTACATGTCACGGTTCGGTATTCAATTATCAGGACGGCTCTGTTATACAGGGTCCTGCCGTAAAGCCGCTAGCCGTATTTCCTACTTCGTTCGATGCAGCCACAGGTATGCTTCGAATATTTTTCGCATAATTTTTTTGCATAGAGAGTAGCGGTATGAAACGTTTACACGATATTTCGTTGCTTGTTGCAACTATATTTGCAGTCCTCTTCTCAAATGCAAGCAATGCGCGGGCTGACCGTTCCGGTATTATCGGTCGAACCGTTACGGGGTGCGGCAACTGTCATTCGGCTTCACCCGATATTGCCACTGCGGTTTCACATAATTTGGCAGGCAATACGATTACCGTTGCACCCGGCAACACAGCCGATATTACGGCTTACGTAGCCCATGCAACGCTTCCGACGGCAGGAATTAATATTTCGGTAAAAGATACCGACGGCGCAAACGCCGGTACATTTACTGCCGGTGCGGGTTTGCGCTTAGAGAGCGGCGAACTCACACATAATATACCACAGGCCATTACGGGAATACCGCGACGCGCTCAATTCCTATTCCAATGGACGGCCCCGACCACGCCCGGAACTTATACGCTCCGTATGGCAGGGCTTGCTGCGGATAATAATAATGCGCAGACCGGCGATGTATGGAATTTTCTGTCCGAACCCGTAACCATAATTGTTCCAGGAATTCAAGCCGTATCGCCCAACGGCAACGAACAATGGTGCCGAGGCAGTACGCATGCAATCAAATGGAATTCTTACGGCATTTCACAAGTAATTATCGAACTTTCTCAAGACTTAGGACAAAATTGGAGCATTATTGCAGGCCCCGTGTCTGCTGCATCGGGGCAATGGATTTGGAATATTCCTGCTGCGTTGCCGTCAGGCGGCGCATACCTTATCCGTATATCCAATGTTGCCAACCGAGCCGTAAACGACGCAAGTAACAGTCCGTTTTTTATATCGGTCGCGCCTGAAATTACAAAGCAACCCGATTCTTCGGTCAGCGTTTGTGTCGGCGAAAAAGCGCGATTTTCCGTCGGCGTAATCGAGAATCCGGCATATTTCACATATCAATGGCGAAAAAACGGTCAGGATATACCGAACGCTCTCTCCTACGCCTACGAAACACCGCCCTCAGAAGCGGGAAGCAGCGACGGTATTTATGATGTTATTGTTTCCGGCTGCGGAAGCAGTATTATCAGTAAACCTTCAAAATTAACCGTTAACACAACTCCAAAAATCACAAAACAACCTTCGGACGTTTATGTTTGCGAGGGTGAATCGGCCTCCTTCAGCGTGTCGGGCGGAGGAAATATAACAAAATACGAATGGCGGAAAAACGGCAAACCTCTTGCTAATTCAAATATTGCAACAATAAAAATTGCTTCCGTGAGTGCAAAGGACACGGGATCATACGAGGTAGTCGCAACAGGAATTTGTGCACCGCCGGCTATTTCCAAGACCGTTTATCTTAGATTTCTTCCTGCGCCGCGTCTGCTTGCCGGCCTGCATGATACGTCAGTTTGCGAGGGCGCACAGCTGACTTTAGGCGTAGAACCTCTCGACGATTCCATAAGATATGAATGGCGTAAAGATGCTGAAATTATAGCCGGAGCAACGCAAAAAACGCTGAAAATAACTGCGTTAAATTCCAAAACTGCCGGCAATTATTCCCTCACTATGTTTAATCGTTGCGGAGTTACCTCAAAAACAGAAGCAAAAATTTCCGTTGCAAAGCCGCCGGAAATATTGCGGCAAACGGCCGATACTGCCGTACCGGCCTCCGAACCGCTTACGCTTTCGGTACTTGCAACAGGCGACAGAGTTAGCTTTCAATGGAAAAAAGACGGAAAAAATCGAATTAACGACACTTTACCGACACTTTTTCTACAGTCCGTGTTGCCGGCCGATACAGGTGTATATCAATGTGTGGTAAGCAATGATTGCGGCGAAAAAACAGTATCAATTCGCATAGGATTAAACGGTTCGTCCGGCCCGCTATTAACATTCGGCGCATTGCCTTTCGACTTTGGTTGCGTTCGCCCGGGCCAATTTCGCGACTTTACGTTCCCGAATATTATCCGCAACGACGGCGGTACAACTCTGACCATTTCGAGCGTAGAAATTATCGGCGAAAACAGCACCGATTTCTCCGTTATCGAAGGCGGCGGCACTTATCAAATTGCAACCGGAGCAACAGCAACGCTGAAAGTACGGTTTGCGCCGTCGTCAGTCGGACCCAAACATGCGCAAATTGTATTCACCTCCAATTCAACTTCCGGCACCGAACGTACTTTGGATATTTTCGGGCGCGGATGCCAAACCTGCGTCAGTATTCAGCGAATTGTTTTCGACAGCATCGGAGTTGGCGAAACGAAAGATTCTACGATTCTTATCTGCAATATCTGCGACGTTCCTTTTGTAGGTCAAAAATTGGATACGGCAACCGACGGACAATTCCGATTGATTGCTCACGAACAGGTTCCCAAGACTTTACAACCGGGAAACTGCCTTTCGGCCACCGTTCGATACACACCTCGAACTAACGGCGAAGCAACCGGTTACATCAGATTAACTTCCGGTGCGGAATCGCATCTTGTAGAGCTCGTTTCCACACGCAAAATAATTACGGGAGTTCAAGAGAAACTTTCTTTTACCGGAATTTCCGTTTGGCCTAATCCGTCAACAAACATTGTTAAAATTCATGCGGAAGGTGCAACATCGGTAAAAATAACCGATATTTTCGGGCGTGAAATCATTTGTTTTAATCGTTCGGCTATGAATAACGGCGAAATTTTATGGAATGGACTTGCAGCCGACGGTTCGATTTGTGCAGCAGGCGCGTATCTTGTAGTTGCAGCGGCTGATTCCGATGTTCGCATTGCACCATTGATTATAGCACAATAAATTCTGAAAGATGTTTTCCGAAAATCCGTTTTCAAAATAAATTATGTCTTTTTTTGGATTATTCCGCATCATATTGTCGGCAAGTATATTTTCTTGCTTCACCGCAATCTCGGTTTTTGCACACAGCAGTGGAAAAGCCGGTTCCACGGCAGGTTGCACCTGTCATGGTGCGGCACCGAATCCGTCATTATCAATCAAGGTAACATCTGCAAGCGGTTCTTTTTCGGTTGAGCCGGGCGGAGTGTTGAATTTACGGGCTGTCGTGGCGCATACAAGCAATAATTTTTTCGGGATTGACATTGCAGTAAAATCTACTGCCAATTCCACCGGTGCGTCAGGACAAGGTGTTTTATCGCCGTCAGCGTCGGAAACAGATTTGCGCTTGTCCAAAGGCGAATTAACGCATAATTTACCCAGAAAAGGAACTAACGACTCAGTCGAGTTTAACTTCTCGTGGCAGGCACCTGCGGCTTCGGGTGTATATTTTTTGCATATTGCCGCACTTGCCGCAAATAACGACGGACTGAACAATACGCTTGACCAATGGAATATCATAGAACCGATAAGGCTCGACGTAGGCTCAACAGCCGTAGAAGAAACAATATCGTATTCAACTGACGCCGCCGTTCCCAATCCTTCGCATGAAAGCGTTTCAATCAAATTTCAACTTGACGTTGCCGATTATTGTCAAATTCTTATAGCCGATATGCACGGCAATATCACCTTTGCATCTTCCGGACAATATCGGACAGACGGCGAACAAGTTTTCGACTGGGACGGACGCGACAGCGATGGGATTACTGCACCCTCCGGACGCTATATGGCATTGATTCGAGTGCGCAATAAAACATTGCATATACCCATCGTTATTAAACGGTGAGCAATTTATTGCGATAAGCTTCGTAAATGTAACTTCATATATTTATCATAAGTTATATTTTTTCTGCGACTATAGCAACGGCATTTAAATGTTTTTGATACTTTCTGAATGTGTCGCGCATTGCCACTATCCGTTTGCGTTCTTTTCTGTGGCGAAGTATATTGAAAGTAATTTTCAGCGTTCTAAATATACCTTCGTCGTCAATAATACGCTTTATTTCCAGCAAGCTCATGGGATTTGTTTCAACTTTCAGCACTCGGAATCCTTCTTTTTCCAATAGTGCAGTCCATTCACTTACAGTCAAAGGCCGTGCATTTACCTTAATTACTTGTGCAAGCTCTTTTTGAATAGTTGATTTTATTTCTTGGTCAAGATTATCGGGAGTTAAGCCAAGTTCGTGTATTCCGTACAACGCTCCCTTTTTCAGAATACGATAAGCCTCGCGCATAATCTCCGATTTTCTGTGGTCTGCGTGCATAGTCAGCATTGCTTCGCCATATACTTTATCGGCAGAATTTCCTACTAAAGTGGAGTTTGCTGCGTTCGCAACCACTATTTTTCTGTTCTCTCCTTTTACAGTTTTTCTTAAAATCGAGGCGGCTTCTTCGTTAAGCTCTATACCCGTATAAGACTTTGGATTTCTTTGTAAAGCAAGCGACGCAGTATATCCCAAACCGGGCGCAAACTCCACTATATTATCCGAGGATATTATATTAAGATTGTTAATCAGTTTCGTTGTAAGTTCTTTGCCGCCCGGACGAAGAACTTTTTTGCCCATCTTTGCCAGTATCCAATGCCCCTGCTCGACGTTTAAGGTTTGATTAGACATTTATTTTGCACCTTTCTTGTGTTATTATTTATATTTAGTCTAAGATTGTATCTATTGAACGTACAATTCGGCTCTACGACGGTTATTGTCCGTAAAGATTGAATTTTATCCGTTAAAATTTTTCACTGTGTTTTTGGATACTCACAATTTAGAGTTTGACAGATAACCATTGCCCGTTTTCGGCGGCATGAAGTTCGCCGCAATGTTCGGATATGTTTTATGTTTTCGGTTATACTAAATTTTTAATGGAGTAAAATTACAGGGAGAAGATTGGAAATGGAATTTATAGACTGACCTTACGCAGTAGGTAAGAATTTGACAACATTTAGATGACGTAATTGTTTGAAAGCTGTTTGGGTAGCAGAGATATAGAGTTTCATT
>JAANMU010002320.1_pt1 | contig 14636 bp, 12 predicted proteins | sample 7279701 | NCBI WGS metagenome assembly JAANMU01 (sample SAMN14094539, study PRJNA606508) | bioreactor metagenome | isolation source: A lab-scale SPAN reactor treating ammonium-rich wastewater day 57 | place: Ireland: Galway | collected 2017-03-13 | reverse complement strand
TATCCATGAGATTCTCCTGTTGGTGGTCGGGATACCCCAACTGTAGCGAATCTCATGGACTTTTGTCAATCTTCTTCTCAAGGTAGCAACTTGGGTTAAATTATCCTTTGTCATTGCGAGCGTAGCGAAGCAATCTCGACTAAACATTAATCATGAGATTGCTTCGGGCTGTGGTTTCGATACGGGCAAGAAAAGCGCCCGCCCTACTCAACCACCAGCCCTCGCAATGACATTATCTGCGGCTTTCGGTCAACCTGCCCTCGCGTATTGCCAACTTTTCCATGTAATCGAGCAGGAACCTGGCGCCCATGAGGAAGAGGACGCACAGGACGATCAAGACGGTAATCTCGATTTTCACGCTCAGGAAGCCGAGCAGCGCGCCGGAAGGGAATACCAGTTGACGCATCGCGTCCAGCCCGAGCGTGAGCGGAATAATCGAAGCCGCCGCGGCGACCCAGAAATTGAACGACTTGATCGGGAAGTAAAAACCCGAAACGAGGTAGACCGGCTCCTGCGCCAGGTTCGAGATGTGCCACGCCTCGCGGCTGAGCAAAAGAAACAACGACGCGCTCATCATCCCCATGCCGTACAGCGCGGTCATCGCAAGCAGGAACACCAGAAGTAACTGGGTGAAACTCGCCACCGAATAGGTCACATCGAACATCAACGAACCGACGAGGATGATCGCCACCGCGCGCAGCGCCGTCGCGAACAACCCGCCGACCGCCATGCCGAGCAGGATCGCCATCATCGAATTCGGCGCGATAATGTACAGCGCCAGGTTGCCCTGTTCCTTCTCCCAATACAACTGGCTGGACATGCTCCACAGCACGTTCATCCAGAAGGAGGTCATCGCGCCGCCGACCACCACAAAGCCCACGTACTCCTCCGGCGCGCCGATGGCGCGGTACACGAACACGTACGCGGAAACCGCCAGCATCGGCAAAAAGATATCGAAGAATATCCACGACTTTTCGCGTTGCTGACCGATGACGCGCGGATAGGCGCGGGCTAGGATCGTTTTCAGGAACAACCTCCAACCCGTCGCTTTTTCGGAAGCGTGAAACGCCAGCGAAGAATCAGACCGCATTCGGCGCCTCCTCCTTCTCCACGTCCTCCATCTTCTGACCGACCAGGTCCATGAACACGTCCTCGAGCGTCGGCTCGCGTTTGCTCAGGCGCATGACCTTGACCTCCTTTTGCGTGAGGATGTTGATGACGCTCGCCAGCGCGGATTCCTCCTCGAGGATCAATTCCAGTTTCGCGCCGCCTTCGATGTCGGTCAGCGCGGCTTTCCTGACTTCGGGCTGGTCCTGCAGCATTTGCGGAGTCAACCCGTTGAGCGGACTGGTCTCGATCTCGAAGATGGCGTCGCGCTGCAAATTGCGTTTCAGGTTGGCGGGCGTATCGCAGGCGAGCACCTGTCCCTTGTTGATGATCGCTACGCGGTCGCACAATTCCTCGGCTTCCACCATGTAATGGGTGGTTAGCAACAGCGTGCGACGCCCCTCACCCTCCCCCTCTCCCACGGGGAGAGGGGGAGAGTCCACCCAGCCGCGGATCAGCCTGCGAACGTCGCGCGCCGCGCCCACGTCCAATCCCAGGGTCGGCTCGTCGAGGAATAGCACTTCAGGGTCGGTCAGGAAACCGCGCACGATGTTCATCTTCTGCCGCAGACCGGTCGAGAGGTCGGAGGATTTCGTGTGCAGGCGATCCTCCAGCCCGACCATCTTGAGCAGTTCCACGATGCGCTGGTTGGCTTCCTTCGAGGGCATGCCGTAGAACTGCGAGAACATCCACAGGTTTTCGCGCACGGTCAGCAAGCCGTAGCCCGACGACTCTCCGCCGGAGACCATGTTGATGAGCGGTCGGACCAGGCTCGGGTGTTGGATCACGTCGTGGGAGGCAACGCGCGCCCAGCCCGAGGTCGGCGCGAGAAGCGTGGTGAGGATCTTGATCAGGGTCGTTTTGCCCGCGCCGTTCGGCCCGAGGAGTCCGAACAGTTCGCCGCGTTCCACTGTCAGGTTCACATCCTGGAGGGCGACCAGTTCCTTGCGGATGCGCTTCTCCTTTTTGTTGCCGCGGATCTTGTAGATGCGCCCCAGATCTTTTGTTTCGATCGCGTGGTTGGACATCTCTCTCCTTAAGCGTTACGTTCTGGAAAATTTGTTCTATTATACTCTTCCTCCCGCGAATTTCGGAAGCCCGAAGACATCCGAAGCCCGGAAGAAACTGTCGGTTTGTCGTAGGGTAATCGTAGGTTTTACGTCAAGCGCTTTCCAAGCCGTTGTGATAAATTAGATGCAGTAAGGTGATTTCTCTTCTCCTCCTTTTGTAAGAGAACCGCGGTCGGCGTCCGCGGTTCTCGCATTTAACGGGGACATTCGCTATAATAACCGCGTCAAACCATTTTGCGAGGATGCCATGCCAGTACAAATTACGATCATCGGTCTCGGACAGATCGGCGCTTCGATCGGGCTTGCCCTGAAAGCGCGCAACGCGGACGTTCATCTCGTCGGACACGATAAGGACGCGCGTTCAGCCAAAGCCGCCCAGGAGGCCGGCGCGGTGGATGCCTTCAAATACAACCTGCCCGATTCCGTGCGCGAGGCTCGCATCGTGATCCTCGCCCTGCCGCTTGCAGAGGTGCGCGAGACGCTGGAAGTGATCGCGCCCGACCTTCAGGAGGGGACCCTGGTCCTCGATACGGCTCCCGCCAAAGGGACGGTTGCCGCGTGGGCGAACGAACTGATCCCCCAGGGACGGTTCTACGTGGGTCTCTTCCCGTCCATTCATCCCGATCTCCTGCACGGCATCGAGTACGGCGTCAAGGCGGCGCGCGCCGATTTGTTCGAAAGAGGCGTGACGGTCGTCACTGCGCCGCACGGGATACCGGAGAACGTCTTCAAACTTGCAATGGACTTCGTCGCATTGCTTGGCTCGCTCCCCCTGCTGATGGATACCACGGAAGCGGACGGACTGCTGGGAAAGGTGCACGTCCTTCCGCAACTCATTGCCGCCGCGCTGTTGGACGCCACGCTCGATCAGCCCGGCTGGCTGGAAGCCAAAAAACTTGCCGCCCGCCCCTATGCGGCTGTCACGTCGGGGTTTGCCTATCACGATGACGCGATGTCCCTGCGTGATGTCTCGCTGGAAACCCGCGAGAACACGGTGCGCCTGCTCAATTCCTACATCGCTTCGCTCGTCCAACTCCGCGACGCGATCGAAGACGGCGACCGCGACGCGCTCGGCTCGCGTCTCGAGAACGCCTGGGGCGGACGCGTCCGCTGGTTCGAGGAACGTCACGGAGCCGAATGGTTGAACAGGGAGGCGCAGAAAATTGACACGCCCTCCTTCAGCGAACGCATGAACCGCATGTTCTTCGGCACAGCCTTTGGTGAGGGCGCAAAAAAACGCAAGTGACCAAATGCTACTGCTACATCGTCGAATGCGCCGATGGAACGTATTACACCGGCTGGGCGATTGACCCCGCAAAACGCGTCGAGGTCCACAACAAGGGACGCGGCGCAAGGTACACGCGCACGCGCCTGCCGGTCAAACTGGTGTACGTGGAGGAACAACCGGATCGCAAGACCGCGATGAAGAGGGAGATGGCGATCAAGAGATTGGGGCGCGAGGGGAAGATGAAATTGGCGAGGGTGGGAAGCGGGCAAGTGGGCAAGTACACAAGTAAACAAGTAAACAAGTACACAAGTAAACAAGTAAACAAGTAGACAAGTAGATGTAGATATGAAAAACGGCTGAAGGTGCATGACACCTCCAGCCGTTTCACCTTTGTACCTGTATACCTGTGTACCCTGTGTACCTGTATACCCTGTATACCTGTGTACCCTGTCTACCTATGTACCCATCCCTCACTCCGTAAACAGCGGCAAATGCCCCAGTGAAATGATGTGCATCCATTGGGCGCGGTCGCCTTCGGTGAAGATCGCCGCCTCCGCCACGACCTTCGACCCCGCTTTATCGAGGATCATCCTCATCCCCTGCAGGGTGGAGCCGGTGCTGATCACATCGTCCAGGATGACGACCCGTTTCCCCTTCATCGTCTCGACGTCCTTTTCATCCAACAGCAACGTCTGCTGCTGACCGGTGGTGATGGAAAGGGTCTCGGCTTTGAGCGCGTCGCCCATGTACGGCTTGTACACTTTGCGAAGAACCACATACGGCTTCCTCGTCTCCACGGACAACGCGTGCGCCAGCGGAATGGATTTCGCCTCTGCGGTGACCAGCACGTCGTACTCGACCTCCTTGAGTTTCAGAGCCAGTTCCTTCGCGCAGGCTTGCACCAGTTCCGTATCGCCCAGAATGTTCAGAATGGCGATCTTCAAGCCCGGCTTGATCTCGAACAGGCGCAGGTCGCGTTTCAGACCGGCGATCTCCACAGAATAGGTTTGGCGTTTGGACATGTTCCCTTCCCGCTGTCATGCTGAACGAAGCGAAGCGTCCCGTTGCCCGGAAGCGGGACTCCTTGCCGCGCTCAGAGCGACATGGTCTTGTTGATTTCGCCCCGTAGTTTATCACGATTCATTTTATAATGCTCACCGGCATTCATCCTTCATCCTTCCGCCTTCATCCTTGCGAATATGCTCCCCGACCTGCGCCTCAACGACCGCCTGCGCCTGCGCAAACAACACCCGTGCGGCTCCTACGAATGGGTCGTCACCCGCCTCGGCGCGGACATCGGGCTGGAATGTCTGGGATGCGGGCGGCGCGTCATGCTCACGCGGCGGGAACTTGCCAAACGCCTCAAAGTCAACCTCACCAAGAGCGAGAATGAACAACAAAGCGACCCAAAAAACGACCCCTAAAAAACCGCACGTCGTCTTCTACTTTTCCGATACCGGCGGCGGGCATCGCTCCGCGGCGGAAGCCATCATCGAAGCCATCCACCTCGAATACAAAAACAAGGTCACCACCGAAATGGTGGACTTCTTCAAGGATTACGCGCCGCGTCCCTTCAACAAGATGCCGGACTGGTATCCGCACATGGTCAAGGCGCCGCAGTTGTGGAGCGCCAGTTTCCACGCCACCGACGGGCGTCCGCAGGCGCGCGCCATCACCGCCACCATGTGGCCCATCGCGCGGCACGCGGCGAAAACGCTCGTGCAGAGTCATCCCGCCGACCTCATCGTCACGGTTCATCCCTTCGCGAATACGTTCGCGTTGAAAGCCCTCGGCTCCAATCGCCCTCCCTTCATCAACGTCGTCACGGACATGGTTACCACCCACGCGCTCTGGTACGACAACCGCGCCGACCTCATCCTCGTCCCCACCGAGAACGCCCGCAGGCGCGCCCTCAAATACAAAATGCCTCCCGAAAAAGTAAAAGTCGTCGGGCTTCCCGTCGCGGATCAATATTGCAAACCCAGGGGACGAAAAAGCATCCTGCGGAAAAAACTCGACTGGACTTTGGATAAACCCACTGTCCTGCTGGTGGGAGGCGGCGAGGGGATGGGTCCGCTGGCAAAGACGGCGTACGAAATAGACGCTTCGGGTCTCGACCTGAGCCTGGTCATCGTTTGCGGGCGGAATCAAAAACTGAAGACGACTCTCGAGGCGCGCAAGTGGGAGAACCCCGCCTACATCTACGGCTTCACGCGCGACATGCCGGACTTCATGCGCGCCGCCGATTTCATCGTGACCAAAGCCGGTCCCGGCACGATCGCCGAGGCGCTCAACGCCGAATTGCCGATCATCCTGTATTCCAAGTTACCCGGTCAGGAGGATGGGAACGTGACCTTCGTGCAGGAGGAGGGCGCGGGCGTCTGGGCGCCGACTCCGCAGGAGGTCGTCCGCGCGCTCACGCGTTGGGTCTCGCGTCCCGAGGAGCGGAAGAAGGTCATCGAAAACTGCCGCCGCGCCGGCAGACCCGAAGCCGCAAGGACGATTGCTAGAACGATCGGGGAAATGCTGGGGTTGTGAATTTTCGTCATTCCGAGGAGGGTCCAGACGCGTCAGCGTCGAAATCCCGGCGAAGCAATCCCCTTCTCGTGGTGGAGATTGCTTCGCCCTACGCTTCGACTTCACTACGTTCCGCTCAGCGCGATGGGCTCGCAAGGACGGTAAAAGTTTTGGCTCATGTGTGATTCGTGTGCAGACGTTAGAGAACGTCTGTTACACGCGAATGTTTTCGCACACTTTTCATAGATGAGCCAAAGTTTTAGTACAACGGTATCCTCGCGCCGTTGACCTTGCCCGCCTGGTCGGAAAATAAATATTGCATCGCGGCGACGATCACCGCCGGGGTCGTGCCGGTGCCTTTGCGGGAACCGTCCACGTCAATCGCCCTGACTTGAATGATGTTTGCAGTGACACCGCTCTCCTTCAATTCTGCGGCGAGCGAAAGGACGAGGTTTTCCTGCGCGGCTTTCGCGGCGGTATAAGGACCGGACTTGCCGGGCGGGTTCCCCACCGTCGAGGCGGAGACCGCGATCACGCGTCCCCATCCGCTGGCGGCGAGTTTGGGCGCGAAGGCGCGGAACAAATGGAACGTCGTCCATACGTGCTGGTCGAGCATGAAGGTCATGTCCTCATCGGACGATTCGGGAATGGTCCTGCCGCCGACCCATCCGCCGACAAGGTGGATCAGGGCGTGGATATCGCCGAATTTGTTCGTGACAGCCTCGGCTGAGTCCCGAACCGCCCCTCCGTCGCGCAGGTCAACGACCGAGGCGAGGAGTCTGTCCTCGGGGAGATTCAACTCCCTGACCAGGGAATCCAATTTGTCTCGATCTTTATCCAGCAGTGCCAGCGAAACGCCCATTTCGGCGAACGTTTTGGCGGTGAGACTTCCCAACGCGCCGGTGGCGCCGGTGATGATCGCTACTTTTTGCATGGTCACTCCTGTATGGCGATTGCCTGTTCCTCCGTCATGCCCTCGATGAAGGGACGATCGGATTGTTCGAGCAGGTGTCCTCTGCCGCGGAAGTCAATCAGGTGGCCCGATTTGGCGGCTTTGGTTTGCAGGTAGAACCTGTTGTACTCGTTGGCTTCCATGATGTGCGGGATGCGCCGCGCGACGTTGATGCCGTATTGCGTGAGTTGCGCGATCTTCTTCGGGTTGTTGGTCATCAACTGGATGGACGCGATCTTGAGCGACATGAGCATGTGCGCGGCGACGGCGTAATCGCGTTCGTCGTCGCGGAAGCCGAGCGCGTGGTTCGCCTCGACCGTGTCGAGACCCTGATCCTGCAAACTGTAGGCGCGGACCTTGTTGGTGAGACCGATGCCGCGCCCCTCCTGGCGCAAATATAACACCATTCCCCTTTCCATCTTTCCAATGGCTGTGAGCGCGGCTTCGAGTTGATCGCGGCAATCGCAGCGCAACGAGCCGAGCGCGTCGCCGGTCAGGCACTCCGAATGTAAACGCACCGGCACGTCGCTCGCGCCGATCACGTCCCCTTTTGTAATGGCGACGTGTTCCTTTCCGTCGCGGTTGTTCTCGAACGCGACAATGTGAAAATCGCCGAAGCGCGTGGGCAGTTCCGCCATCGCCACGATACGGACGCAGATCTTATCCCTGCCCAGCCCCGGACATTCGTGCTCTGGATCCTGCTCGAGAAGCAGGTCGAATTTTTCGTGCATGGTTGTCGTCATAATACTCTCTCCACTTTGTAATGTAATAACACGCCGTCGTCGTCCCAGGTCTCTGCGCGGATCAACTTCAACGGAACCGCTTCGTTTCTTTCCAACCCGGAACCTGCCGCCATCGTCGGGGCATTTTCTCCCCCGAAGATCATCGGCGCGAGGTAGGCTGAGACTTCGTCCACAAGCCCGAGACGGATCAGTTCGAAGTTGAGCGTCGCTCCGCCTTCGACCATGAGACGTTCGATTCCAAGTTCACGCAGGGTTTGCATCGTTTTTCCCAAATCCACGCGTTCGCCTTCGTGGACGAAGACTGTCACGTTGTTTTGCGAACGAAGGGACGTGAGTCGTTCATTAGATGTCCGATGTGTTGTGAATATTACGACGCGCCCGCCGCCCTCGCGTAAGAATTTCGAGTGCGTTTCGATCTCCGCGTTCGTGACGACCCCCACTTTGATGGGGTTCGGCGGAAGCCCGCGCGCGATCCTTTCCGCGCGCAATGCTTCTGATTTGACGGTCAACTTCGGGTCTTCGTCGAGAAGCGTTCGTCCGCCCACCATCACCGCATCGGATTCGGCGCGCAATTTGTCCACGCGTTCTTTGTCGCGTTGCGACGAGATCGCCGCGCCCCTGCGCGCGAAGGTATCCATCTTGCCGTCGGCGGTCATTGCCACGTTGATGAAAACGAAGGGACGGTTCATATTTTAATTGTACGCTCGATGTCTCCCGAACGGATTGTCAATATCAACACTTTCACGAAAAGCGACCCTCGCCTTTAAGAGACTGTTTCTTAACGACTCTTTTGGACGCGGACGCCACGGATTTCACTGATTTTCACGGAAAGACCATTAAAAAAAGCGCTCTTTTCCGTGTTGTCCGTGAAACTTGTACTGAGCAGGTGGTCGAGCCTGCCGAGACCCTGTCGAAGTATCCGTGTACAGAAAAGATGATAACTTGGACTTAAGAAACACTCTCTAACAGAGAACGGACGAGCGCCGACATTCTCCAAAACACAAAAGGGACCGCTGTATCCTGGAGAATACAGCGGTCCCCGGTAAATCGTCCAAAGGGCGGGACAAATCCCGCGGCGCCGCGTGCGGTTTAGTAAATGTCGCTCACCGTGTTGTACACATTGAACTTGCCCGTCGGCGTGATCAGGTTGTCAATGCGCGCCTTCTCCTCCAGTGTAGCGTCGTCGTAGATGACGATCGCGCCGGTCTCGCCGGGTTTCGCAGCGTCGCCCCACAGGCTGACCCACACTTCGGTGCCGTCGCGGTTGTATTCGAAGTGGACAGCCCGGCCGTACGTCCCGATCTCCCAGCACTTGTAGACCTGGGACGGATCGGATTTGGCGATCACGCAGATGGTGCGCGCCAGGACCGGGTCGGAGTTGAGCGTCATGTCCACCCAGACCCATTGACTGTTCGGGTGAGTCTTGATGAACAGACTCCCGGAACCAGGCAAAGGCGTGGTGCGAACCGCCTTCCACGCGTTCTCGGCATGGGATTCGGGATCGGTCCCCAGCGACATCACCGAAGCCTCGCCCAAATGCGGCGTGCTCCATACCGGACCGAATTCAGGGTCAATCCAGTTCGCCCCGCGTCCGGGATGCGGCACCGCGCCCACGTCCGCGATCCCCGCCAGGCTGCTGGTCTTCAGATCCACCACCGCGACCTTGTTGGATTGGTTCGCCGCCACCAGGAAGTAACGTTTGGTCGAATCCACCCCGCCGTCGTGCAGGAACAGGGCGGCATTGATCATCTTGATGGACGGATTGAGCGGATCGGTGTAATTCACCAGCCAGATCTGCCCGGTCTCCTTGACGTTCACGACCCATTCCGGTTTATAGTGCGAAGCCAGAATGCTCGCCACGCGCGGCTCGGGGTGATAAGCGCCGGTATCGAAGGTGTAACTGCGGGTGGAAACCACCTTCATCGGTTCGAGCGTCTGCCCGTCGAGGATGGCGAAGTGGGGGGGCCAGTAACAACCCGTGACGGCGTATTTGTCGCGGAAGTCGCCTTCGGGTCCGTCGTATTTGCTCACCTCCACCGAACGCGCGTCGTAACAGGTCTGCACGCGCGCCACCACTTCGGGCTTCTCCATCCACAGGTCAATCAACGCCAGCCGTCCGTCGCGCCCGATCACGTAGGCGTACCGTCCCGAAGCGGACATGCGCGTGATATGCACGGCGTAACCGCTGTCCACCGTGCTGACGATCTCGTAAGTGTCGCCGTCAATGATCGCCACCTGCCCGGCGTCGCGCAGGGTCACGATGAAATAGTTTTGCCAGTCGCGCGCGGTCTGCGGCTCGGTTGGGCGCTCCGTCACCGGCGTAATCAACTGCCACGAAGCCTTCATCTGTTCCAGCGACATTTCCGGCGGGGCGGGCGGTTCGTTTTGCAGGAACTTCGCCATGACTTCGGTCTCTGCCTGGGTCAACACGCCCTGTTTGCCCCAATCGGGCATGCCGCCCGTCGTGCCGTTGAAGATGATCGCCGCCAGACCCACCGTCCCTTTGGGGAGGGTAACGTTGGGCGTGAGGGCGGGACCCGTCGCGCCTTTTCTCAACGTGCCGTGACAGCCCGCGCACCGCTCGAAGAAGGTCTGCTTTGCCCAGGAAAATTCCTCGTCGGTCAGGGAGGGGACATCTCCGATGAACGCGGGCGCTTCGGACTCACCCAAGCCTGATTCTGGTCCCGCGGCGGTCGCCCCCTCTGGAAGCGACGCCAGGTAATTTACGACGCCGTTCAATTCGTCCGCGCTGAGAGTCTGCGCCAGCGACGCGGGCATCACCCCCGCGCCGCACGGACCGGTCGGGCAATCGGGCGCGATGAACGCATCCGGCGACTGGATGGATTCATGGAGGTATTCCTCGATGGTCTTTGCCATGCCGGTATATTCGCCCGCCTCGATGCGCGCCGCGACCTTTTCGCCGATCTCGCTCAGGTCGGGACCGATGACGCCAACCGCGCCCGGAACGCCGGGTATGATGTGACACGCCACGCATCCGCCCTTTTGAATGGCTTGCACGGCGAGTTCATTGACGTAAAGCCCGGCGGGTCTTTCAGCGGACGGCGCCCCGGCGGGAGCGACGACCAGCACGCCCTTCATGCCCAGCGCCTCGAAAGCGGAATTGCCGTCCATGTATTCCAGTTCCCCCGCCTCATTGGGCGCCTTGAACGTTACCGAAGCGCTCTCCCCCTTTTCATGCACCTCGTCCGTTTTCACTTTGAGCGACGGAAAAACGATCTGATGCCTGCCCTCGCCGCCGTTGATGAGCGTGACCGTGATCGTCTCGCCCGGTTCCGCCCGCAGTTCCGGGTTGACCGCGCCGTTGATCTCGTCGCCCACGCCCAGGAAGACGGGAGTCCCGTCCTCGATGCCGGTGGTCAACACGTATTCCTTTGCGCTGACCAGTCCTTCGCCGCCTCCGCACGCCGCGAGGATCGCGGCGAAAAGCAGAAAAAGCGACCCCAACTTGACAAGTTTCATGACTTCTCCTTTAGCCGAAAAGGTATTGCCGTTGTTGCCAGTATAAGCAGGGGGGCAGGGAAACGCTGTGACTTTTGTCTCATTCGTCACAATGGGCGTCTGAAGAGATGAAGCGCGAAACGAACATCTCCCGCCTTTCCGGCATGTCCCTCGAAAATTCACCGCTGCCGCTAAGGGTTCGTAAAAAAATATGCTCCCTCACCTTCCAGAAATGGATGTCATTGCGAGGGTGTTCGTCCCGAAGCAATCCCCACTTTGCAGGAAAATCCATGGCAACAGGAGATTGCTTCTCGAAGACTCGCAACGACATGAGGGAAGTTAATAATTTACCGACCCTAAGATGAAACCAGTTCGTCGAATTTCCGGCGCGCTTCGCGGATGTCGTCCCACATTTGCGCTTTTGGGGAGCCTGGCTCTTTCGAAGGATTCCGCAGCAGGTAAGAGGGATGGTAGATCGGCATGATCCAGCGTCCCTGCGCGTGAGTCCATTGACCGCGCAGGCTGGTGATGCCTGTCTTCCCGAGAACCGACTGGCAGGCGACGTTGCCGGTCAACAGGATGACGAGCGGGTCCACCATGCGGATGATCTCCTGCACGTACGGGCGGTAGTATTTGATCTCCTCGTCGGTGGGTTTGCGGAAAGCCTTTTCCCCGTCGCCGGGCGGCATGCGAAAGACCGAGTTGGTGATGAACACGTCCTTTTCGGGGTCGAAGCCCACAGATTGCAGGATCTTGTCGAGCATTTGTCCCGCGCGCCCGACGAAGGGTTTGCCGCGGACGTTCTCCTCGGGACCCGGCGCTTCGCCGATGATGAGCAACCGGGCTTGCGGATTCCCCCGACTGATGACGACGTTGGTCCCCGCCGAAGCCAGCGGGTCATCCGTCATGCGCCTCATGCGGTCGAACAGTTCGTCGAGGGAGGAGTGGGAGGCGGAACCGGCGTCGAACAAGTCGAATTGGGACATGGCAGTTTCCTCGTCAGGGTGTGAAGCGAATTTTACCGCATACAATCGCCCGCTTCGGGGAGTCCTCCCGCGCGGAATTGCCGATCGGTCTTCTGTAACCTGTCAGATATAATGTGCGTCATGCTTGCAATAATGCAAAGAGGGGTTGATTTTCCATTTGTGAATAGCGTTCGAGGAGAAACGAGAATGAAGACCACCCGGCGACAACTTGTGTCCTTTTCCATCCTTATTATGCTTGTCATCAGCCAGTTTGCATACCCGCAATCGGCGTCCGCCGCGACGAATCGCTACGTGGTGGCTTCAGGCGGACTGTCCAGCGGTCCGTGCGATAGTTGGGGAGCCGCATGCACGTTACAGCGCGCGTTGACTGCCGCCGTTGACGGCGACGAGATTTGGGTCCAGCAGGGGACGTACACGCCAGGCGCAGCCCGCGCGGATACGTTCACGATCCCAGGCGGCGTGGCTGTCTATGGCGGTTTCGTCGGCACGGAAACTGCGCGCAGCCAGCGCAACCCAGACCCGGCGAACACGATCCTGAGCGGCGATATCGGCACGGTGGGCGATAGAACCGACAATTCATTCCACATTGTCACGATTGCCAATACAACGACCGCCCCCACCCTGGACGGCTTCACAATAACCCTGGGTCACGTGACGGACGCCGATGGCAACGCTTTCGGCGCCGGCATTTACATCATCAACAGCAGTCCCACCCTGAACAACCTTATCATCACGGATAACCGGGCGGGCAATACCGTAGGCAGCGGCGGGGGCGGAGTGTATATGAACGACCTGGATACAGACAGTCCCGTCATCACGCCGGTCATTTCCAACGTGACGATTTCCAACAACCGCTCCGGGCGCGGCGGCGGGTTGTTCAGCCATAACAGCGACCCGCTATTGGAAAACGTAGTCTTCATTGATAACATCGCCCTGGCGACGGGCGGCGGCGGGATGAATTCCCAGACCAACGGGGCGTTCGACCCGCCCATCAACCCGATCCTCACGAACGTGTCTTTTATCAATAACACGGCGACCGGAGGCGGCGGTCTGTTCATCGGCAACAGCACCGGTCATTTGACGAACGTCACTTTCAGCGGCAATGTCGCCAATCGGCGCGGCGGGGGCCTTTTGCTGGAGTTCAGCACTGCCGTCCTGACGAACGTGACCTTTTACAATAATACGTCGAATAATGGCGGGGCTGATCCCCGCGGCGGCGGCGGGCTGATGAACGTTGCCAGCAGTCCCACGTTGAACAACGTCACCTTCAGCGGGAATACCAGCACCGCAGACAACGTGGACGGAAGCGCCATGCGGAACGCCCAGGAGCCTGTAACCCTGCAAGTCAGCAACCCGGTGATCCACAACTCCGTTTTCTGGGGAGACACCGCAACCGAGATCACCAGCGACGGGACCGGCAGCATTACCGTCAACGACAGCATCGTGCAGGGAGGTTGTCCCGCGGGCGCGACCTGTACGAACGTCCTGAATTCCGATCCGCTATTGGGCGCGCTCGCGAACAACGGCGGCTTTACTCAGACGATGGCGCTGGGTACCGGGAGCGCCGCAATTGACGCGGGAAACAACTCCACCTGCGCCTCCACCGACCAGCGCGGCGTGACCCGTCCGCAAGGGACGGCGTGCGATATGGGGGCGTATGAGGTGGATGTTCCTCCAACCATCACCGATCGTTCGCCTGCTCCATCGGCAACCGATGTCGCCGTTGGCACGAACGTGACCGTTACATTCAGCGAGCCGATGAATCCCGCCAGCATCACGAACTCGACCTTCACCCTGCGCGCGGACGGCGCCGGCAGCGACGTGCCTGCGACGGTCAGTTACGCCAACCAGGTCGCCACGCTGGATCCAACCTCCGACCTGGCTTCCGGCACGCTGTATAACGTGACCGTCTCCGGTTCCGTCGCGGACCTGACCGGGAACACGCTGGGAAGCAACGATACCTGGAGTTTCACCACCAGCGGCGGAGGCTTTACCGATACCACCGCAGCGGATTTCAACGCGGGGACCGTGGGGGATTGCGTGGTGGATAATACGATCGGGGATGGGGCGGTGAGGTTGAATATTCCATCCTCGACTTCGTGTGTGTTCGTTTCGCGGGTGTTCGATGCAAGCGAACCCGTTGACTGGACGAACCTGACCTGGTCTGGCTCAACGCCCGCAGGCACAACTGTTGCCTTCGACGCCAGAACAGGCAACACCCCATCTCCCGATATTTCGTGGACCAACTGGCAGGCAGTCAACGGAAATTTCACCAACCCGGGCAGCCGCTATATTCAATACCGCGCCACGCTGACCACAACCGATTCGGGGCAGACGTCTGTGGTCGAAAACGTAACAATAGCGTATGCGGCAGGCGCCATTTCGACCCTGACCTCTCCTAATGGCACATTGACCAGTTGGAATAATAATTTCAGTTGGACAGGGGTGAATGGCGCTACGTGGTATTTGTTGGAGGTGTACACATCCGGTGGGACGCAGGTATTCTACAAGTGGTATACATCTGCACAAACAGGTTGTTCCGGCGGCACTGCCTGCGCAGTGACCCCGAGCGGG
>JAANMU010002318.1_pt1 | contig 14650 bp, 13 predicted proteins | sample 7279701 | NCBI WGS metagenome assembly JAANMU01 (sample SAMN14094539, study PRJNA606508) | bioreactor metagenome | isolation source: A lab-scale SPAN reactor treating ammonium-rich wastewater day 57 | place: Ireland: Galway | collected 2017-03-13 | reverse complement strand
CTCATCCGCCTGATGTGCTCGGGGCGCCTCGATCCGACCTTCGTGCTGAAAGCCTTCTCCAGCGGCGCGGACGGCGTGCTCATCACCGGCTGTCACCCGGGCGAATGTCACTATCTCGAACAGAACTACAAAGCCCTGCGCCGCTTCCACCTGCTGAGACGAACGCTGCAAGGCCTGGGGCTGGAGCCGGAGCGCGTCAAACTCGTCTGGGCTTCGGCCGCGGAGGGCGTGAAACTCGCCCACGAGATCGCCTCCTTCGTGGAGGAGATCCGCGCGCTCGGTCCGCTCCATTGGGGCGGCAACGGCAGTAATCAGTCAGCAGTGATCAGTGGTCAGTCCACTGCGCACGCGTTCAAGGAGGTACCGGCATGAGCGCCAAACCAAAATTTGCCATGTACTGGGCGGCCTCCTGCGGCGGCTGCGAAATTGCCGTCCTCAACATCCACGAGAAGATTCTCGACGTGGACGCCAATTTTGAAGTGGTCTTCTGGCCTGTGGCGATGGACGCGAAATACAAGGACGTGGAACAGATGGAGGATAAATCCATCCTGCTCACGCTCTTCAACGGCGGCATCCGCAACGAAGAAAACGAACACATCGCCAAACTCCTGCGTGAGAAATCGCAGATTTTGGTGGCATTCGGCTCATGCGCCTGCGAGGGTTGCGTCCCCGGCCTCGCCAACCTGCGCGACTCGCGGCAGATCGTCCAAACCGCGTTCAACACCGTCAGCACGGACAACCCGAAGCAGGTCTACCCGATGACTTCGTACGACGTGCCTGAGGGCGAGATCCACATCCCGAAGATCTACCCCACGCTTCGCACCCTCGACCAGGTGGTGGACGTGGACTACTACATGCCTGGCTGCCCGCCCGAAAGTCACCAGATCGCGGCAGTGATTGACCTCGTCATCCAGGTCTTGCAGGGCAAGGCGCAACTGCCGCCCAAAGGCTCGTTCATCGGCGTCGGCAATTCCACCGTCTGCGACGAATGTGAACGCAGGCGCAACGTCAAAGCCATCGCGTCCTTCGTGCGGATTCAGGACCGGGCCTCCGAACTGGACCCGAGCCTGTGCCTGCTCGAGCAGGGGATTCCCTGCAACGGTCCCGCCACGCGCAGCGGATGCCGCGCCCGCTGCCCGTCCGCGGGCGCGCAGTGCATCGGATGCTACGGCCCGGCCGAGGGCGTGACCGATTACGGCGCGCGCCTGATGTCGGCTTTCGCGTCCGTCATTGACAGCAACAGCCCCGAAGAGATTGACCGCATCCTCGACGGACTCGTGGATCCCGCCGGTCAGTTCTATCGCTTCAACCTGGCGGGGTCGCTGTTGCGGGCTGGTAGATCCGCGTGGGCAAAGGAAAAGGTGTAACATGACACAACGAATCACCATTGACCCCATCACGCGTCTCGAAGGTCACGGCAAGATCGAGATCTTCCTCAACGCCGAAGGCGACGTCGCCAACACCTACTTCCAGATCCCCGAGCTGCGCGGCTTCGAGAGTTTCTGCGTCGGCCGCCCCGTGGAGGAACTGCCCCTGCTGACCAACCGCATCTGCGGCGTCTGCCCCGAAGCGCATCACATGGCGGGAGCCAAAGCCGCCGACGCGGTCTATCACGTGGACCCGCCGCGTACCGCCAAAAACCTGCGCGAACTGCTCTACTCGGCGTTCTTCGTCACCGACCATACCACCCACTTCTACGCGCTGGCCGGACCCGATTTCGTCATGGGACCCGACGCGCCCGTCGCGGAGCGAAACATCCTCGGCGTGATCCACAAAGTCGGGTTGGAGATCGGCGGCAAGGTCATCCAGGCGCGCAAGTACGGTCACGCCGTCATCGAAATGATCGGCGGGCGGAAGGTCCATCCCTGCACGTCCATCCCCGGCGGACTCACCAAAGGCATCACCGAAGACCAGCGCAAAGAGATTTTGGAGATGGGCAAATGGGCAGTGGAGTTCGGCCAGTTCTCGCTCAAGCTCTTCAACGACATCGTACTCGGCAACAAAACCTACGTGGACTTGATCCTCGGCGACATCTACGCCCATCACACCTACTACATGGGCATGGTGGACGAGAACAACCATGTCAATTTCTACGACGGCAAGGTACGCGTGGTCGGTCCCGACGGCAAGGAGTTCGTCAAATACGAGCCGAAGGACTACGCCCAACACATCGCCGAGCACGTCGAGCCGTGGACGTATCTTAAGTTCCCCTATCTCAAGGGCGTCGGCTGGAAGGGCTTCACCGACGGCAAGGACTCGGGCATCTACTGCGCGACGCCGCTCTCGCGGCTCAACGCCGCGGACGGGATGGCGACCCCGCTGGCCCAGGCCGAGTACGAACGCTTCTACTCGACGTTGGGCGGGAAACCCGTCCATCAGCGTTTAGCCACCCATTGGGCGCGCCTCATCGAACTGCTCTACGCGGCCGAGCGCTGGGTGGAACTGGCCTCCGACCCCGAGACCTCCGGCCCGAACTTCCACGCCGCCCCCGCCGAGATTCCCACCGAGGGAGTCGGCATCGTGGAGGCGCCGCGCGGCACCCTCACCCATCACTACCACACGGACGAGCGCGGCGTGGCGACGAAGGTCAACCTGATCGTCGGCACGACGAACAACTACGCGCCGATCAGCATGTCCATCAACAAGGCGGCGCGCAGCCTGATCCAAAAAGGGACGGTGGTCACCGAGCCGATGTTGAACATGATCGAAATGGCCTTCCGCTCGTACGATCCCTGCTTCGGCTGCGCGACCCATTCCCTGCCTGGGCAGATGCCGCTCGAAGTCACAATCCGCAACGCGGACGGTGAAATTGTAGAGATGTTGAAGCGGAATTAGTCGAACAGCCGCCAGTCTGATAGTCTGATGGTCAGGAAACGTAACTATCAGACTATCAGACCACGCGACTACCACGCGACCATGAAGACTCTCATCATCGGCCTCGGCAATCCCATCCTCGGCGACGACGGCGTCGGGTGGAAGGTCGCGCAAGAAATCAGCCGTCAATTACCAGTTACCGATTCCCAATCCCCCGTCGAAGTAGATTGCGCCGCGCTGGGCGGACTCTCGCTCATGGAGCAGCTGGTGGGCTGTCAGCGCGCGATCCTCGTCGACGCGCTGGAGACGGGTCAAGGTCCGGAGGGAAGCGTGCGCGTCTTCCCGTTGGAGGCGCTGCCGAATCCGTCCGCGGGACATTCCACCGCGGTCCACGATACGTCGCTGACGACCGCGCTCGAGATGGGACGCAAGATGGGGCTGGACCTGCCCGCCTCGGTCACGGTGGTGGCGGTGGAGGCGAGAAACGTCTATGATTTTTCGGAGGAACTCTCGCCGCCCGTCGCCGCGGCAGTCCCCATCGCGGCGCGGGCCGTGCTGGACGAGTTGAAGCGCGCGGTCTAGCCCTCCCCCAATTCGGGGATCGGTTCCGAGGCGGCGCGCTGCGCCAGGTAATTTTCCGCCCAGAAGAAGATGAGCGCGGCCCAGACGACGCTGAAGCCGATGAGACGCGTGCGGTCAAAGGGTTCGTGATAGACCAGCACGCCGAGCAGGAATTGCAAAGTGGGCGTGATGTATTGCAGGACGCCCACCATCGAAAGCGGGATGCGGCGCGCGGCCGAGGCGAAGAGCAGCAGTGGGACGGTGGTCACAACGCCCGCGCCGATCATCAGCAGGTCGCTCACCGCGCCCAGGTGGAGGAATTTCCCGTCGCCCTGAAATTGGACGAACAGCAGGTACGCCAGCGCGGGGACGAACAGGATGCCCGTCTCCAGCGTCAGCCCAAAGAGGGAGTTGAGCGGCGCGATCTTTTTGAGCAGGCCGTAGAGTCCGAACGAGAACGCCAGCACGAGCGGGATCCAAAGACGGCCGCCATAGGAAAGAGTCAGATAGGTCACGCCAGCGGCGGCGAGCCCGATGGGAACCCATTGGATCGGGCGCAGGCGTTCCCGTAAAACGATCACGCCCAGCAGGACGCTGAGGAGGGGATTGATGAAATATCCGAGGCTGGCCTCGACCACGTAATCCGCGTTGACCGACCAGACGTAGGTCAGCCAGTTGATCGCCAGCGCCACCGCGGCGACGGCGTAGATCGCCAGCGTCCGCCGATTGAGGGCGGCGCGGAATCCCGTCCACCGATAAGTGACCAGGATGATCGCCATCAGCAGAAGGAACGACCAGCCGATGCGGTGTCCAAGCAATTGCAGCGCGGGGACTTCATGCAGCCATTTCCAGTAAATGGGAAAAAGTCCCCACAGCGCGTAGGCCGCCAGCCCGTACAAAATTCCTTTTTTCATCGTTGCCTCTACAAAGCGTCGTCCCAGTCAATGCGTTGACGGCCCGCGAATCCCGCCTCGAGCTCGTGCCAATGCTCCACGCGTTCCTCGCCGAAGCGCCAGCAGAGATAGATCTCGCGGCCTTCGCGCAGGGCGGGAAAATCCATCAGGCCGACGCTCAAATCCTTGATGTGGACTCCCAGGTCTTGAATCTGATGCGCCAGTTGATCGAGCCGCTCAAAATCGAGATAGAGTCGACTCAATTCGGCGCTGCCTCCATTGCCGACGCTGCGTTGGATGGCGGGCCAGAGTTCGGGCTGGCGCGCCAGCACGTCCGCGCGGATGCGGAGAATCTCCTCCACCATCGGGCGCAGGAGGGACAGTGTTTCGTTGGCTTCTTTCAGGGTGAAATATCGGGACATTTGGGAAAGTATAACCGATGACGAAAAACTCCCCGCTTTTTCAAACGGGGAGGCGGGATCAAAAACATTCAGGCGGCGCGAAATTTCACACGCGCGCTTTTCGCAGCCGCAGACTGTTGCTCACCACGAAGACGCTGCTGAACGCCATCGCGCCTGCAGCGAGCATGGGATTCATATAACCGAGCGCGGCGGCAGGGATGAGAATCACGTTGTAGAAAAACGCCCAGAACAGATTCTGCTTGATCGTGCCTAGCGTCCTGCGCGAAAGGCGGATGGCGCGCGCCACGCCGCGCAGGTCGCCGCTCATCAAAGTCACGGGCGCGGCAGCCATGGCGACGTCCGTCCCCGTGCCGATCGCGAGTCCCACGTCCGCTTGCGCGAGAGCGGGCGCGTCATTGACCCCGTCGCCGACCATCGCGACGACGTTGTTAATCGGCGATTGAGCATCGGAAATTGGAGATTGCAGTTTCTTGACTTCCGCGGACTTGCCCTCGGGCAACACCTCGGCGAGGACGGTATCCACGCCGACCTGTTTCGCGATCGCATCGGCAGTTTTTTGGTTATCGCCCGTGATCATCGCGACCTTGAGTCCCATCTTGTGCAGATCGGAGATCGCCTCGACCGAGCCGTCCTTGATCGTATCCGCCACGGCGATGACGCCTGCCGCGGCTCCGTCCACCGCGACCAGCATGGCGGTCTTCGCCTCGGACTGGAGACGTTCGACCTCGGACTCGAGTCCGCCCAACGGGATGCCGCGCGCCTCGAACATTCTCTTGTTCCCGACGACGACGCTTCTCCCCTCGACCTCGGCCTGGACTCCGTGTCCCGCCTCCGCCTTGAACCCGGCAGGCTCCGCGAGACTCAGCCCGCGCGTCGTCGCCTCCGCCCAGATCGCCTCGCCAAGCGGATGCTCGGAGCCTTTTTCGACGGAAGCGGCGAGTTGGAGTAATTGGAGATTGGAGATTTGAGATTCAGAATTAGTCACTATATCGGTGACGGCAGGCTGCCCCTTCGTGATCGTTCCCGTCTTATCCAGAACAACCACGTTGACCTTTCCAGCGCGTTCGAGGGCTTCGCTGTTACGGAAGAGAACGCCCATCTCCGCGCCTTTGCCCGTCCCCACCATAACGGCGGTGGGAGTGGCGAGTCCCATCGCGCAGGGACAGGCGATGACGAGGACAGCCACCATGTGGATCAACGCGGTGGTGAAGACAGATTCGGTAAACTGGTAACTGGTGAATTGGGGGATGATGAAATACCAAACGGCAAACGTGATCAGCGCGATCGCGATGACGATGGGGACGAAAACGGCTGAAACCTGGTCCGCGAGTTTTTGGATCGGCGCCTTGCTGCCCTGCGCGTCTTCCACGAGTTTGATGATCTGCGCAAGCGCCGTCTCCCTGCCGACTTTGGTGGCCTCGAACTTGAGCAGGCCGAGTTTGTTGAGCGTCGCGCCGATGACCGCGTCGCCCTGCTGCTTTTCCACGGGGAGCGACTCGCCCGTCAGCATGGATTCGTCCACGGCAGAGCGGCCCTCGATCACCACGCCGTCCACGGGAATTTTCTCGCCAGGCTTGACGAGCAGAATGTCCCCGACGCGCACCTCGTCCACTGGCACTTCCGCTTCAAGTCCAGAACGGACGACGCGGGCGGTCTTGGCGCGGAGTCCCATCATCTTTTTGATCGCCTCGGAAGTGCGTCCCTTGGCGCGGGCCTCGAGGAATTTTCCGAGTTTGATGAGCGTGATGATGACCGCGGCCGTCTCATAGTAGACGTGTCCCATCAGGAGGCCGAAGGTGATCGGGAGCGAGTAGAAGAACGCGGCGGAGGAGCCCATCGCGATCAGCACATCCATGTTGGCGGACTTGTTGCGCAGGGCTTTGAACGCGCCGACGTAATACTGCCAGCCGACGTAAAACTGGACCGGCGCGGCGAGCGCCAGCGTCAGCCAGTTGAACCAGGGCTGGGCCTCGCGCATCCCGTCCATCGTCATGCCGGTGTAGAAGAACGAGGGGAGCAGGCCGAAGTCCTTGCCCATGGAGAGCAGGAAGAGCGGGACGGTGAAGATCAGGCCGATGATGAGCAGGCGGCGTTGTTCGTTGATCTCGTGTTCGCGCGCCCTGGCTTCCGCGTCCTCCGCCTCGCCGCCGAGTTCGACGGCCTCGAATCCCGCGGACGCGACCGCTCGGCGAAGTTCCGCCTGCGTGACGATGGTCGGCACGTACGTGACGCGGGCCTTCTCAACAGCAAACGTCACCTGCGCTTCGATCACGCCCTCAAGTTTGGCGAGGGCTTTCTCGAGGCGGCGCGCGTCGTTGTCGTCCGCGAGACGCTTGATGACGAGGTCGGCTTCGCCCGTCGCGACGCCGTACCCGGCGCGGTTGACGCGGGCGATCAGGTCGGGCATGGCGAGTTTCGAGGCGTCGAAGTCCACGGTGGCGCGCTCGGAGGAGAGATTCACCACCGCGCTTTCCACGCCGTCGAGTTTTTTCAGGTTGCGCTCCACGGTGGCGACGCAGTTGGCGCAAGTCATGCCGGTGATGGGAAGGGTGAGTTGTTTGGTTTCAGCCATTTGGTAATTGGAGATTGGTAATTGGAGATTAGAGATTAGGGGCGCCAATCTCCAATCTCCATTCATCTAATCTCTAAAGCGCGATTAATCCCTCGGCGGGATAGTTGATCTCTGCCAGCAGCGCTTTGATCTGGGCTTCGTCGGCGGGAGCGTCGAAGGTGACGGTGACTTTCTTGCTGTCCACTTCAGCCTTCACGGACTGGACGCCCTGCAGTTCGGCCACTTCGCTTTCGATGGTATGGGTGCAGTGTCCGCAGGAAATGGCGGGGACGGTATAGGTAACGGTGGTCATGGGAAATCTCCTTTTTGGTAACTGGTGATTGGTAATTTACTGAACGCAATTTGGAAAATTACGTTACATGCTCGTTGAATTAACAACAATACGGCTATCAGACTACGCGACGATCAAACTTTCGTTGACATCTCGAACACTTCCGTGATCTCCTTCAACACGCGCTCGCGCTCTTTTTTGTCGCTGCCCTGCACGGCAGTGATGACGCAGGAATTGAGGTGGTTTTCCAGAATCTGCGCGCTGACCTTGTTGAGCGCGGCCTCCACCGCCTGGATCTGGCGGATCACGTCTATGCAATACGCGTCTTCCTCCACCATGCGGATGATGCCGCGCAGGTGGCCTTCGACAGTTTTCAATCGGCGGAGAGTCGCTTCGGTTTCCATCGGGTTCCTCGATTTCTGGAGCGCGTCATACGGTTTACCCCCCCCAGGGGGGTGGGGTAAGACCATCATACATCGAAGGCGGAGCATTGTCAATAGGGATTCTGGCAAACGTTCGACTCTATTTCAAAGCGGAAGGCGCGCCGGTAAAAAACGCCTCGCGGCAGCATTGTGGATTCGCCCGTCTGCTTTGGAAAAGCCGCAAACGAACGTTACGCGAAATATGTAATAAAAGTCACAGTCTTTATCCAGTTACTCTTTTATACTGACGGGCATAAGACGGAAAACACGTCCGTATAACAGACCTTTTGTATCAGCGCGTTCGACGCTTCCATGACAGCCACCGAGTCGCGAAGTCACCGGGCTATTTGAGCAACCCTGTGCCTTCGCGTCTCTGTGGTAAAATTTTGCGCTTTTGCAAGAAGCCTGAAATTTCACAACTGGAGTGAGACATGAAACATGTTCGAACATACGCGTTTCTCCTGATCCTGACGGGAATTTTGGTCGCCTGCGCGCCAAAAGCCCAGGTGGTGAAAACGGAATACATCCTCACCACCGCCATGCGAGAGGGAAATTTCGTCTACGTGGGCGTGGACGGGGAGATCAACGGCGTAGTCAACCCATCCCTGCGCGCCGCGCCGGGCGAACGGATCACCGTCATGCTGGTCAACAGCGGCGAAGGCGCGCACGATATCGTCTTCGAACTGCCCACCCAAAAGATAAAATCGGATACGATCTCTAAAAAAGGCGAGACCACCACGTTTACCTTCGTCGCGCCGAACAACGACGTGACGGTCAGCTATTACGACTCCACGCACAAAGAACTAGGGATGAGAGGCGTATTGCTGGTCGGCGCGGCCAGCGGGGAACAGACCGTCCAGGTCCCCGCCGAACAACCGTCCGCAGAGAAGCCCGCCGGCCTGTACGATAAAGAACTGGCCGCGCAAGCCATCCAAAAGGGCGGATGCGTGGCCTGTCACGTCATCCCGGGCATCGCCGGCGCGGTCGGCACGATCGGCCCCGACCTGAGCGACATCGGCCAGGTAGCGCAGGAACTGATCGATACGGGCGAGTACAAAGGCCCGGCGAAAACAGCCGAGGAGTATCTTACCGAATCGATCGAAGCGCCCGACGCCTTCATCGCTCCCAACTGCCCCGCCGGTCCGTGCGCCAAGGGCGTGATGCCGGCTTCGCTCGCGCAGACGCTCAGCGCGGAGGAATTGAACAGCATCGTGAAATACCTGGCGTCCCTGCCGGGCGGGGCCATGACCGAGACAACCGGTTCGGCGGCCGCGCCTGCCGGCGAGGCTCCCCAACTGACCGATGAAGAGTTCGCCTGGGCCAAGGAGACTTTCTTCGAACGCTGCGCGGGCTGTCACGGGACGCTCCGCAAAGGCGCGACGGGCCCCGCCCTCACGCCCGACATGACCCTCCCGAAGGGAACCACAGGCCTGGCCGCGATCATCTTTAACGGCACCAACCGCGGCATGCCCGACTGGGGCAAGCAGGGCATTTTGACCCAGGAACAGACCGAGACCATGGCGAAGTTCCTGCAACACGAGCCGCCCGCCCCGCCCGAACTTTCGCTGCAACAGATGAAAGATACCTGGCAGTTGATCACCCCGGTGGACAAACGCCCCACCAGCCCGCAAACCAAGCGCAATATTGACAACTACTTCGTCGTCACCCTGCGCGACGCCGGGAAAGTCGCCATCATTGACGGCGACACCAAGGAGATCGTCAGCGAAGTGGACAGCGGCTACGCGGTGCATATCACCCGTATGTCGGCCAGCGGACGTTACGCCTACGTCACCGGGCGCGACGGGCGCCTGGCGATGATCGACCTGTGGATGGAGAAACCCGAAGTAGTGGCGCGCGTGCAAACCTGCTACGACGCCCGCTCGGTGGAAGTGAGCAAGTACAACGGCCCCGAAGGCGACTTCCGCGACAAGTACGCCATCACCGGCTGCTACTGGCCGCCGCACTTCGCCATCATTGACGGGCAGACGCTCGAGCCGATCAAGGTCGTCTCCAGCCGCAGCTACACCGAAGACACCGGCGAATACCACCCCGAGCCGCGCGTGGCGAGCATCCTGGCCTCGCACTACGCCCCCGAATGGGTGGTCAACGTGAAAGAAACCGGGCAGATCTGGATCGTGAACTACCTCGACCCGCTCAACCCGACCATCAAGATGAACGACGCCGCGCTCTACCTGCACGACGGCGGTTTGGATTCCACGCACCGCTACTTCCTGGTCGCCGCCAACCAGTCCAACAAAGTTGCCGTGGTGGACTTGAAAACCGGCGAACTGGTGGGCATCGCCGATGTGGGCGAAGTTCCGCACCCCGGACGCGGCGCCAACTGGGTGGATCCCGAGTTCGGTCCCGTGTGGGGCACGCCGCACCTGGGCGAAGCCTCCGTCATCCCGATCGGCACGGATATCGAAGGGCATCCCGACAGCGCCTGGAAGCCGGTCCGCAAGATCGAACTGCCCGGCTCCGGCAGCCTGTTCATTAAGACCCACCCCAAGAGCAAGTGGATCTGGGTGGACATGACCCTGAACTCCGACCCGGTCCTGGCGCGCACGGTCTGCGTCATCCCGAAATCCGACCCCACGAAGGTGTACAAGTGCTGGGAAATCGGCTCCTACGGACGCGCCGTCCACTTTGAATACAACAAACAAGGCACCGAGGTGTGGGTCAGCCTGTGGGGCGACGCCAGCAAACCCGGCGAAACCGGCGCCATCGTGATCTACGACGACGAGACGCTGGAAGAAAAAGCGCGCATTGACAACCTGATCACCCCGACCGGCAAGTTCAACGTCTACAACACGGTGAACGACATCTACTAAACCAACCCGGCTTGATCGAAGAAGCCCCGTCCGCGCGGACGGGGCTTTTCTTTTCCAGTATAATGCCGACACGATGAAGACCCCGCCTCGCTCCTGGACCTTCGGCCTGCTCGCCGCGCTGCTGACCGCCTGCTCGCTGAAAGCGGCTCCCGACCCCAACGTGCAGATCCAGATCGCCGTCAACGCGACGCTGGCGGCCCTCCCCACCGCCGCGCCCGCCCCGACGAATCCGATTCCCCCCGCCCCCACGCCGTTCATGTTGACCGGTCTCTTCTGCGAATACAATTTCTGCATCGGGCATCCTCCCGACATGGCGTTCTACGACGTGGTCGCCAAGCAAAACCCGTCTTCGCCTGTGGCGAGCATGTTCACGAACGGAATCCTCGCCGCGCACAACAACAGTCTCTTCATTCAACTCATCTGGCAGCACGCGCCCGGCGCGACGGATCCCGTCTTCCTCATAGACCTGATCCTCGAAGACGGGTTGGACGCGCCGACCGGCGCCTACAACCTGCGTCTCATCCGCGATATGAACGTGCTCTCCAGCCCGATCACTACGACAGCCTCGCCCCTGCTCCCCTACGGCGGCGTGGCGGGATGGGTCTGCGGCGAGCGCGCCTTCGCATGGAAAGTCTACGCGCCGCAAGCGGAAACGTTCGAACCGCTGCTGGCCGAAGCGCTGGCGCGGTTCCGCTGCGAGTAGGAATCCGGGACGAGACGCTTTTGCACGATAACCAAGTTTTCCTTATGACGCGCGACAATCTCTCGTCACTGAAGGATTACGGACGTTTTTTGCCGCGAAAGGATTGTCGAATCGCGGGAGTGACTGTATATTTGGCGCAAGGTTTCCGTATAATACATAGTTGGCACGCCCGTGGAAACAAGTAATTAAAGCAGGAGGCAAAACCTACATGACAGCCACCACAAAGGAAAAACCGGGTTGCCTAAGCGTTTTATTCCCCCTCTTGAAAAGTCCTCAAAAAAAGCCGCTTTCGCAGCCACTGCCCTATCGCCTGCGCGACGACTTCCTTTCTCCGGTGGAGTTTTCGTTTTTTAAAGTCCTTTCCTCTCTCGGCGGCGCGCGGTTGACGATCCAGTCGAAAGTAAGGTTGGCGGACGTGTTCTTCGTCGCTCGTCCTAACGAAAATATGACGTATTTCAGCAGGATTGCCCAAAAGCATTTGGATTTTCTTGTCTGCGATTCCGTCACGATGAAGCCGCTGCTGGGCATCGAATTGGACGATTCCAGTCACAGACAAAGCGCCAGGCAGGAACGCGACGATTTCGTTGACAGAGTCTTTGAAGCCGCAGGTCTGCCGTTATTGCGCTTGCCCGTTCGGCGCGAGTACAATACTCAAGACCTTGCCGCTAAAATAGCGCCGCTTTTGAAGGGTAGAATTAGCCCTTCGACGCCGCGTCCGCAATCTGAAGCAAACCAGCCAGGGAACGTAATCCCGCTCTGCCCTAAATGCGGAATCCCAATGACGCTGCGAACCGTCACACAAGGCGAACACAAAGGAAAGCAGTTTTACGGCTGCACAAACTACCCCCGCTGCCGGGAAGTGAAGCCCGGGCCTGCATAGGCGAGTCGATTTATCCTGTGTGGTGAACGAAACGTGGATGCGTAGTGGGTTGGTCATCCCAATTCATGCTACCGAAAAAATCTATCCTCGCTTCGGATTTTTCCGCCACAAAAGGATTGTCGAATCGCGGGAGTGACTGTATATTTGGCGCAAGGTTTCCGTCCATGACGCTGGTTTGGATTGAGCCAGCAGAAATCTTGTCCCTTTCCTTTCAATTTTCGCTCTCCCGTTGGATCAATCCTTAACCGTTGGCGGCAGTTCCAGAATGATCGAATCCGAGAAGGTAAAAATATGGAAAATCTAAAATTCAGTATCTTTGATGTATTTGCTTATCTTCTACCTGGTGCTATTGTTTTAATGGCAATTGCCATTTTGATGACACCTGAAGTCAAAAGTGTTATCGAATACGTTTCATCACTTCAAAACATAAACTTAGGGTCAGGAATAGTTGCAATTCTCGTTTCATATCTTGTTGGCAATGTCACTGATAACTTTGGCTCATGGCTTTATTACAAAATAGGGAGTCGGATTTGGGGCGCTGACCCATCAACCAATAAAAGTAAAAAGATAAATTTGACCAACGCTCAACAAAGAGCTTTGATTAGGCATTACAGCCCCGATAATTTTGCCGCGCTACAAACATGGAAAATTCTAAAAAATATGTCTCATAATGCTTCCTTTGGGATATTATTGATTTCAATTGTTTCTTTTGTTCGTTATGGTCAATATTTTTCTAACGATTGGCTTATGTTAGGGCTAACAACTCTAATTTGCGCTATCGTACTACTCAGTCGAGCAAGTTTGTATGATAGGTGGCATTACAGTCAAATGTTAGAAACGATTGAAGTTTTAAATCTAGAGCAACGGGCGAAAAACGACTCTGAAAAAACAGAGATTCGTAAAGGGCAAAAAGCCGCCTAACAAAGCGTTCTCAAACCACCAACATCTTCGGGTAAGAAAGGCGCGATCTGGAAGGCTGATTCTGCGTATTTAGCGGCATCTCGATCAAAATAACCGAAAAACCCTGCCGCCGATTAAATGCAAAACAGGCGTTCTCACAGCAGACAACGTGAATTCGGCGGCATCGAGAAGCCTTTTCCTGGCTTCGAGTCTTTCCTGTTCAGTACTTTCTCCACCCTCGCCGCTACATCCCCCTCCCCTTCGCCTCGTTCCACAGCGCGTCCATCTCCTCCAGCGTCATATCCGAGAGACTCCGTCCCTGCTTCTTCGCGACTTGTTCCACAAACCCAAAGCGCTTCTTGAATTTCAAATTCGCCTCCCTCAGCGCGGACTCGGCGTCCACTTTCCGCCAGCGCGCCAGGTTCACCAACACGAAAAACAAATCGCCTAATTCTGCCGCGACCTGCTCCTGATTCTCGGCTTGTTTGATCTCCTCGATCTCCTCACGCACCTTGTCCAACACGCCCTCGATCTCAGGCCAGTCGAATCCCACCCGCGCGGCGCGATCTTGATATTCCTGCGCCTGCGTCAACGCGGGTAATGACAGCGGGACTCCATCCAACAGCCCTTTTTCTTCTTTCTTCTTTCCTCTTTCCTTCTCTTTTAGTTTCTCCCAATTCGTCAACACATCCTTCACCCCGTCCACCTCCACATCTCCAAACACATGCGGATGCCGCCGCACGATCTTATCGTGGATTCCCTGCACCACGTCCGTCATTGTAAACCGTCCCTCCTCGCTGGCGATCTGCGCGTGAAGGACGATCTGCAACAGCAGGTCGCCGAACTCCTCGCGCATGGAATCGAAATCGCCCGCGTCGATTGCTTCCAGCGCCTCGTAGGACTCCTCCAGCAAATTCGTCCGCAGGGACAGGTGAGTCTGCTCCCGGTCCCACGGACAGCCGTTCGGCGCGCGCAAATGCGCCACGATCTCGTGGAAGGATTCGAACGCCGTCCCCTCCGTCAACGCGGGGATGTAAAAACAGGTTGAAGGTTGAAAATTGAACGTTGAAAGTTGAAACTTACCGAGACCTTCAACCTTCAACCTGGAACCTTCAACCGCAGTAATATCATGCTCCCTCGGATACACCGTCAACAATACCTCGCGGACGCGCACCGCCAGTTCGGGCGAGTCGACTCCCGTCAACAGCGCGGGGAATTCGGACGGGAAGGGCGGCACGTGCGCCTCGGCCAGAGTCCGCGCCTCGAGCAGGACCAGCCGCGACGTTTCGCCAAGATTCAACACATCCAATGCCTGCAAGACAAGATTGAAATCCATCGAAGCCTCCGTTAAAAGGCAATTGGTAAATGGTAATTACCATTT
>JAANMU010002314.1_pt1 | contig 14666 bp, 8 predicted proteins | sample 7279701 | NCBI WGS metagenome assembly JAANMU01 (sample SAMN14094539, study PRJNA606508) | bioreactor metagenome | isolation source: A lab-scale SPAN reactor treating ammonium-rich wastewater day 57 | place: Ireland: Galway | collected 2017-03-13 | reverse complement strand
GCGTCACGCACCCGTAGCTCAATTGGATAGAGCATCTGACTACGGATCAGAAGGTTGAACGTTCGACTCGTTCCGGGTGTACCAGCAGCAAAGCCGCCTCCAGAGCCATTCTGGAGGCGGCTTGCGTTTCTGGACTTTGCCAGAAAAACAGCCGTGTACACGATTCCGTACACGATTCAATTCGCTTCCCGCTCGGTACCTCATACTCCATGGATTCTGCAGGCCGAATTGGCTGGTGCCGACTTCGCGAGTGTCGCGAGGCGTGCTAAGGTGCGTCAACTTGACGGAGCAAGGATGCCGCGCACACGGACAACGAGATCAAGCAAGCCACGCGCTACCAAAGCCGCGCAGGCCAAGCGCGGTCCAAAAGGTGGCAAGGCGCTCGCCCAGGCCGATGCTTACGAGCATTCCGAGCCCAAGGCCCTCTTGCGGCCGGAAGTTGGCATTCAGGCGCAGTTCAAGAAGCGCAAAGAACCCGCCACATACAAGTTCGACAGCTCGCTTTCCCCGGCCTTGGAATGGGACGTTGCGCCCGTTCGCGAACAGGCCGAGGCGCTGATTCGCCAGATTTTGGACGCCGACGATTTGGCCAAGGCCAAAGCCGCAGCCGAGACCCTGAAGCAACTCAGCAAGCCGTTCCTGAATTGGACGGGCAAGGGCGAGCGCTTGAGCTTTGACGTGCCCACGTTGCCGCTATTCGTTCACGAGCGGTTGAGCACCGAGGCCATCATCGAGACGCTGACCGGCCACAAGCTGGACAAGCAGAAGACGATCTTCGACCTGTTCGGCGCGGCGCAACACAGCCTTGCCGACCAGGCCTTGAAGGCCTACGAATACCCGGACAAGTGGGTCAACCGCATGATCCTGGGTGACTCGCTGGTGGTGATGAACAGCCTGTTGCAGTTTGAGGGCATGGGCGGCCAAGTCCAGATGATCTACATGGACCCGCCCTACGGCGTGAAGTTCGGCAGCAACTTCCAGCCCTTTGTGCGTCAGCGCAGTGTAAGCCACGGCGACGACGAAGACATGACGCGCGAGCCAGAAGTCGTTCAGGCCTACCGCGACACTTGGGAACTCGGCCTACACAGCTACCTCACTTACCTTCGGGATCGCCTGATTCTCTCACGAGAGTTACTCGCGCCATCCGGCTCAGTCTTCGTTCAGATCAGCGACGACAACTTCCACCACGTTCGCGAGGTATTGGATGAGGTCTTTGGTGCCGAGAACTTTGTCGCCGTAATCAATTTCAAAACGATGATGCCCCTAGAGTCCGGCAACATCGAATCAGTTGTGGACTACCTTTGTTGGTATGCCAAGGATAAGGAACGGCTGAAGTACAGGAACCTTTACACTGGCAAGAATGTCGGCAAGGGAAGCGAGTTCGTTTTCGCCGACACAGAGGATGGTGGCTACAGGCGACTGGAGCCCGCAGAGATTGACAACTTCGACGAAACGGCCCAACGCCTCCGTATCTTCAAACGATCGGACTTGACATCTTCGGGCTACACACCGTCGTGCACCTTCCCAATCCAATTCGAAGGTCAAACCTTCGAAACGAGACGCGGTAAGAGTTGGCGCACGACGCCCACGGGAGTCGAAGTCCTCAAGACAAAGAATCGCCTCTTTGTTCTTGGGAGCAAACTCTACTACAAAATGTATCTGTCCGACTTCGGGCTGAACTCACTAATCAACCAGTGGACTGACACCATCGAGTTTGGCAGCAGGTCATATGCGGTTCAAACCACACCGACCGTTATCCAGCGTTGCATGTTGATGACGACGGACCCCGGAGATCTAGTTGTCGATCCTACATGCGGAAGCGGAACAACCGCCTATGTAGCTGAGCAGTGGGGTCGAAGATGGATCACGTGCGATACTAGCCGCGTTCCCCTCGCGCTGGCCCGACAGCGCTTGCTTTCGTCCACATTCGACTGGTACGACCTCAACAATGTGGAGCGCGGACCAGCGGGCGGTTTTGTGTTCAAACCTCCCAACGAGTCCAAGAACCCAAAGAGTGTGGGGGCCGGAGTCATCCCTCACATCACGCTTGAAGCAATTGCGAACCATGAGACGCCAAAGGAGGTAGTACTTGTTGACAGGCCCGAGCGCACTTCTTCACTGGTTCGAGTATCTGGCCCGTTCACGGTAGAGGCCACCATTCCGAATGTACTTGACCCCACCGCACCGTCTCAAACAGCCGAAACCACGGGCGAGACAGAGGCGACTGGCACGTTCCAGGAGCGCATGATCGAAGTGCTCAAGAAGTCGCCCGTCTTGCAGTTGGGCGAGAACACTTCGCTGACCTTACGCAACGTTCGTATCCCGGCGCGGACGCTTTCGCTTTCCGCCGAGGCCGTGGTGTCCGAGGGCGGCAAGAAGTCGAACACGCGCAAACTGGTCAACCTGGACGGCAAGAAGACTCTGCCGGGGATGGAAGACCCGGCGCGCAAGAACGCCATCGGCTTCACCGAGGACAAACCCAGCGGCAACGGCGGCACGGACCAACTTGTCGCGCTGGCATTCGGCCCGGAGAACGGACCCGTCAGTGAGAAGCTTGTGTTCGAAGCCGCGCGTGAGGCGCTGGCGAAGAACTACACGCAGTTGATCGTGATTGGGTTTGCCATCCAGCCCAACGCGCGCGTGCTGATTGAGCGCTGCAATGAGGTCGTGGGCATCCCGGCCGCATACGTGCAGGCGACCACCGACATTCTCATGGGCGACTTGCTGAAGACCACCCGCGCCAGCCAGATTTTCAGCGTGTGCGGCCTGCCGGACATCGCCATCCGAAAGGCCAAGACCGAAAAAGGCAAGCCGCAGAAATACGAGGTCGAGCTTGTCGGCCTGGACACCTTTGACCCCGTGGACATGAAGCCGCGATCATTGAAGGGTGACCAGGTGCCCGCATGGCTGCTGGACAGCGACTACAACGGCATGTGTTTTCTCGTGACCCAGGCGTTCTTCCCGCGCACGGGCGCATGGGATAACCTCAAGAAGGCCCTGAAGGGAACCTACGACGAAGGCGTATGGGACCACTTGGCGGGAACAATCAGTGCGCCGTTCGAAGCAGGCGAACACAAGCAGATAGCCGTGAAAGTCATCGACGACCGAGGCAACGAGCTGCTGGTGGTGAAGAAGCTTGAGGAGGCGCGATGATCCGCAAGGTCGTGCTGCGCAACTTCAAACGCTTCGGGGACGTCACCTTTGACATTCCCGGCCACCTTGTGCTTGCAGGGCCAAACAACACCGGCAAGACGACGCTGTTGCAGGCAATTGCGGCGTGGAGCTTTGCTTTCAAGCGCTGGAAGGAAGGTGTGCGCTCCCGCAGGCGAAACCCGCGCGCCTACGAACACCAGGAGATCGGTCGCAATGACTTCACTGTGGTGCCGGTGCGCGGCCTGGACCTGATATGGACTAATCGCGAGCACCGCAACCCCGTGCAGGTCGAGATCACCGACTCGGCAGGCTGGGCTGTCGCCATGGAGTTTGTTTGGGATACCCCCGAGCAAATGTACGTCCGGCCATCGGCGACTACGGACGAGACACACGTTGAACAAGCCGCGCTGTCGCCAATCTTCATCCCGGCCACATCCGGCATTCAACGCGACGAGCCACAGCACTACCCGGCTTACCTGGAGTTACAGATCGGCCAAGCCCGCCCTGGGGACGTCTTGCGCAACATGCTGGTGCATGCCCAAGGCATTGGAAACGTGTGGGAGAAGTTATGCGCCGTGGTGCAGGAGTTGTTCGGATACGAACTTCAAGTCCCGAGAATCGGCGCGCACCTCACTGTCGAGTATCGGCCATACCGCGACGGGCCGCTGTTTGAGATAGCCAGCGCCGGTAGCGGGTTTCAACAGGTGCTTACGTTGTTCGCGTTTCTGTTTGGCCGCCCAGGAAACGTGTTCCTGATTGACGAGCCCGACGCCCACCTTCACGTCATTCTTCAGGAGGTAATCTGGAGTCGTTTACGCCGAGTTGCCCTGGCCACAGGCGCGCAACTGATTATCGCGACCCACGCCGAGACCTTCATTGACGCCGTTGAACCGGACGAACTTTGCCTCTGCTACCAGCAGCCACGCCTGCTTCGCGATGCAGCCGAAAGGGCAAAGCTGACGCAGTCGTTGAGGTCGTTGAGCAACACCGACCTCATGCTCGCGCAGTCTGCGAAAGGCGTATTGTACACCGAGGACTGGACGGACCGAGACATCCTTCGCGCATGGGCCCGAGTTCTGAATCACCCACTGAAGGAAGCATTGGAGACCGGCCTGCTCTGGAAACCGCAAACCATCGAATTGCGGCAGGGCGCATCAGGCATCCCGGCCAAAGTCCACTATGAGGCGCTGGCACTGGTAAACCCCACGCTCCCGGGTCTGCAATTGGTGGACGGAGACGCCAATCGCGGACTCCAGTCAACGGAGATAACCGGCAGGGGCTTGCAGCGCCTGAGATGGACCCGCTACGAGATTGAAAGCTACCTGTTCCATCCCGAATCGTTGAGCCGCTTCGTAAGGCGGGCCACAGGCACGGACGAAGACGCGGCCGCAGCAGAAGTCCACTTGGAACCTATGCGTCGGCACCTCAACGACAATCTTCCTCCAGCTGTAGTTCGCGAACCCTTGGGCGACCACGATTACCTGAAGAACACGAAGGCCAGAGACACGTTGATTCCACCGATACTGTCAGCCGCTGGGCTGCTAGGCTTGCCTTACACGCGGTACGCCGAGATCGCCGCGCTTATGCTACCCGACGAGATACACCCCGAGGTCAAGGAGAAGCTTGACCTCATGCAGAGGGCGTTTGGCCTGTGACGAACTTCGAAGTCGAAAACCCGATTCTGAATTCGCCCTTCCTCCCGCCGGAGGCCCATTGGTGGATTGAAGAAGGCAAGCAGGCCGAGAAACGCCCCGGTCGGCGACCGGCCATGTACTACTACCGCGAGCCGAAACGCGAGCCGGAAAAGGAAGGCTCGACAGTCATTGAGCTGAAGCTGGTCAACCTGATTCGCGAACGCCTTGAGGCGTGGCGCAAAGAAGGCTACCTGGGAGCGACGCGGACCACGACCGACCTCTTGAACTACTGGAGGCGCGACGGCCGCCAGCGGCGGCTTTTCTTTGCCCAGCTTGAAGCGGCCGAGACAGTCATCTTCCTTCGCGAGGCGCGCCAGGACTACCTGCAAGGGCTGTACATCCCCCGCGACGAGCCGAGCGAGGACCGCAAGGCCGAGGGCTACAACGGCTTCATGCGCTACGCCTGCAAGATGGCCACGGGCAGCGGCAAGACTACGGTCATGGGCATGCTCGCGGCGTGGAGCATCCTCAACAAGGTCGCGGACCGCAGTAACAAGGCCTATTCGGACGTGGTGTTGGCCGTGTGCCCGAACGTAACGATCCGCGACCGCTTACAGGAATTGGACCCCCACCGGGGCGAAACCAGTATCTACCGCACGCGCGACCTGGTGCCCGAAGGTGCGCACATGGACCAATTGCGCCAGGGCAAGGTCGTGATCACCAACTGGCACGTCTTTGAGCCGAAGCAGGCCAACGTCGGCGGCCAGGGCGCGCGCGTGATGAAGACGGGCGTCCGCAAGACCATTACCGAGTGGGTCAAAATCGGCGACAAGACCACATCGGCGCGCGGCAGCCGGTACATGAGCCTGGACGACTACAACATTCAGAAAGCGGGCGGCTTCCTCAGAATCAAGCGCGAAGAACCCGACGCGCAGGGCAACCTCAAGCGCGTGCTTGTCGAGGTAGACAAATACGTCGAAAGCGACAAAGCCCTTGTGCAGCGCATTCTCGGCCGCGAAGTCGGTGGCAAGCAGAACATCCTTGTGCTCAACGACGAAGCCCACCACGCCTACCGCATTCGCCAGGAAGAAGACGAACAGGAAGAGCTTGAGCTGTTTGGCGAGGAGGAAGACGCCGAGGAGTTCTTCAAGGAAGCGACCGTCTGGGTGGAAGGCTTGGACAAAGTGGACAAAGAAAGGCGGGTCAACTTCTGCGTTGACCTGTCGGCGACCCCGTACTTCCTGGCCCGAGTGGGCCAGCAAACGAACAGGCCGTTCCCTTGGGTCGTAAGCGAGTTCGGGCTGGTGGACGCGATCGAATCCGGCCTAGTGAAGATTCCGCAGTTAGCCGTTCGCGACACTACGGGCGCGGAGATTCCGGGCTACTTCAATATCTGGAAATGGATCATGCAGCCGGGCCGGTTGACCGCCGCCGAACGCGGCGGCCAGAAGGCGGCCCCGAAGCCCGAGGCCATACTAAAGTGGGCGCACACGCCCATTGCGATGCTTGGAGGCCTGTGGGAAGAGAAGCGGCGCGAGTGGGCAAAGGACCGCGAGGACAATCGCCCGCCGGTTTTCATTCTGGTATGCAAGAACACCAATATTGCCAAGGTGATTTACGAGTGGCTGGCAGAGGACAAGTGCCCGCCAGGCATCCCGTCATCCAAGCTTGAGGGATTCCGCAACAACGGAGCCAGCTACACGATTCGCGTGGACTCCAAAGTGGTTCACGAAACGGACTCGGATAACGCCAAGGGCGACGAAGTACGCTGGATGAGGTTCACACTGGATACGGTTGGCCGTTCGCAATGGCCAACAGACAAGACGGGGCGAACCGTCTACCCGCCAGGCTTCGAAGAACTTGCCGACAAGCTGAAGCGTCCGAAGCACCCGCCAGGGCGCGATGTACGGTGTATCGTCAGCGTCGGAATGCTGACGGAAGGGTGGGATTGCACGACCGTAACCCACGTGATCGGCTTGCGCCCGTTTATGAGCCAGCTGCTGTGCGAGCAGGTTGTCGGCCGAGCTTTGCGCAGAACAGATTACACGCCAGGCCCTGACGGCAAGATGACCGAAGAAGTCGCCAAGGTGTTTGGCGTTCCCTTCGAGGTAATCCCGTTCAAGGCAGACCCGAAAGGCGCGGCGAAGGAGCGCGAAAAGCGCTTCCAGGTGTACGCGGTGCCGGAGAAGGCAAAGTACGAGATCAAGTTTCCACGCGTAGAGGGCTACTCATTTGCTCTGCGAAATCGAATTGTCGTGGATTGGGCATCTATTCCGCCCATGATCCTCGACCCGCTGCAAATCCCGCCCGAGGTAGAGGTCAAGGGCCTTAGCGTGACCAACAAGGGCAAACTGTCGTTGCATGGTCCCGGAAAACTCGACCAAGTAGGGCTGCGTGCCTTCCGCTCAGACCACCGAGTCCAAGAACTGGAGTTTGACCTTGCTGCGCATTTGACGCGGTACTACTCGGGCATGGCGGAATGCGAGATTCCCGTGCATGTGCTATTCCCGCAAGTGCTAGACGTTGTGCGCCAATACGTTGCTACCAAAGTTCGAGTGCAGCCGCCGAATGAAGTCAAAGACCTGTTTCTGTCGCCGTACTACGGCTGGTTGATTGAACGGCTGGCACAGGCGATTCAGCCGGACAGCTCACGCGGCGACGCACCAGAATTACCGGTCGAAGAGAAGCATCGTGGGCCAGGGACGACCGCAGAGGTCAACTTCTGGACCAGCCGCGATGTGCGCCCGGTGGTCAAGTCGCACGTCAATTACGTAGTGGCCGACACCCTGAAGTGGGAACAGTCGGCGGCCTACTTCATTGACACGCACCCGTCGGTCTCCGCGTTCGTAAAGAACTCTGGCCTTGGGCTGGCAATCCCATACATCTTCAACGGCCAGCCGCGCGACTACGTGCCCGACTTCCTGATTCGATTGGACCTGCCGTTGCCAGCTTATTTTTTGCTGGAAACCAAGGGCCACGACCCGCTGGAAGACGTGAAGGCGGCGGCGGCAAAGCGCTGGTGTAATGCCGTCAACGCAACGGGCAAGTACGGCTTCTGGCAATACGATGTAGTCCACATGATCCCGGCAGTTTCGACCAAGATCGAGATCGCCTTGGCCGCAGCCAAGCAGCACTTCGCGGCGACAAAGTAGATAACACACCTGCCAGATGTTTCTATATCAGGACCACACGGGCCTTCGGCCCACCCGCAAGCCACGGAGTAACGCCTTTGCTTGCCTCCCCTTCCAATAGCGGCGCGCATCCACGGGCGACGATTTGCGTAAGTTGAACGATTCCGCGCTCGCGCGCTGCGCTGGCGATGCGTCACCGCCGCCGATGCGCCCGCGGCGATGCTGCGCCCTTCGCCGAACGCTTAGCCCCGCCGTCGTTGCGACTGGCGGGAGTGCGGCAAACTGCGCCGCACCCCCGCCAGTCGAAGCCCACCGCCGTCGAGGGCAAGCGCCGTCGGGGCGAAACCCATCATCCCCGCAGGCGAAGACCATCGGCGTCGTTGCCGAAACCATCGCCAACGCAGCAAGCCGCACGAGCGCGTCGAACCATCTGGAGCCTTCAGGCAGCCCGCCAGCGCGCCGCTTGGCAACAATCTTTGCCATAGGTCTTGGCAATCTATCCGCACCAGCACTACGGGTCTGTCAGGGGGCAAGTGTGCAAGCGCAGTCGGGGTGTCCTTCGGCGTCGTGGCCTTTGGCCCCGCCGCCGGGACACCCCAAAGCGCTCTTTTTGAGTTGTCTTCAACATGGCGCATGGTTGCGCCAGAACCAATAAGCGAAGTCGCGCCGAAACACGTCCAGGGCTTCGAAGCCGCGCGACACCTCGCCCCTTCACTCATCGCGTCGCCCCTGCTGCGCATGATCTCGCAGGCTTCGCCCATGCGCGCAGGTTCTCGCTCTTCGTTTCGGAGCTCGTTGCCGCGCGGAGATACGGACCGGCGCTTCGCTTCTGCCAATGTTTATACGGTATCTAGTCACCAAAGACGCCCAACCCCAGCGTCAATCGGTGAACACCTCGCTGGTTTCCCGATCAACCCATTCCCACCGGCCGGACATCAGCGAGCAGGCCAAGGCACCAAAGCCCTCGCGCTCAAGGATGGCCGCAACGACGGGCCGATCAGCGATCCACTCAAGCGCCTCCGCACGAGAGAGCACTCCCGCGGAAAGCTTGCGTTCCAGTTCCGAAATCCCTTCCAGTGTGTATTCGCGGCCCGTCTTCTCTTGCCCCTCCTTGAGGGCTTCATCGGCTTTGTTTCGCGCTCTCCAGGCGCCACCGTACTTCGATACATGCCAGTGCTTCACGCCAAAGAAGTACTCCATTAGCTCCTCACGCGTGAAGTCCAGCAAGCCGACAGAAGCACCGCTCGTCTTCGAGGTGATTTGCTTGGTGACGTACTTGGTCATCTCCGGGATTACGCCGCGCGCGCCTTTTCTGTCTCGCACGCGTTCCAGACGGACCACATAGGACGGACGCCCAAGCTTGGTGGTGATCTCCCGCCAGTTCTGCCGAAAGCGATCCTCCAGCCTGTTCATCGGCAGCTTGGCCAACGCCGTGTGGGGCTTAAGAACCAGCAGTAGGTGAAAGTGAACGTTCCAGCCATGCTTGCGGTTACGCTCAATCTCAACGCGCCGAAAATAACTCTCAACCGCCTTGCGTATGGTTCGGTTACTTAGGCGCTTCCAGGCTTCACGAAATGCCTTTCGCATCGACCGAAGGGAATCGCGAAGGTTGTGGACCATGGTCAGCGTTAGAAACACCATTGGTGAACCACGCGCCAGTTCTTCGTTGAAGCGACGTTCCAGGCGCCGATGTTCTTCCGCCGCAACGACTCTGTCGCAGGCGACGCATCCCCTGATGCCACATCTGCCGCGACATAGCGAACCAGTGCCGTTGTTAACCCGCACGAAAACGATAATGCTGCCGCAGGCCTCCACACCAAGTCCTTTGGCTTTCAATTCTCTTACGCCGGTTGCCTTCAGTTTTTCGGCCAACTTGGTTCGGATCTCCCGCGTGTCAGCGTAGAGACCGGCAGAACCGCGCGGGTCAGGTCCGCGGCCACCCGAACGCCTACTCATGGCGACCGCTCGCGCGAATTGCTGCGCCACTTTCAGCCGGTGAAAGCGCGGCTTGCCGCTGACCCGCTACTTCGCACAGCCAGCGTTCCATCTCAGGTTCAGAGACAAGGATTGGGGCGTTACAGCCTGGGCGGGCGCGGATGCAGCGCAAACGGCCCGCGTGAATCTCAGCGCGTAAAGTGGACGCGGGGATTCTGCCCCCGAAGAAATCTTCCCACTCCTTCAGCGTTCGATAAATCGGAATCGTCACCGCAGTCTCCCGTGTTTGGGAAGACCGCTGCCTTGGGAATAAGCCCGCAAGTTGCAGCAGCCTCTGCAAGTGAGCCGCTGCGGGCGTATTGCGAAATTGTTACGAGCGCGCCTCCGAACCGGCCTAGATGGCCGATCCGCGGCTGGGTGCGAATTCGCAAACTCTTCGCATTGCGAAGCTGCGAATTCGCGGGACTTGCGGTGATTCTGACTTACTTAGGACTGCTTCGGTGGCGAACTGCGCCAGGCCCTAATGAACGAGCCCTTAGTCAAGGGAAGCGGATCGCCACCATCTGCTACATCGAAATGAGCCCGGAACCAGGCGCGGAAACGTGAGGGGTCGTCTTTCTTCAATGCCTTTACTTGCCCGTCGTCAGACTTGATCTGACCCACAACGCCAAGGACGCGGACGACAAACGCCGGAAGGACATGCACCGGCCGCTGATCTAACGCATTCACTGTCCCAAGGCGCAGGGTGTAGCCTCGCTCTGTCCAGACCGCATCGATAACGCATTGATCCACGGAAGGTGCCTTCATTGGAGCCAACACGGGACTGCGCAGACTTTGGGCTCGCTTTTCCTTGGCCTTGGTCACGCCCGCTAGAGATGCCGAAGGGAGAGAACTTATCACAGCATGCTCCGCGGCCCCCGCGACGACTTGATCCCCTAGAAATCGGAGGAACAAGCAGTAGTTCCTCACGTGCGAAGAGGGCAACCACGTCACTTCCGGGTTTGGCGGCACAAACGCGGTGTTTAGTGCTCGAATCGGTTCAATTACTTCTATCCCGTTTCGGTCTGCCCTCAATTCCTCAGACCCACCGTGTTTGGCGTACCAAACCTGAAATGGCGCAAGTAGCTGTTGGGCCCAGTCGTGCGCTTGCCGGGTCATTATTCCATCGTCTCTGGCGTCAAGAACGAGGCTAAGAACGTGCGCCGCAACCCATGAGCTCGTTGCTACGTCAAAATGAACAGACGCGCATGACACAGGAATGGTCTTGAGCGCTTTGAGCCATGCGGCTTCGCAATGCCCCGTCAATAGCGTGGCGACAGCGCCCGTTTGGTCAATACATTCCTGAAGACTTGATTCCTTAAGATCTGCAAGGCTGTCGCGAATGGTGAACAAGTCGCGCCAAGGCCAGTTGTGCAAGACCTCAACAGTGGCCCACACTCCAGTGGAGCGCCGCAAAGGAAGCTCGGGCCGATGCGCTTGCGCGCCCAAAGACAGATAGGGCGGCACTTGATCAAGAATCTCGACAGCCTCGGCAGCGGTTTTCCGTAGTTCCGCAAGCCAGGCTCGGGAGCGCACCGCAAACGGCCCGCCCTCACCAGCAAGCCTCACAAGCAATGCGTCTCCACTCTTGCGGAGCCCCGACAACATCTCGTCAAGGGCGGGACGGGCGACGTCATCAAACCACCTAACCAGTTCTTGCGATGCGGACGCTATGGCTGCCCGCACTTTTTCCTGTTCCGACGACAAGATTTGGTCAATGGAGTCGCGTGATGCCGACCAACGGCGCTTCAAGTCTTCAGCAAACAGGTAGTACCGCTGGTGCTTGTGTTCCTCGAAAACCGTTGCGGCAGGGCGAGGCAATTGCTGGGGCGACAGCGATGCCCACCACTTGCAAAACTCTGTAACGCTTTCGTTCGACATGGCCTACGGCTCACGTGCAAGATGCGGTCAGAATACCGAGTCCCATGGCTTCCTCCATCGACTTGCCGTCAATTCGATCAAGCACTTGCGCCCGGTAGTGGCGCTCTGCCACGCCCGCTGAGTGCCCTTGCCACAGCGCCGCGACCGTGGACGGAACGCCGAGCGAAGCCGCGTAGCTGGTGAAGTTCTGGCGCAGCATTTGGGGGCCGATTCGCTTCTGTTTTGCGCGCGTGTTTGCCATCTGCCAACCGGACTTGGGGAAAGCGGGAACAGGAATATTGTCGTGTGGCAAGACGAACGTCGCCTTGGGTGCTTCCTTGCGCCACGCTTTGAGCAGGTTGAGCAGACCGGGAGCAACGTCGCCTTCGGGGGCTCCCACGAGCGGCAAGACGCGCGTACGGCCCGTCTTTTGTGCGTGGATGGTGACGCGGCCACGGTCGAGATCGACGTCGGCCCATTTCAGCGCCAGCGCTTCGCCCAAGCGGCAGCCGGTCAGGGCCAGCAGCAGGAAAAGGCGGCTAACGGGCGTTGCCGGTTTCGCCGGTGGGCGCTGGTCGAACGCTTCTTCTTTGCCTTGACCCTTACGACGTTTCATCGCCACCTTTGCGTCAGGCGATTCCCAATCCAGCGCGGCCTTGAGGAACGCACCTAGTTCTTTCGGCGAGAACGCCTTCGGTTGCGGCAAATCTACTCGTTGCGGCTTCAGCGCCTTTTTGAGCGGCTTGAAATCCGGAAAGAGAGGCGGACGCAGGTCATCTAGGAAAGACAAGCATGCCTTCAAGTTGCGCCGGTACAGGTTCAAGGTTGCTGCAGAGCGCCGGACGGCAACCTTGCCGCGCTTGGTTTTCTCCTGGGCGAGGTTTTGAAAGTAGTCGGAGAGAAGGCGGACATCTAGGCGGCCCGTGGTCATCGTGACGTGGCCCTCGCGGTCCAGCCACGCGGCAAAGTGCCGGATCGTCTTTTTGATCATGACGCCGCTCTTGTCGCTCAATCCGGCCCGCGCCTCAGGGTTTTTCTCCCGAGACTCGACACGCTTCTCACAGTCCTTGAGGTAGATGCTCAGGGACTCTGTGAGCAGCGTGTCGTAGGCCAAACGACCGCCGCGTCGTACGACTTCGGTTTCGTCGAGCTTCTCCTTGAGCCGATACTCCTTGACCAACTCAGTCCGGGCCTCGGCGTTTGTGGCCTTCAGCTTAGAGCAGAGTATTCGTTTTTGTTTACCCGAGGCATGGTCCCGATAGAACAGGCAGAACTCGCCGCGCCACCGCATGATCCGAGCACCTTCGCGTTCTCTGGGCATAACGCGCTCCCTTCTGACTGGAAATCAGAAGAAAGCTTGTACACGATTTGTACATGATATTCAACGAAAGCCACTGAAAGCGACCGAAAGTGAATTCAGGCAAAATCGGCCTGTAGCCCACATATTTAGCCGTTTCTAGACGGAAACCGCGCCACACCGAGGTAGCGCAAATGATGGTTGCGGAGACTACGGATCAGAAGGTTGCACGTTCGACTCGTGCCGGGTGTACCAGCCTAAAGACCGCCTCCAGAGCCAATCTGGAGGCGGTTTGCGTTTCCGGGCTTGGCGGCATTAACCCGCTGTTACACATACTGTTACACAATTTGGCACGGTTCGCGGTTCCAAAGGTTTTTTTGGAATTACGGCTGAAAAGCCGGAAGACCGTGCTCCATGCTGGAGGCGCCCAATCGGAGAACCTGCCATGAAATCTAAGGAAACGTCACGGAAGGCGTCGCCGGCACAGGAGTTGGCGAACTACCTCGATGGGAAGGATCGGCCCAGGCTTCGCGACCTTGTGCCTGCGACCTTTGCGACTCTCTTCGAGTCCATTGAGGATGCGCGCCAGGCTTTGCTTGCGCCGTTTCCGGACTTGGCTGAGACTCCGCAGGACGACGCAGCCGCTCGGCGGATCATCAAGAGTTGTGTTGCCTGGGCCAGACGAGCTGCCCGCGCGTTCAATGCGGACCCGTTTTGTCCGCCGCCATATGGCCTGCAAACTCACTTCCAGATGCAGCCTGGTGTTCGTTGGGCGCGTGACTTCCTTGGCCCGCTCCCCGCTTCGATGGCAGTGGAGCTTGATGTCGAAGTCTGCGCGCAATACTTGAACAGGCGGGGCCGAGCCGACGATGTCGTCAAGAAGTGGCGCAAGGAGCCTCGTGCGTATTGGAGTTCCATTTCCCGCGAGCTCTATTGGCAATACCGTAGCGACCGGGCTGCCTGTCGGCGTTTGCTTGATTGGGTCACAAGGGCGTTGAATGAGTTCACCGACGAGGAGTTGCCTCGCATCACTTACGTGAAGCCGCTAAGGAACCGGATGCATCAAGTCCGGATTACGCTATGTGGCGCCGAACAATTGATTGAGCTTCAAGACAACTTGGTGTACTTCCTCGCGAAGCTGGCAAAGGGCCAGCCAATAGAAGTAGAGCACCGATCTGTAAAGAAGAACCTGATCAAGGCCATTCCCGCCTTGGCCAACTGCGTTTCGCCCGCCTCGGGCGATCGTCCCGCCACTGGTGCGGTCTATCAACTGGCTCGAGAACTCATTGACCGCATCGACATGAAAAACTACGCGGCGGCAACGTCATAGCTGCGTAAGTGCTCAATAGGACGGCGCTTACGCGACCACTCGGGGCGGGGCCGCAACTGACTTGCGCGACCTTGCTCGCAAGAATGGCGGGCAAGGAGCTTGCCATGAGCACAACCGAAGTCCTTCCGTTCATTCTCCGTCTGAAAGAGGCGGCCGCCTATTGCCGCGTCTCGACTGACTGCCATAGGCAAGGGCGAGTCGTCTCCTGTCGCCGACAATACAGGGCTGATCAGCGGATCGGGCGTGCGTTCCAACAGACGCACCAACTGCTGCATTTGATCCATTGC
>JAANMU010002313.1_pt1 | contig 14666 bp, 9 predicted proteins | sample 7279701 | NCBI WGS metagenome assembly JAANMU01 (sample SAMN14094539, study PRJNA606508) | bioreactor metagenome | isolation source: A lab-scale SPAN reactor treating ammonium-rich wastewater day 57 | place: Ireland: Galway | collected 2017-03-13 | reverse complement strand
CTCAGGATGTCGCTGATCAGCCAGGCCACCCGTTCGTCGACGACCCGCTCGCCCACCCCCGGCCTGTGCGTAAAGACGACCTCGCCCGCCGCGTCGCGCACCTCCAGCACCAACACCGGCCTCACCAGATGCCCGCCGTTGGCGAAGGCGGCGTATGCGGCGGTCAGCTCCAGCAGCCGCACCTCGCCCCCGCCAAGCGTCAGCGAGAGGTCGTAGCGGGCCGGGTCGGCAAATGTGCCGATGCCCAGCCGGGCGGCGAACTCCAGCAGGTTCCCCACCCCCACCGTGTCGAGCGCGATCACCGCCGGGATGTTGTAGCTGGAGGCGAGCGCCTCGCGGGCCAGGACCGGCCCGTGCTCCTGCCGGTCGTAGTTGACCGGCACATAGGCGAACCCCTCGCGCGTCACGAACGAGGTTCGCACGTCGAGGATGCTCGTCGCCGCCGTCCAGGGGTCAGCACGGCGCGGGTCGAAGGCAAGGGCGTAGGTCAGCGGCTTCATGGCCGAGCCCGGCTGGCGCGGCGCAAGCGCCATGTTGATCGCGCCGCTGGCCGTCGCGTCGAAGTAGTCCGGGCTGCCGAGCATCGCCAGCACCTGCCCGGTGTGCGGATCAAGCGCCACCAACGCTGCGCCGCGTGCGTTGTGCGGCGGGTCGCCGACCTGTGGCGTGTTCAGCAGCCCGAGATGCCGCCGCGCGACGCGCTCAGCCGCCCGCTGCCAGTCCAGGTCGAGCGTCGTGCGTACCTCCAGCCCGCCACCATAGAGCAGATCGGGTGGCAGCGTGCGCTCAAGCTGGGCGTAGACTGCCATCACAAAGTGCGGCGCTTCGATGCTGTACCGCTCGGCGGCAAACGCCAGTTGCTCGCGGCGGGCGGCGGCGGCCTGCTCATCGTCGATCAGGCCGTTCTCGGCCATCAGCCCCAGCACCACCGACTGGCGCTCCCGCGCCGCGTCCGGGTCGGTGAGCGGGTCGTAAACTGCCGGCGCCTGAGGCAGCCCGGCCAGCAGCGCACACTCGGCCAGGCCAAGCTCCTCCGCCGTCTTGCCGAAATACGCCCGCGCCGCCGCGTCGATGCCGTAGGCCAGGTTGCCGTAGTAGGTCTGGTTGAGGTAGAGGGCCAGGATGTCGTCTTTGGCATAGTGGCGCGACAGCCGGTAGGCGAGGATGCCCTCGCGCAGCTTGCGCGCCAGCGTGCGCTCGGCGCGCTCCTGCGGGTCGAGCAGCAGGTTGCGCACCACCTGCTGGGTGATCGTGCTGCCCCCGGCCACGATCTCGCCGCCCTGCACGTTGATCCAGATTGCCCGCGCTACCGCTCGCAGGTCAACGCCGGGGTTGGTGTAGAAGTTGGCGTCCTCGGTGGCGATGGTCGCGTCGAGGCACGCCTGGGGGATCGCGTCGAGCGGCACGACGGTATGCCGCCCCGCCTCCTCGCCGATCACCTCGTACAGCAGCCGCCCGCGCCGGTCGGTGATGCGGATCGAGGGCGTGTGCAGCCCTGCGCTCAGGTCGTCCACATCCGGCAGGTCGGTGAACAGCCACGCCTGCAGGCCAGCCGCCGCCCCGGCTAACAGGACGATCAGCGCGCCCAGCGCGATCAGCAGGCGGCGCGTTGCGGGTTTCAGACGCTTTGCCATGCCCAGATTGTAGTCTGACACGGAGGTTGCCGCGAGGTGAGATGCGAATCCACAAAGGACACAAAAAGCTAATGTCTAACAGCCAATAGCCAATGGCCAATATACGCAGTTCAGAACGCTGGCCGGAGACGGCGCGCCCAGCCATCGTACAGAGTCCACGAATCATGCGGCGAATTACACGAGTTCACCGCACGATTCGTGGTGTCTATTTTCACCCGGTCATCCTCCGGACGAAGGCAACTGCGTAAGTCCTAACGGCGTCCTCGTTCAGCCGTCTTGAGTCTAGATGACGCCCAGCAGGTTGAGCAAAATCAGGATGACAGCAATGACGATCAGGATATGGACTATGTTGCCAGTTTTTGGAAAACTTGAGCTCAACCGGGGGCCCAAGAAGCCCAACAACCACAACACCAACAGTATGATGATGATCGTCCACAACATGAGGTTTCTCCTTTATATCTGCTGCTTGGACGGATGGCCATAGGCCTGACACGCTTGCCGGATCAGGATGCCCGCCTTGCCGCCCCGGGTTCTCCCCGGTTACAGGGGTTCTGACCTCTGGCCTGGCGTGTCTTGGCCCGATCAATTACAGTGTGATGGGGGAGAGTCTCAACAGCGTCACAAGGAGCCAGGCGCGAGCAAGCCACCAGCACGCTAATTCTGCCCTCGTCAGCTCTATCCGTTATTTTTTCCGCTATTTGTGTTCGTTCCGCCCCTAGCGTTCGACTTCCGTGAAGTACCGCTCGATGAGCGGCCCCAGGTCGTCGTCCGTGTGGCGGCGCACGGCAGCGAAGAAATCCTCAGCGGTCACGATCTGCCACTGGTGGGTAGCGTAGTAGTCCTTGAGGAAGTCGAAGAATGCCTCATCGCCCATCAGCGCGCGCAGGTCGCGGATGAAGCGTGCTGCCTGCCCGTACATCAGCAGCATGAAGTTGCTGCTGCGCTCGTAGGCGTAGATGTTCACATCTACCGGCCCCTGCGGGTTGTACTGGTCAACCCGCTTTTCCCACCACCAGCCTGTCAGGTCGGGATAATAGTGCTCGAAGTAGAGCAGCTCGCTGTAGAAGGCGAGCGACTCGTCGAGCCACGGTTCCTCGACCTGGTTGTTGCCGACCGCGCCGTACCACCACATGTGGGCTACCTCGTGTGAGATCAGCGCGTGCAGCAGCGACGGTGCGCCGCCGGGGTAAATGGCGTACGCGTAGTCGGTCACCGTGATCAGTCCGGAGTACTCCATCCCGCCGAAAAAGGCGTTCTCGGCGACCGTCAGGCTGTCATACGGGTACGGGCCAAACAGTGACACGAACAGCCGCAGCGATTCGGCGGCGATGTCCAGCGCCGCCTGTCCGGCCCCGGCGTGGTCCAGCAGGTAGTAGCTGTGGATCGGGATGCCCAGCGCCTCCCCGGTCAGCACGCCATAGTACGGGCTGGCCAGGAAAGCGATGCCGCGCGCGGCCTTCTGCTGGAAGCGCCACACCCCGTCCTCCCCCAGTCCAGGGAAGCCGCCTATACCATCAACCGGGCCGCTGCCCGCCACGATGATCCCCTCCGGCGCGCGCACCACCAGATCGGTGTTGACGAGCGGGTAGAAGGTCGGGTCGCCAACCGGCCTGTAGTACCAGGTTGCCCAGCCCTCGCCGTCAAAATACGGCACGAGCGCCGGGTACCACTCACCCGCTTGGATCAGGTTCCAGCGCCAGCCCGTTGTTCCGACCGGCGGCCAGGTAGTGCTGTCCACCGGCGGGATGACGACGCGGTAGCGCAGCTCCACGCGCAGCGAGTCGCCGGGCCGGGCAGGCTCCGGCAGCGATACGCGCAGGATGGTTTCCGGCGTTACAAAGAACGGCTCTACCTCTTCCATCGACTCACCCTGCAGCACAGTCACCTCGTCGAGGAAGAAGGCCGAGGGCACGAAGTTGATCGGCACGTTGAACACCAGGCTGTCCCAGGTGTCCCGCGAGGTGTTGCGCAGATCGACCGTCTGCCGCACGCGCATCCACCGTTCGGCGTAGAACAGCTCCACGTCAAGCGAGACGTTGGGCAGCGTGTCTACCGGCGGCGGCGAGAGCGTTGCTTCCGGGAAGGGGGTGGCAGTGGGCCGGGGGCCGGGCGGCGGCGTCAGGCTGGGCGTCGGGCGCGGGGTGGGCGGCTCGTCTTGAAGCTGCGCGGGCGGTGCGGGGCTTTCCGCCGCTTCCTGCCGCGCCAGCATAGGCATGCAGCCGCTTGCCAGCACGGCCAGCAGGAGCCCGGTGATCAGCAGCTTGCTACGCATCAGATGGATGCCTCTACCAGCTTCAGGGTGCGTCCAGTAAGGGAAGTATAACGTGCCCTATCCGGGGCGGAAAAGAATCGCTGCTCAGGGCAGCAGAACCAGGGAGCGCCGCGCGTCGATGCGTGGCGCTCCCTTCCTATGCTCTGTGGCCCTTCATGCCGTGCAGCGGGCGATTCCCGGCTTCCGGGGGAGATAGCTCACCTCACCGGGCGGTTGTCCTGGATGAACTTCTTGGGGTCGGTGTAATGGCGGTAAACCTCCTGCAGGTTGAGTCCCGGCCAGTGGGCAGGCCGCTGCTCAAGGATGTTCGTGATCGCCACGTCGAAGTGCAGGTGGTAAGGCACCAGCCCGCCCGCATTGCCGATGTTGCAGATGTGCTGTCCCCGCTCCACGCGGTCGCCTGCCCGCACCAGCGCGTTGTTGGCGTGCGCGTAGCGCGTCCAGACGCTCTGCCCGTTGGGCAGCGGGTCATGCCGGATGACGATCAGGTATCCCCATGTGCCGCTGGCGGCGGCGGAGAACGTCACCACGCCGTCGGCGGGTGCGTAAACTGGCGCATTGGCGTCCGCATCCCAATTCGGGCTGTTGTTATTCAGGTCTGCTCCGGTGTGGTAGGCCGCACCGACCGCCGTATAGTAGGTGGCGAAGCCCGTCGCGTCGAACCAGGTGCCGGGCCAGATCTGGCTGCCCAGCCGCTCCTGTACCGTCCCGACCGGTGAGTCGAACCCGTGCCGTTCGCCCGGCTTGACCTGCTCCAGCACCTCACGCCAGCGCACCGCCGAGAAGGCGATTTCCCTGTCATTTTCGCCCGTCAGGTTGGTCAGGTTGACCTGCGCGCCGTTCGGGCGATTGTCAAACTCGTAGACGACGAGCGGCACCCATTGGTAGGAGTAACGCGACTGGTCAAGCCGCACGAGCAGCTCGCTGCCCACCCCGGCCACACCGTGGATGTGGTACTGGCCCTGCCGCGTGGTAGCATTGCGCCCCGGCACGTAGACCGATACCTCGTAGATGCCCCGCTTGGGGATGTTTGGACGCCACAGCGACCACACCTGGTCGCGGACGGCGCTGGTCCTGGCGTACTTGCTGATGTGGCCGCGCACGCTCGTGAACGTGGTGAACAACTGCTGGGGTGGCTGTCCGGTATGCGTGCCGTCCATGTGGCCCGGCTCACTGGGCGCAACGATCTTCTGCCAGCCGAAGCGCCGCCACACCTTGTCCGGCCCAATCTCCGTTTCGACCGTTTCCTGCTTGATCACCGCCGACGCCTGCTGGTCGATCACGCCCAGCCGCCAGTACGAAAGCCCGGTCGCACCGCGCACGCTGCGCGAGTGGGCCTGCGCCTCGCGGATGGAATCGGGCGTAACCCCGTGCCCTTGCAGGATCGGGTAGATGGGCAGCCCGTACGGCCCCCACACCATGTAAGCCTCGGTCAGCACATCCTCCGGCGTGCGCCGCATGGTCCCCCAGTAGCACATCGGGTGCACGCTGTTGACGTAAGGCCGCCATGCATCGGGGAAGATGGAATTGTACCAGTGGCTGCGCGGGTCGATGCACAACCCGATGTGGAAATCGTTGCCGAGCGCATTGCGTACCCCGGTCATCAGCCGGATCACGTCGTCACGGGAGCCCTGCCAGTAGTACTGGTACGGCTCCACGTCGAGCACCATCGACCGCACGCCCGCCACCGAGGAGGCCTCGACGACGCGCGCGGTTTCTTCAGGGATGTTGGTGCCCTTCAGCACGGCCCAGGCATGGAATTCCAGCCCGAAGTTAGCCAGCGTGTTAACCCACTTGGTGATGTCTGCCCGGCTCCTGATCCACATCGAGCTTTTGGTGTCAAACGTGCCCTGCCACGAACCGCCGTCGCTCGTCTTAACCCAGATCGCGTCGGCGGTCGGTATGTGCGCCTTGAGGTTAGTTGCCAGCGTTTGGATGTCTGGCTCGCTGACCGAGTTGCCCTTCCAGTGCCAGAAAGCGACCTTGCCGTCGTAGGGGGTTGCCATGCGCCAGCTCCTTGCCTGGTACCGTAGCAGAGTGTCTCGCTTGAAGTAATGGGGTTGTTATCGCACTACTTTGCCTGTGAGTCAAGTCGGCGCAGAAAGCCGCCGCACGCCAGGCCGGGCGCGCGGCGGCCAGCCTTTCCACCCAATGCGGCGATCAGCCCTTGATGACCGCCACCGGAACCAGCCGCGCCACTTTGCGCGCGATGCCCGCTCCGCTCACCACCTTCACCACCTCGTCCACGTCCTTGTAAGCCTCCGGCGCTTCCTCGGCCAGGCCGGGCATGCTCCCTGCCCGCACGGCGATCCCCCTCTTCTCCAGTTCCACGCGCAGTTGGTCGCCGCGGATCGTGCGCTTGGCCTGGCTGCGGCTCATCACGCGCCCTGCGCCATGGCAGGTGCTCCCGAAAGTCTGCTCCATGCTGCCCGGTGTCCCGGCGAGAATCCAGCTTGCCGTGCCCATCGAACCGGGAACCAGCACCGGCTGCCCGATGGGCCGGTACTCCGGCGGAAGGCCCTCGAAGCCCGGCCCGAAGGCGCGCGTTGCGCCTTTGCGGTGCACGACTACCTCAACCGTCTTGCCGTCAACCTCGTGCTTCTCGACCTTGGCCATGTTGTGCGCGATGTCGTACACCTGGTGCAGATGCCAGTTATCGGCCTTCCCGGCCAGCGTCTCCTCGAAGCTGCGCCGCACGGCGTCGGCCAGCACCTGCCGGTTAGCGAAGGCGTAGTTGGCCGCCGCGCACATCGCGCCGAAGTAGTCCTGACCCTCCGGCGAGTCGAAGGGTGCGTACATCAGTTCACGGTCCACCAGATTGATGCCGTACTTGTGGATCGCGCTCTGGAAGCTGCGTACATAGTCGGTGCATACCTGATGCCCGAACCCGCGCGACCCGCAGTGAATCTGCACGGCGATGCTGCCGCGCGCCAGCCCCATCGCGCGGGCGGCCTCCTCGTCGAAGACCTCGTCGATCACGTCCACCTCTATGAAGTGGTTGCCCGCCCCCAGCGTGCCCACCTGCTCGATGCCTCGCTTCCACGCCCGGCTGCTGACCTTGCCGGGGTCGGCCTGCCTGAGCTGCCCTTGCTCCTCGGTGCGCTGCACGTCTGCCGGAGTCGCGTAGCCCTGCTTAAGCGCCCAGCTTGCGCCCCCCACCAGCAGGCGTTCAAACTGCTTGTCGTTCAGCTTGACGTCCCCGCCCTTGCCGACGCCGCTGGGGCAGTTCCGGTAGAGCGCCGAGGCGAGGTCGGGCAGGTAGGGCTTGATCGACTCGTAGGGCATACCGCTCGCCAGCACGCGCACCCCGCAGTTGATGTCGTACCCCACGCCGCCCGGCGAGATGATCCCCCCGCTGGTGCGGGAAGCGACGACCCCGCCGATAGGGAAGCCATATCCCTGGTGGATGTCCGGCATCGCCAGGGTGTAGCGCACCAGCCCCGGCAGCGTGGCCGTGTTCACCAGTTGTTCAAGCGAACGGTCGCCCAGCGCGTTTTCGAGCAGGCGCTCGCTGGCATACAGCCGCGCCGGAACCTGCATATCGTCGCGGTACGTCCGGGGAATCTCCCAGACGTATTCCGAGACACGGGTAAAGTCCTGTTTGTTCATCGTACTCCTCCCCCGGTCTTGCGGAAGGCGACTTTTGGAACGCCTCCCGTGAAACGCCTCTTAGGTGGACGGTGTCCGTCCTACACGTCGAAAACTACTGTAGCCTCACAGCCGTCCGGCCCGCACTGCACCGCGAGGTTGTGGTAGGTGACGGCCTTGATGTGCTTCGAGAACTCCCTGCCCGGCCTGCCTGTCACGTCGGCCCGTAGCGCCAGATCATCGACCTGCTGCACGCGCACGGTGTCGATCACCGCGCCCTCGTCCTCGATCAGGTAGACCAGTTCGCTGAGCCAGTCGACTAACAGCGTTTCCCAGTCCGGCGCAGACAGCTCGAACGACCGGCGCAAGGCAGGCTGCGCGGGGTCGGCTTGCCCCCCGGCGAGCGAGAGCATCCCCCGCGCGGCGTTCTCGAACAGCGCACGCCGATCCTCCCCCCACACGCGCAGCGCCCAATCAGCCGTATGCTCGACTTCCTCCCAGGGTTGTCGCTTCGTTGACCCGCCTGCCATGGCGCGCAACTCCCGTTTCAACTGATCCGCCGCGCCAGAGCCAGACCCCGGCGCAGGCTCCTCTACAACTGATTATAGCAGGCCCGGCGCACGCCTCCGGCCTGTGCCCAGCCGCGCAGGCCTCGTGGAGCTGGCCGCGGTCAGGGCTTTATCGTTCTCCAGGCAACTTGATGTCTTGCCGTAGCAGCCTCACCCCCAGACCTTGCTTATGCTCGGTCTTACCCCCTCTCCATTTGATGGAGAGGGGGCGGCGAGACGCTCAGATGAGCGGCGAGCGGGGGTGAGGCTCACGATTGGCAAGAGAACGATAACGCCCCAGGCCGCGGTTGAGCGTCATTGCAGCGTGGGGGTGTATCATGTATACTGACTTCGCTTGTAGTGCCCCACAAAGACCATCTCTTGCGGGTTGTATTGCCACGTTAACCGGGGTTAGGCTCTATGGTCGATTCAGACTCCTATCAGGCAGCGATGAGGGAAGCAGCCAGCGCCGCGTGGGATCGGAACTGGCCGGACGCCATCGAAGCCTACGAACAGGCCCTTGAGGCCGTTCCCGACGATCCCCAGGCGCTGGCCGGGCTGGGGCTGGCACTGCTGGAGTCGCAGCGCTATGCCGAGGCGCTGAAGTGCTACCAGCGTGTCAGCGAGCGGGTGCCGAGCGATCCGCTCCCGTATGAGAAGATGGGAGAGATCTACCAGCAGCAGGCAGACTTCAAGCTGGGAGCCAAGCAGTTCCTGGCGGCTGGCGAGGTTTTCCTGGCGCGAAAAGACCTGCCCCGCGCGATCCCCAACTGGCGGCAGGCCGTTGTGCTTGACCCTGACCTGGCGCAGGCGCACATGCGCCTGGCCGTGGCCTACGACGGTGACAGCGCAACGCGCCTGCAGGCGGTCGGCGAATACCTGGAAGTGGCCCGGCTCCTCCAGCGCATGGGGCAGACCTCACGCGCTGAGCAAGCTCTCCAGCGTGCCATGACGATCGACCCCATCCGCCCGGACGTGCGTAACGCGCTCAACGACCTTAAACAAGGCAGGCCGATCCAGTTGCCGCAGCGCGCGGCAGAACTGACCCGCAACCAGCAGCCGGTTGTGGCGCGCCCGGTCATCAGCGACGCGGATGAGGCTGACATTTTGCTTGAGGCCATCGAAGAGGAACGGCGCTACAGCCCCATCGACGAGGCGGCGCGCCACGCCATGGCCGTTCTGGCCGACAGCGTCTGGGCCGGGGAAGTCCCGGCTGAAGCCCAGGTGCCGCTCGTGCAGGCCATCGACGCCCGCCAGATTGGTGATGTAGAGGGCGCGATGAACCTGTTCCGCCAGGCGTACAGGGCCGGGCTCGATCACCCCGCGCTGCACTTCAATCTGGCCGTGCTGTACAAGGCCGCCGGACGCCACGACGACGTGATCGAGTCGCTGACCCAGACCGCCAGCATCCCGGAGTACGCTGTCGCCAGCGACATGCTGCTGGGGCAGGTATACGCCGCACGCGGCGACAACCGCACCGCCGCCGATTTCTTGCTCAGGGCGCTACGCACCGCCGACCAGCAGCTCAACCCCGCCCAGAGCGACCTTGAGGGCTATGACCGGCTGCTGGCTGGTCTGGCTGACCAGCCAGCCGAGCACCTGGCCGAGCTGGCGCAGGCGCTGCTGGTCTACCTGGAAGACACTTACTGGCTCACCAAGCTCCAGGCGGCGCTCGGCAACTACGCGGAGCAGGGCAAGTCGAACTACGTGCTTGACCTCATCGAGCTGATGATTGAAGGCGGTCGGCCCGAGATGGCGGCCATCATGGAGCGTGTTGGTATCTATCTCCAGCGCGACATGATCCCGCTGGCGAAGGAAGAGGCGCATTATGCCATCGCCCGCGCGCCCGACTACTTGCCTGCCCATCGCCGCCTGGCTGAAATCCTCGCTCACGAAGGGCACACCCAGGAGGCGGCGACCAAGCTCAACCTGATAGCCAACACCTACCTGATCCGGGGCAACGCGGATAAGGCCGCTGACCTGCTTACGGAGGCAATTGAGCTGTGGCCAGCCTACACGGAGGCCCGGCAGCGCGTGATCGGCATGCTGCGCGAGCAAGGCCGGACAGCCGAGGCACTGCGCCACTCTGCCGAACTGGCCAACCTGCACTACCGGCTGATGGCCGACCCTGACACGGCTGTCCAGGTCTATAACGAGGCGCTGGAATACGCGCGCCAGGCCAGGGCCGAACCGCAGCACACCATCCCGGTGCTCAAGGGGCTGGCCGACATCGAAAGCCAGCGCCTGAACTGGCGCAAGGCGCTCACCTGCTACGAGCGCATCGCCGAGATCGAACCCACCAATGAGAAAGTGGCTCTGGCCAGGGTAGAACTCAACTTCCAGCTGGGCGAGCCGACCGGGGCCGTCGAGGCGCTTGACGGGTACTTGCGTCACTGTATCGACACCGGTCAGCCTGGGCAGATGGTGGCGATCCTGGAGGAGCAGGTGCGGCGGCATCCACAGGAAACCGCGCTGCGCCAGCGCCTGGCCGAGACATACCGCCAGCAGGGCCGGACTCAGGAGGCACTCACCCAGCTGGATGCGCTGGGCGAGCTACAGCTTGAGCAGGGCCGGATTAACGAGGCTGTGTCGACTATTCGCAAGATTATCGAGATGAATCCACCGGACGTCGAAGGCTACCACAAGTTGCTCGCCCAACTGGAGGGCGGCAGCCGGTAAACCTCCGCCCGGACACTGCGCGTCTTGTTCGCGCTAGTAAATTGAGTATCCGCCGTGGGCTTTAGAGAAATCCTCTGGGCAACCGAGAACCTGCTGTCAAGCTGGCAGAACGTCCTCGATGTGCTGCTGGTGGCAGGCATCTTCTTTCTGATCCTCCAGCTTGTGCGCGGCACGCGCGCCGCCACGCTGCTGCGCGGGTTTGCGATTGCCCTGCTCCTGCTCTGGAGCCTGTCTTTCCTGCTCAACCTGCGTGCCTTCTCATGGCTGTTGAGCCGCACGCTGACCGCCTTCTCGATTGCGCTGCCGGTGATCTTTCAGGAGGAGCTGCGGCGCTGGCTCGACCAACTGGGACGCTTCGTGCCCTTCCGCGGGCGGGAGGTCACCCCCACCAGCGACCGGGAGCGCCTGATCGACCAGGTCTGCGATGCCGTGCGCTTTATGGCGCGGCGACGGCATGGCGCGCTCATTGTGCTGGAGCGAGAGACCGGCTTGCAGGAATACATCGAGTCGGGCGTCGCGCTCGATGCCGAGGTGACCAGCGAGCTGCTCCAGACGATCTTCTTCCCCAACACGGCCCTGCACGATGGCGCGGTCATCGTACGCGGGAACCGCGCCGTGGCCGCAGCCTGCACGCTCCCCATCTCAACTGCGCGCCAGTTGCCCGACCGGCAGATGGGCCTGCGCCACCGTGCCTCGCTGGGCATCTCCGAGGTGAGCGACGCAGTCGCCATCGTCGTTTCGGAAGAGACGGGGCGTATCTCGGTAGTGGTAGGCGGGCGCTTCATCCGTGGCATCGACGCCGATCGCCTGGCCATGATCCTCGGAGAGTATATCCGTTTGGGGCAGCCCGGGGGGCGGCTGGGTGCTTGGTTGCACCAGCTCCGCCGCGCCGCTTAGGAATGTTTTGACCTATGTCTAGCCGCTCTGTTTTTCGATGGTTCGAGTCAAACCTGATATCGATCGCGCTGGCTGCTCTGCTGGCGCTGACGGTGTGGATCGTCGCGACCCAGGAGGCCAACCCCATCGAGGAGGTTGACTATGAGCGCCCGATCACGATTGAGACCGTCGGCCTTGCCTCCGGCCTGACAATCACCAACAGCGAATCGCTGCCGCCCGCCCGCGTACGGCTGCGAGCGGCGCGCAACACGTGGCGGGCGCTCGCGCCTGAGGACGTCTCCGTCGTGGCTGACCTCACCGACCTGGGGCCGGGCGTCCACGATGTGCCGCTGAGGCCCTCGGTCAATGCCCAGGCTTTGCTGGTCGAGGTGCGTCCTTCCCGCATCCAGGTTGAGATCGAGGAGGTGCGCCAGCGCGAGATGCCGGTGCAGATCATAATGGACGGGCAGGTTCCGGCTGGCTACCGCGCCGGGACTGCCGCGCTCAACCCATCCTCGGTGGTTGTCAGCGGGCCGCGCTCGCGGGTGGAGCTGGTCAGCGAAGTCCGGGCAGAAATTGCGCTTGGCGGGCTTCGTGAAACCTTTGAGGAGTTGCTGCCGCTGGTTGCGCTCGACAGCAACGGGCTTGAAGTTGACAAGGTGAGCCTGACACCCACTGCCGTGGTCCTCAGGATTCCGATCTTTCAGGAGGCGGACTTCAGAGAGGTGGCAGTGCGCGTCAACGCTAACATCCAGCCTGCGCCGGGCTATTACGTGTCACGCATCACCGCCGACCCGCCGCTGGTTCCAGTGCGCGGCAACCCGGAGGCGCTGCGCTTGCTGAACGTCATCGAGACAGAGCCGATCAACCTGCAAGGGCTGAAAGAGGAGACAACGGTTGTCGTGCAGCTCCAAGCGCCGCCGGGTGTGACCCTGGACGATGTCCAATCGGTTGAGGTATTGATCCTGATCGCAACGCAGCCCGACTTCCGCGTGATCGAGGTGCCGGTGCGGACGGTTGGCCTGGCGACCGGGCTGAGCGCCAACGTGCTGCCTGCCAACGCCGTCGTCTCGCTCTCCGGCCCGCAGCCTGTTCTGGAAGACCTGAGCAACGGGGACAACGTGATCGTGAGCGTTGACCTGACAGGCTTGCGGGTAGGCAACCACCAGGTGGAGCCTGAGGTCGAGATCGTGAGCAGCGTAATCCCGGCGGAGGATCTGCAAAGAGTCATTATCGAGTCGCTGCTGCCAACCGTGATCGAGGTCGAGATCACGGCGGGCGGCGGCACAGACACGCGCTGACCGATGGCACGCGCAAAGCCGCTTGTAGCCCTGGTGGGACGCCCCAACGTCGGCAAGTCAACCCTGTTCAACCGCATCGTCGGGCAGCGGTTGGCCGTGATCCACGACCGCCCTGGAACTACGCGCGACCGCCAGCAGGCAGAAGTGGAGTGGCAGGGTGTCGCCTTTACGCTGGTTGATACGGGCGGGATCGAGGCGCTGGAAGACGTTGCCAGGGGCCTCGCCAAGCCACTGGCCGAAGACTCGGCAGACTTCCTGGAGGAGATCCGCGCCCAGGCCGAGCTGGCGATCAATGCTGCCGAAGTGATCGTGCTGGTCGTCGACCTGACAACCGGCATCACATCCGCCGACCAGGAGGTGGCTGAGATACTGCGCCGCGCGGCCAAGCCGGTTGTCATCGCCGCATCGAAGGGGGACAACGCGACCATCCGCGAGCAGGCGCCTGAGTTCTACTCGCTGGGGCTGGGCGAGGTGTACCCGCTCTCCAGCCTGCACGGTTCCGGCGTCGGTGACCTGCTGGACGCGGTCGTGGAGGCGCTGCCGCGCAAGCCGCCTGAGAGCGACGAGCAGGATGAATCGCTCAAGATCGCGATCGTGGGGCGGCCCAACGTTGGCAAATCGTCGCTCCTGAACCGCCTGATCGGTGAGGAGCGGATGATCGTCAGCCCGGTGGCAGGCACCACGCGTGATGCCATCGACACGCCGATCACTTACTACGGCCAGCCGATCACGCTGATCGACACGGCAGGCATCCGCCGCCGCGGGAAGATCGAGCGGACGGTGGAGCGCTGGAGCGTGCTGCGCGCGTTTAAGGCAATCCAGCGCGCCGACGTGGTGCTGCTGCTGATCGACGCCACCGACGGCGTTACCGCGCAGGACGCGCACATCGCGGGTTACGTACTCGAAGAGTTGAAGAGCGTGATCGTCCTGGTCAACAAGTGGGATGCCGTTGAGAAGGATGCTTTCACCATCAACACCTACGCCGACCAGGTGCGGGATGCACTGAAGTTCCTCCCCTACGTTCCGCTCCTGTTCATCTCAGCCTTGACCGGGCAGCGGGTAGGCAAGGTATTCTCGCTCGCCAACGAGGTGTGGGAGGAGCGTTTCTACCGCATCCCAACCGCCGAGATCAACCGCATTGTCCGGCAGGCCGTCGAGCGCCAGTCGCCGCCCTCCAAAGGCGGCAAGCGGCTCAAGATCCGCTATGCCAGCCAGGTAGCAGTTGACCCGCCCAAATTCCTCTTTCACGTCAACGACCCGGAGCTGGTGCACTTCTCTTACCAGCGTTACCTGGAGAACCAGATCCGCGCCGTGTACCCTTTCACCGGAACGCCCCTGCTCATGCGTTTCCGCCGCGGCTCCGAAGACCGGCACAGCAAGAAGAAGTAGACCTCACGTGCCAGACACCAGCGCCCCGCACCTGAGCGTAGGCAGATGCGGGGCGTTCTTCGCCAACCTGTTTCACTGCCGGGCGGAATGGCTATCGTTCCAGGCGCATCTGCACGAGCGCCGCTGCGCCCATCAGCCCGGCGTCCGCTCCCAGCCCGGCGGTGACGATAGGCGTGTTCTCGTAGTAGCGCGGGTGCAGGACGTACTCGCGCACCGCCTCGTGGATCGGGTCGAGCAGCAGGCTGCCCATCCGCATGACGCCCCCGCCGAGCACGAACCGGTCAGGGTTAAGCACCACCATCAGCGAGGCGATGCCCATGCCGATGGTGCGCCCCGCCCGCCCCACGATGTCCAATGCCATCGCGTCACCCTGCTGCGC
>JAANMU010002311.1_pt1 | contig 14679 bp, 10 predicted proteins | sample 7279701 | NCBI WGS metagenome assembly JAANMU01 (sample SAMN14094539, study PRJNA606508) | bioreactor metagenome | isolation source: A lab-scale SPAN reactor treating ammonium-rich wastewater day 57 | place: Ireland: Galway | collected 2017-03-13 | reverse complement strand
TTCATGAATGGCATGGACGATCTTCTTGACCGTGATATCGTCGGCGATGCCCAGAGAAGGGAAACCTGGGAGGTTGCCTCAAGAAGGTTTTTGTCTTTGACGGGAGCCTCAGTTGTTGCCGCCGCACCGATAATTCTAAAGGAAATTCTTGATTCGGAACCTTCAAAGGCTTCCATGTGGCTCAATAATTTACCTCTTCTTGACGCGATCGTTGGAGCCGCCATCGGATACAAAAGAGGAGAAATTAAAGATCGTGAATCCATGATCTTTGCCGATAATTCTTTTGATAAGGTCAAGCATAGGATAGTTGGAACAATCGTTGGAGGCCTGGTTGGAGGCGGAGGCGGGCTTTTGGTTGATAAACTTGCTGGAGAAGACCTCAAGCTTATCAATCAAGGTTTAGCTAAGGCCACATTGACCGGTGTTGGGACCTATGTTCTAGCCAAAAATCTTTACTTTGAGCCCAAAGAAAAGATAAGAGGCGCATTTGAATCCGGAATTCAGACATTAAAAGACCATCAAAAAGATGTTGTTCCTTTTTTGCCTTCCATATTTCATCAGCAAGGCCGAAGACGAGTTGAACTGTACAATCGTGCGAAAGACTCAAATAGCGTTAATGGTTTGAAAAGACAGATGTATTGGATAACGAACGAAGAGTTAATGGAGCAAGGGTTTACAAAGGATGAAATTAATGAGGCTATGAAAGCCGAGATCGCTAATGATCGTGATCCTGATGCTATCGGTAAGGGACTTCCTAAAATCGTATCGTCTTCATATGCGAGAACAATGTATTTGGCGTCAATGCTGGAGTCGATGAGGATGTTAGATTATGATAGAACAGGCTCTCAGAAATATGATTTGATGCCTGTTTTGAGTCCGGCCAACCTAAGAGATTACGTCTACACCCACGGGGCTGCCATAAGAAATGGTATAGATTTTACCAAGGCTCCTGAAAGTAATCCGACTCTCGCGTTAGGAATTCTTTTTCCGAGTATCTGGGTATATAACCTCATGGACTATTTTATTCCGACCAGTCGAGCACAGAAAAATGAAAAAAATCTTAAAGACGCTGTCAATTTTGCCGGTAGGTATGAAAATACTGGTGGAACCGGAATAAAATTAATGAGTGCTTACGAATTCTGGCAGCAAAACTGGTCTAATATCGATGCCACAAACCAGTTTCAGGACTTTTATCATATCGTTGCCGATAACCTAAACGATACTAATGCCGATAGCATGAGGAACAACTTCAGCATGGTTTTGCAGCCGCCTCCGTTCTATGAGACTTTGAATGCGTTGACCACTTTTTATCTAGATTTTACCCTGCCCGAACAGCATCAAACCAGTGAGCGGGGAGGTGTTAAGCATATAGACTCCATGATTACGAGTTTGGTTGGCCAAATCGATAAGAGTCCAAGGACTTTGATGGATCTTCTAACTTTTATCTCTTACTGTAAATCGGCCAAATTGGCTAAACCATATCTGGAAAAGCTCGGCTACAACATTCCAATAGATAACGGACGTAAGTTTCTTGACGTATCTGTCAAACATATGGAGGGGGTTGTCAATAGGACAATTAGGATCCTATTTGACAAATATCTAGCAAACCCCAAAGGTCTACTTACGGGATTTGCCAAAGAAATAAATGAGACGGCTCAAAAAAATGCGCAAGATGTGAAACCCGAAGACATGACTCAAGAGAAGGCAGACGCTGTATATATGCAGCTATCAGCCTTAATGGAGTGGGTCATAAGGGAAACCCCTGAGTTCTTTGAAAGCGCTGACGGAAGGCAAGTTTTGGCAAAATTGAACCCTGATCTTTACGAAAGGGCCGGGGTCTATAGTGCCGGAAATGTTTTCTCAGGAGCATTCATCGATGTTTTCTATAACGTATATACCGTTCTTGGAAACATAAAGGAAAAAGAAGGTTGGGGGATTGACGATCCGAGGAATTTGGCCCTAGTCAAGATGAAGGGAATAACCGACAAAACCGTTTTCTTCCTGTTAAAAAACACTCTCAATGTGAATTTGAATCCGATGCATGCGGCCGGTGTTGATCCCAAGAAACTCAATCAATATCTATCTGACAACTACACATTGTTTGAATTTGCCCTTAACTTTACCAACGATGTCAATGTGGTTGAGATAAATAATTTCCTAATGTCGATTATTGAGGCGATAGAAAGACAGCCGTCAGAATACACTACCGACTCATTCCAATCCAAGGACTGGGATGAGAGGATGTGGAAGGTTAATACTATCCTATCCTCGGTCGTCCAAAGGATGATTAAGGAGTTGACGGATCGTGGACATGCTCCAATTGCCCAGGTATTAGCAGAAAAGGCTAAGGCTGCCTCTTCAGCCATAAGAGATGACCAGATGAAAAAATCACGATCGAAGAAGATGATATAACAGTCGTTTTAAATATGGTTTATGAAACCGAAATATAAATATGAATCCAGAAGCAAAAAAGTGGCTCAGAATAGCGATTCCGTCTTTGGGCCTTTTAGCGCTTGCCGCCTGTTCGACTTCACCAACTAATGCGCCGTCGGTTGAAGAAATAAAAAGATCAATGCCCCAACCGAAGATCCTAACCTCTGAAAACATCTTCTACACACAAGGGGATCCGGTAGAAACTATTATTGATTGGGAAAATACCTGCTTCAATGAGACTCCACGTGTAGCGATTGCGCCGACAGGACCTAATATGGAATGGACGCGGGTGGATTGGCTAAATCCATTTAGTCCCAAAAAGAAACTCAAAATCAGCAATTTCACACCAAACACAGGGTACGATATTCAGCTTTCGGGAGTCAACTGTACCCAGTACGGTAAAGAGGTGATCAATACCGACGCCGCTATAGAAACCATAAAAATCATTTACGACACGATACCGCCGACAGCCGAAGTGGAACAAGTAGTTGCCCAGGGAGGTAAATTATTTTTAACCGCCAGAGTTACTGATAACCTTTCCGGACCGGAAGAAGAGATTATCCAAAGGGTTATTAACAATCCCGCTATTGGAACAAATAAGGCGGACGTTAATGTTTGTGATCTGGCTGGGAAATGTCAAAAACAAACATTGGAGGGAGATTACGATCCATTTAACCAGGCGGTATCAATGAGCGTCGCTAGATACGACCCAAACGTTGATAAAATCGTGATCCACGGGACAATATTCGACCCGAATTCAAATATAGATCTTGAGGCAACCGGCGTAAATGCCAAACAATCAATCTCTCCTTTGCCGGACCTGCCGGGCGACATAGACAAAAAGGAGTTGGACTGTTCCATAAAGGGAATAAACGGCTTTGATTTCACCTTTATGTGCACTCCAGTAAGGAGTGACGGAAAAACAATCGCCACGGTACAGCTTAAGGACAAGGTCGGCCATACATACAATCAGACGTTTGAGGTAGAGATTCCGCCGCTCTCCAAAAAGACCGCCAATATGTACTATCTATTTGTTGCTTTAAGTATCCTGACCTCTTCAGGCTTAACTACTAAAGCCTTAAGCGACCGACATAGACGCATAAGAAGACAGGAACTTGTCGCCGCGATTTCCGGACATGAAAAAGAAAATGTTGTAAATTCTTTCCAAAGACTAACCAAGAAAGACAGGAAGAAGTTTGCTAATACACTGGAAACTTTTGATCAATTAACGTACGTCAGGCAACTATATTCTGAAAACAAGATAGTCGAGGCATTAGCACAGTTAAGGGAAATTGATGGTAAGCACAACATATTGTTAGAGCGTGAGAAAGATAAAATCCTGACGACAATCATCGCGAGAATTAATAAAATGGTTGCCGACAGAGACTGGAGAACCCTAGAAAAACCGGAAGTGAAAGTTGTTTTGAATTTTTTGTCCATGACCCGCCACAACAGAGTTTATGCGTTTCTTTGGGACCGGGTGGAGAAGAGCGAGCAGGCATTCGATAATCTAAACGGAGCAGTCATTCTCCATACGATAAAAGGCGGAAAAATGAACAACGGAGAGCTAGCTGTTTATGGAATGATGAAAAAGGACAAACTCAAGGAGATTTTAACCTTAATTGTTCAATGGGGGGATTATGAGTCGGTCGCCGCCTTTATTGACAGGTTGGTGAATAAGGAAGGCAAAAGAAAAACATCGGTCATATTGGCGAATTCAACTTATGTTGAAATAAAGCCCATCGTCGACTCAATGGAAGAAGTGACAAGACGAAGTCTTGAAAATAAACTGAAAGCGATTTATGAAATGAACGACTTTAAGCAGGTTTTCGCCGGTCTTGAAGAATTTAGGAAACAATATGAAAAGGTCCGTTTATACAAAGTAAATCAGAAGATGATCAACGAGAGAATCGCCTTTATTGAAAAAAGGGCCAATGTTCTGAAGATAATAGGGAAGAGAGAGTCGGAAGTAACAGAATATGCTAAAAAAATGGGCGTCCTGTCCGAGGGAATTCTTATGAAAAGAGTCAGTAATGTGTTTGGCAACCTGAAAAGCGAAAGGATCGTTCCTTTATTTATAGATCGTAAAAACGAAGAAATCGACGCCTACATTTGTGGAATGGTGGCTCTAAACGCTGTTCCCTTGGCATATTTTACGGGCGCCAGATACCGGTTTGAGGGGGACATATTCACGGTTGACAATATACCGAGTCCAAAGTTTGCTAACGTTCCTTACCACGTAGAAGGCAAGTTTGCCCAAATGTATGATGATAAAATATTCAGAGCCTTCTTGGCCGATGTGTTTCAAAGGGTAACGAGCGAGTATGTCAACCCTGAAAAACATCATAAATCCAGTCGTGTTTCTTCAGTAACTTACGATCTCTTTATACCGATTGATGATGCCGCCACCTATGGAAAAGCGGATATTAAATTTGTCGACAGCTTTCTTAATTCTATAGGTATGTCTCCAAGTCCAAATCATAGGGTGATTACAGAGTGGATGGCCACGAAATTAAAGCTTGTAGCCAAATAATATAGGTTGAAAAAATGTTAGTATTTTGATATAATGTAAGAATATGGGTTATGATATTAAACCAGTTCCGGGAAACGTAGAAACAGGTGCTATTGTTGCTCATAAGTTGACAAGTCTTGTCAATGCGGGAGCCAATCACGACTTTGATGCTATGATGGCTATGAGGGAAATAAAAACGAAAGGGTTACCTGTTCACATTAGCGGTGTTATCGATCTTACCGGATCAATGTGGGACGATATTAACTTCGTTTCAACCGGTGTTGCACAATTTCTTCAACGCCATACTGATGCTCTGCCTGCCCAGGTAACTAATACTTTAGGCAATCAATTCTTAAGAGTATCTGGTGCCACTGTAAAGGTAAGAGATATAGAATGTGATAAAGACCAGTCTTTTGAGATGACGCTTTTCAATCGTGTCATGCCTGAAACCTTTGTTAATAAAAGCACAAACTATACAACAGCCGATACATTCGGAGGTGGTGGAAATGTAGGTGAGTCCCAGCTTTTGGGACTACTTATGTCGTTAGGTATTCCAAGGGACAATCCCCAGATAGGATATATATTTGACCGGATAAGAAATATTATTGTCCCTGAACATTTACATAGAAGTCAAGGAGAGGAGTTAACGACTTCGCCTAAATTTGATAAATTTGCCAGACTATATGATGAATACGCTGCCATCCAAAGAAAACCTGATATGGTTTATTTGGTAACCGACGAGCCTCCAAAGACTCAATTAGGAGTTGATGCCGCATATATTAGACGGGCAACTCAACAGGGAAAACTTCCCAAAATGATTTTTTTCGTGAGACATTACATCCAGGAGTGGCAGCAAGTAGCGATGGAGCTGGGAGCCGAAGTTTTTGACTTAGAACGAGCTGGAGATGTCGGAAAAGCAGATATTAAAATCGTCTCCGACTTTATGGCTAAGAGTTTTGCACAACCATTGCTTTCGGCAATAGACAGGGCTTTACCTATGCTACAAGCTCCTCCAACAGCTTAATTTCCGATTCCTTATAACCAACTTCAAGGAGGGCTTCAACAACCTTACTTCGGTCTTTGTATATATTCACAAAAGCCTCGTAAGTCTCCCTGAGTTCATACGGGAATATCACCCAGGCATCGATGCTTTCGGCATAATAATCGGGAATGAATTTGGTTTTGGGTTTTATATATGGGGTCAAGGTTCGAATAGTTTTCGTCCGGTAATTTTTCAAATGGCCGACAACCAAAGCCAAGGTATCACCGGTATCTGAAATATCATCGACAACCAGCCAATTTTCCTTTTTCGGGATATCCTTAGGGGACTCGGTAATGACCGGCTTTTTGGTCTGCTTGAGGTCGGCATAAGACTCGACCGCCAGATGGACAACCGGCAATTTCATAAGATCAGAAAGTACTCTTGCCCATGGAAGGCCTCCGCGGGAGATGCAAATGATCCTGTCAATTGATTGTCCCTTCAATTTGTTGGCCAACAGCATACAGTCTTTCTCAAGCTTATCCCAGGAAATCTTAACGTATTTCATATGGATCCTAAAAGGGTATTCATAAATTTATAAAGGGACTCTTCCTGGGATTTGGCGGCCGCCAAAACGTCTTTGTGGTTATGTTTCACAAAGGCAAGGTTTGTGACAAGAGAAAGGCCTAGGACTTCCATTCCCAGATTATTGGCCATAATCGTCTCGGGAACGGTGCTCATGCCAACAACATCTGCTCCAAGAACCCTCAAGGCTTTTTTATCAGAAAATGTCTCAAAATGCGGCCCTCTGACATAGGCGTAGACACCTCTTTGGAATCTCATTTTATTGGTTTTGGCAGATTTTTCGGCAATATTTTGAAGAGAATTAGAAAAGGGTTTGGACATATCCTGGAAATTAGGTCCCGTAAGGGGGCTTTGGGAAAACAGGGTAATCAGGTCATTCAGTATGACAATGTCGCCGACGCGGTATTTTGGGTTAAGTCCGCCTGAGGCTGAAGTAAGGATAACCTTTTTGACCCCTTCCTCGTTAAGGAACCTTATGGTTTCTGCCGCCTCAAAGGGCGTGTAGCCTTCATACGTATGGAACCTTCCGGACAGCATGACTACTTCTTTATCATTTATTTTTCCCGTTATAATCTTGCCTTCATGACCCGGGACAGAAGTTGCTTTTTTGAATATTTTCTCAAAAGACAGTTCTTTTTTGTTTTTGAGGGTGGACGCTACTTTGCCCCAACCGCTACCCAGTATAAGTCCGATAGGAGATTTCATTTCAGATATTGTACTATAATCGTTAAGATTAAAAGACTATTAATGTTCTTTTAATATTTGGGCAAAATATAACTTGCCCAAATGTCTTATATAGTAGTATTATATTATGAAAAAATTATTTTCAATTCTTTTATTTTTTCTTGTTACTCTTACCTTTTCATTTTCGGTATCGGCCGAGGAAATCAAAAGCTTTGGTACTGACATTAAGATAAACCAGGATGGGACAATTGACGTCAAAGAAAGCATCGTTTACGATTTCGGAAGCCTTTACAGACACGGCATCTTCAGGAATATCCCGTACATTAAAGTTAATGAGAGCGGGAAAAAATATCTATTGGAATTCAAAGACTTTAGCGTTAAAGATGAGAATGGGGCTTCACATCAGTTTAAAATCACAAAAGAAAACAACCAAACTAAGCTCAAGATTGGCGACCCTGACCGCACCATAACGGGCGTTAAGCATTATGTAATCGAATACAAAGTAGCCGGGGCCTTGACTTATTTTTCCGATCACGACGAACTCTATTGGAACTCGACAGGCTCTGAATGGGAAGTACCCATAAACTTTGCCAGGACAACGATCCAATTACCGGAAACTGTTGTCGAGGAGAGTTTGAAGATGATTTGTTATACCGGGGGCACTGGTAGTACCAATCAATCGTGCTCATATTTTGTCAAGGAAAGCGATATCGTCTTTGATACCGAAAACCCGCTTTCCTACAACGAGGGATTGACGGTAGTCCTGGGATTCCCGAAGGGAATCGTTGCCGTCCTTGAAGCCAAGGTTTACGTGCCTTTTTGGGAAACGCCTTTTGGCCGTATCTTGGGTTTTGTGTTAATAACCCTTCTAGTTGTCGCCGCCATCATATGGTATGTAATTTCGCCCTTTTATATCATCTACAAGTGGTTTAAGGAGGGGCGTGACCCCAAAGGGACAGTCGGTCAAACAAGGGCATGGTTTGACCCACCCAAATCGATAAAGACCAATCGCTTGCTCACGCCCTCTGAGGTTGGGACTTTGGGAGACGAGACGGTTGACCTCAAAGACATTTCAGCCGCCATAATAGATCTGGCAAGGCGGGGATATCTGAGGATAGAGGAGAGGGAGAAGAAAGATTTCTATTTGGTTAAAACCGTTCCAAAGACAAAGTTGGAACACGCCCTTCTTCCTTTTGAGCAAACACTAATGGATAAATTTTTTAAGAGTGGAAAGGGAGAATTGAGACTCAAGACCGCCAAACTCTACGATGAAGTTGAAGCTGTTAAAAAAGAACTATATGAGGGCGTAGTGCAAGAGGGACTATTTTCTAAGAACCCGCAAAGCATACGAGCGGTATATTATATGATATCCTTTTTGGCTCTTTTTACCGGAAACCTGTTTCTAGCATTTGTCGCGCTTGTGTTCGGGAGGGCGATGCCGAGAAGGACCATCGATGGAGTCAACGCCAAAAATGTGGCATTTTCCTTAAAAAGCTTCTTATCTAGTCAGGAAAGACAATTCAAATTCCAGGCCGATCGGCAACTTATGTTTGAAAAGCTTTTGCCTTACGCGGTAGCTTTTGGGGTCGAGAAGATATGGGCAAAGCGGTTTGAAAACCTGGACCTTAAAAAACCGGATTGGTATTCGGGGTATCGAAGCGGACATTTCAATACCTATATATTTGTCAGCTCCATGAATTCGTCTCTTAGCAGCTTTTCCAAGGCGGCCACTCCGACCAGTAGTTCAACCGGCCATTCTTCAGGCTTTTCGGGCGGCTCTTCTGGAGGCGGTGGAGGCGGAGGTGGGGGCGGGAGCTGGTAAAAATGTGATAAAATATGGGGAATCAGTTCCCGTAGTTCAACGGATAGAATGAAGGTTTGCGGAACCTTAGATGGCAGTTCAATTCTGCCCGGGAACACTTATAGGGGGCGTGGTGAAATCGGTATCACGCGGGTCTCCAAAACCCGTTTTCCAGGTTCAAGTCCTGGCGCCCCTGCAGAGAGGCGTCCACAAAACGGCGGATACAGTTTAAAAATTTGTATCAACTTGTCAAAGAATCTTTTAGTGCAATTACCTAACAAACGAAAAAAGACTTCATAAAAGATACACATTCAAACAAAAGAAATATTACTTAGCAGGTTGGGTTCCGTCTGAGGGAAAGTCCGGGATTGCTGGAGTCCCACTTGCTGGAGGAGGTGTTGCCTCAGTTGGAGTCGTCGTTGGTGCCGGTGATTCAACGGTTGGTATTGTCGGCGGTGTATTGACAGCCTCCTTGACCGTATCGTTGATTTTGGTCTCAAGTTGGCTTAAAACGTCATTCAAAGGCGGTTCTTGTGCGGGTGCAGTTCCGACCGGAGGCGTTTCAACCGTCGGGGCAGGCGTTTCTGTCGGTGTGACGGGTGGGGTTTCAACAGCGGGTGGTACAGTATCTGTTCCCGGTGCGGCTGCTTCAGGTTGGGGTGCGGCAACAGGTTCGGCAGGCTTGGGTTCGGTCGTTGATGCCTCAGGTTCCGCAAACCCCAAAGTGGTATTGAACTCTTCGACCGTGAATCCCTTAAGTACTGCAACTGTCCCATCATCCTTTTCTATTTTGGTGACTGGAGTCCCGGCAAAGTTGTTGCCGACTGTCATCATTTCGGTCAGGAACTGTTTATTGGTATCTATATTTTTTTCCTCAAAAGGCAGGCTATGTGAGGTAAGGTATTCTTTTTCTTGTTTGGAAAATTGACAGTTGGTTGTCGTGTAAAGTGTAATTTTCATGATCTAGTTTGATTATGAAGAAAAATATATAGTTTGTCAACTCCTGTTTGTGATATATTGTTTAGATGAAGAGAATTTTGGTACTGCTTGTTGTAATAGGAATTACACTCGTAATCATGACTCCGGTTACAAAAAAACAAACGCCAATTGAGATACCCAAACAGACAAATTCAGCACTCCCAACAATAACGATGAAAAAAGAGCCGGGCGAAGTCACAAAGGCGATTTTCGTCCCCGACTGGAACCTGACGGAGGAGGCGATCCTCCATAATGGTTATGACCGGTGGATATATTTCGGAGGAAAGGAAAAGCTGCCGTTATTTGTCGACTCTTTTCAGGACAAGAACCTCTGGATGACCATAAAAGTCGACTCGATCGCCGATCTTGAAGACGTTGACCTTCAAGCTTATGATCTTAATAAAATAAGGGGAGTAGTTTTGGATTTGGAAATAAACGGGATCGCAACCGAAAAGTTTAAAGACCAGATAAACGAGGGTGTGGAAAAAATATATTCGAGTGCCAAAGCCAACAATCTTCAAATGGCCTTGGCCGTTTACGGAGATTTATTCTATCGTAAACGTCCGTATGATTTGAAAACTTTAAATAACTTTACTGATGAGGTGATGGTCATGGCCTATGATTTCCACAAAAGCTACGGCGAACCTGGGGAAAATTATCCATATGAAGATTTCTTAATAATGGTCGATAGCTACCTCGAAACAGTTCCGGCGGAAAAGCTTACGGTTATTTTTGGGATGTATGGATACGACTGGACGTTAAAAGACGGCAAGCCATTAAAGCCCGCCCAATCCCTAAGTCTATTCCAGATAAGGTCAAGGTTTTTGAAAAAGGTCTGTTTGGAGGATAACTGCAAAGTCAAAACAAACGAGAGTACGAAAGAAAAAAGCGTCAGTTATACGGGTGAGGACGGGTACGAGCACGTGGTTTACTTTGAAGACGAGGAATCCGTTGACTTGAAAATTGAATACTTAAGGCAAAAGGGGATTGGATCTACGGCTTTTTGGGCTTGGGGGAATTTTTGAAGACTCCTAATTCCTTTAGTTTCCACATGAAAAGCGCTCCCTTATTCCTGGCATTTGAATCGATGACGTAGCGCAAGGCTTCTTCAAGCAACGGCCGCGGGGTATTCTTTGCCAGTTTTATGTAAAGACTTTTCCGGCGTTCGTCCATTAGTTTCTGCGAAAGATAAACACCAAAAGACTGATACTCGCGCGACACGTATTTGTCCTCGAGGGGGTTAAACCTGGTCAGGATATCCTTGACCGACTGCATTGCCATTCTCGTTTATTAACTTTTGATAAAGATCGATATATTTTCGGGCGCTCGCAAACCATGAAAAATCCTTGGCCATGGCGCGTTCAATCATCAAGTCGTGTTTCTTTTTATCATTTCTCCAGATGTCAACTGCTTTCATGAGGCATTTCTCAAGTTCGAACGACGTATATTTCTTGAAAAGATACCCGTCCTCGTTGTCGTTTATTGAGTCTTTAAGTCCTCCTGTTGAACGGGCAACCGGTATAGATCCGTATCTCATGGCGATCATTTGGATAAGTCCGCAGGGCTCGAATTTTGAGGGGATGATCAGGAAATCCGACCCGGCATAGATTTGGGTTGCCAGTCGTTTGTCAAACTCAAACGAACAATGGATGCTTTTGGGGTAAAAGCTGTAAAGCCAGTTAAACCTTTCCTCCCAATCTTTCTCGCCGGCGCCCAGGAATACGAACTGGAATTTTGTCAGATCTATTCTTCTCAACATCTTGTGGATTATCTCCAGCCCTTTTTGGCCTCCATCCAGTCGTCCTATAAATCCAATAAGTGGTTTCTTGTCGGTAACCTCGAATCCAAGCTTGTCCTGTAAAAATGCCTTATTCAGCCTTTTGCCTTCAAGATACGAATAGACTTTATTTTCCTTTGCGAGATTAGCCTTAAGGCCGTAGTGGTAGATGAGGCTTTTGTCGCTTTCGGGGTTACGGCTGTCGTAGTCTATGCCGTTCAAAATTCCATATAGCTTATCTTTCATCTCCCGTAACATTTCGTCAAATCCCGCCCCGTATTCCTCGGTCAATATTTCCTTGGCGTATGTCGGGGAAACGGCGTTTATGTAGTCCGCATGAACCAAACCCTCAAGAAGAAAGTTAACCCTTTTCCTTTTTATTTCCCATTCCAAAAGCCGGCACTTTTCCGGATGGATATCCATTTTCTCAATGGTTTCGATGTCCGATTCTCCCTTATGCATAAGATTGTGTATGGTGAAGATTGTTTTTATCGGCAGGTTGTTGTGTTTAATAAGAAGGGGAATGAAGCCGGTGTGGTGGTCATTACAGTGAATAATTTCTGGTATCCATTCCAAATGATTGTTTTTGACGGTTTCAATTATTGCCAGGTCGAAAAAAGCGAACGTTTCCCTTGACGGGACGCTCAAGTACTCGTCGTTTTCCAGTAGATAAACCGGTACCTTAGATTTGACAAAGGATATCTTGTAGATATTCACTTTTTCATCTTTTCCATCGTACCTGACGACGATCTGTTTGACGAGCTTCCTTCTCTGGCCCTGTAGTTTTAGGGCTTTGTAAAAAGGCAAAATTACCCTGACGTCAATTCCTAAAGCGAAAAGCGCTTTGGGAAGTGAGCGAGCCACGTCACCAAGACCGCCGACCTGAAAAAATGGAGCCAGTTCCCAAACTGCAAAAAGTACTCGCATGGGTAATTATATCAAGATCTTTCGATCAAAGGAACGAACTTTTCCTTGATAATTGTTTTTAAATCAAACCTCGTTCGGCTGTGGTAATTCATTTTAACTCGTCGGCTGTTGTCAAGAAAATCCTTGACATAAGTAGCGGCCTGTTCGGGCGTTACGGTTTTGTAGTCCAGGTACTTGATGAAATCTCCGCCGACCTCCCTGAAAACCTTGAGGTCGGAAACAAATATCGGCGTTTTGGACAGAGAAGATTCCAAAAGGGGTAGACCGAAGTTCTCGCTTTTGGACATAAAAAAGATGATATCTGCTATCTGGTAAAGATCATGGACCTCGGTCCGAACCAAAGCCCGGGTCAGGAAATCGTTAAAAAACAGGACGTTTTCTTTTATGCCAAGGTTCTCTGCCATTTTCTTTAGAGAGTCAAGGTAATCCTCTGTTGAATGATGTTTTGAAGGCTTTCCTGTTATGACGTATTTGATTTTCGGGTAATGGGGTTTAAGTTTGGCGATAATATCTATACAGTATTCAAGGTTTTTCCGGTCCATGATATTGACGGGGGACAGGATCAACGGAAAACGGTTGTTTAGGTCATATTTTTCGACCACTTCCCATATGAAATCATCAATTTCAAGAAAGCGCTTTATGTCTATCCCGTCGGGAATCACAGTCGTGTTTTCGGGTTTTAACCCCATAAGTTCGGTAAAAGGTTCCATGAAACTTTCGGAAATGAGGATATAGTGGAGCCCTTTGACGGGGGTCGTCAAAATCTCCCGTTCAAACTTGGAATGGGAGACTTCATCGAGATTCTTGATCTTGAATTCATTGATATACGAGTGGTCGTGTGTCCAGGCAAAATATTTTTTCTTAGGGAATTTCATGATGTAATTCTTGAAAGCATTCACAAAAGGCAAGTTTCTGACGATTGTCATCATATTATGAACGATAACGACGTCGATGTCGCTCAGGCTTTTTTCAAGTCCCTGTTCGATTTTGTCCGAAAGTTTGTAGAAATCATCGTCGATCACGCCCTTTTTTAGGATCTTTTCCTGCAAGAAAGGTTCAAAGCTCATGACAGACTGGAGTTCCGGAATAACCACCAATTTTATTTTTGGATTGGACTCCTCACCCGATCCGGTAACTACGGTGACGTCATAACCCATATTAATAAGAATCTCGGCATGTTCTTTAATCATGCTCTCAACACCCCCGATGTTCGGCGGATAGGCGAAATGGAGGATGGCAACTTTTTTCATAGGCCTTGCGCTTTGTGTTTATTAATGATTTCTTCGTATGTTTTTTCATAATTCTCAACCATTTTTTCGGTTGAGAAATTGTTTTCGACATGCGTTCGACAGTCTTGAGTCTTTACTGAGTCGATTTTTGACAAAGCGGTTTTGAGTCCCTCGATGCCGTCATCGGGTGAAACCACAAAGCCTGTCTTACCCTCAAGAATTAATTCTTTGACTGATCCGCGGTCAAATCCGATAACCGGGGTTCCGCAGGACATTGCTTCGGCCATAACGAGGCCAAAAGGCTCGTACCAGTTTATGGTCATCAAAAAGACTTTGGCACCTTTCATTAGTTTGGCGACTTCGGTTTTGGGAAGAGTGAGTTCCGAAGATATTCCCCCGACCCACTTTATCTTGTCTGAGAGGTGGGGTTCGACATCTTTTTTGTAGAAATTGACGTCTTCAATATTGCCGCCGAGGACGAGGGGGGAATCGGTCTCCTGGGCCAATTTTATTGCCCACCTGACTCCTTTCGGATCCATGAAACTGCCATCTGTATTCTTGGCTTTTGATAACCGTCCCAGCCATAGGAGATAACCCTCTTTTTTTTCCTGGAAAGAATATATGTCGGTGTCGATGCCGTTATAGACGACCTTAAAAACCGGTGTTTTGGTGAATAATTTTCTGTGGGCCAGTGAGATAGAAATGAAATACGTGTTCGGGAAAAGCGAAAGAACCGAATCCAGTTCTGGCGTTGCCTGGGCATGGATTGTAGTC
>JAANMU010002310.1_pt1 | contig 14682 bp, 9 predicted proteins | sample 7279701 | NCBI WGS metagenome assembly JAANMU01 (sample SAMN14094539, study PRJNA606508) | bioreactor metagenome | isolation source: A lab-scale SPAN reactor treating ammonium-rich wastewater day 57 | place: Ireland: Galway | collected 2017-03-13 | reverse complement strand
CGCCCCTCTCCCAGCCTCGCGTTGAGCAAGCCACGCCGCGTCGAGTCCCGCTGAGCCAGCAACACCCTCGTTCTCGCCATGGTCGTGCCTCCCCGGAGCGGCGCGGCCACCCCGATCAGGGACGATCGGCGGGCTGCTCGCGGGAGTTCAGTCGTCACACGGGTTCCTCGCGCGGGTGGAACGCACCATCGATGCACGCTCGTCATCCGGCACACGTGCTGCGCGGCGCAGGACTGTCATCGAACGCGAACGCGTCCCACGTTGCGGGGGGGTCAGGCCGTGCCGCACGCAGCAACGAGCCTTCGGAAGAGGCCGATGCCCGCGGCTTCATGCTCCGTGCGCTCCGGGTGCCACTGCACGCCGACGTAAAACACGCGGTCCGGATCCCAGACAGCCTCGATCACCCCATCGGGGCATCGCGCGAGCACACGCAGCCCGCCTGAATCGGAGACGGCCTGCCGATGGCGGCTGAAAACGACGAGCGGACCTGCACCGAGTGGTCTGTGCGGGCCGGTGTCGGCCGGCACGACCTCGTGTGTTCCGTCCCGGTGCATCGCGGCGATCGATGGCGAGGATTCCTCCATGCGCTGGTCGAGAGCGCCGCCTGCGTGGAGCGCCATCATCTGCATGCCGAGGCAGACGCCGAGGACGGGCTTGTCGCGGTGGCGTTGCTCGAGTACGTCGAGCAGGGCGGCTTCGTATGCCTGCCGGTCGGCGTGGACGGGCGTCGCGAGCGGGTGCGTCGTTCCGCCGAACGGCTCCATGCGAGGGTCGTCGCCGCCCGTGAAGACGAACGCGGAGAGCCGGCGCGCGTGCTCGCCCGCCGCTGCCCTGATCGGCGGCAGGAGGACGGGCACTCCACCCGCGGCGGTGACCGCGTGGGCGTAGCGCGTGTAGGCGAAGGCACGCGCGCCGTTGGGAGATTCGCAGAGGTCCGTCGTGATGCCGACGAGCGGCGGATCGGCCGTTCGCCAGGTTGGCGTGCGAGCCGTTCGTCCATCGCTTGGCTTGCCCGCCATCGCTCTCACTCTACGCCGCGGGGCACGGTCGTGCGGTAGAGTTGCCCCGTGCGACGGCTGCGGGGCGTGATCGTGCTGCTGAGTGTCGCCCTCATCGGGGCGGCGGTTCTCGTGGTGCAGTCCCGTCCCGTGCGGAGCGGGCCGGTGCCCTTGTTGAGCCTCCTGCCCTCGCAGGTCGAGTCGATCCGGCTCGATTCGCCGGGGTCTCCGTCAATCATCGTGAGGTCGGAGGGTTTCGCCCGCGAGTGGATGATCGTGGTTCGCGGGTTGGATGGGACGGAATCACGCTGGCCCGCATCGGAGCCTCGCGTGCGCGCCGCGTTTCGCGTGCTCGCTTCGCTGTCGGGTGAAGCGAGCGATCCTCTCCGGGATGCCGACGTCGGGTCGGTCGTGACGATCACGGCCACGGACGGGTCCGAATGGAGGCTCCGGCTCGCGGCGCAGACGCTGGCTGGCCGAGGACGGGTGCGTGTCGAGAGTCCGTCCGGCCGGATCGTGCACGCCCTCGTGGAAGGCGAGACCCACGCGATGCTCGCGCGGCAGAGCGTCATGCAGTGGCGCGATACGCGGGCCATCCCAGGTTTCGACGGCACGGCGTCGCGGTTCCGCGCTCAAACCGCCGACACCCAGTTGGGCATTGCCTCCGTGCGGGGTCGGTGGGGGATCCAAGGCCCGTTCATCGCGCCCGCGGAGCCGCGCATCGTCAAGGAGCTGCTGCGGGCTGCCGAGTCGCTGACCGTGGCGCGGTTCCGTGACGAGCCGCACACGGCGACGGACGCCCGCCCGTTGCTGGTCATCGAGGTCGAATCAGACCTGCCCTCGCCGACCGGCGACGAACGCGACCGGCGAGTGATCGTGCGGAGGCTGTCGGTGCTGGAGCCGGCCGATGCCTCCGGGGCGCGCTACCTGGCGCTCGCGGAGGCGTCGATGCTGACGCCGCACACGCGAAGGAGCGATACGATCTCCGGTCCAGCGCTGGTTGAAGTACCCTCCGAATCCATCGCCGCGCTCCCGTTGGACCCGGAGGTGTTCATTGCGCGGCGAGCGGTGGCTCTCCCATCGGCGGATGTCGGACGGGTCTCGCTCGGATCGCTCGTGCTCGAACGCACGCATGAGGGTTGGGTGCGGATCGACAGCGAACAGCCCGTGCCGCTCGCGACCGAGGATGTTGCCGGCCTGGAAGCGGTGCTGACGCTCCTCGTGGACGTTCCCGCGGACGTCGTTCGTCGAAGCGGCGATGAGCCGCCCGAGGGATTCGAGCAGGTCGCCACGCTCTCACTCCGTGGGCTGGACGGTTCCGACCTCGGCTCATTCGCCGTCGGTGTTGCCCCGCTCGATGCGGCGAGTCCGCAGCCCGACGCGGCAGCCGTCGTGCGCGACGCCGTGGCGACGCGCTTCTACCGTGCGGCCCGATCGCACGACGCGATCACCTGGCCGGCCCGGCGCGTGCCCTGGTGAGCCTCGCCCCCTACGCGCGCGATGACTGGCGCTCGACGGGCGTCGCGTGCAGAGCGATGTCTCGCCGGTAGACCATGCCTTCGAAGCGGATTCGCTCGCACGCGGCGTAGGCCCGTTCCCGAGCTTCCGCAATCGTCTCGCCGAGCGCGGTCACACCGAGCACGCGCCCTCCCGCCGTGACGATGCGTCCCCGCTCGTCCGCCTTCGTGCCAGCATGGTAGACGGTGACGCCCTCGACCTCTTCGGCTTCGTCCAAGCCCTTGATCGGCACGCCCGTCCGCGGCGCGTCCGGGTAGCCCTCGCTCGCCAGGACGACGCACACCGCCGGGCGAGGATCCCAATCCAGGTCAACCTCGTCAAGCCGCCGGTCGCACGCGGCGATCAGCGTCCGCAGCAGGTTCCCCCGGAAACGCGACATCAGCGGCTGGCACTCCGGGTCGCCGAAGCGTGTGTTGAACTCCAGCACTTTCGGCCCGCCCGGCGTGAGCATCAGCCCCGCATAGAGCACGCCGCGGAAGTCGATGCCTTCGCGCCGCAGAGCATCGACCGTCGGCACGAGGATCTGCCGTTCGACACGGGCCATGAGTTCGTCGTCGATGCCCTCGGCCGGGCAGAACGCGCCCATGCCGTCGGTGTTCGGGCCTTCGTCGCCGTCGCGGAGCCGCTTGTGGTCCTGGCAGGGCGGCAGGATGTGGATGCTTCGCCCATCCACGAGCGCGAGCACCGAGACCTCGCGCCCCTTCAGCCGCTCCTCAATGACGACGGTGCGGCCGGCGTCACCGAAGACGCGCTGCCGCATGATCCGGTCGATCGCTACCCGGGCTTCGTCCAGCGACTCCGGCACGACGACGCCCTTGCCCTTCGCCAGCCCAGCGGCCTTGATGACCTGCGGCTCGTCGCGCGACTCCAGGAACGCGAGGGCTGCTTCGGGGTCGCTGAACGCACGACCCTCGGCGGTCGGAATCGCCGCGCCGCGCATCAACTGCTTCGCCCACGCCTTGTCGGCTTCGAGGCGAGCACCGTCCGCCCCGGGTCCGAACACGCGACGGTGGGGGGCACTCAGGGCGTCCGCCCATCCCTCCGCGAGCGGGTCCTCGGGTCCGATGACGACGAGACCGATCCGCTTATGGTCGCAGAACTGGACGAGGCGATAGATCTCGCGCTTGCTGGCCGGGAAATCGATCGCTCGCCCGAGCGTCGCCAGCCCCGCGTTGCCCGGGGTGGCGAGCCAGAGATCGCCCATGCCGGACGAGCGTGCGAGCGCGACCGCCAGCGCGTGCTCGCGTCCGCCGCCGCCGACGAGCAGGACGTTGGTGCGTGAGCCTGTTGCCTGTGGTTCAGGGCTTGGCGACATCGGGCGATGATACGGCCCCATGCACAGGCCGCACGGCATCACGCGGCGTTCGCTTCCGAGCGGCTGCATTCAAACAGGCCTCCCCCGGCGTCGACCGCGTGCGTCCAGGCCTCCGTTGGTTCCCGTGGTTTCCGCCGCGGGTTGACCACCGCAGCGAACAGCCATACGGTTGGCCAGATTGCGGGGTAGAGCAGCCTGGTAGCTCGTCGGGCTCATAACCCGGAGGTCGTGGGTTCAAATCCCACCCCCGCTATTCGGTATCCACAAGGCACAACGTTTCGGATTGGTTGACCGAAGTAGTGAGGTGAGGTCGTATTCCGTCGAGTGCGGGCTTGAATGGCTCGGTCATGGAATGCCGAGGCTTGACAGCCGACGACAGTGCGGCTTGCATCCAAGTTGCCATCAAGGCATGATTCTTTCGCTACGCCGCAGGGCCAGTCCGGCCTTGTCTGCTGCGGCTCTCCTCATTACCATCCACGATGACACCTTGTCGCGTCCTTGTCGTGAGCGCCACGCCCATCGCACTGGCGATGGCCGTAGGAGTTTTTGCAGGCCCCACCTCACGACTGGGTGGTGCTGAGTCGGCGCCCAAATCCTGTTTGCCCAACGCGGCAGTCGCACCGGTCCTGCGGCTTGACCTCGACCGCGACACCTCGCGGCAAACCGTGGTTGACAGGGAAGACGGCGTCTATCTCGGCCATGTTTCGACAGTGCGGCTCGAGGACGAGACCATCCTCGCCGTGTATCCCAAGGGGCACGGCAGGGGACCGATTGTGCTCAAGCGCAGCGAGGATGGCGGCAAGTCATGGTCGCCGCGTCTTCCCGTGCCCGACTCGTGGGTAACGAGCCTCGAAACTCCGACGCTCTTTCGGGTTGGCAAGTCGGAGCGAGGCGACTCGCTGATTCTGTTCTCGGGGCTTTACCCCATCCGGGCCGCTCGCTCGACCGATAGCGGCCGGACGTGGACGGAGCTCGAGGCCATAGGCGACTTCGGCGGGATTGTTGCGATGGGTGGGCTGGCGGACCTCGGCGAGGGAAGGTTCGTCGCGTTCTTCCACGACGACGGCCGATTTATCGCCGCGACAGGTAATGCCGCAGGGACGTTCACGCTCTACCAGACCTTCACAGAGGACGCGGGGGCAACATGGTCTGCGCCGCGTGCGATCTGGAGCGGATCGGACGTCCACTTGTGCGAACCAGGTGTGGTCGTGTCGCCCGACGGTTCCATGCTCGCGCTCTTGCTCCGCGAGAACCGACGGACGAAGAACTCGCACGTCATGTTCAGCACGGACAGGGCCTCGACGTGGTCCGCGCCGATCGAACTGCCCGCACATCTCACCGGCGACCGGCACATTGCGACCTACGCGAAGGATGGGAGGCTGGTCGTGACCTACCGGTGCATGGCCGCCGACGACCCGTGGAAGGGCGACTGGGTTGCGTGGGTTGGGCCGTGGGAGGAGCTTTCGTGTTTGTCGCCAGATGCTGCTCCGCCGTTGATGCCCAGCGACCTCGGCGCGAAGCGACCGAACGCGAGCGATCATCGCTCATATCTCGTTCGCCTCAAGGACAACCTGACGCCGTGGGACTGTGCGTATGCGGGCCTCGAAACGCTCGCCGACGGCACTCTTGTGGCGACGACGTACGGTACGTGGACCGCCGGCGAGAAGCCGTACATCCTGAGCGTGCGGTTCTCACTTGCGGAGCTGGACGCTCTGGCGGACGTGATGCTCGGTCGGTAGACCGTGTCCACGGTGCAGGGGGCGTTGTGCGACGTCGGTGCACTCTCTCCGAAGAACAGCCGGGATGAGGAGTTGGCGACCGTTCCGAGGCAAGAAACCAGCTGCCTGTCCTGCCTGTGGGCTTTTTGGGGCGGTGTCCGGGGTATGCCCGATATGCGGAGCATGGCAAAGGCCGGACGGGGATCGGTGCGCCCGCGTGGACGCAAGGAAAAACCCGAGGCGGATCGGCTGCCGGTCTGGCCTCGGTTGTTGTGGGTTGCCGGGGCGGCGGCGTGGGTGTTCCTGGCTGCGAGCCTGGTGAGTTTCAGCCCGGCGGACCCGCCGTCGAACGCGGTCTATCCGCCGAACGACCCGATCCGGAACTGGTGCGGCCCGGTGGGTGCATGGGTGGCGTACCACGTCCTGCGATTCATTGGGTGGGCCGTCTGGTTGCCGCTCGCGGCGACCGGGGCCGGGCTGGTGTTGCCGCTGTTCGGGCGGCGGGTGAGCTGGTTCGGCTTCCGCGTCGGCGGGGTCGCGGTGGTGACGGCCGCGCTCGCCGGGCTGCTCTCGCTCGCGCTGCCGAAGACGGGACCTGTGGCGGGGATGTCCGGCGGCGCGGTCGGCCTGTGGCTGTCGGCGTGGTTCTCGCAGCGCTTCGGCACGCTCGGCACCGTGCTCTGGCTCGTGCCGCTGGCGCTGGTCGGGCTGATCCTGGCGTTTGATCGGATGGTCTTCGCCGTGCCAGGATGGCTCTGGCGGCGGTTCGTACCCGCGGCGCGCACCGCGGGCGAGGCGGCTGGGAGCGCAGCGACGGCGACGGCACGCGCGAGCGGTGGACTGCTCGGGGGGCTGCGCTCGATGCTCCGCGACCGAAGGCCGGTTCGCGTGAAACTCGACGACCTTGGGACCGAGGGGGTGGTGGTGAACGAGGAGGAAGAGGCAGAAGTCGAGGTCGGCAGGGAGGAGAGTGCGAAGCGGAGGCGAGCGAAGCCAGGGCGGGTCGAAACCGAGGACGAGGTTGAGGAAGAAGCCGACGAGGAAGAGGTGGAGGACGAACTGCCCGGTCCGGCGCAGGTCTACAGCGAGGATGCTCTGCGGGAGAAGATCGCCAAGCTGCCGGTCCGGTTCGCGGGCAGCCAGCGCAAGATGGCAACCGACGACGACCTGCGCGACCTCCAGAACATGGGCGAACTGAAGGGGTACCGCTTCCCGGGGCTGGATCTGCTCGAATCGCCGGAGGAGAACTTCTCGGAGCGGCTCGAGAGCCTCGTGCGCGGGCAGGCGCGTGCGCTGGAGCATGCGCTCCAGCAGTACCGCATCGACGGCGAGGTCGTCGGCATCGAGTCCGGTCCTGTCATCACGCAGTACGACGTACGCCTCGCGCCGGGGACGAAGGTGGCCGCGTTGCAGGCGGTGTCGAGCGACGTGGCGCGCGCGCTGAAGGCCGTGAACATACGCATCGTGCCGAACCAGGCGGGGCGCGACACGGTGGGCGTGGAGGTGCCGAACCCGACGAAGGAGAAGGTGCGGCTCAAGGAACTGATGAGCAACACGATGGCGTTCGCGGGGATGAAACTCCCGATGTTCCTGGGCAAGGACGCGTCGGGCGAGCCGCTGATCGCGGACCTGACGCAGATGCCGCACATGCTGATCGCGGGCACGACGGGGTCCGGCAAGAGCGTGTGCATCAACACCATCATCATGGGGTTCCTCTACACGAAGAAGCCGAACGAGCTGAAACTGGTGCTGGTGGACCCGAAGATGGTCGAGCTGAGCCAGTTCAAGGAGATTCCGCACCTGATGTGCCCGGTCATCACCGAGATGTCCAAGGCCGCGGCGATCCTGGAGTGGGCGTGCCGGAAGATGGACGAGCGGTACGAACTGCTCGCGGAGGCGGGCGTGCGCGATATCGCCGGGTACAACGACCTGCCCTGGGAGGAGTTGCGGGACCGGTTCAACCCGCAGAGTCCCGAGGAGGAGGCCCGCATCCCCCGGCGGCTTCCCTACATGGTGTTCGTCATCGACGAGCTGGCCGACCTGATGATGACGAACAAGGAGGTCGAGGGTTCGATCATCCGCATCGCGCAGAAGGCGCGGGCGGTGGGGATCCACCTGATCCTGGCGACGCAGCGGCCGCAGGCGAACGTGGTGACGGGCCTCATCAAGAGCAACATGCCGTGCCGGATCACCTTCAAGGTGGCGAGCGGCATGGATTCGCGGATCGTTCTGGACCAGAAGGGCGGCGAGCTGCTGCTCGGGCAGGGCGACATGCTCTTCCTCTCACCGCGCTCGCACAAGCTGGCTCGCGCCCAGGGCACCTTGGTGGACGACAACGAGATCAGGCGTGTCGTGCGGTTCATGCGGGACGTCGCACGCCCCACCTTCGAGCGTCAGTTGCTGCAGATCCGTTCGGGCGGCGGGCCCGATAGCGACGAGGAGCGAATCCTCCAGAGCCAGAACAACTCGTCGGCGAGCCTTAAGGCCGCCCAGGAAGACCCGATGTTCGACCGCGCGGTCGAGATCGTGCTCGAAACGCAGCGGGGGAGCGTCTCTCTGCTCCAGCGCAGGCTTGCGATCGGGTACACACGCGCCAGCCGGCTCATTGACCTCATGGGCATCGCGGGGATCATCGGCGAGCACAAGGGATCGGTGGCACGCGAGGTGATGATCACGCCCGAGGACTGGGAGCGGATGAAGCAACTGGCGAACGAGGAGGCTCGCGCCACGGGCCAGACACCCGTGTTCACAGGTGAACGACCGCTCTTCCCTGAGGCGGCAAGCGAGGCGGAGAAGGAATGGGAAGCGGCGAACCCGCCGCCAATCGAAGGGCAAGACGCCGACTCGGACGACGACGACGAAGACCGGGAGGACGATGAAGACGACGACAGCGAGGATGGGGACTGGGATGACGATGACGAAGATGGTGAGGACGACGAGGATGGTGAAGACTGGGACGAGACGGACGAGGGAGCACAAGAGGAGTCCGAGGGAGAAGACCGGGACGATCAGCCCAGGTCACCGGAGGCATCCGCGGACGAGGAGGAGGACGGCGGTGGCGTCGATTCCGACCGACCGTCCGGGCGGGCTGCCGGGAGTCTGTTCCCCACCTCGTAATCGGGCAGAGGGCGGGAGTGTGCGATCTACGCAGCCGCACCGGCGGGCTTCGGTATGACTGACGGCCGCTGAACGGGCATTGCGGTGAAGCCGGACGACCGCCCTTCCGAACCTATACTGCGGCCCTCCGGGATTCGGTCGCCCGTCGTGAGTGCCCACGCGGCCGTGCCCTCCACCGACACATGACCCCTGAGAAAGGAACCGTGATGACCCGAACGCTGCTGACGGCCTGCCTAACCGGCTCCACGCTGTGGTGCCTGCCCGCGTTGGCGGACCTGCCGCCCGTGCTCGACCGTGTCCCGACGGAAGCGTCGATCATCGTCGCCATCGCCAACGTCTCCGAGACGCACGGCGGCATCAAGGGCTACGTTGATCGGTTCGGTGTCGAGGATGCGGCGGCCCAACTCGCCCTTCTCGAAGCCATGCTGACCAGCGACGGCATGAACGCGGCCGGCTCCGCGGCGTTCGTCATGCTCGATCCGGGGACGACCTACATGCTGCTCCCCGTCAGCAACTTCAACGCGCTCATCGCCGGCCTCGGCGGCGAAGTCGCGGACGGCTTCGGCCAAGCCGACGTGATGGGCGAGACGGCGTTCTTCCGCGATCTCGGCGGCGGGTTCGCGGCCGCCGGCCCGGACGAGGGCACGCTGCGCGGCCTGTCCTCCACTTCGGGCAGGATGGACGCGCACACCACGCGGCTCGGCAAGACCGGCATGGCCGTTGCCGAGCAAAGCGACATGGTCGTGATCGCCGACGTGCAAGCACTCCGCCCCCAGATCGAAGAGGGAATGGAGGGCATACGCCAGCAGATGCAGTTCATGGCGATGATGGGCGGCCAGGCCGAGCAGATGGGCGCGGCCATAGGCGTCATTGACGCCCTGTCGGGGGCGATCACGCGCGACGGCCGCGTCGCCCTCATGGGCGTGGACTTCGCTGACGACGGCGTGCGTCTGGACTTCGCCGCCCAGTTCGTCGAGGACTCGCCGACCGCCGCCTTCTTCACCGCGCCGGGCAACGCCGGTTCGATCCTCGGCCGCCTGCCGAATATCCCCTACCTCTTCGCGTACGCGGTGGACTTTTCCAGCCCCGGCCTTCGCAAGGGGCTTTCCGAGATGATGGACCTCGCCGCGCAGGCCGATCCCGAGGCGGTCGGGCTGGTCGGTGTCAACCCCTTCCAGTTCATGGAGAGCATGGACGGTTCCGGCATGGTGCTCGGGCACACGCCCGCGCTGCTGACGGGCGGATTGATGGCAAACACCGTGGCCTACACCAAGACGAAGGATCCGGTCGCGATGCTCGGGTTGATGAAGCAGACCTTCGGCAACATGGACGGGAAGTCCGCCGACGGCGTGATGTACAAGACGGCCTACACGGACGGCGCGGGCGACATCGGCGGCACGAAGTACGACGCCTGGTCCATGACCATGAGCATCGACTTCAACGCTCCGAACGCCATGGAAGCCCAGCAGATGCAACAGGCCATGATGATGATGTTCGGGCCGACCGGCGGGCCGAGCGGCTTCCTCGCCGCAACCGAGGGCGGGTTGGTCCAGACGATGTCCCGCAATACGCAACTCCTTACCAAGGCGATCGAGTCGGCGAAGGGCGGGAACGGGCTTGGCGTGGACAAGAGCGTCGCGTCCGTCGCTGAGCACCTGCCCGCCGGTCGCTCGTTCGAGGCCTACGTCGGCGTGCAGAAGGTCATGGAGTCCGTCGGCTCGGTGATGGCGATGATGGGAGGCTTCCCCATGCCGCGGGTGGACGGCGAACTGCCGCCGATCGGCATCGCCGCGACGACCCACGATGCCGGCCTCCGCGCCACCGTCTACATGCCCAACAAGGTCATGGACGTCTTCAGGCAACTCGGCGAGGCGTTCGGCGGCGAGGAGGACTTCGACGCGCCTCCCGCTGGCGGCCAACGACCACGGTTCTGAACCATCGTCAACCAACCCACGCGGCCCGCGTCCATCAGCGCGGGCCGTTTTTCCTGCGCCGGGCAGTGAGCGTACCCTGCGACCGATGACGCACCAGGTCTGGCGAATGGCGAACGGCCGGTCGATCGTGCTGGATCGGCCGCGCATCATCGCCGTCCTGAATCTCACGCCGGACAGTTTCCATGAGGCGAGCCGCGTGCCTTCGCCGAGTGCGGCGGTCGATGTTGCCCGGCGCGCGTTGGATGAGGGGGCGGATGCGCTCGACCTGGGCGGAGAATCCACTCGGCCGGGCGCCGCGCGCGTGCCCGCGGACGTGCAGATCGAGCGCGTCGTCCCGGCGTTGCGGGCGATTCGTGCGGGGGGGGGGCGCTCGCTGACGCGCCCGTGAGCGTCGATACGACGCTCGGCGCGGTCGCGCGAGCCGCGCTGGACGCGGGCGCGGACGTGATCAACGACGTAGCCGCGGGGACCGAGGACCCCACCGTGCTCCCGCTCGTGGCTGAGCGCGGGGCAGGCATCATCGTGATGCATCGCCTTGCTCCACCGGACAGGGATTCGTACTCTGATCGCTACTCGACCCCCCCGGTCTATGCCGATGTCGCGGGCGAAGTCGCGGCATTTCTCGGGGAGCGGCTGCGTGCCGCCACGGCCGCGGGCATTCATCCCGATGCCATCGTCCTCGACCCCGGCCTGGGGTTCGGCAAGACGGTGGAGCAGAACGCCGAGTTGATGCGGAAGGTCGGGCATCTGCTTGCCTTCGGGCGACCGGTTCTATGCGCGGTCAGCCGGAAGAGTTTCGTGGGTAGGCTCGCCTCACCCGGCGTCGAGACCGCGCCTGCGGATCGCCTTGCCGGATCGGTCTCGCTCGCGGTCCAGCAGTGCCTTTCGGGCGTTCGTCTGTTCCGCGTCCACGACGTTCGTGCGCACGCGGAGGCCTTGCGGGCGGTGTGGGGGGTGATGCCCCGGGGGTGACGCCCCGCCCTGGGTGCGTCTAGCATGGGAGCAGTCGGGGCTTGGCCTCGGCGGGCAGCCTGAAAGGAGTCTCGATGGCCAGTGCAAACGTTCACGAGTTCACGGATGCCAACTTCGACAAGGCCGTTCTCGGGGCATCGGAGCCGGTGCTCGTGGACTTTTGGGCGGAGTGGTGCATGCCGTGTCGGATGCTGGCTCCGACCATCGATCAGGTCGCGGAGGAGTTCGCGGGCAAGGCGAAGGTGGGGAAGGTAGACACGGACTCGAACCGGGAGATTTCGGTGAAGTACAGCATCTCCGCGATTCCCACCGTGATCCTCTTCAAAGGGGGGGAGCCTGTACGTCGGTTCGTTGGTCTGACGAGCCACGAGGAGCTCGCGGCCGCGATCAACGAGGCTGTCGGGGGTTGACCGCTCAGTCGCGGACGAGATGGCTGCCATGAGCACCGCGTTTCAACAGGGGCGCAGACGGGGCCGGGGGGAGGGCACGCTGCGTTGCGGCGTTGTGGGCGTGGGGCGCATGGGGCAGCACCATGCCCGCATCTACGCGAACGAGCAGGGGTGCGTGCTGGCGGGTGTGGTCGATGTTGACAAGGCGAGGGCCGCGACAATCGCGGAACGGCTCGGGTGCCGTGTCTATCCGACGCCGGAGGCGCTGCTGGAAGCGGGCGTCGATGCGGTGTCGATCGCGGTGCCGACGACGGCGCACGAGGATGCTGCCCGGCCGTTCCTGGAAGCGGGTGTCGCCTGCCTGATCGAGAAGCCGCTCGCCCAGGACGCGGAGACCGCACGGGCGATGAAGGAGGCGGCCGAGCATGGCGGCGCGGTGCTGATGGTGGGGCACATCGAGCGGTTCAACCCCGTGATGCGCGCGATGGCGAAGGCAACCGACAACGGTCGGGGCGTGTCGCCGCGGTTTATCGAAGTTCACCGGGTGAGTCCGATGACGTTCCGTTCGGTGGATGTGAGTGTCGTCATGGACATGATGATCCACGACCTGGACGTGGTTCTGATGCTGATGGGCGGGCACGAGCCGGACGAGATTCAGGCCGCGGGGGTTTCGCTCATCACCGAGCATGAGGACATCTGCAACGCCCGGCTGACGTGGCGGCGTCCCGAGGGCGTGTGCGTGGCGAATGTGACGGCGAGTCGCCTCGCGCTCAAGACAGAGCGTGTTACCCGCATCACGGGCGAGAACGCGTACATCAAGATCGACTACGCGGCCAAGAAGGGGACGATCATCCGCCGAATCGCGAACGAGATTCAGATGCGTGAGGTCCACGAGCAGTTGCGCCAGGGCATGGACCTGACCAGCCTCAACTGGATGGAACTGGTGAATATCGAGCCGCTGGAGATCGACGACGCCGAGCCGCTCGCCCTGGAGATTCGCTCGTTCTTGGAGGCGGTGCGGACGGGCACCCAGCCCCCGATCGACGCCAACGCCGGGTTCGTGAACGTCCGCACGGCGGAGCGGATCATCGAGGCCGTCCGGGAGACCATGGGCACGCCTGCCGCCCGATAGCCATCTGGGCGCACCGGAAATGTGGTGCGCAAGGCAGGGCGCGGTAGACTAGCGAACCGGCCGGAGACCGGTACCCTCCCGGAACCGCCGAAGGAACATCGACGCCAGGCGATCCGCGGTGGCTCGCCCGACCCCTTCAGAGAACCAGTTGCAAAACGACCATGCACCCAGCATCCGAGAACCCGTCCGTGACCGGCCGTTCCGAGCAGCCCGCCGGTGCGCCGATCGAATCGTCCGGCACGCTCAGCCCCGAGTTGAACGCGGAGATCGACGCCGCGATGCGCGACCTGGGGCTGAGCGGCGACAAGCCCTCGCGCCACTCGCGTGAGCGGCACCATGCGGCCGAGCAACCGCTGGAGGGCGCTGCCCCGGCGCCGATCCGGGGGCCTCGCGTGGTGCGAGCGGGGCGTGAGCACCGCACGGGCACGGTCGTCTCCGTCGGGCCGACGGACGTCTTCATCGAGTTCGGGCCGAAGGAACTGGGCGTCGTGGAGCGGTCGCAGTACGCCGAGCACGAACTGCCCAAGGTCGGCGAGCAGACCGAGGTCGTGGTGAACCGCTACGAGGCGGGCGAGTCCATCTATCTCTGCTCGCGCCCGGGCGCGGTGCAGAAGGCCGACTGGGAGATGCTCGAAGCCGGGCAGACTGTCGAGGCCCGCGTCACCGGCGTGAACAAGGGCGGGCTTGAACTCGAGGTCGCGGGACACCGGGCCTTCATGCCGGCGAGCCAGGTCTCGCTCGAACGCATCGAAGACCTCTCTGTGTACGTCGGTAAGAAACTGACCTGTCAGGTCTCGCGTGTAGATCGCGCCGGAAAGGGCAACATCGTTCTCTCCCGGCGGGACATGCTGAAGCATGAACGGGCGGAGCAGGCGAAGCGCCTCCGCGAGACGCTCAAGGAAGGCGACGTGGTCGAGGGCGTGGTGCGTCGCATCGCCGCCTTCGGCGCGTTCGTGGACATCGGAGGCGTGGACGGGCTGGTCCACGTCGAGAACCTCACGCACGAGCGAGTCACGCCGAGCGAAAAGGTCGTTCAGCGCCACGTCAAGGAGGGCGACCGCATCCGCGCCCAGGTGCTGAAACTGGACTGGGAGGCCAAGCGCATCTCGCTCGGCATCAAGCAACTCACGGACGACCCGTTCGCGCTCGCGGCCAACGACATCAGCGAGGGCTCGGACGTTACGGGTCGGGTGACGAAGATCATGGAGTTCGGGGCGTTCGTCGAGGTTGCACCGGGCGTCGAGGGTCTCGTCCACATCTCTGAGATCGACTGGCGGCGCATCGCCCGCGTTGAGGACGCGGTAAAGCAGGATGAGATCGTGACGGCACGGGTGCTGAAGGTCGATCCTGAGTCGCGCCGCATCTCGCTGAGCATCAAGCAGACCAAGCCGCGCCCCGAACCGGAGCAGCGCGAGGCGGCCGCTCGTGCCGACGAAAAGCCCGCACGGAAGCCCAAGGGCATCATGCCGCGCGAGGGCTTCGGACGTCGCGGCGGGATGGAGCGCGACACCCGCTCGCCCGACGAGATCCTCAAGGAAACGCCCGCCCTGCGCCGCATGCGCGAGAAGGCGAAGATGCACCAGAAGAGC
>JAANMU010002308.1_pt1 | contig 14683 bp, 16 predicted proteins | sample 7279701 | NCBI WGS metagenome assembly JAANMU01 (sample SAMN14094539, study PRJNA606508) | bioreactor metagenome | isolation source: A lab-scale SPAN reactor treating ammonium-rich wastewater day 57 | place: Ireland: Galway | collected 2017-03-13 | reverse complement strand
CGCCAGGTAATCCACCGTGCAACCGGGCATGGAATGTGTCCGCGTGACGCGCGCCTCCCAGCCGGCGGCCAGGACCGGCATGCCCTCCTTCATCGCGACGTGATCGATGAAATAGCCGCGCTCCGCCTCGAATGGCGTGCCGTCTCCCACCACATCGCTGATCCAGTTTGCCAGCCTGGACTTGTTCTTCAGTACCACATCGACTTCCCGGGAGAGCATGATCGAATCGGGCGCATCGGGGTGCGTACCGTGGAGCGACTGGGTACCGACCACAAGCATGTGGGTCTCGTTGGTGATGACCCGCAGGCTGTCCAGGGCTTCAGCGACCTCCTCCTTCTTCATATCGGCATCCCGCTGCGTTTGATCTTCAGGACGGTCTCGAAATCCAGCGCGGTCGTGAATGGCATCGAGATACGCTGGCGGGTGGGCTCTTCATCCGACGACAACAAGATCTCGGCGATTTTCTCGTCAGGCCATGACCGGATGATCTCCTCCCACTCCTTGAACCAGGGATTGTATCCGTGTTTCTCCAACCACTTATCGAGCCATTTCCTACCGAAGTCACGGAGCTCGTTTGCGGGAAACTCCAGGAAAACGCGGATTGCGACGTTGCGCTTGCGGTTGTCCCCGTTCCAGTCGTCCGGCAGGAACGCCTGGCAGCCGGCCATGAATCGCGCGAGCGCAACCACTTCCTCCTCTTTCGGGGCTGTATCGGGCAAATCGGGAAGCCGCAAGCCCTTGGCCGCGGCATCCTTCGCTGCGTAGTGGCGCAACAATTCGAGCTTGGCCGGCGAGATGTCCATGCGACCGGCGGACGGGTCAGACCATCAGTCGGCTTTGCCAGAGCTGGTGGAATTCCCGGATGAGGGGATGGCGGGTGCGCAGTGCCTCGCAGTTCCGGGTCAGCCAGTGGAAGCGGAACCCGTGAAGGGTGGCATTACTGTCTTCCGGCACATCGGACGGCGCACCCAGTTCGGCGAGCTGGTCTCCCATCTCGTCGATGATGTCGCTCATGCGCGCTTCGGCCTTGCACACCTCCAGAGCAAGATCGTTCTGCCCGGTGAGCAGCGCGTAGCCGGAGGCATGGGTCATGCTGGCATGCCGCGTCACCTTGAGATCCGAGCGCAGGCAGCGGGCAGTCTCTTCGATCTGCGCCTGCATGGCTTTGGCAACCGGGTCCTGGGTGTTCATGTCCGCACTTCTTTATTCATGATGATGCCATCTTATCAGAACGTGCAACGGTTGTCAACACGCAACGATTTATGCGTGGCGTTCGATCATTACACGCAACCATTTATCACGGCGCGCAAACATTTATGCTGCAAGCAGCACGCGGCGGCGTAACCATTTAACACCAGCACGCCGGCTTTACGCCACCAGCACACCCGGCTGCATCTCACCACACCAGAAGCCCGCACCTGAACCACACCGCCAACCACCGGAGCCAGGTAATCTTGTCCGCGCCACCTCCGATCCTACGCAACCATTTATTCTTCGGCAACGGCCTCGGCCTCTCACGTAACTATTTAATACGCGCACGCGCAACCATTTATATGCGTGCCCTTGGGCAGACGCAACCATTTATGCCTGACCCAAGGATTCAAAAGCCGCTTCGCGGGGGCTGCCGCCCCCCCGTCCTCGGCCTTCGGCCTCGCGAAGTCGCCCCCCCGGGGGAGGATGATGCCCTCCCCCCGGCCTTCGGCCGGCTCCCCCCTCCGTGGGCGCCTGCGGCGCGGTCTGCAGGAAGAAAAATCCCCGAGGCGTAACATGTTACGCGGCCCTTCGACAAGCGCAGCGCCGGCGACGGGCCCTCACCTCCGGTTGTCATCATCGCCACCGCCCGAGACTTCCGGCACCAGTCTGCGGCTTTGTTGCGCCGCCACCGCCAGTCCCCGCCACGGCCCTTCGGCGAGCAACCCCGGTTGCGCTGACGATGGGCCATCCCGCCTCCGGCTGCCTGCGACATCCACCCCCGCATCTACGTCACCAGCCAACGGCTACCAGGCGCCTCCCGTTGCCACGCCACGCCGGCCCAACGCCACCGACAGACACCCCCCGCTCGTCAAGCAACCACGGTTGCGCAGGCGACGGGACCGCTCCTCCGTTACTTGCAGGCGATGGGCCATCCCCACCCCAGTCCATGTACGACATCCGGCCGACCGCCCAGATGCCCCGCAGACGGCGGCCCTTCGGCAAGCGACTGCGCCGCCGATCGGCCGCCATTCCAGCCGCCCACCGGCACCACCCAACGCCACCATTCAGCCACCCGTTACCGTGCAACGATTTACGCTGCGTCACCGGAACACGCCACGCTTCGCCGGCGCCGTCTTCACTCGTGAAGAACGGCGCGGGGCCGCCATCACCATTCATAGTCCGGCCTCTTCCAGGAGCTTGGGCTCGACCTCGTAGCCGGCGCGCACCAGATTCTTCACCACTTTGGCCTTGATCATATTGACCTTGGCTCTCTCGTTGGCCAACCACAGGCTCTTGCTCTTCATCTGGGCTTCGGCCGACCGCCTTGTCTTCCCGAAACATCCGGCCGCTTCCTCCCGGGCCGCGATCAGCCCTTGGGCGATCCCCAGCAACTTCACAGTCTCCTGGTGATTCACCTCGAAGGCGCGGTCGTTTCTCACTGACGAAACGCGCAGCACTTTCTTGGGCTCGTAACGCCGGCCGTTCTTTTTCTCCCGCAACATCCAGCGCACCAGCACCGGATGTTTCACGCCATCCGTCATCCACCAACGCACGTCGTACTTCCCATGCATGGGCGGCTGGCTGATCCTGAGCGCGGCGCCCGCCTCCTCGATCCCGGCCTCAATGTCACCGACCAATCTGGCCAGCTCTTCCATGGCCCGCCCCACCCTCAGGGCTTCCCGGTCCCAGTGCGCCTGGTTGTCACCAGCTCCTTCCCCGGCCCCCTTGCCTTCTCCGTAGTAGCCCGCCATTACCACCACCCTCCGTCAAGCAACCTCGGTTGCGCCGACGATGGGCCGGCTCCCCCGTACAAGAAAAGGCCCAGGCTCGAGCCACGGAAACCCGTCCATTCCACCATCGCTAATTCGCACCCAACAGATGCCGTCCTCGCTCGCGAGGAACGGCGCAGGGCCGTACTCTCTCCCAGCACCTCCCTGTGCGCCATGTCCGCTCGCGGGCAATGGCGCAGGGCCGTCCAATACCTGCCAGATACCGTCCGAGCTTGCGAGGAACGGTCGGGCCGAAGAGCCGGTTTCCTTTGGAATTCATTGGTATGGGCGCGTTTCCTCGGTTTTTTGCGGCTCGTTTCCGAAAGTGATAAAGGATTTCTGTATGTAGTTTGCGGTTTGGTCATTGCGGTTAGCGTTTGTGGTGGTGTCTGTGGGCGTTCGAGAGCGGTTTATTAGTTCGCGCAACGCTAAGTAAGAGGGTTCCGGAGATATAAAAGGTTATGGCAAGCGCCCTTTTTCTTCGCGGGGAGTTTATCCCGTTCGTAAAGATATTTGCAACGGAATCTTTTTGTATGCTATTGTCGCCCTCATCCATTTCGGAATCGGTTTTCTCTCACTGTTTGGAGTGCTCATGAGCTCTTCTTCTTGCATTGGCCTGGATATAGGCCACTCAACTGTCAAGGTTTCGTTTGCGGGGATCACGGGCCCCTCCTCTTTTATTTTCCCGTCGGTTGTTTGCCCGTCCTTTTTGATCTCCGATGATGCGGAGGCCCGGCGCGCGGCTTCGGAGACTGTCACCGTTGGCTCGCGCAGCTTCTTCATCGGCGACACCGCTCGCATACAGGGCGGTACTTCGGTTTCCACGGGCCTCTCAGAAGATTGGATTGATTCCCCTGAGCACGCCGCGCTTCTTCTTGGCGCTTTCGCCAAATTGCGCGAGCTTCTTGTTGATGTAAGCAGCCCTGATTTGGTGATGGGGCTTCCTACGCATCTCTTCCTCCGTCAAAAAGACCGCCTCAAGGAAATCGTTCGCCGGCATGTAAAGGTGAACAGCATCCGCGTCATCCCACAGCCCATGGGGCCATACCAGGCTTATATGCTGGCCCCGAATGGGCTGCCCGCCATCTCTCGCCTCATGACCAAGGAGTCCTGGGGCGTGATCGAAGTGGGGTATTTCTCCACCGACTTCATGTTGATCCAGGATGGTCGCTGGATGGAACGCGCTTCCGGCGCGTGCTCTGGCGTGCGAGTTGCCGCCGAACATCTAGTTCGCCTGCTGAGCGAGAAGGGCATCACCATCGACCTCCTCGAGGCTGAAGACGCACTGCGCAATGGATTCATCCGCAGCTTCGGGCAGAAGATGGATGTGACCGCCGAAGTGAGCAAGTCCTCCGATCTGATCGTGGCGGAAGTCGTTGATACGGCTACCAGGCTCATGGAACCCTACGCCAGGAAACTGGACGGCGTCCTGGTCGCCGGCGGCGGGGCGCCGCTCGTTTATCCGCTTCTCAAGGCCAGATGGCCTCACGCCGTCATGCTGGACAACCCACGCTTCGCGGTTGCCGAGGGGATGCGCCGGCTCGGCCTTGCGCTCTCGTTTGTCCGTAACATCTCCAAGGAACCTGTTGCGTGAGCCGCTGGATCCGTGGCGGCGAACCGCCGGAATCAATGAAGGTTTCCTTTGAGGTTCGTAAGGACAAGTATCCGGATTTGATTGCCTGGTTGTGGAATTTGCCTTTCCGCGGCGCCTCGGATGTTATCCGGGATGCCCTTAATCAGGCTGTTGTATCCGGGCTCGCTTCCACTTCCGCCACCACTCCTGCAAGACCGCGCGCCGCGCCAGTTCGGGAGGGCGTTATGCCCGCTCCTCCTTCTCAGTCCGCACCTGCGCCGGTTGCCACCCAGCCTGTCGCCGCGACATCCCATGCGCAACAAGAAACAGAGGCCGGCACCAACACGGAAATGGCCGGCGACGTCGCCTCCTTGCTCATGGATATGGATAAAACCTTCTGATGCGTCTGTTTATTGCAGAAAAGCCTTCTCTGGGGCGCGCGATCGCCAACGGACTGGGACGCGGAGCCAACCGGGATGGGCACATCGCCATTGGGAATAATGTGGTGACCTGGTGCTTCGGCCACCTGCTGGAGCAAGCCAGTCCAAGCGACTACAAGCCTGAATGGAAGCGGTGGGATACCGCGCACCTTCCTTACGTCATCGACACCTGGAAACTCATCCCTCGCAAGGATGCGGCCGCCCAACTGAAAATCATCAAAGGACTTCTGGCAAGCGCCACCGAGGTTGTCAACGCGGGCGACCCGGATCGCGAAGGCCAGCTGCTTGTTGATGAAGTTCTGGTGTTCTTAGGTTGGAGAGGGAAAACCACCAGGCTGCTGTTAAACGCGACCGACCCCGATTCGGTCAGCAAGGCATTGGCGAAGATTTGCGACAACGCCAAGTACCGCCCACTTTATGAGGCGGCTCTTTGCCGACAGCGAGCTGATTGGCTCGTCGGCATGAACCTGACCGTGGCCGCCACAAAACTCGTTGCCAACGACACGCTCGTTTCCGTCGGCCGCGTGCAAACGCCGACGCTGGCCCTTGTTGTGCGCCGCGATCTGGAAATTGAAAATTTCACGGCAAAATCGTTCCATTACGTCGAGGCGGATATTGAAGTCAAGGCCGGCCGGGCGCTGTTTTCCCACAACCCTACGGATCCGCGCATCCTTGACCGAAAGGTCGCCGAGAACCTTGCGGCCGCCCTAAAAGGGAAGTCGGTTCCGATCTCCGTTGTCCGCAAAGAAGCGAAGGAGCGGTCCCCCCTTCCATTTATCTTGGCCACCTTCCAGAAAGCGGCCGAGAAAAAGCTCGGCCTTGGCACCGATAAAGCCCTCAAGACACTCCAAGCCTTGTACGAAGCGCAGCTGGTGAGCTACCCACGCACAGACTGCCCTTACTTGCCAGCCGAGCAAAAAGGGGACGCATTGCGTATTGCCGGCGCGATACTCGCGTTGCCGGAGTTCAAGGCAGCCGCGCATCTAAAACAACTTCTTGCGCCGAAAAACCGGGTTTATGACTCAAGCAAGGTCGCCGAGCATCACGGCTTGATCCCTACCGCGCGCCTGCCTGGCGCCGACCTGCCCGCGCCATTGAGAGCCGCCTGGGAGTTGGTGGCGAACAATTTCATCCTCTCCCTGTTACCCGATTACTCCTACGAGGAGACTGTTGCTTCATTCTCCTGCGACGGGAAGGAGTTCTCCGCGAAGGGCGAGGTTCCGTTGAACCTTGACCAGTCATGGCGCGCTCTCCTGCCGAAAAAGGAAAAGGCGGTTGCGCTGCCGAAGATAGCGGACAAGGAAATCGGGAAGGTCGCCGCTGTACGGGTGAAAGATGGCCGCACAACGCCACCGGAGCATTACACCGAATCAAGCTTGGTCGATGATATGCGCGCAGTGGCCAAATACGTCGAGGACGAGAAGCTGAAGGCGATCCTCAAGGAAACCGCTGGGATCGGCACGGCGGCGACACAAGCCGCCACGATCGAGACGCTCAAGGGCCGCGGGTACCTCGTCAAGAACGGGAAGAAAATAATCTCCTCCCCTTTCGGGCGGGCTATTGTTGCCGCCCTGCCGGCGACGCTTTGCAACCCTGGGGTAACTGCAGCGTGGGAAGACGCGCTGGGGAAAATCGCGTCCAACAGTTACGAGCCGCAAGAATTCATGCGCAGGATTTCCGTCTTTGTGGAAAAGCGCATTGGTGAAATGCGGGCATCGAAAATCAGGATTGCTGCCCCAGAAGGGGGTAATGCGGCCAAACCGGCGAAAGGAATTCCGAAACGGAAAGCGATTACTACTTCTCGCTCTCCATCTCGGCGTAACGGAAAAAGGTCTTCCCGGTGACGCGCTCGAAGAACATGCCAATCAGAAGCTTGACGCTCTTCGGCAGTCCTGCCCAGGTCTTTTTCGACGGCAGGAATCCGCACCAATGCGGATGTTTCCCAATGGCGTCGTACAGGTTGTTGATCTCCGCTTGGAGGGTGTCCTCATGGTAGAAATCTGTGGGCTTGAGTGCGCCGGACAGGATGTAGGCTTGGGCAACCGGAATATTCAGGTAGCTGGCAGCATTTACGAGGAATTCGCGAGAGACGCTCGGAAGCTTGCGTTCGCCACGAGCCAGCGCCATCAGGTATGGGTAGGCAACACCAAGCGCCTCGGCAAGATCATGCGTTGTGTGCCCTTTTCGGCCGACCTCTACCCAGAGAAGATCAAGGAGAGGTTTCCCTTGGATTTCGCCGCCGGAGTCCTCTTGAGAAGGGGAGGGAACCGACGTTTTGGATTTCTTTTGCGCCGACTTGGCCCGGCGAGAGTTTTTTAGAGTCACAACAGCCATATTTGCGTCCCCATTAGTTTCATCCCTTTAATTGTAATTGTATCACGGAGACATCATGATTGCTGACAAGAGCCTCAAGAATCCCCTGACCCACCGTTACGTCAACTCGATGCTTAACATCTGCTACTTGACTGGCTTTGTTCGTGAGCCGAACGAGTCCGGGTTCATGCTCCAGCAGAACAACAATCGAGCACAAGCCATTCCAATCAGCGTTTCCCGCGGCACACGCCTGCCGAAGGACAAGACGCCGGTCACTGTACTTTGCCACCTTTATGGCACGGCAAACGCGGAGGGCGAACAGAACCTGTTCCTGAAGGCAATCGACATCCAAAAGCCTTCGGTCCGGTCGATGCCGGCGCTCACCACCTGGATCCGCGGCGCCAAAGGCACCAACCAGGACGAATTCAGGCCATTCCAAGGAGGAGGCACGCGAATCGCTGAAACTGATACAAATATATCAGAAAATAACGAAAACAATCCCGGGAAAGCCGAGAATGGCGTAGAAGCGCTCCCGGATGGCTTTAGCGAGCCGGAACAAATTCTTCGGGACATTCTGGAAGCAACCCGGGGACGCCTTGACACAAGGCTCGGGGACAATTCCAACGTCGCCCTGATGGCCGGTTTCATCGATTCTATGGCCTACGTCTCCGGCAACGAGCATCAGAAGGACGGTTATGGCGCATTGTTGGTCAGACAGCACGCCGACCCTTCCCGTTGCATTCCCGTTCGCCTCTACAACAAGTCGGCACACGCCATCATGCGTCAAGTTGCCCCCGGCATGCCGATTTCGATCGCCGGTCAGGTCCGCATGAAGGTCTTGCCGAACGACGACGGCACCATCCGCGCCATGAACCTGCACGTCCGTGTTTCGGACCTGTATCGGGCTGACCGCAATAAGGACATCCTCGAGATTCCCGACTGGTGGGGTGAAATTCGTGATCGCCTCATTGAGGAACGGCAAAACCGAAAGCAGGCAGCGAAGCCGCCGGTGAAAACGGAGAGCGACGGATCAGAGGGACTCTAGCGGGATCCGATGTTAGCGTGTAGTATTATCGATACGCGCAACACATAATCACTATGCCGTTCGAGCTTGACTTCAAGACACTGAAGCGTCTGCGAACCGGGGGGTTTGCCGATAATGCGGCAATGCTCTCGGTTGCTGGCGGAGCCCTGCTGAGCAACCCACTTGTCGCTTCTACCTTCGGTATGGGGGTTGGCGCAATGGGTTTGGCTGGCGCTATTTTTGCGGGCGCCGGCGGGGCTTGGATTGGCAAAAGACTGGCAAAAGTCTCCAACCTGTCGATGTATAAATCGGAGCTCAATATCAATTCCGACACACCGCCAGTGTCGGCAACCACCGATGGGATGCTGCTTGGCTATTGCATGGACAACGGAGCTCCCCTTGTTGTGCCTTGGGAAGATTGGATGCGGCACGCATTCATCATCGGCCAGTCAGGTTTTGGGAAAACGGTCATGGGCTCCTGGGTCATGCTGCAGCAAATTGTTGCAGGCGGTGGGCTGATCTGGATCGATGGCAAGCTTGATTACGACAACCTGGCGGATCTTCGTGCCATGTGCGCTTGGGCTGGGCGCGAAGAAGACTTGTTGGTAGTCAATCCCGGCAACCCAACGACGTCCAACACCTACAATCCGATTCTGTACGGAGATGCGGATGAGGTGGCTGCCCGCGTCCTCTCGCTTATTCCTTCAGCCGAGAACAATCCTGGCGCCGACCATTACCGTCAAGCAGCCAACCAAGCTCTGACGACGCTCGTGGGCGCGATACAGCGAACTGGGCGCGCTTACAACTTCATCGACCTCACAATCCTGCTGCAAAACCAAAAGGCGCTGGCGTGGTTGGAGAGCATCGTTCCCATCCATTCCTCGGAAAGAAAGGCTCTGTCCATCTTTCTCGAGCAAGTCAAGGCTGTTTCGCGCGATGGTGTGGTCAGCATCGACCTAAAAAAGTTGCGCGACATGTTCGGTGGCGTCGGCGGACGAATGCACCAGTTCGGATCCGGTAATTTTGGAATGGTCACCAACAGCTACGCTCCTGATGTGAACCTGCATGAAGCCATCCGATCGAACAAGATCGTCTATGTGATGCTGCCCACAATGGGTAAGAATGAGGCGGCATCCAACTTCGGAAAAATGGTTGTAGGAGATTTTCGAACCGCCATCTCTTGGGTCCAGGCGCTGCCAAAACACGAACGGCCGTGGCCGCCCTTTCTGGGGTTTTTCGACGAAGCCGGCTCGTATGTCACCCCGGCGTGGAGCAGGATTTTCGAGCAAGCCAGAAGCGCCCACCTCTCAATGCTGCCGGCAGTCCAGACTATGGCTAACTTTGAGGCGGTCAGCGATGAGTTGCGGGAAATGGTCATAGGCAACACGCTGACCAAAATGTTCTTCAAGATCGGGACAAGCGACACCGCAGAAAAAGCGGCCGACCTGATCGGGATGGAAAAACAAGTGGCCTTCACCGTCAGCTCTTCCGACAGCGATGGCGTATCCAAGACACCGAAACCAACGGGTGGCGCACGCAGCCGGTCGGTTGGAGGCGGCCTGGGTTACACAGAGCGAGAAGAGGAAAACTACAAGGTGACGCCGGACGATTTGCGAAAGCTCGATAAAGGCGAATGCGTCGTCACGGTCGGTGGATCAAGGGTCTATCACATCAAAGTCCCGCAAGTGAGGATCGACGGCAAGTTTCGAGATGCCATCGGTCCAGTAAAAATCAATTCTTACCGCCCAAAGTATGTAAAAGGGCTGGACCTATTCCGTGACGTCGACCGCTGGCTCTCAGGAAACGATTGACGATTTCCTTCTCGATGGTGGCGAGAATGCTATCCCTGCGACACCATGGGATTTCGTCGACATGCTCGATTTGGAAGCGTTGCCGGAACGCCCGAGCGATCTCTTGGCTATTGCTGAGGACAATGAGGACGAATTAGCCATCCCCGAGGTTACGGCCGAAGACTACGATGGCCCTGAACGCGGCATTTACCTGAAGCTTCGAGAGAGGATTCGCTTGGCATGCAATGTGAACACCCCCTCCCCTGCCAGAATGGCTGCAGCGGAATGGATATTCGCGAGCAATTCGGAAGACAAGGAAGGAACCACGTTCCGGCTTGCGTGCAGAGCTTTGGGAGCACGTCACATAGTTCTGCAAGCAAGATTGCAATACCAGCTTTACTGGGCAGGGATTCCATATCCGGAACCTTTGCCCATTATTTGCGATGGGCTGCCTGAAACTATTGCCTCGGAGATTGCATACCACGCCGGAATGGATGGGCTTGATATTGCAAAAACCGCATGGCGCTGGCCTGGAATACGGGCCGATATCTTGCGCGAGCGACTCTCCGATATCCCTGACAAGCAATTCCAGCGCGCCACTGAAAAACTCGAGGAAACCGGTCACCTGGGATTGAAGCACGGCTGCTGGTTCATGATATCCAGAAACCCGGAGATGTTTGCTATTGAAGGTCGCCGGCGATTCCTCTGGTCTTATTCGTTCATCGGGGACGAATAATGGCAATGCCAAACCCCTTGCCGCGCAGCATAGCCATTGTTGGCGGGTTCTGGTTTACGGTTTTTTTTCTCTTTAGCGAAGAACCGCTATGGCTGTTGGTTCCCGCTGCAAGTTGGAGCCTGGGAATGGCTTTATCGGGCGCCATCATCGGCGCGGCCGCGATATTTGTCTGGAAAATGCTCACTCTCGAAGCAAGAGATGCTATGCCGCCTGTTCGTGGCATGGGAATATCGATAGGAACAATCCCCAAACAGCCACCCCCCCTTTTTTATAAGGACGACTTTGCTGCTTCCTGGTGGCGGAAATTATTCCCCGCGAAACCGGAATCGATTGATCTGAGCGAGCATATTCCTGATTGGGAAAATTTCGTGACGCAACATCCCAAGCATGCCGCGTTAATTCAGGTGTGCGCTGCGATGATGTTGAGAAGCAAATTGCCAGCGGCGACCGTGAGCGGCGGTCACGGCGGCGCATCGCTATTCCAGCACTCAATAAATGTGGTCCGCTCGATACTTAAATTGGCACCCACATGGAGGTACGAGGGGCATAAAAACAAGAACGGGGAAATCGTATTCCCAATGATCGATTCGGAAAAAACACATCACGCATTCCAATGCGGCGATCCGCTTCCAGTCACCGCCGCCTTCTTACACGATATCGGGAAAATTGCTTGCTACAAGCTACAGGATGATGGATCAGTAAAAGAAGTACGGGGCAATCACGACACTGAAGGCGCTCGACTTTTGCGGGGCATCCAGGAGCTGTGGGATCTCCCACGAGACGACGCTATTGCGCTCATTATCGCTGTTGGTTTTTACCATCATCCCGGGAGCCTTCCGATCAGCTCGTGGATCACAGACAGGATGCGGTCGCTGACAGAATTGCTTTCATTCGCTGATATTGAAGCCGGGATTACCGAAGGCAGGCCCGCCTCACATGCAAACACTGAAGCGGGCGAAGAAAAGCAGCATGAGGAACCTCTTCCTTACATTGAACCAGTAGCACAGGAGGAAGATGCCGCCCAGCAGGAATATCAAGACGAGCAGATCGTCCAAGCTACACGAGGGAATGATTTTTCAATTGCACAGGATGAAGCGGATCTCGACGATCCCCGAGATCTTCTGATATCGGTTCTACTCGAGCCCAACCGGGTGAACGGGAAAAACTCGATGAAGAGAGTTGCGTTCAAGTACGGGAAATGGCTGTACGTATCAGAAGCCAAACTGCGCGCTTCAATCGCGGAGCGCACGGGCGACGAAACTTTCATGGAACTGCCAGGAAGGGATTTGCACCCCTGGACCCAAAAGCTGATCTCGAATCTATCATTAGATAATTTGATTAAGTTTGATTCTGAAAGCGACGTTAACGATCCACGAAGCGCAGTTTTCAATACGGTCTCAAGAGTAGAGGGCCATCCGGCTCGCGAAGAAAAGCACGTGCTGGTCATATCGTCAGCACTTTCACCTTCTCTTGCCAGGCTGGAGGACTGTAAAGCCGCACCGGAAATATGCGGCCACCCAGGCGACGTTTCCTTGGGCCACTCCAGTAGCAAGGATCCAATTTGGGCCGCTTTGGAATCAGCAATACGGCTTGAGCGGGATTCACCTACTTTTATTGAAAGGGTTGTTGAGGGACGGAGATATGCCTTTTTCGACGTCGCAACTGTAAGAGAGGAATTCCCGGACTCGGATATTGAGTTGAGGCCGGAAAACATTGCTCTTGTCCAGGGCGGCGCAAGCGGGAAATGGTACTTGCGTGTTTCCATGTGATATGGCTCCCATAGACATACTCATTGTTGATCCGCATCCCGTGACCAGAGCGGGGATCCGGCAATTTTTGTCAGTAGACCCCTCTTTACGCATCATCGGGGAAGCGAGTCATACTGAGAAAACGCAAGCTTCCGATCTGGTTGCAACCATTGCTGTACTTGGGGGGTGCGCGAACACCTGCCACGCTGAGCTGAAGGCTATGAAGCAGGCAGCACCTTCGCTGCCTGTCATTGTGTTCTCTTGCGTCGAAAGCGATGTTCGACAATTCATGCTGGCAGGTGCAGCTGGAGTGGTCTGCCGAACTGCTTGCGGGAAACAGATTAGAGAAGCCATCCATACCGTTGCGAAAGGTGGCATGTTTTTCAGCCCGAACAAGCTGGAAAAACTCTGGTGTCCCGTTCCGCCGAAGTCGTTCCCGCATAAATCGCTCACGCAAAAAGAGATGGAAGTATTCCTGAAAATTGTTTCAGGACTTCCTCCCCGGGCAATTGCCGCCGAACTTCAACTTAGCGCCAAGACAATTTCCGCGCATCGAGCCAACATTCTTCAAAAAATGAGAATGAACTCAAACGCTGACCTGGTACGGTATGCGTGCAGCAACCAATTGATTGGATAACAAAATCCAATGCATACAATGGGGTTATAGGGAAAAAGCCTATTTAATGATAGGGAAAAGCCTGTTGTTGCGGATCAAAACCATCGGTACTATGGTTTGTAGGCACTTATTGATAAAAATGCCTTAAATATTCAATCCTAAACAACAAGGAGTGAGTGTGTCATGGTTTTGGCTCCAAACAAAGCAAGGACGGAACAGATCGAAACGAATGGATCGCTTTCGCTTGAAATCGGGGTTGACTCGATGAGTCGCGCCGGCAGCGCGATCCTGGCGATCAGGAAATACCGCACGCATACCGCAGAAATCGTGCTCGCTTCGATTCTTTCCCGGATCGAGGCTGGGGCGAATCACAGGGATCTACGTGAGCATGTTCTGGCAATGACGCAAGAAATTGACGCGGTAACCTCTTGCTGATGGCGCAGGACGGGGCTACCGCTCTTCTTGACTACGCCGGGGGAAATCCCTCTGGCGAATCCCTCTCTCGCCTGGATGCCATCACGCGGCGCCTATCCAAAGCCATTGCCTGGAAATACGGACGGCCGGACCTGTCCGATGACCTCTCCCAGGAAATATGGCTTCTGATGCCAGTTATCTCCAAGCGTTACGAGCCAACGAAACCCGCCGAACCATATCTGCTTGGCTATATGAGTCTGGCTATAAGGTCTTTGGCCAGGAAAACTCCACAGGCGCTGGAGAATAATAATGAGGGGAGAGAATCATTAAACAACAATGAGTTAGTTGATATGCAGGAGGTTGGTTCCGGCGCTTGCATAATTGATGTTGTTGATAGACAATTAGCACTAGATGCAATAGTTTCTCACCCTAAATACAAACCCACAGACATGGAAACCGTCCCTTATATCAAGAAAACAAAAAAAGCCACCCAGCCACAAGTTGCGAGCCCATTCAAGCCGCGACAAAAGCGCGAAGAGATTGCAAGGGAATTGGGCCCGCAGCACAAAGAATTGCGTGATATCAGGATCAAACTGGACATGACGCAAAGCGAGTTCGCCCTTGCAATCGGCATGAAGCTACCGACCTTGGTCGCTTATGAGCACGGCCGCACCACCAAGGTGCCGGCAAAATGGCTCGAAAACGCAAGGGAACTCCTTGGGGCCAATAAAGAAAAGCTCGCCTGGCGCAAGAAATTCGATGGCGTTCCCATGCTCAAAATCATCGAGCGATGGGCTAAGCGGCTTGGGGTAGCATCAGATGATCTTGGCGCGCTGGCCGCCCTGACTGGCACGACAACCTCGACCATTTCGAGATGGCGGAATGGGCATGTGCGCCCATCGCCTTCCGAGCTGGCCGCCTATGAACAGATGGTCGAAATCAATGCTGTCAGGCTGACGAAATCCAAGAAAGCTATCCAGGACAACATCGAAGTAATCGGCTAAAACCGCCGCCGCGGGCGGTTGTCGTCATAACATGCAACCGCCCCGCCCTCACCTGCAGCATT
>JAANMU010002303.1_pt1 | contig 14704 bp, 2 predicted proteins | sample 7279701 | NCBI WGS metagenome assembly JAANMU01 (sample SAMN14094539, study PRJNA606508) | bioreactor metagenome | isolation source: A lab-scale SPAN reactor treating ammonium-rich wastewater day 57 | place: Ireland: Galway | collected 2017-03-13 | reverse complement strand
GTTGTTAATTTACTAACGATAATCGCTTGTCAGCTTGTCAATATGACATTCCAACGAATGTCCCCCATCATTTTTACGCAACGCAACTAATTATTTCACTCCCGTATTCGTTAACCGTTCATAGACAGGCTTTCCCCCAACAAGAAGACATTGGGTGATAGAGCAATTGATCAGTGTAACTGACAAAAGTCCGATTTCTGAATCCGTAAAATTTTCTTCAGTTTTTTGCCTTGTCTGATCTGCCACTCGTTGAGTGAAAGACAGGCGGGTTCAATTTGGCAGTTCAAGGAAAATACAAGTACAGGATAGATTTATGGTCAACGCATTTGCGCTCCCATGCACATTGGTTCAATCATTGCGGGATCGAGCTTCCCAAACCCCTGAGCAAGTGGCCTTACTTTTTCTTGGTGAGCAAGGAGAAGAATGCAGAAAGATTAGTTATCGTGAACTGGATTTACGGGCGCGTACTATCGCAGCCTCTATTCAAACTATGGCAAATCCGGGAGACAGAGCTATCCTGCTGTTTCCCAGTGGCGTTGATTATGTGGCCACCTTTTTCGGCTGCCTGTATGCGGGTGTAATCGCAGTACCCGCCTATCCACCCGAATCAACCATGCGCCAGCACCAGGCCCGACTTTTTTCCATCATTGAAGATGCGACTCCCCGCTTACTCCTAACCAACTCTGTTTTGTACGAACCTTTGCAAGCGGCTGGTCAGCAATTGCTGGTGAATGGTTCCACGCTTTCTGACATCGAGCATCCCACATGGTTGTGTGTCGATACCTTGGATAGTGCCAAAGCGCAATATTGGCGAGAACCGGTACTGGAGCCAGATGATATCGCATTTTTACAATACACCTCCGGTTCAACCGCGCAACCCAAAGGTGTCCAGGTGAGTCATGGCAATCTGGTAACCAACGAATTGATGATTCGTCAGGGTTTTGAAATCGGTGATGAGGATGTGATCGTCAGCTGGTTGCCTCTTTATCACGATATGGGCCTGATTGGCTCACTTCTGCAATCCATCTTCAGCGGTGTTCCCTGTGTTCTGATGTCTCCACGCTACTTTCTGGAACGGCCTGTTCGCTGGCTCGAGGCTATCAGTCAGTACGGCGGTACGATCAGTGGCGGGCCGGATTTTGCTTACCGGTTATGTGCCGAACGTATCTCGGATTCCGCTCTGAAGCGCCTGAACCTGGAGTGCTGGCAGGTGGCGTTCTCAGGAGCGGAACCTATCCGTGAAGACAGTCTGACGCTGTTCAGCCGGAAATTCTCAGCCTGTGGTTTCAGCGATGATAAGTTTTTCCCCTGCTATGGATTGGCTGAAGCAACTCTTTTTGTGACGGGCGGGAAGCGTGGGCAAGGTGCATCGACACTCCGGGTGGATCAGCAGAAATTGGCACAGAACTTGGTGGTTTCAGGAGAAGGTTCGATACTGGTGAGTTGTGGTCGCAGCCAACCCGAGCAGGAAATACGTATCGTCGATCCGAATGGTCTATCCATTGTAGGGGATAACACTGTCGGAGAAATCTGGACTGCTGGTGGCAGTATTACCCGGGGCTATTGGCGCAACGCTGATGCTATGGCGAAAACTTTTGTGAAGAACGGTAGCCATGTCTGGCTACGCACCGGTGACTTAGGTTTCATGCGTGCTGGTGAGCTGTTCGTTACCGGACGTTTGAAAGATATGCTGATTGTGCGTGGACATAATTTATATCCTCAGGATATTGAGCGCACGATTGAGGAGGAAATAGAGGGCATTCGCAAAGGGCGTGTCGCTGTATTTGCTGTTCAGATGAATGGTGTTGAAGGGATCGGTGTTGCAGTCGAGGTGAGCAAAAAGCTGCAAAAACGGGTACCCACCCAGGCATTGATCGACAACATCCGGCAAGTGATCGCCGAGGTATATCAGGAAACCCCGCAACAGGTGGCTTTGCTGAATCCCGGTACCTTACCCAAGACATCCAGTGGCAAGCTGCAGCGTTCCGCATGCCGTGCCGGTCTGGCGGAAGGCGGTCTCGAAGCTTATGCCATCTACCCCTTACGCGATGATGATCAGAGGAAGGTAAAGTCTGGTCAGTCGACTATTGCCACGACAGTATGCGAGGCAGAAATTCGTGCACTCTGGTGCGAGATTCTTGAGGTTGGTCATCTGGAACCTGGTGACAATTTTTTTCTCAAGGGAGGTAATTCGGTCAAGGCAGTACAGCTCATGGCTGCGTTGCAGGAACGTCTGAATCTGACACCGGATATTCAGTGGCTGTTTATGGCGCCTACACTTGCATCTTTCGTGGCCACCGTCGCTGATCAGCAGACTTCGGAATCCCAGGTTGGCAACAATGATATTCCTGCGCTGACTGAACAGAGTAATCTCCCTTTGTCACCTGGACAGCAACGGCTTTGGTTCTTATGGAGATTGGATCCACAAGGCGCTGCCTACAATGTCCCTGGCGGATTGCGTTTACGTGGTTCCCTGAAGGAGGCGGGTTTACGCACCAGTTTTCAAGCATTAGTGGAACGCCACGCTATGCTGCGGACCCGATTTGCCGAACAGGATGGTATCCCTGTTCAGTCTGTGGGTGAGGTGGTGGAGGTTGCTGTCCACACGATTGATCTCAGCCGATTGCCTGGCGAGGAACGTGAAGCTGAAGCATTGCGTATACAGGAGAAGGAGGCACTGACTCCGTTTGATCTGCTTACCGGTCCTCTGATGCGGATCACGCTGGTACGGCTGGGAGAAGAAGATCACTTATTGCTGGTCACTTTTCACCATATCGTAGTCGATGGCTGGTCTGCCAGTATCCTGATGGCGGAATTTGCACAACGGTATGCCGCTTACTGTGAAGAACGAGAAATCATTCTGCCAGACTTGCCGGTTACTTACGGCGCTTACGCTAAATGGCAGCAGAAGTGGCTGGCTGGTGAGGAAGCCGATCGGCAGCGTGCTTACTGGTTCGCACAACTGGAAGATGAATTCCTGTGCTGATACTGCCGACCAAACGACCAGGTGAGCACGTGGGCGGGCACGGTAATAAGCGATCTGATAAGCGATCGACAGCGGCCCGCTTGAGTCTGCCTGTCGACGATACATTGGCAGATGCTTTGCGTAAACTGGCCAGCAGCAGTGAGGCCACATTGTTCATGGTGTTACTGGCTGCATTTCAGACATTGCTGTTCCGCTACACCGGTGAATCGGATATCCGGGTAGGCGTTCCCAATGCCAATCGTCGACGCCGTGAGATCCAGGGGATAGTAGGATTTTTCGTCAATACCCTGGTGATACGGAGCAAAGTTCAATCGCGTATGTCTTTTGCTCAATTGATCGAAGCTACAAAGACAGTCACGATAGCCGCCCAGGCGAACCAGGATCTACCCATCGATCAGCTGAGCGTATCTTTGGCAGAGCGGTCAGGTGATACTCCCCTGTTCAATGTCATGTTCAATCATCAGCAACGGGACCGAGGAATTCTGCATGCATTACCAGGACTGATGGCAGAAGAACTGCCGTGGCACAGTCGTGAGGCCAAGTGCGATCTTCAGTTACAGACGGAGGAAGACGAAAAGGGACGTTTATTACTATCCCTGGATTATGCAGAGAGCCTGTTTGACGAAAACACCATAGCGCGTGTGGCAGCGCATTTCCTGTCGCTGCTCAGGCAAGTGGCAGTAGACCCTCGACAAAGTATTAGTGATATTCAACTGCTGACGGCTACCGAGCAAGATGACTTGATGCGCTGGGGGTGCAATCCCGGCAACCGAGCTGATCTCTGGTTGCCCGATCTGTTCGCCGAGCGCGTTGTGGAAAACAGAGATCGGATAGCCTTGCAGTGGGATGGCGGCACGATGACGTACGGGGAACTGGATGAATCTGCCAACCGATTGGCTCATTACTTGAAAGCCAAGGGAGTGGGGCCGGATATTTGTGTCGGCATACTCATCGACCGTTCTCCACAATTACTGATCGGTTTGTTGGCTGTCCTCAAAGCAGGAGGGGCTTATGTGCCATTGGATAGAGACTATCCTCCAGCACGTCTGCTCGGCATGCTGGAGGGCAGTGGTGCGAAATTATTGCTCACTCGTGGAGCGTTGCCTGAAGGATTGCCCGGTAGTGTTACACCTGTTGATCTAGCGGAGCTCGATCTCGATGTTTATCCAAGCTATGCACCGGAAGTGAGTCTTCACGGCGACAATCTAGCGTACGTACTTTATACCTCCGGTTCCACCGGACAACCCAAAGGTGTGAGTATCAGCCATGCTGCGATGAGTGAAAGATTGGCCTGGATGCAGGATACATACCAGCTGACTGCCGATGATGTATTGCTGCAGAAGACTCCGATCACCTTCGATGTGTCGGTATGGGAATGTTTCTGGCCGCTGCTTAACGGAGCGAAGCTGGTGCTGGCCGGTCCGGGTGAACATCGCGATCCGCGCAGACTGGCAGAGTTGACTATGCAATACCAGGTATCAGTCCTGCATTTCGTACCTCCTTTATTACAGCAGTTCATCGAAGAGCCAAAAGTATCGGATTGTACTGCACTGCGTTATCTGTTTTCCGGTGGTGAATCCTTGTCTGCATCTTTGCGTGACCAGATTCTGGAAACATTGCCGGGTGTAGTATTGCATAACCGCTATGGTCCGACGGAAACGACGATCAATGCCACTTTCTGGCCATGCCGGAAAGAGGATGGTGAACATTCACCCATCGGCAGACCGCTGGGTAATGTAATTTGCCGCGTTCTGGATGGAGAATTTTCCCTGGTGCCGGCCGGTGTACTCGGGGAGCTTTGTATCGGTGGGACAGGCCTTGCCCGGGGATATCAGCATAATGCCGCACAAACTGCTTTGCGGTTTGTGCCGGATCCTTTTGCAACGGAGGAAAATGCCGGAGCCAGACTGTATCGTTCTGGCGATCGGGTACGTTGGAGTAGTAGTGGTACGCTGGAATTTCATGGGCGTTTGGATAAACAGGTCAAGCTGCGCGGATTCCGGATCGAGCCGGGTGAAATCGAGGAAAGGCTGCGCAGCTTGGAGGGCGTAGCCCAGGCAGCAGTCCGGTTACACACGAGCCTCACTGGCAACAAACAGTTGATCGGCTACTTCACGACCGAGAGTTCTCGCAGGATAGAGCCCGAATCATTACGAGTGGCATTGTCCCGGGAACTGCCTGACCACATGGTACCAACACAGTTGATTCCGCTGGATACTATGCCACTAATGCCGAGTGGTAAGCTGGATTATCACCAGCTGCCAGAACCTGTCCTGCAAGTACGTGAATTCGTGGCGGCAGTAACGCCATTAGAGAAGCAGATTGCGGATATCTGGCAGGAAGTGCTCGGTATCTCCCCGGTCGGACTGGAAGATGATTTCTTCAGACTGGGTGGGCATTCGCTACTGGCGACACAGATTGTGGCCCGAACCCGCCAGGTTTGTAACGTGGATTTACCGTTACGAGTTCTGTTCGAAGCTTCCCGGCTGAAAGATTATGTAGAGCAGGTTTTACGTATTCAACGGGCTGGTCAGATCGATCGCCAACCCCCCATCGAGCTTGTCGATCGCAGCCAGCCGGTGCCCTTGTCTTATTCTCAACAGCGCATGTGGTTCCTGTGGCAACTGGAACCGGACAGCCCCGCCTATAACGTCGGGGGTATGGCCTGCTTCCGGGGGTTGCTCGATGCAAATTGCCTGGATAGAGCGTTGCAGGCATTGATCCTGCGTCATGAGGCGCTACGTACTACTTTCCCTGATATCGACGGTATACCGTTGCAGCAAGTGACGCCAGAATCGGACGTCGTACTGGTGCGTCATGATATTTCCGGATTGGAAGCAACCAGCCGCCAACAGTGGTTGAACACTTTAGCGGATGAGGAGGCGCACAAACCATTCGATTTGAGGCACGGCCCATTGTTGCGAGCCTGTCTGGTCAGGTTTTCGGATCAGGAGCATTACTTCGTACTGACCTTACACCATATCGTTACCGAAGGTTGGGCGATGGATATTTTCGCCAGAGAACTGGCGATACTCTACGAAGCTTTCCTGGAAGGGCGGCCGCCGTCCCTGCCATCTCTGCCGGTGCAATATTTAGATTACAGTGTTTGGCAGCGTACATGGCTGGAATCAGGGGAAGGCGAGCGTCAGCTGGGATACTGGCGCCGTCAGTTGGAGGGCGAGCAACCGTTGCTGTCCCTGCCCAGCGACCGACCGCGGCCACCGATACAGAGCCATCGAGGTGAACTATACCGTTTCGATTTGAGTGAAGACCTGGTGGCACGTGTCCAGTCTTTCAATGCCGCACAGGGAATGACGCTCTTCATGACGTCAGTGGCTGCTCTGGCCATTCTTCTGTACCGCTACAGCGGTCAATCCGATCTGCGGGTCGGTGTGCCTGTAGCCAATCGTATCCGCCCTGAAAGTGAGGGCTTGATCGGTGCCTTTCTCAATACTCAGGTATTGCGCTGCCAGTTGAACGGTGACATGACAGTAGAGGCACTGCTGGACCAGGTACGACAAACGGTAATCGACGCGCAATCCCATCAGGATCTGCCCTTTGATCAACTCGTCGATGCGCTCCAGCCCCAGCGCAGCGCTGCCTACAACCCGCTGTTCCAGGTGATGTGCAACGTACAGCGCTGGCAATTCCAGCAAACACGCCAGTTGGCCGGAATGATCGTGGAGTATATCGTCAATGATGCAAAAGCCATCAAATTCGATCTTAATCTCGAGGTGACGGAACTGGACAACCGTATGGGTTGTTGCCTGACTTACAGTACTGATTTGTTTGATGAAGCCCGGGTGGTTACCATGGCCACTCACTGGCGTAATTTGCTGGCAGCGATGGTGGCTGATCCGGGGCGGTCTGTTGCCGAGTTGTCCATGTTTGAGGCTGACGAATATCGTCAGTTGATCAGCCGGTTGAACCCACCAGAAGCGGCGCTAGGGCAGGAGAGCGATTCGGCAACCTGGTTGCCAGTCCATCGGCTGTTCTCCCGGCAGGCAGCCGCTGCACCGGATGCTCCAGCTCTGATTATTGATGGTCAGGTGCTCAGTTACGGAGAACTGGAGAGTCGGGCAAACCGTCTGGCATATCGCCTGCGGGAGCTGGGCGTGAAACCGGAGCAGCGGGTGGGATTAGCGCTGGAACGCTCCTTCGACATGGTCGTTGGCCTGTTGGCAATTCTGAAGGCCGGGGCCGCCTACGTGCCGCTCGATCCTGATTATCCACGAGAACGCCTGTATTACATGCTGGAAGATAGCGGCATCAGGTTGCTGCTCAGCCATCGGGGCCTTTTCGATACGCTTGGTGAACTACCCGAGGGTGTCGAGCGTTGGTGCCTGGAGGATGAAGCGGAGATTCTGCTGAATCATCCAGATAGCGAACCGATCGACCTGACTTTGCCTCAGCATCAGGCCTATCTGATCTATACCTCCGGTTCTACTGGCAGGCCCAAGGGGGTGGTAGTAAACCATGATCCGCTGAGCATGCATTGCCAGTCAGTCATTCGTGAATTCGGTATGACCGCCGATGACTGCGAACTGCACTTTTATTCCATTAATTTCGATGCGGCTACCGAGCGGTTACTGACGCCTCTGTTATGCGGAGCAAAGGTTGTACTACGTGCCCAGGGACAGTGGGCTGTTGAAGAAGTTGCGCCACTGATTGTCGAGCATGGCGTCACTATTCTGGGGTTCACACCCAGTTATGGCTGCCAGCTGGCGCAATGGGTCAGCGAGGCTGGATTGCGTGATAACACAGCGCAATGGCGGGTGCGTCTGTGTATTACCGGAGGCGAGGCTCTGACTGGCGAGTACTGGCGGATAATCCATCAAGCGTTCCAGCCGGATTATTTTTTCAATGCCTATGGTCCTACGGAAACCGTGGTCATGCCTCTGACCGCATCGATTACAGGGCAATCCCGGCAAGGAACAGCCAGTCTGCCCATAGGCCGTGTCATAGGCGATCGGATTGCGTATATCCTGGATGAAAACCTGCTGCCGGTTCCGCCAGGGGCGACGGGTGAACTGTATGTCGGTGGTGCCGGGCTGGCTCGTGGTTATCATCACCGTCCAGGGCTGACCTCCGAGCGCTTCGTACCTAACCCTTTTGCTGATCTCATCACGGATGAATTCGATGACGGTCAACCGATTCGCATGACCGACCGCTTGTATCGTACCGGCGATCTGGTACGCATGAATCCAGACGGCTTGGTGGAATACATCGGTCGCACGGATGATCAGGTCAAAATCCGCGGTTTCCGCATTGAACTCGGTGAAATAGAGTCGTGCATCCTGGCCATGCCCGAGGTACGGGAAGCTGCTGTCATCGCCCTGGATAATGGCGGGCATCTGCAACTGGTGGGATATGTCGGGCTGGGAAAATACAGTGGTGACAACGATGCTAATAGTGTGACTGAAAGCGTGACTGAGCCTGCTGAGGATTTGAAAGCGCGGATTCAAGCGCATCTTCGTCGACAATTGCCGGACTACATGGTACCGGCGCAACTGATGGTACTGGACCATCTGCCCCTGATGCCTAACGGTAAGTTGGATCGCAAGGCCCTGCCGGCACCTGAATCAGTATGGCAGCAACATTATGAACCGCCCCGCAGTGAGTTGGAGCAGACATTGGCTGCCATCTGGGGAAGTGTGTTGAACGTAGACCAGGTGAGCCTCGACCATAACTTTTTTGAGCTCGGCGGCGACTCGATCCTCTCTATTCAGGTAGTCAGCCGTGCACGCAAACAGGGTATTCATTTCAAACCCCGGGATTTGTTTCAGCATCAGACTGTTCGCGCGCTGGCTACAGTAGTAACTGTGAGTCAGGATGTGCCAGACGATCAGGATGTCATTGACCAGAGCGATATCACAGGTCCATCGCCGATGACGCCGATCCAGCACTGGTTTTTCGAGAACGACATACCAAATCCTCATCACTGGAATCAGGCCATCTGGCTGGATATGGATGAACCCCTCGACACAAACCGTCTGGAGCAGGCTTTGCAGCACCTGGTTCGCCATCATGACAGTCTGAGACTGACATTTACCGAACAGGAAGGTAATTGGCAGGCGGTATACCGGAAGCTGGATACTGAGGATCAGAGTCTGCTGACCATTAAAAATGTAGCCAGCCTGTCGGAAATTTCATCGGATTACTGCAATACCATTCAGCGCAGCCTGGATTTGTCACAGGGACCTTTACTGCGTGGTTTATTGCTCAATGGATCGGATGGTCATCAGCGTCTGCTGCTGGTCATTCATCATCTGGTGATAGATGGTGTTTCCTGGCGCATTTTGCTCGAGGATCTCGAGCAGGGTTACCGGCAGCTGTGTAGGGGAGAAGCAATCCGCTTGCCGGAAAAGACCAGTGCTTTCCGTGATTGGGCCACGCATCTGCATGCCTATGCTGACAACAGTGAAGCGATGCCTGAAGCGCTTGCCTGGTGGCAATCTTATCTGCGCCGTGAGGTATCTTCGGATACCTTGAAATTAGTGCATGAGGAGATTTTCCCTTGCGATTTTCCCGAGGGTGAAAACCTGGAGAAACTGGCTGCTACTGTGACGATGCAGCTGAGTCGTGAGCAGGCCCAGTCCCTGTTGCAGCGTGCACCCAAAGCCTATCGAACCCAGGTTAATGATCTGTTGTTGACCGCCTTATCTCAGGTGTTGTGTGATTGGACAGATCAATCTTCCACATTGATACAGCTGGAGAGTCATGGGCGAGATATGCCGGATGGCGCTCTGGATCTTACCCGGACTACCGGCTGGTTCACGACTGCTTATCCGGTACGCCTTACCCCCGGGATATCTGGTCCCGGAACAGCCATTAAGGCTGTCAAGGAACAACTGCGGGCTGTACAGATCCACGCTCTAGAGTATGGTGTCTTGCGCTATCTGGCAGATGACGCCCTGCAACAGGCAATGAGGGCACTTCCCGAAGCGCGGATTACATTCAATTATCTCGGACAGATCGATCAGGGCCTCGACCAGGACGGATTGTTCCATTGGGTGGATGCGCCAGTGAGCGGTAACCGGGATCCTGAAGCACCTTTGCCCAACTGGATCAGTGTCGATGGCCAGGTGCAGGGAGGAGAATTGAGTCTGCGCTGGACCTACAGTACAGCGCGTTACCAGGAAGCAACCATCACTGCGCTGGCAGAGAGTTATCGTCGAGCCCTGGAAGAGATGATTGATCACTGTTTGACGGAAGGTGCGGGTGGTTTTACCCCTTCTGATTTTCCTCTGGCGAAACTGTCTCAGGCCCAGCTGGATGCATTACCGATTTCTGCAGTGCAGATTGAAGACATCTACCCGCTGACTCCCATGCAGGAAGGGTTGCTGCTCCATACCCTGCTGGAGTCAGGTACAGGCATTTATTACATGCAGGATCGTTACCGGATCAACAGTCAAGTGGATCCCCAACGTTTTGCTCAAGCCTGGCAGACTGTGGTAGCGCGCCATGAAGCACTGCGCACTTCCTTCAGTTGGAATGCGGGTGAGGCCATGGTGCAGATCGTCCATAAATCCTATCAGGTACCCGTGGATTATCTGGACTGGAGGGATGCATCCGAGGAAATCAATGAGCAGCGCTTGCAGGATTTATTAAAAGCAGAACGGGAAGCCGGTTTTGATCTGCTGAATACGCCGCCGTTTCACTTGCGCCTGATTCGTATCGACGAAGCGCGCTACTGGTTTATGATGAGTAATCATCATATCCTGATCGATGCCTGGTGCCGATCACTGTTGATGGGTGATTTTTTTATCATCTACAGTGCCCTGATCAAAGGTACTGCGCCTTCTTTACCTGTGCCACCGCGCTATCGTGACTATATTGCGTGGCTGGACCGACAAGATCTGGAGGCTACCCGCCAGTGGTGGCAGCAGAACTTACGAGATTTCACCAGTGCCACACCGATTGCCAGCGATCGGCCTTTGCTGCGCGAGCACGCAGGGGATAGTGGCGGCATGATTGTGAGCGATTGTTACAGTCGCCTGAACATCGAGGACAGCCGGCGGTTGCAAGAACTGGCGCAGCGGAACCAGCTGACCGTCAATACGTTTGCCCAGGGTGCCTGGGCGCTGGTACTGAGACGCCTCAGCGGGCAGCGCGACGTATTGTTCGGCGTAACGGTGGCAGGACGTCCCACGCATTTGCCGGAACTGCAGCAGACTGTAGGATTGTTCATCAACAGTATCCCGCTGCGAGTGACCTTCCCCGATGTAGATGAGAGCCGCTCGGTGAACGATTGGCTCCGCCAGTTGCTGGATCATAACCTTGAACTGCGTGACCACGAATATTTATCTCTGGTCGACATCCAGCGTTGCAGTGAAGTGCCCAAGGGTGAGCCCTTATTCGACAGCCTGTTCGTTTTCGAAAATGCCCCGGTCGAAATGTCGGTGCTGGATCAGGCACGTGAGTTTAACGCTACCTCTGATTCCGGTCGTACCCATACCAATTTTCCGCTGACGGCGGTCTGCTATCCAGGCGATGGATTGGGCCTGCACATTTCTTACGACCAGCGTTATTTTGATCGTGACACCATTGAAGCGATGCTGAGCGAGTTTCAGCGCCTGTTATTGGCATTGATTGATGGTTTCGATCAGAGTCTGGCGAATATACCCCTGATCAGTGCGGAAGAAGCCAGATTCCTGATTCAGACGGGCAATCAGACCGAACGCCATTATCCGCTGCAAAGCTATGTTCGTTTGTTCGAAGAGAGCGTAACGATTCATCCGGAACGCATCGTCGCTTCCTGTTTCGATCAGCGCTGGAGGTACAGCGAATTGAATCGCTATGCTAACCGCCTGGGTCATCACTTGCTGACATTGGGCAATATGGCAGATCGACCGGTGGCGCTCCTGGCTGAACGCAGCTTGTCCCTGTTGGGAATGATGATTGGTACATTCAAGGCAGGAACGGGTTATTTGCCTTTGGATCCGGATCATCCTGTCCAGCGTCTGGTAGATATGATTTATAACAGCGGGACGCCAGTACTGGTATGCAATCGCAACCAGAGAGAACTGGCAATTGAGCTGTTGGCATTATGTCCGGAGGTATCTCGTCCGGAACTGATCATTTGGGAAGAGGTGCAACAAGCTTCAGCAGCTGAAGATAATCCGGGAATTTACGGCTGTGCTGATAATCTGGCCTATGTGATCTACACTTCCGGATCCACCGGTCAACCCAAGGGTGTGATGGTGACTCAGGGAGGTATGCTCAATAACCAGTTGAGTAAAATACCTTACCTGAAGCTGAATGAAGATGACGTCATCGCTCAGACCGCGTCTCAATGCTTCGATATCTCCGTATGGCAATTTCTGACTGCACCTTTATTCGGTGGCAGGGTAGCGATCATTCCTAACGAAATTGCTCATTATCCCGCAGTGCTGCTGGAATATCTTGTACGGGAAAATATTACTGTGTTGGAAAGCGTGCCGGCGATTATCCAGGGAATGTTGGATGAAGGTGGGCAGCCGTTGCCTGCTTTGCGCTGGCTGCTGCCTACCGGTGAAGCGATGCCACCCCAGTTGGCGAAGCAATGGCTGGAACGTTATTCGACGATGGGTCTCGTGAATGCCTATGGCCCCGCCGAGTGTTCAGACGATGTGGCTTTTTTCACCATTACCGAGGATTCGACCACCGGGAGTTACTTGCCGATTGGTTTGCCAACGGACAATAACCGTATCTATCTGTTGGATGAGGCACTGCACCTGGTGCCGACTGGTACTGTCGGCGAGCTTTATGTAACAGGAACCGGGGTAGGCCGGGGCTATCTGGCGGATCCCGCGCGTTCAGCACAAGCTTTTCTGCCTGATCCTTTTGAAGGAGCCGGTGAGCGGTTATACCGTACCGGAGATTTGGCCCGGCGCCGCCGTGATGGCCTGCTCGAATATGTGGGGCGGGTGGATCAGCAGGTCAAAATTCGCGGTTTCCGTATCGAATTGGGTGAAATCGAATCCTGTCTGCTCGATATCCCGGAAGTCCGGGAAGCGGCAGTCATATCCCAGAGTGGTGCGAATGGCACTTATCTGGTCGGTTATCTGACATCAACAAAAGTCCCTGAGCACACGGAAGAGATATCTGCCAATCCACAGTCAGAATTCATCGAACGTTGTAAGACATGGCTGGGCAGCCGTCTGCCGGATTATATGGTGCCTGCTTACTGGCAAGTGCTGTCCGAGATGCCGCGTAACAGCAACGGCAAACTGGATCGCCGATCCTTGCCTGCAGTGGAAATCGGCAGTCTGCTGGAACAGACTTATGTGGCTCCGCGCAATTCTTTAGAGCAAAGCCTGGCAGAGATATGGGCGGATGTATTGAAAGTAGAGCGAGTAGGTATTCACGATAATTTTTTCCAGTTAGGGGGGCATTCTTTACTTGCGACCCAGATCGCGTCGCGCATACAGAAAACGCTGCAACGGGAAGTACCCCTGCGAGCGATGTTCGAATGCCATACGGTTGAATCTCTGGCTGAGTATATAGACGGACTGGCGGTGACTGTCATCACAGAGGAAAAAGTGGATCGTTTGAGCGATTTGATGACACAGCTCGAAACCTTATGACTGTAATTTCAGCAGCTTTGTAATTGCTATTCGATAGTAGAAAACATTTTCTGGATCACATTAAATTCTGCTATCTGAGAATCGTTTACCTAATAACCTGCTTTTGCAGGAATTGAACCCCGGATACAACGAAGAATGGTTATTAGGGAACTTCTGAAAAACGTCAGCGAGGCAGTCAGTTCAAGGCAAAAGTCGGCGAGAAAGCGGAGTTTATACATAATAAATGAGCATTTTGAGCTGACTTTTAACGTGGAAACAGCAATGCAGGTAGTTTTTCAGAGGTTTCTTAGAGAAATATCAGCTATGAATAAGATTCTATGTTTAGCAATGATCTTGCTGGGTAACAGTTATCAGGTAAATGCACAGTCTGCAACGGATGCAGTAAAGCCCGGCACGTTGTTCAAGGATTGTGATATCTGCCCCGAAATGGTTATTTTGCCAGCCGGTAGTTACATCATGGGGACACCTCAAGATGAACGTGGCTATCAGCCTGATGAAAGTCCACAGCACAAAGTAACGTTCAGTAAACCCTTTGCTATCGGGATTTATGCGGTGACAGCCGAAGAATGGGAAGCTTATATACAAGAAACCGGTGCTCCGCGGAGGAGTGGTGATACACGCCCCGGGCGAGCCTGTACTGAGGGTAAACCCAGTTATCCCTATGAATCACGCCAGCCAGCTGTTTGTATGACTTATCACGATGCAGAGAATTATGCGAAGTGGTTGACTGAAAAAACAGGAAAACCTTACCGTCTGCCCAGTGAATCGGAATGGGAATATGCCGCTCGAGCTGGCTCAGAAGGTCCTTTCCCTTTTCTCTTTGATGAAGAAGGGGGATTCACCATCAATAAGCATGCCAATCTGGATGGTGATCAGGATGGATTTAAATATACCGCGCCGGTTGGCAGCTTCCCATCAAATGCGTTTGGTCTGTTTGATATGCACGGCAATATTCACGAATGGGTGGCGGACTGCTGGCATGGTGACCATTTCAACGCCTATGTAGGCGCTCCCGATGATGGCAGTGCATGGATCGAAGGGGGCGACTGTAACGTGAGACAAATTCGAGGAAATGATTGGATCGAACCGCCTATTTTTTCTCGTTCCGGTAATCGCAACAGCCGTTCGATAAAAGTTATAGGCGACTGGC
>JAANMU010002298.1_pt1 | contig 14753 bp, 12 predicted proteins | sample 7279701 | NCBI WGS metagenome assembly JAANMU01 (sample SAMN14094539, study PRJNA606508) | bioreactor metagenome | isolation source: A lab-scale SPAN reactor treating ammonium-rich wastewater day 57 | place: Ireland: Galway | collected 2017-03-13 | reverse complement strand
CGGAGGTTCGTCTCTTCTTCATACTGCTTGATGTACAGGCGGTCGGTCTTGCCGAGCACCTTCCAGTCGAGGTGCTTCAGGTCGTCGCCGGGCGTGTACTCGCGATGCTCCGCGAATTCCACCGAGAAACCGTGGTACGGCGATTTGTGCAGGCCCGAGATGTAGCCTTCGACGATCAGCCGCGCCTTGATGTCCAGGTTGCCGATTTTGGTCAGCGTCTTGGGATCGAGGTACTTGCTGATGTCCGATTTTTGGGGCGTTTCCTGGGCCATGTTCAGTACAAGCGCTCCTTCTTGTAGTCTTGCTTGATCTTTCGATGGCGCTCGCGCAGGTCAGCGGGCAAGGAAGCCTCGACTTTGAGTGTTAATAGTTTCCACTGTATGAGATTCTGTACATGGGTAATGCCTTTGGCCCAAAGACTTGTTAACTTCATTTTCAGCAGGGCCGGCAAGCTCAAGTAACACACACCGCCAGCATCTGATTCGCGATCTTCATCATTAAGTTCGGGCGTCGGATGTAGGTACTTCGGCCTGACCTTCTCGCCTGCCCATGCAATACGAAAGCCTTCCGCGAAATGAGTGCCGTGGCGAAGAGGCATGAAGGCGTGCAGACGCATCGCCTTTCGATAGCGATAACCACAAGGCGAGAGGGCCTTTGGGGCCGCTTTCAACTCGACTTTTCGCGGCCATATGACAAGGTCTTGCGTGGCTCGCTCGGCAAGCCGGCACGCAGGTGCCCAATGCGCGCTTAAAGCCAAGCCGCCGACCACGGCATGCGGAACGCCTGCGTTGCCCAACGCTTGGCCTACCGCGAGTGCCTTTTCCTTCAATCCGCCGATCGGCAACACCAGCCCGCGCAGCGTCACCTCGCCTGTCATGGCGACGTCACTTCGACACGGTCGCTGGGTCAGCAGCGAGACCAGCGCCGTGAACATCGCCACGCCGGCCGAGGGGCCGTCCTTTGGAATAGCACCGGCCGGCACGTGCACATGCAGGTCGATCTTGGTGAGCCGCTCCGGCGAGATGCCGTACTTCCGAGCGCTGGCGCGCACGATGCTGTAGGCGGCCTGCACGCTTTCCTTCATCACATCGCCGATCTGCCCGGTCAACTGAAAAGCGCCTTTGCCGGGCATGGCGGTGGCTTCGACAAAGAGAATCTCGCCGCCCAGCGGCGTCCACGCGAGGCCGGTCACGACGCCGGGGGTACTCGTGCGTAGCGCCACATCGCGTTCGAACTTGATTGGGCCGAGGTACTCCTCCAATGCCTTGGGCGTAATCTTGAAGGGGCCTCTCGCTTTTCGGGCGATCTTCGCCGCCACGCCACGGCAGACCGTGCCGATCTCGCGCTCGAGGTTGCGCACGCCCGCCTCGGCCGTGTACGACTCGATGATGGTGCGCAGGCTGTCGGCGCTGAAGCGAATCTGCTTCGTGGTCAGGCCGTTTTCATCGCGGCGCCGCGGGACGAGGTACTTTGTCGCGATGTGCAGCTTGTCGAGCTGGGTGTAGCCGGGGATCGCGATGACTTCCATACGATCGCGCAGCGGCGGCGGCACGGCGTCGATGTAATTCGCCGTGCAAATGAACATCACACGCGACAGGTCGAACGGCACGCCGAGGTAATGATCCTGAAACGTCGAGTTCTGGGCCGGGTCGAGCACCTCCAACAGGGCTGACGACGGATCGCCGCGGAAATCGCTGCCGATCTTGTCCACCTCGTCGATCATGAAGACCGGGTTGTTCGAGCCGGCCTTGCGAATCTCCTGGATGATGCGCCCGGGTATCGAACCGATGTAGGTGCGGCGATGCCCGCGGATGTCGGCTTCGTCGCGCACGCCACCGACCGACATGCGAATGAATTTTCGGCCGACCGAGCGAGCGATGGATTGGCCGAGCGAGGTCTTTCCTACGCCGGGCGGCCCGATGAAACAGAGAATCGGCCCGCGCCCATCGGGCTTGAGCTTGCGCACCGCGAGGAACTCGAGGATGCGCCGCTTGACCTTCTCCAGGCCGTAATGATCTTCGTTCAGGACGTGCTCGGCCTTGGCGATGTCGAGGCGGTCCGTCGTCGAAACGGCCCAGGGCATTTCGCAGAGCCAGTGCAGGTAATCCACGCCGCCGCTGTATTCCGGCGAGCCTTGCGGCATGCGCTCGAGGCGCGACAGCTCGCGCTGCGCTTCCTTCTCGACCTCGGGCGGCATCTTGGCCTCGCTGATCGCCTTGCGCAGCTCGACCAGTTCGGCCTCGCGTCCGTCGGATTCGCCCAGTTCCTTGCGGATCGCGCGGAGTTGCTCCTGGAGGAAGTACTCGCGCTGGGTCTTGTCGATCTCGCTCTTGACCTGCGTCTGAATCTTGGCGGACAGCTCCAGGATTTCGAGCTGGTTCGCGAGGGCCTGGTTGATCTTGCGCAGCCGCATGCGCACATCGAACGTCTCGAGCAGCTCCTGCTTTTCAATCAAGCCGAGCGAGAGATTCGCGGCGAGGAAATCCGCCAGCGAGCTGGGCTTCTCGATGTTGTTCAGGATCGCAATCGCGTCATCGGGCACGCCGGGCGTCATCTCGATCACCCGGGCCGCTTGCTTTCGGGCCGTCTCGATCAGTGCGCCCAGCTCGGTGGACTGCGCGAAGGTGTCTTCACGCGTATGCGTGACGGCCTTGAGATACGGCTCCGTCTGCACCATCCGCTCGATGCCGAAGCGCATGAGCGCATGCACGATGATGGACTGATTTCCCTCGCTTAGGTTGAGCACCTTGAGAATCGAGACGACCGTGCCGACGCGGTAGAGGTCGTCCAGGCCCGGGTCCTCCACCGAGGCGTCGCGCTGCGCGACGACCCCCAGCACCTTTCCGGCTTCCAGCACGTCGGCCACGAGCTTTTTTGATTTTGGCCGGCCGATCGTCAGGGGCGCGATGGTTCCTGGGAAGACAACCGTATCGCGGATCGGCAGGATCGGAATCGTATCGGGGATGACGATTTCGGCGTCGGGCCCGAGGCTGTCCGAAGTGGACGGATGCGCCACGATCGCGGGGGGCGCGCCAAGCGGCGATGGCGGGGATGTGGGATCTTCATCGAGGTCGGCATCGTCGATGGCGTCGTCGGGGTTCACGATGGGATCCTCGCGAATGACCGGCCCGCAGCGCCATTTATCCCAACAGCGAGCGCTGTACGTCCCCCATATCGGTTATTCCCGAGTCTAGTCCCCTCAAAATGGAGGGTCAAATAACCTGTGCGAAATGCGTGTCCCACTCGGTCCGAGCCGGTGGTTTCGCGGGCGATCGAACGAGGAGCGTCCCATCAAAGCGCGCGTCGATCAGCGCCTTGAGGAGTGAACCAACTTCACCACTGATGGCCGAGCCGCGCCAGATCAATACCCGGGCTCGGTGTGCCAGCGCGCCGAGATGTTCCGCCGCAGCCGCACCCGTCGCTTCGTCCGCTTCGATGCCTGCACCGATCCAGGGCGAGTTCACCTGATCAAAGAACCACCGGGCTTCGGTCGGCGAATGACAAACTCCGCACGGTGAGACCATCACAACAACCTCTATGGCGCGGCGCTGGGCCTCGAATCGCGCGTTCGCGAGCGATTCGAGTGCAGCACGAATCGCGTCGTCGCTTGTCGGAACGGACGTACCCAGACCAGTCGGACCGACAGCGGGTAATACCACCTGCCGCGCATCAAGCCACGCGGCGCGTTGCAGAACAGCCGAAATTCGACCAAACGTCTGCCCCGCCTGATGGATCTGCCCGCCCGGATCGATGCGAGGCGGGGATAGCCATTCGAGCGCGCTCGCTCCAGGCAGGATCAGGGCGGCGATGCTAACGCCTTTCGCCAGCGCCCTCTTCGCAAGCTCAACGCAATCCGATTCACTCGCTTCAACCGAAAGCGCCGCGCCGGCGCTTTCCACGGGATGAAGTTGAATTGCAATAGACTCATAGCCAAACTGGGCAGCCCGATCGATTGATTGATCGAACGTTTCAGCCGGCACGTCGAGCGCAATGATGGGTGTCGCCACGGCGTGGAATCCTCGCAACGCCAGCTACCCTATCGACGGCAAAGCGCGGAGGCAACGGCGCTACACAAGGCCAATCAATGATTGATGTTCACGCGGGCTTGCGGAAATTAACGCCCTCACGCTCGACCTGCTGCGGTTGAGGATGATTGAAATGGGCCGATTCCGCCTCGTACACAGCTGCGCATTGGCGGCAGCGATAGCGGCGGCCCTTCATGGATCGCGGCAGGACGGCGGGGTGATTGCATTGCGGACAGGTCACATAGAGCGGCACGGCTCGATCTCCCTTCGGCTCGGCAGAAATGACGGCAGCTTCTTTCACGGCAGCGGCATCCGTGCGCCCGGCCGCCTCGCCTCGACCCGGCGTGATTCACAACAGTTGAGACCTTCCAGACCACCCCGACCCTGTCAGAATGGTTAACGTTGACATTCAAGGAGTATTTCGCCTTTTCCGGCTGGATATTTTGAATCGGCTTCATTTGCCGCGCGATTCTCGGACGCCGGATATCGCTATGGTTTCAGGTCGCACGCCCCTATAATCCGCCCTGCCTCCGACCGCGCCGGGCGATTTCAGGTGCGGCCTGGTCTCATGCAATGAGATGTCGTGGACAACGGGTCAGGCTGGAAACAGAGCAGCCCATCTGCTACAGCCATGTGCCGTGAGTCGCTGGGCCGCACCTGAACTCGCTCGAAACGCGCGGGGGATCGCGCACGAATCGCTCCGGTAGCCAGGGAAGGACGCATGTCTTACACGGTGCTGGCGAGAAAGTTCCGCAGCCAGACCTTTGACGAGGTCGTCGGGCAGGAGTCCGTCGTCCAGACGCTCCGAAATGCGATCTCGCAGGGGCGCGTTCACCACGGGTATCTCTTCACCGGCACGCGCGGCGTCGGCAAGACGTCGATGGCGCGCATCCTCGCCAAGAACCTGAACTGCCTGACGGCCGAGGGGCCCACGGTGACACCGTGCGGCACCTGTGACTCGTGCGAGAACATTGCCCGCGGCGAGGACGTCGACGTGGTCGAAATCGACGCCGCCAGCCACACCGGCGTCGAGAATATTCGCGAGCTTCGGTCCAACACGGTGTATCGCCCGGCGCGCAGTCGATTCAAAATCTACATCATCGACGAGGTTCACATGCTTAGCGCGGGCGCGTTCAACGCCCTGCTCAAGACACTGGAAGAACCGCCCAGCCATGTGAAGTTCATCCTCGCCACGACCGAGGTACAGAAAGTCCCCGCGACGATCCTTAGCCGCGTGCAGCGATTCGATTTCCGCCCGATCGCGCCGGCCGACATCGCCGCGCAGCTCAAGCACATTTGCGACGCCGAGGGCGTCACCGTCGAAGACGCGGCGCTCCGCCGTCTCGCGCGACTGGCCAACGGTTCGATGCGCGACGCCCTGTCGCTGCTCGATCAGGCGCTCTCGATGACGACCGGCTCGCTGACGGCCGAGGGGCTGGCCGAATTGTTCCCGGCGGCGCATGACGAGCTGGCGGCCGAGTTGATCGACAAGCTGGCCGATGGCGACGCGGCGGGCGCGTTGAACGTGCTGGATCGCTCGCTAAGCGGCGGGCAGGCGCTGGATACGTGGTGCTCGATGCTGATCGGGCAGTTGCGCGATCTGATGATCGTGCGTGTGTGCGGCCCGGAGACGGATCTCGCGGATGTGCCGCAGGTGTTGAGCGAGCGGATTGCGAAACAATCGGCGCGGTTCGACGCCGGGGCGTTCGTGTACATGATTACTGTGCTGGAGGAATTGCGACGCAGCGTGAAATCCAGCGGGAGCGGCCGAGCGCTGGTTGAGGCTGCGGTGGTTCGGCTCTGTGATGCGGCGAAGTTTTCGACCATCGAATCGCTGCTCGAGCGCGCCGAGGCCGCCGCGGGGGGCAACGCGTCTTCTTCCGCCTCGCCACCGCGCGCCGCATCCGCCGCGCCGACATCAACGCGACCTGCTCCGGCCGTGCCGAGCGCTGGTTCGTCGGCCGTTGCTCCGCGCACGGCGCCATCGGCGCGACCCACGCCGACATCCAAACCGACCTCGAAACCCACGGCCGCGGCGCCGCAACCGGTCGCGCCACCGCGACGCTTGACGCAGGCGGAGCTTCGCGCGGCGCAATCCGACCCGACGGTTCGCAGCGCGTTGGAGCTGTTCGGCGGGCAGGTGGTGGATGTGAAGCAAGCTCCGGTGGTGGAGGCCGCCGACGGGGAACAAACCGCGCAGGAACCCTGATGAGCGACTCGATCCGAGCCGCGACCGTCAGGGAGCGCCGCGCGACGCATGCAACCGGGCGGCGTTCGGTACGCGAAATGAAGAAAACTCGCTGTCGGAGTTGAGCAGAGGAATTCGGCACACACCAAGTAGTCGTAATTGCACAAGAGGGAGACTCGATGTTCGGACAACTCGGCAACATCGCCGGCATGATGAAGCAGGCGAAGGAACTTCAGGGCAAGATGAAGGAGATGCAGGAATCCATCGCCGCCTCGCGCTATACGGCCGACAGCGGCGCGGGCGCGGTCACAGCGACCGTGACCGGCAAGCTGGAGCTGGTCGACGTGAAGATCAACGCCGAGGCGGCCAAGTCCGGCGATGTCGAGATGCTGGAAGACCTCGTGAAGTCCGCCGTCGCGGCGGCGCAGCGCAAAGCGGCCGAAGGCGTCCGCGCGGAGATGGCGAAGATCACCGGCGGCCTGAACCTGCCGGGTCTGGATGGACTGCTGGGCGGGGCCTAATCCAAGGAAGCTGATTCCCCGTGCCCGATCCACTTCCATCATCCCTTGCCCGCCTGATGGCCGAGTTTGAGAAGCTCCCCGGCATCGGGCCGCGCAGCGCCGAGCGGCTGGCGTTTCATATTCTCAAATCGGAGAAAGACGCGGCCCTGGGGCTCGCGTCGGCCATTCGCGAGGTGAAGGAGAACGTCCGGCACTGTCGCATCTGCTACAACCTGACCGAGGCCGACCCCTGCCCGATCTGCACCGATGCGAAGCGCGACGCGTCCATCGTGTTTGTCGTCGAGCAGCCGAAGGACGTGCTGCTGCTGGAGGCGACCGGGCTGGTGCGCGGCGTCTATCACGTGCTGCTCGGACACATCTCGGCGCTGGACGGCATCGAGCCGGGCGATCTGACGATTGACGCATTGGTGGCACGCGTGAAAAAGGGCGGCGTGAAGGAAATCGTCCTCGCCACGAATCCGACGATGGAGGGAGAAGGCACCGGCCTGCACATCAAGAGCGTACTCGCTGCGACGGGCGTACCGATCACGCGCCTGGCGCGCGGCCTGCCCCGCGGCTCGCAGATTGAATACGCCAACCGCGCGATCCTTCAGGACGCCATCGAGGGGCGCAGCGCGTTTTGAGATTGCCCCCTCACACCATCACCCGCCGGTTGTAAACCCACCACTCCAGCAGCAAAAAGGCCATCGCCGCCGCCACGGCGTAGGGCCAGAGCGGCTGATTGATCTTGATTTCGCCGCTGATCGATGCGACCTTCTCGCTTCCCACTTCGAACGCGTCGTTCGGGGCGATGTGTGATTCCACGGCGTCGAGCAGATTCACCGCGAACGGCTCGGAAGTCTTTGCCGAATCGTCATACGTCACACGATACAGGCCCGTGTCGCTGGTACGTGCGTAGCTGGCGGTGCCGCGGTCGGCGACGGGCACTTCGTCGGTCTGGCCATCGGGCCGCAGCACCCGCGCGGTGGTAGCGCCGGGTGGCACGGTCAAGGTGATGGTCGCGCCCGGCTGGATCATTCGACTGGTCTCAACCATGCCACCGCCGGCCAGATAGCCCAGCGAGTTAAATACAAATACCGGGAAGGCGTACGAAATGAGGAAGTCCGACTCGAGTACATCAAACGTCGTGATGACGTAACGATGGCCCGGATCGGTCAGCATGACCATGATCGGTGATGATTCGCCTTCGATCAGCGATTGCGCGTGGCCGGGCAGCTTCAACTTGTGCCATTTCGCGACAAACATGGCTTCGTAGTTGACATTTCGAATCAGTGGATGTGCTTCGTTGCCGTAGACGATGGGCGTGCCGGGAACTTCCTCTTCGCGAGCGACGCCGTCCATCTTCGGCAATCCGCCGAGGAAGAGATAATTACCCGGCGGTAGACGGTCGGTGTCGTGGTTGTCGAGGATGACAAGATCGTACGACGATCGCCCCTCTGCGGTGAGCCTGGCCTCGTCGATCGATTCGTATTGACCGGGCGGCAGGGTGTCGACCTGCTGGATGTCGAAGCTGCGAATGGCCCGCGTCACGTAATACTCGACCGGCCCGCGATCGGTCACCAGCAACACGCGCAACTCGCGCGGCGGGTCGATCGGCGCGACGACCCGATTGTCGACCATGAGGGCGTCGTCGCGATGAATTTTCACTTCAATCGTGCCGGCTTGTTCGTGCCCCATCTCGAAGATCACGTTGCGCGCGTCAGGCAGCCCCTCCTCGCGCGATGCCGCGGCGGCTCCCGCGCCGCCACCCGGGTCCGACGTGCCCTTCCGGCTCGACTCGGCCGGCCCGAGCGCGACTTCCTGCACGGCTCCCGTCCCCGTCAGCAGCTTGCCGTCCAGGCTTAATGAGACATCCGTCGTCACAGGCGCCGGGCCGAAATTCTGGATCCGTGCAAAAACCGACAGCACGCCCGGCCGGTCGATCTCCCGGCGGATATCGAACGCCACGATGCCGACGTTGTCGACCGCCGCGCCGATTCGATAGAACCGCATCTTCCCACGCGTTACGAACTGCTCCTGTGCGTCGGCGATCCGTCCGTCGCTGAACAGCTCCAGATCGGCCGCCTCGGCCTGTGCCGCTTCGGGAGCGGCCACGCCCGGCACGTCGATCAGGTTGCTGGAGTAGGCCACGGCCAATTGCAGCGCTTCGCCGATGCGGCTGGGACCGTCTGTCGGCTCGATGCGCTCGATGGATCGCGCGAGGCGGCGTTTGTCGTCAGTGAAACTGCACGCGATTTCGGGCTTGTCGGAAAAGGCGATGACCATCGCGCGCGACTCGCGCGGCAGGTCGTTCACGAAGTTCAGCGCCGAGCGGCGGGCGGCCTCCATGCGCGACGCGTCGCCCGATTCCCGCGCCTTCATGCTGGCCGACCGGTCGAGAAGCAGCACAATGTTTTTCTCCGGCCGGCGCATGAAACGGGCAACGGGGTCGGCGATGGCGAAGAGCAATGCCGCCAGCACAATCAGTTGCAGCAGCAGAAGAAGATTGCGGCGGAGTTTCTGAAACGGCGCGTTGACCTGAAGGTCCTGCACGGCCTTCTTCCAAAGCAGCGTGGACGATACTTTGCGCTCCTGCCGGCGCAACTTGAGAAAATACAGCAGCAGTAGCAACGGTACCGCGATGCCGCCGACGATAGCCGCCGTCATCCAGGATAGCAGGCTCACTTGACCAGCCCCCGATGCCGCAGATAAGTGAGCACCAGCGTTTCGAACGAACTGTCGGACCGCGCGAGGTAATAAACGACGCCGCGCTGGCTGCAATACGTGCGGATCGATTCGCAGTATGCCTGAAGATTGGCCTTGTAGCGATCCATTAGCGGCTTGCTCACAGTGATTTCCGCCACGTCGTCGTCTTCGCAATCGACGAGCTTCAGATCGCCCGCGAGATCAGGCTGCACTTCCTGCGGGCTAAGCACCTGCAAAGCATAAATGTCCATCTGCCGACCGACGAGATAGCGCAGCGCCTCTTCAAATCCGCCCTTGTCGAAGAAATCCGAAATCAGCACGCAAACCCCCTTGGTGGTATGGCGCAAGGCGAACTGCTTCGCTGCCATCGCCATATGGCTTTTTCCCCCTACCGGCGCGTCTTCCAGGAATCGCATCATCTGGCCGACCATCCGCCGCCCGCGCAGCCCCGCCAGCCGCCCGAAGACGGAGTCGTTGTACAGATAGAGATTGACGCGGTTGTAATTACAGAGGCCGATGTAGGCGAGCGCGGCGGCGACGCGCTTGGCGTAGCGGGCCTTGGCCGGGTCACCGGTCTCCATCGAGCCGGACAGGTCAAGCAAGACCGAGACGGAAAGCTCCTCTTCTTCGAGAAAAAGCTTAAGAAACAGCCGGTCGAGCCGCGCGTAAATGTTCCAGTCGATGTGGCGGAGGTCGTCACCGATGACGTAATTGCGGTAGTCGGCGAACTCGGCGGACTCGCCTTTGCGTTTGCTGCGACGCTCACCCTTCATGCGGCTTGCATGAATGCGGCGCGAGACGATCTCAAGCTGTTCAAGGCGCGCCATGAAATCCGGCGTCAGCAGTTGTCGATCACTGGAAGCGGGTTGTGCCGCCGGCCTGGGGGATACCGCCATGGGGATTTCTTCCTATGCGTACGCCGCCAGGCTCATCATACGGTCGAGGTCGAAGCGCTCCAACAAGCGGCCGTCGCAAGCCGCGCAATGGGCTTGCCTCGCGCGCCAGCGCGGAAGCCCCTCCAAACGCTTGCAGAGCTGGCCCGTTTTCCGATATAATGGGGGTTGTTCTGTGGTCGCATGTGAAGGAGCACGGCGTATGTCGCAGAAAGACTCTTTTGCGGATGACACGATGAATCAGGGAACCGTCGCCACCGCCCCGGTCCAGGCGCCCGCCAAACCGGTGGCCAAGCTGCTTCCGCCCTACCGGGTTCTGCTGCACAACGACGACGAAAACACCATCGAGGATGTTGTTGAAACCATCCTCATGCTGACGCCGCTGCGCCATGCCGATGCCGTGATGAAGACACTCGAGGCGCATGAGACGGGCGTGGCATTGCTTCTCGTCACTCATCGTGAGCGCGCGGAGCTGTACGTCGAGCAATTCCATTCGCGCCACCTTTCGGTCAGCATCGAGCCGGCGGAGTAGAAGACGACTCCGGTCTTTCAAGCATGGCCGCCAAAGGCCGCGGCCATGCCACCCGAGCTTCGCCGCCAGGCCACCTGCGGCCATACCCATCGTTGCCGCCAATCATCAGCGAGCGCGATACCGCTCCTTATTTCTCCGCGATGCAGTACAGGTGCGAGCGGCCGCGGAGGAATAGCTCGTTTCCGACGGCCACCGGCGATGCATCAAAGCCGTCGTCCAGTTTGTTCGTCGCCAGGACGTTCATCTCCGGGCCGTCTTTCAGAATGATCGTCGTGCCGTTTCGACCTGCCACATAGACGCGACCATCGGCCGCCAGCAGCGACGCGTAGACGCCGTCAATGCCGGTCAGCCGCTGTTTCTCGAACACGGGTTCTCCCGACATCTTATCGATGCAGGAGATCAATGGGCGGTTGTTGTCAATAAAGTACAGATTCTTGCCGCAGATGACGGCCGACGGTACATACGGCGTGTCGCGCTCGTACTTCCACGCGATGGCAGGCGAATCGGTGATGTCGCCCTTTGCGCTAGCGTAGCGAATGGCCAGGGCGGCCGCCCCGCGAAAGCCGCTGATGCAATAGAGCAGCTCGCCGTCGATCATCGGCGAGGGGATGGTGTTGGCGGTCATACCGCCGCAGCGCCAGATTTCCTTGCCGGTCTTCAGATCGTAGGCACAGATGTGATTCTGCGCGACGGCGACGACCTGGGCCTTGCCGCCGACGTCGATCACCAGGGGGGTACACCACGAGGTATGTTCGTCTCGCTCGACGCGCCAAATTTCGTCACCCGTCTTCTTATTAAACGCCGCGATGAAATCTTCGCCCTCATGATCCCACTGCACTACGATCGTGTCGCCATGCAGCGCCGGCGAGCTGCCCTCGCCGAACTGGTTGCGCGTCTGCATCTTGCCGAAGTCCTTGCTCCACTTCAGTTTGCCGTCCATCGTGAGACAATGCAGTCCGCGCGAGCCAAAATACGCATAAATATGCTCGCCGTCCGTCACCGGCGAACTGGACGCTTGCGTCGAATCCGTATGGCCCGCCTCGTGCGGCTTTTCTTCCTTCACGATCGTTGTCCAGACCGTCTTGCCGGTCTTGCGATCCAGCGCGATGACTACGAACCGGAAAGTACTCTTCGGCGCCTCCTGCCCGCGACCAAAGCCGCCGCCACGCCGACCACCTGGCCGCCTGGGCCGCGGCTCGTCGGGCTGGGCATCCCGAATCTCCATCGACGATTCATGATGCGGCGCGGGCATCGGCGACATTCCGCTCTGCGCTTCGCCGCCATCCGACGCGCCGCCCCCACCCTCCTTGATTTCAATTGCGGTCTGAACATAGACGCGGTCGCCCCAGACGATCGGCGTCGCATGGCCCTTGCCGGGAATCTCCACCTTCCACTTGATGTTCTTCTCTTCGCTCCACTCGACCGGAGGCTTCGCCTTCGGCGCGACGCCACTGTTCAGAGGCCCGCGCCACGCCGGCCAGTTCTTCTCCGCCTCGGCCGACGGCCCGGCACCCTTGGCCGGGATCGCGACCGCAACCATCACCAGTCCCACGACCGACGCTTTCAACAGATCGAAACGGCTGAATTGCATGGCACACCTCCGACGCGGAATGTACCCGCATTTTCCGGCTCTCGCCAGCAGGATTAGAATGCGGCGCGACAATCAACGCAGCGCGAACCGGAATGATAAATCGCCATGCAGAGTGACCCACCCGCCAGAAACTTGAAGCACAATTCCAGAATTGAACGACTTGCGCTCGTACTCGCCCTGGCGGCGCTGATCGGATGCGCGGGAGTCTTGTATCGCCACATGGCGCCGCGGAAGCACGCATCGCCAGATGGCAAATACCTCCTTACTACTTTTGTTGAGCGCGATCCGGCTCGCGCGCTGCACTACCTATGCGTCGGCCTGCGCGTAACCAATTCAAACGGCGCGATGGTGTGGGAGCACCGCACGCGCATTCCCGCGCGGGAGCCGTATGACAGCGGCTGGACTGAATCGGGGCGCCGCGTGTGGTTGATAAGCGGCGATGCGCACGAAGAGTTCGATCCGTTCCCTGATGCGGATTGAACGGAATATCGCCTTGATCACTTGGGCCAAATGAGAAAGCCCCCGGCAGGCTTGCCGAGGGCTTTCGGTGGCGATTCCGTTCGATAGGGATTCAACATCTCTGAATCGCGCCGCGTGTCGATGCATCCGATCCATCGCGCCGCACTTTTTTTACCGCCTCCAGCGAAGCGGCGTGATGGGCAGTCGCGCCGGCGTGCTGCGCGAGAACGTGTTCGCGCGAACCGTGCCGAACCGATCGGTGCTGCCTCCGGCCGTCGAACCGGCCGTCGCGTTGAACCGATTGTTCGATGCGAACCCGCCGGCCGACGCGGTCCGCTGGACCGGTCCCTGCGCCACGCTGATGCCGCCGCTGCTGGCGACCTGGCCGTTGAAGCCGATCGTGATGTTCAGGTTGCTGGCCACGGCCGCAGGCAGGAACCGCGAGGCGACTGCGTTGCTCGCCGAGAACGTGATGCCGTTCTGGTCAACGCCGACCGCCACACCGCGGGCCACGTTCACGTTTCCGGTCCGAGTCTGGGTCTGCACATATCCGCGGCCGTCGCCGTTGTAGCCCGCCGTCGCCGCGGCGGTGCCGAGGTTGGAGGCCGTCGCGCTGGAGGAGGCCTCGCCGGCGCGAACCGTCGAAGCGAGCAGCATCAGGCTCATCGCCGAAGCCGCGCCCATCGCGAGCAACTTGTGAAGTCGGCTGGTTTCGAGTTTCAGGGTGGCGGTTGCAAGGGTCATGGCACATTTTCCTTTCGGGGTCGGCCCGATGGCACTCATCGGGCGTCATTTGTTAGATGTCTGAACTACGTCATGGTTAGTGAGAACTCCTCGGTTTTGATCGCTCGACCCGGGCGAGATGCCCCGACCACGATCTTGAGCCTTGTCCCGGCCGGCCGCCGTCGCAACACCCCCGCGGCGACGACCGGCCCGGAATCATTGCTCATTGTCATCGACCGCGTGCGTCAACCTTGACCGCTTCCGACATGTTGCGGCCGAAGTTGGTCGCCCGGCTGATCGCCGTCACGTTCGCCCGGCTGGCCCGGCCGCGGCCGCTCATGCTGACGCCGAGGCTGTTGGACTGGGCCGAGCTGAAGAACCGCGAGCCGGCCACAGCGCGAACGTTGCTGTCGGCGCGACCACCGAACGTATCGGCGACCGAATCGCTGACCGCCGTTGCCCGGCCGCCGAAGGCACCATCGCTCTCGGCATGGCTGTCACTCGTGGCGACGCCAAACCGGCTTAACGAAAGCGAACTGCTGCGGCTATCGGCAACCGCGTTGAACCGCGAATCGGCATCGGCACGGCTGTTGCTGATCGACACGCCGCGGATCGCCGCCGCGTTTGAGTCGCTGTAGGCGACGGCGCGACCGCCGAAGACTCCCCGCGCTGTGGCGGCGGAGTTCGACACCGCCAGGCCGCCGTCGGCAATCGCGTTGGCATTGCTGACCGCCAGTCCCCGGCCGATTCCAACAGCCCGCGAGTCGGCGATGGCGCGGCCGCCGTTGGTGGCCGCGGCGGTGGCGTAAGCGTTGCCGTTTCCGACGCCGACGGCGGTCGCGCTGGCGGATCCGCCGTTCGAGGAGATGCTGGTGGCGACGACCTCTCCGGCACGGGCCATGGAGACCATCGCGAGGCAGGTGACGATTGAGAGCAGCTTCGTTCGCATCATGGGACTCGCTCCTTTCGTATCAGAGCCTTGTGGAGACACCGTGTTCGGACCCGCTCGATCGAAGCTTCGTGTGGGTTCCATCGCTAGACACCTGTCGGGCCGCCGGGTTGGCGCAGTTGCCGGGAAACCGGCGTGCGGCGACAATGCGCCGTCGAGCCAATCAGAAACTTGTTACGAGGAAATT
>JAANMU010002294.1_pt1 | contig 14771 bp, 7 predicted proteins | sample 7279701 | NCBI WGS metagenome assembly JAANMU01 (sample SAMN14094539, study PRJNA606508) | bioreactor metagenome | isolation source: A lab-scale SPAN reactor treating ammonium-rich wastewater day 57 | place: Ireland: Galway | collected 2017-03-13 | reverse complement strand
GTCGTCGGCCGCCTCGGTGATGATCCACAATTTCACGCCCGTTGTCGTCTTGTACGCCGAGAGAATCCGGCTGCCATCCTTCAGAGCCTCGTCGTTGAGCCGCTTATCTTCGTCGCAGACATCGCCCCAGTCGCCAGCGCCATGACGGGAGAGGAACTCCACTGGCGATTGTCCTGCGTCTTGAAGAGCGTGCAAGGCGCCAGGTGTGACGGATTTTCATGTGGAGCCGGCATGAGCGGGAGAAGCAGCAGTTGGGTGGACGCCTTCCGACCCGCCTGAACTTCTGCGTTGCCGAATGTCTACGCCGCGCTTCAGTGGATCGCCAAGGTGGACAGGTAGGAATAGCGCCACGTCGTCTTCCGTGTGCGAATGTTCCAGCCGACGATCTCACCTTCGCTGCCCCACGAGCAAAGTGTTCCATCGGGCGCAAAGTGAACTCCTTCGATTTGTGCCTGGGCAGGCTTGAGCACTCCCACCGATTCCCCGGTTCGCGCCCGAACGATCGCAATGCGGTTTCCTGGCTTCGCTTCGCCAACGGCCGTACGTTGAACGCAGGCGAGGAGTTCAGCATCCGGAGACAGGGCGAGCGCGGCATAACGCCACGCCGATCCGCCCTTCCGCCAGAGTTCCTCGCCGCGATGCGTGCTCCAGACAGACACTTCTCTGCCCGTGGCAATGGCGGCGAATCGCCCGTCTGCGGAGAAGACGGCGGACGTCACGGCCGTCGGAACGGGAGTGATTTTGCGCAGTTCACCGCTCGACATCTCCCAGAACCGGAATTTCGCGTCATCGCCAAGCGAAAGGAGCGTACCAGCGTCCGGAGAAAAGGAGAGTGACAAGAGCGAGTGACTACCGTGCCTGAGTCGATGGAGCAGTTCTCCGGAGCGGACATCCCAAACGTGGATGAATTGGTAACCGACCCCCACGAGGCGTCGCGCGTCGGGCGACCACACGACGTGGGAAATAGCGGCATCCTCGGATTGATGGAAGGTTTGCTTCGCGCGGCCCCCCCGATGGTCACGACCGACAATATGGACCTTCCGATCCAATGTCGCAAACGCCACGCAGTCGCCGCGGGGCGAGATAGCGACGCTCGTCAGCTCGTACGAGCTAAGCTTCAAGGGCAACGACCGCTCCAGCCGCTGCATGTCGTGGAGCACGACGGCGAATTCGCGGGGGCGGCCGATCCCCGCACGTTCAATCCGCACACGCGCCGCCCCCCAACGTACATCGGCCGAGAACGATAGGTCGTATACGTGGATTTCTCGTACTGCGCCGTCCGGCGCGTACTGGGCGCCAATGAGCCAAAGCGCGACCGCCTCTGCGAGCGCCAGCGCCGCGACCAAAAGACACATGCGCAAGAACATCCGCAGAAATGGCGAGGAGGTTCCGAACAGCTTTCCGCAGGCGGAAACGACGTTTTTCGGCCTCAACATCGCGTGTTGCCTCAGGTCGAACAAAGGTAGAACAGAAGCCCCGCTTGAAAGGCGGCCAGCGCGCCGGCCACCAAGAATCCTTGGATTTGAGAACGCTCACGAATGCAAAGAATCGAGGCGCAAACCAGGGAAGTGCCCAACAGTTTCACCACGACAAACGGCCAAACATCGCCTCCATTCGTTTCGATCATCCAGCGACCGAGAGGATTTCTTTCGTATTCGAGGATGACCTGACAATTCAGCACGACGAGCGCCGCATCATGCACGGAAACCAGAGCGATGAACAACAGCAACAAGCCGATCGCCACGGATCCCCTTGGAGATGTTGTTCCCCGGTGCGCCCCGCGCGCGATTTCCGGCCAAGGATTCCTCATCATGAAATAGGCTCCTTCAATTCCAGGAAAGGCCGCCAGCAAAGTCTTGATGCGATGCTGACGGCAAAGATTGGGATTCGCAGGTAGCGCACGGCGTCCTAGGGGCCCACACTCTCGGACGACGCCGGCAGGCCCACGGTTTCTTGAACTTTGCGGATGAGCGAGTCTTTCCGTCTCCCAGGCCGCCTGGTAGGACAAATTGTCCTATAATCCTTGGCTTATACTAGGACGAAATGTCCCACCAGTCAAGCGCTGCGTCGAAGAAGTGAGAGTTGCAAAGGCCAGCCGCACATCGTCGCCATGCCGCCGGCGCAATCAGCGGCTGGTGGAAAAGAAAAGTGCTTCACCAAGGCAAAGCGCTATTTGCGACGCCCTGGCAAGCAAACGCCCAATGCGGCGCATCCTCCAGCCGCTCGGCCAAGTAGATGCTTGCATCGTTACATCTTGCCGTGCGGCGCGGGAATTCACCTCCATGGCTTCCCATTCCCGCATGCTTCAAGGCGACGGGCTTTGTTCCTCAGTCCCTGACGGTCGGCCTTGGAGAGCCGCGTCATCATCGCGAAACGACTCTGGAAGCGTAGGGTCGTTCGCGGCGTCCCGCGTGGGTCCGCCCGTGTGAGGCGGCGTCAATCGCCAAACGTGGATCGCGTCTGGACCATAGGTGAGAAAGGCTTGTTCACGGACTGCGGGCTGGATCCCGTAGACGCCGTTGGGATGCGCCTTGGCGGTGTCGAGTAGTTTGACCTCCTCATCGCTCCAACGCGTGAGGTCCCAAATACTGATGGCTCCATCGCCTGCCGTGGCAAGAACCATTCCCGCGGGGGCAAAGGCCACGTGCATCTCGACGGCGGATTGTTGCACGGGGAGTGAAATCGGTTCGCGCGTCGTAACGTTCCAGGCAAGCGGCGATTTGACCCACGCAATTGGGGCGGGGGCATCTCCTTCTGGCCGTGACGGACCAGGCCCCGCGACCAGCAATTCACCGCCGGGAGAAAAACTGAGGGAAGCCACGGGCGCGTCGGTCGCGAATGTCGCCGCGCGGCGAGGCGCCTTCACGTTCTCCAGCGTCCAGAGACTCACCGTGAGATCACCCGGGCTGACGGCGAGCAGGGCGCCGTCGGGCGAGAAGGCGACAAGCGGTTGATAGTTTTCTTCCAGCGGCGCCCCCCGGGCCTTCCTGGTGGGGATCTCCTGCACCTGACCGGTATCCACACTCCAAATTTTCAGCGCGTACGACGTCGCCGTCGCCGCGTAGCGTCCATCAGGCGAAAAGCTCAAAAGTGTCCGCCAACCACCGCCGTTCGTCACGGCGTCCAACTTGCGGACCGGGCGCAACTCGGGCACGGCGAGCAGTTGAATCTCCCGTGTGTTGAGCACCGTCTCAGGAGGAGGATTCGGCTCCACCAGGCAGACCAGATGCTTTCCATCCGAAGTGAACCCAAGCTGGCGAACACGTCCTGCCGTGTTGGTCCGCAGTGCGATCTTCTGCTGCTCGACATCCCACAACTCCAAAGTGCGGCTGCGCGGATAGGCAACCGCCAGCAGGTCGGCAGCGGGAGCAAAGGCAACCGCGTACGGCTCGTCCTTAGGCTTGTACGTTCCTTGCAATTCGAGATTGACGGTTGCGGCCCGCGCTGCACAGTGAGCGATCAACGCTTGAATGACAAGATAACGAAAACCCGAAACATCGGCTTGCAGGAGTCGGAGCGAGGCCACATCGATGAAGCCTTCTTCCCGCCAGTAGAGCTTGTACCGATGCACCGCACCGCCCTTCTCGATGAAGTCCATTTCGATCTCCGGCTTCAAAATCTGCATCCGCTCGAGCGGATCTCCCTCTTGCGACCAGTCGATAGCGTGGAGCCAATGCACGGCTTTGCCAATCCAGTAAGCGTCCTTGATGGTCAGTTGACATTGCGGCCCCGCGCCGCCCGTGGCGGCGGCAACGATGTCAATGGCGGCGACGTCATCCTCGCTGGGAGGCGCGTTGCCGGCCAACGCCGCCTGGGGCGGGTTCGCTTCGCCGTGCTTGCGCCGAGCGCCTTGAGACTGCGCGGCGCCGCAGGTGTGTCGGATAACCAGGTCGACCACGTCGCACCGCAATTCGTTGAGGTCCGCCTGAATCAAACGCTGGTCGCCCATCAGCGCATTTCCTTCCCAGTAGAACGCATACCGATGTTTTTGCTCCCCGACGTCGGTAAACACAATCTCGATTTCGGGCGGCCGCACGCGGATCTCGGCCAGCGATTCTCCCTTTTGAGACCAGTCGACTTGCTCGAGCCGGAAAATAAGCGGACTGATCGACTTCGCATCGTTAGTTGAGATCACGCAATGCGCCTCCGCTTGGCCTTCGACCGTGACCACGATCTGGGCGCTCGACACCAAGTCGGCCTTGGGGACCGGTCGTCTGGCGGCCGGTTGGGGAGCTTGAGGCGATTTCTGGCAGGCCCCCGCCAAAATGCAAACGCAGATTGGCGCCATCGCCACGCGAGAGAAACGCGGCCGTCGCGGAGTTTGCATGGGAATTCCCCAGTTCCTAGCGCATTCTTCACGATGGTGTGAAGCGTTCCCAATCCGTCGCCCCTGCTTGAAACGCTTTAGCGATTCGCGCCGTCCCAATGGACGGGGATCGGTTCGGTCAGCGAGGTCGGCCAGAGACGCACGGTGCGTCCCTGGTGATCGTAACCGCCGCTGGCGAGCATCCGGCCATCAGGCGAGAAGGCCAGCGACCACACGAGCGCGCTGCTGTTGGCGCCGTTAGGCGTGTGCCCGATGTAATCGAGCCGCTTTCGCCGCGCACGCAGATCCCAGAGGCTCACTTGGCCGCTCGCCTGCCCGATGGCGATCCGCTCGCCTTCGGCGCTCAAGGCGAGCGACAGCACCGCGGCCGGCGAGTCAAGCCGCAACTCCGCCGTTTTCTCGCGCCGCTCCAGGTCGAAGACCAACAGCATGCCTCCTTGGTTTGTGCCCGCAACAAGCTGTTTGCCGTCGGGATGGAACTGCAGCGTGTTGATGCGCCCCGGGTGTCCGCCGAGCAGGGCAATCTCTTCCCCCGTGACGGCGTCCCACAATTTGACTTGTCCCTCGCGTGAGCGCACCCAGTTGCCCGAGCACGTGGCGAACTGCGCGCCGTCAGGGGAAAACGCCCCGCCTTGGAGCTCCTCCCCCTGGGCAGGTGTTTCCACCACGAGCTTTTCGTCCTCAATGTCCCAGAGCCGGGCGACTCCATCGCCACCCGTCGCCAGGAGCCGCTGGCCGTCGGGCGAGAAGGCGAGCGAGTTCACCGCGCCGTGTGAAGGCAGTTCCCGGATCAACGTCGCCGCGCCGATGTCCCAGAGGCGAATCGCCCGGTTCGTCTGCGCGACGGCCAGAATCCGCGCATTGGGCGAAAGCGCGGCACTGCGAATTTGGCCGCTGTGCGCCTGGAACTCGCGCACGAGCCGTCCGGTGGCGGCCTTCCAGACCCGGCACGCGCCCGATTGCTTGTCGATGGCCAAAAGACGCGCGCCTCGATCGGTGAAGGCGACGAAGGACGCGGCCAGCCCGTCTCCCGCGCTGCGTTGACCAATCGCAGCTAGGGGGGCGGGAGCGGGAATCCACTGCTTGATCGCCATGTCATAGCCGCCGCTGATCAGCGAGCCCTCGCCCGGAACGAACGCCAAGGCGCTGACGACGTCGCTATGGTCTCGCAACATTTGCAGCCGAGCGCCGGTTTGCGTCTCCCACACATAGATCAGGCCTCCCATGCCGCCGCTAACCAGGGTGCGGCCGCGGGGGGAAAACGCCAACGACCAAACCATCTGCGGATGCGCGCGCAGATTCGATCGCTCCTTTCCGGAATCCAAGTCCCACAACCGGACGGTCGTGTCTTCGCTGGCCGAGGCGAGTAAGGCGCCTTCTGGGTGGAAGGCGACGACTCGCACGGCGCCGGTGTGGCCGCTCAGTTTGTGGCGTTCCTCACCCGTCGCGACGTCCCAGATTCGGATCGTGCGATCGCTGCCGCCGGAGGCCAGGCTACGCCCGTCAGGCGAGAACGCCACGGAGCGGACCGGAGCGGCGTGCCCTGATAGTCGGCGAATCTCTTCGCCGGACGATGCATCCCACAATCGCACCGTCCGGTCGTACGCCGCCGAGGCGAGCGTCCGTCCGTCGGGAGAAAAGGCGACCGACGTCACCCAGCGAGCGTGCCCGGCGAGCGTGCGTTTCTCGGCGCCGGTTTCCACGTCCCAAAGCTTCGCCGTGCCGTCGTAACTGGCCGTGGCGAGCGTGGCGCCGTCGGGCGAGAACGCCAGCGACGTTACAACGTCGCCATGCCCCACAACTTGGCGAATGACGGTGCGCTCGGCGATGTTGCGCAGGCGAACCGTGCGATCGCCATGAGCGGTGGCGACCAGCCGGCCGTCGGGCGAGCACGCCAACGCCAGCACCGTGTTGGGAATGTCGTGATCCTCGGACGCGGGTTGAAGCTTGCGAAGCAATTCATGCGTCGCGGCGTCCCACAAGCGAATGACTTGGTCTTCACCGCCAGTGGCCACGACGGCTCCGTCGGGAGAGAAGCGAACACTCATCACGTCTCCCAAGTGGCCGTCGAAAAGCGCCACTTCGCGCCCCGTCTCGACACTCCACAGCGACGCGATGTCATCATAGCCGCCGGTCGCCAGGAGGGTTCCGTCGCGTGAAAATTCGACGCACTCCAGCGGCGCGTCGCTCCGAGTGAAGGCCTTCAGCAGCTCACCTGTCTCGACGCTCCACAGCCTCGCCATGCCGTCACGGCCGGCGGTGGCGACGTGCAAACCATCGGGCGAAACGGCGATTCCGAGCGTTGCGTCGGGCATTCCTTCCATTTGGGCGATCGGCTCGCCCGTCATCACGTCCCATAAGCCAGCCCACCCGAAGGGCTCGTCCCCCATCGGACCACCGCCGGCGGCGATTCGCCGTCCATCGGGCGAGAACGCCACGCCTTGCAAATTGAAGCCAACCGCCGCAATCTCCCGCAGCGGTTCGAGGGTGGGTCGCTCGCCCGCAAGCACTTGCTCTACGTCCCACAACAGGAGCTTTCCGTCCGTGGACGCAGTCGCCAGCCATTTGCCGTTGGGGGAAAAACGGACCCGCGCGAGTTGAACGCCGCAGCGGATCTCGCCGACCAGGCGTTCCGATTCCACTTCGCGCACACGAATCAACCGATCGCTGAAGCTACAACTGGCGACGAGGCGTCCGTCGGGGGAAATGTGCGCCGAATAAATGCCGCGCGGCTCGGGGAAAGCGGCCAACTCTTGTCCCGCGGTCATGTCCCAGACGCGCAGGCATCCGCTCGTTCCACGGTCGCCGTGCGCCGCGACGAGCCGGGCGCCGTCGGCCGAGTACGCCACCTCGCGAATTCGCTCGGACTGCAGGTTGAGGGCGATCGGAAGCCGCTCGAACCTGTCCGGTTCAACGGTGCGCGGCAGAGGGCGCGACGGCGCGGCGCTGGTCGCCGCATCGTCGGTCTGCCCGAGCGTCGGCGCCAGGCACAACCACGGAACCGCGATGCACGCCACGGCCACGCGAGTCCCGCGGCCCATCTCGCGCTGCGGAGAGCCGAGCATGATCGTCTGAAGCCTGTTGGCGGCCGATTGAAAATCGCCGATCCCGCTCGCTACAGGAGGGATGCGAACCCTGTCTCCCGCGAGGCCGTCGATCACCGTCATCAGCGCCCGGGCGTAAATGGAACGGTTCTCGGGCGTCTGCGAGACAACCCAGGCGTCGCAGCATTCCTCTTCGGCGGCGCGCATTTCGCGCCGTCCCCACCACACGCACGGGTGCCACCAGTACAGAATGGTGGTGACGATCTCCAAAATGCGGATCCAATGATCGCGGCGCCGGTAGTGAGCCAGCTCGTGGAGAAGTAGCGTCTCGCGAGATCGGCGATCGAGGATGTCAAGCAAGTCGGCTGGGAAAACGATCGTCGCCGGAGGCAGGCCCCACAACATCGGCGAGGGAACGCTCGCCAGCAAAAGCCGCGGCGCGCGGCGCAGACCGAGTTCGCGGGCCAGCCGTTGAGCTTCTCGCTCGAAGCGCGCCGGCGCCGGCTGCGCATGACGCAGCAGCCGACGGAATCGGAGGATGCGGGCGGTCGTGCACAGGCCAATCACGCTACTCCCCAAGAGCCAGATCCAACACAGCGCCCCGCCGAGCGAGAAACGGTCGCGCAAGGGTTTTGCCTCATTGCCGGCGCCTTGGGCGGACGATGCGGCAACGCCGGGTTGGGAGCCGGCGCGAGGCGTTGCATTCCTCGCGGCATTCAGCGACGCGCGCGATTCGCTCCCCGCTCCCGAATCCGCGACGCGGCGCTCGTGCGGATCGAGAGGCCGCAGCGCCGCCTCGCCCGACTCGGATTGCAAGCGGGCGCCGTCGCGCGGCTCCTCACAACGTGCGCCATCGCCGCTCCCTTCGATGGAGGTTGTGACCGCGTTTCCGTCCGAGGCGGCGGGCCAGACCGCGGCAAGCCACGTCGCGGGAATCGGCAACTCGGCGATGGGCGGCGTGACCAGCTTGATGAACAGCAGCACCCACAAGGCGTGAACCAGGGCCGGCCTCCAATAGAGCCGGCTGATCAAGAAAACCGTGATCGCGAGGAGCGTCACGGACGCGGCATTGGTTGCGCCGAGTTCGAGTAACCCGTGCATGGTTGCGCCTTTCGTCGAAGGAATCGCCGCGAGCGAATACCGCGGCCGAAGAAGAGACGTGTAGCGGCGGACTCAGGATTTTCGTTTACGCTCGATGCGCGTTCGTTTCTCCAGGTCGTCGATCAGCGAGTGCAAAAGGTCGCGCTGCCTCTGGGTAAGCCCCTCGTACTTGGCAGCGTGGCTCAACAAAGGTGCGATCGAGCCTTCGCACAGCGTATCGGACACTTCCTGCAGTCGCCGGTCGATGATCTCGTCCCGCCCAACCGCCGCCGAAAAGACGTGGACCGCCTCGCTGCGGTCGCGCGACACGCATTCCTTCGCTTCTAGCCGCTCCAAAAGTTTCTTCACCGTCGAATACTGCGACTCGACGTCTTCATACAGCCGCTCCGTTAGTTGTCGGATCGTGGCTGGCCCGTGCTCCCAGAGCATTTGCATCACGGCCAGTTCGGCGTCCGTCACGTCCCGGCCCTTGCGCACCATGGGAAGCCTTTGCGTATGAGGAAGGATTGTGAATTCAACCCGGGGGACAGTCTAGGACAAAATGTCCCATCCGTCAATCAAAAAAACGCCGTAAGAACGCCAGCGGACAAATTCTTTCACGGCGACTCGGCCGACACGCCTCCAGGGACGCGAGAGCATTTTTCACACCTGCTTGAAACGCGTTCTAGCGCGCATTTCACGCGGGTGTGCCGGCCCAAGAAGTGTGGTGCACTCGCTCCGCGAGTGCGTTTTTCGCAGCGTCCGAAGGACGCCAGGAAGAGAACGCACTCGCGGAGCGAGTGCACCACACTGACGAACTCGCCACACCTTCTTGAAACGCGCTCCAATGAGGCCATCCTGCCCGCGATGCACAGGCGTCGTGAGGTCCGAGGTTTTCACCGACGGTGGGATCGCCGTCTCGGTTGCGGTCCCTTCGTTCCGACTGCCCGATTTTGGAAACTGGCTGTCAGATTCAAGTAAGGCGGCGAAGGGAAATGAAGCGACGGCCCCAGGACACGGAATTCGCCTTCGAGTTACCTCACGCCATGAGGTAGATTCTCAGCGCGGAGGAAATGCACGCGGCCGCCCCAGTCGCCCGCCACGAGCATTTTCCCGTCGGCCGAGATTGCGCACTCTCGGAGTTGGGCGTCAGCGACGAACTGGGCCGCTTGCCGCCGCGCCGGCAGATTCCAAAGGCGGAGCGTGCGGTCGTCACTGGCCGAGACCAGCCACTGGCCATCGGGAGTCATATCGACCGAGCTAACGCGATCCTGGTGGGCGGCGAGCGTGGCGTGGAGGCGGCCCGTCGCCAAGTCCCAGATCCTCAGGGTACGGTCACGACCAGCCGACACCGCCCACTGTCCATCATCCGTCAGCGCCACGCTCAATACCGGGCCTTCATGCCCTGCGAGCGTTTGCAATAGTTGCCGCTCCCCAAGGTCCCAGACTTTCAGCGTTCCGTCCCAGGAAGCGGAAACGAGCCGCCGACCATCAGGCGTCAAGGCCACATTGGAGATCAGTTTCTCATGTTTAGCTAGCGCCTCTCGCACTTGCAACGCCTGAAGGTCCCAGACCAGGAGTGAGCCGTGGTCGGCGCCCGAGACGGCTAATTGACCATCGGCCGTAATCGCCACGGCCGAAACTTCATCCTGATGGGCCTCAAGGGTCGCCAGGAGCTGCGCCTGCTCCAAGTCCCAGACTCGGAGCGTGCAGTCACCCGAGGCGGTGATTCCACGGCGCCCGTCGGCTGTGACGGCGGCGGCGTAAATGCCGGCCTGGTGCGCCTCCAGCGTCGTGATCGGCCGGCACGTTGCCGTGTCCCACACTTTCAGCACCCCATCGGCCGAGGCGGAGAGGACTCGCGGCCCGCTGCGCGCCACCGCCACGGCGTTCACCGAGCGATGGTGCTGCTCGATGTCGGGTCGCCGGTTGTCCGCCGCCAAATCCCAAACCTGTAGCGAACGGTTGCCGGCGCCGGAGACGGCCCGCCGTCCATCGGGCGTGAGAGTGACCGCCGTGACCCAGCCGCTATGGCCTTCCAGCGTCGTCTCCAGCTTTCCCTGTCGAAGGTTCCAAACCTTGATGGTGCGGTCGCCCGAGCCGGAGATGGCGCGGGCTCCATCCGCGGTCAACCCCAAAAAGTAAATCGGTGCCGCGTGGCCTTCCAGTTCCGCCATGCACCGGCCCGATTCCAAGTCCCATAGATTCAAAGCCCCGTCATCGGCTCCAGAGACCGCCGTGTGTCCATCGGGAGCAATGTCGACCGAGAACACCAAATCTGCCTGTCCATCCAGCACCGCCAACCGCTGGCCTTGCTCCAGGTTCCAGGCCACCAACTGGTCGGGAGAGGCCGAGATCGCCCGGCGGCCATCGGGCGTGATCGCCAACCTCCATGTCGCATCGGCGTGTTCGCGAAGTTCATGACGCAGCGCCCGCTGCGCGAGATCCCAAACGTGGAGCGCGCCATCGCGCGAGCCGGTGAGCAGCCACTGGCCGTCGGTCGAGAGAGCGGCGACAACGATCTCCTGCGGCGGTATACCCAGGAGGATCACTGGTCGCCCCGCCAATACATCCCAGATGATCAAGCCCTGCTGCTGCGAGTACGAGACGGCCCGCCAACCGGCGTGCGTCCAGGCGACGGCCAACACCGTCTCGCTGCACGCCGCCCAAGTCGTCAGCAGTTGGCCCGTCTCCACGTTCCAGAGCGTGACCTGATTGGCGGTCGAAAGACAAACCGCGGCGTTGCCCTCAGGATTCAACTTTACCGATGTCGCCGCCTCGCCGATGTCAAGCGTTCGCACGAGGGCGCCCCCGGGTGGATCAAGGCTGGCGTTCTGCGGTCGCAGCCAGGTTCCCGTTGTATTTTGGCTGGCTTGGGTCAGCAGCTCGGCCAAGGCTTTTTCGCGGCGTCCAGATAACCTGCCATGAAGCTGCGACGCAAGCTGATCCGGCGCAGCGGCCAGCACGTGCGCAGCGAGTACCAGGAAGTCCCGCACGACGCGTAGCGTAGGCTCGTCGACCAGTTGCTCCCCCGGCGCGTGGAACAGCTCGTCAAAGTCGGCCGACAGCGCGCCAGGGCCGTAGCCCGTAATTTTTCCCTGCAGCCAGGAGTAATCCACGAGCAGTCGAGCCAACTCCTCGCGGCGTCCGGCGTGGCTAAGATGATGGGCGAGGAAAGGCCGCAGATAACCATCGTCCGGCAGACTCGACCAAGGACCGCGATGTTGCATCTGGTAAGCATCCAGCAGCGTCTGGTGCAGCATTGGCAGTTCACCCGCCGTCGCCCGAAGGTAATCATGCTGCAAATCGTGCAGTCGCACGCGCCGCTGGGGAGATTCGCCTTCCAGGGTAAGCAGCGCCTTGCGCGCCAAACGGATCAGTAACTCTTCCGCCTCAAAATCCTCCAGACCGCCGGTATGCGTCCACAGGGTATAAATGGTCGCCTCAGATGGCGCGGCGTCATTGGGGAACACTGCTAATTCCCGATAACGGCATTGTTCCGGTTCTCTCAGCGTGGCGGCGCTGGCGTCCAAAGAGCTGAACACCGTCGAATGGTAGTGCGGAAGCTCCTTGCTCAGGAACTTCAGCTTCGCCCGCTCCAAGGCTTTTTGAAGGCTTTCCCAGGAGACGCCGTCCCGGGCCATGGCGCCGCAGACCGAGATCGCCAGCGGCAAATGGCCGCAGTTCCGCCGGATCGCCGTCGCCGCGGGATTTTGCGCCAGAGCCTGGGGGTCTTGTCCCGACCATTCCGCCAGCAGAGCCAGGCTCTGCTCGTCGCTCAGTGCATCGAGCCGGTGTTCCGCGGCTTGCACGCCCGTTAATAATCCAGCGTCACGTGTGGTAATCAGCAGTCGTCCCGGCGGTCCCACCACCTGGAGCGCCGCGGTGTGCCTCGCCTCCCAAACATCGTCCAAGACCAGCAGCACGCGCTGCCCCGCCAGGAGCGCACGGAGCCGCTGTGTCCCTTCGGCCACATCGACGAACGAGGCCGCCGGGTCGTCCGCCGCCGCAGCCAGTTTGGATTGGAGCGTCACCAGGGCGGGCGTCTGGCCCAGCGTCAGCCAGAATACGCCGTCGCTGAAAGATCGCAGGACTTCCGCATCCCGAGCCAGGGCCGCGGCCAGCACGGTCTTGCCGATGCCGCCCATCCCATGCAGCCCCACACCGGCCGTCTGCCCCGTCACGCCCACGACCGCGGCAGCGTCGGAAAGGATCAGGGACTTTAGCCGCTCCAGCGCCTCACTCCGCTCCAGGTAATGCGCAGGGGGCGCCGGCGGAGGCAGCAAGTCGCGTGGTCGGGTAACCGGATCGGAGAGCAGGGGCGACGCACTGGCTCCGCGTTCGCCGCTGAGGAACTGATACAACTCGTCGGCCATGTCCCGGGCCGTAGAGTACCGATCAGCGGGCGGCTTGGCGAGCGCCTTGAGACAGATCCGCTCCAATTGCTTGGGGATCTTGCCGTCGCGCTGCCGGGGCGGGCGAGGCTCGACGTGGCGAATCTGGTCCAAAAGCTCTGAGGTGTCTTGGCTCCGAAACGGACGCATACCGGTCAGCAACTCGTAGAGGACCACGCCGAGGCTGTAAATGTCGGAGCGGCCATCCACCCGATGTCCTTCGCCCCGTGCCTGCTCGGGGCTCATGTACGCGATGGTGCCGCCCGAGGGCTTCGGCCTACCGAAGTCCTCCTCGCGCAGGGCCATGCCGAAATCCACCACGTAAGGCCGATCGTGTTCATCCAGCAGGATGTTGGCCGGTTTCACGTCACGATGCACTAGCCCCCGTTGGTGGGCGTGATCGAGCGCCTCGGCAATCTTCGCGGTCAGTTCCGCCGCTTCACAAGGCGTTGGCTTACATTGCCGCAGACGCATCGCCAGATCGCAGCCCGGCACATACTTCGACACCACGGCCAGCGCGTTATCGGCGCTACGAACGATGTCATACACCGGTGTGATATGGGGATGGTCAAGGCTGGCGACAATCCGCGCCTCTTCCAGGAACATCTGAAACGCCCGGCGGCGTCGCTGGAGATCGTCGATTTGCTGGAGTCGGTCGAGACGCGGGATTTTGATCGCCACCGGCCGATCCGCGTCGTCATCATGGGCCAAGTAGACTTCGCCGAACCCACCCCGGCCCAAGAGTCGCACCACGCGATAGCGCCCGATTTTCTTGGGCGGCGGCGCATCGGGAAACGGCGGCTCTTGGAGACACAACTCGATCTCCGTTTCTTCGCCGCTATGCTGGCTGGCCGTGGCGGAGCCTTCGAGAGAATCCGGCTCGTCGTCGGGCAAACTCTTTCCACCACGCGGATCGGGAGAAGTTGGCTGCATCGCGCTGCGCCTCGAGAAAACAGAAACGACAAGATCGTCACAGTTCCACGCTCAATATAAAACTCGCCGCCGGCCCTACCTATGGGTGAGCCATAATACCTGAGAGCCGCCCCGGCGGTGCGGTGTCGATCGTGGACGGCGACGCCGCCAACTCTTTCCCGAACAATTCAGCAGCCCGTTGCGCCGGTGCTTGTCCGTGTTGCCGCGCCCGGCGCTGAAGGTCCCGCACGAGCGCTTTAGGTAAATCGAGCGTGGTTTTCACCAAGATGGTGATCGCCACAACGCCTCAACGTCTGACCTTACACCATGGAGAATCCGCTCCGCACTCAGCCACAAATCACACCCACGCCGGCAGGGTTTAACCCAGCCAGCCACCCGCCGATTGACTTCCCCGGACAAGCCAACTCGTCAATCGTCGAGCCGGTCGTTGATGATCGCCCCCGTCTTTGGGTCGACGTGGATCTCGTGCTTGCCGTCGGCGCGGAGCACTTCCAACTCCCAGTAACGACGTTCGAACGAAACCTCCTCGATTTCGGCGTAGCCCGCCTTCTCTAGCCCACGGAGAATCCGCGACAACGGCTGAGCGTCGCGCGGTGGACGAGGCCCGGCGTCGTCGCGATGTTCCGATAGGGTCTTGCCGGAGCGGGCGTCAACCGCCAACTCGTAAGGCGCATCCTGCTTGTACACCTCCACTTCCCAAAACCCATCGTCAAAGGAGAGCTCGATGAACGGGCCGTATCCTTGATGTTCGAACTGCTCGACGATTTCCACGATCGGCTTGACGCCGGTGGGCGGGTTGGTCGGCGATGACGATCGTCAACGGCGCCGCGGCGACAAGTGCGGCTGCGGCGAATGACTGGCGCATGCTCATGGTAAACTCCTACGGACCAGGGCATCGCACGTTCGCTGCCTATGGCCTAATGATTGCATTCCATCCGTGCCGGTCAACTCGTGAGGATGAAAGCGGTTCTTCTGGCACGGAGGTGGGCTATG
>JAANMU010002293.1_pt1 | contig 14779 bp, 23 predicted proteins | sample 7279701 | NCBI WGS metagenome assembly JAANMU01 (sample SAMN14094539, study PRJNA606508) | bioreactor metagenome | isolation source: A lab-scale SPAN reactor treating ammonium-rich wastewater day 57 | place: Ireland: Galway | collected 2017-03-13 | reverse complement strand
GTGAGTCTATGCCGGTTGAGAAAAAGACCGCGAGTGCGGTGTACGGGGCCACGATTAACAAGAACGGGTTGCTGACAATTAAAGCGACAAAAGTGGGCAAGGATTCGGTGCTTGCGCAGATCATCACGCTGGTGGAGGAGGCGCAGGGTTCCAAGGCTCCGATTCAGAAACTGGTGGACAAGGTGGCCGGTATTTTTGTTCCGGCGGTTTTGGTTTTGGCGGCGTTGGCTTTTGGATACTGGTATTTGGTCGCCGGCGCCGGTTTTGTTTTTTCGCTGACGATTTTGATCGCGGTGTTGATCATTGCGTGTCCGTGCGCTTTGGGTTTGGCGACGCCGACGGCGATCATGATGGGAACCGGCAAGGGGGCCGAGAACGGGATTTTGATCAAGAATGCGGTTGCGTTGGAGCTTGCCAATCAGGCGACGGCGATTGTGTTTGACAAGACGGGCACGCTGACGTTGGGAAAGCCCGAGGTCACCGATTTTGTGGCCTTTACGGGAAACGAGGGCGAAATCTGGTCGCTTTTGGCGGGCGCCGAGTCGGGTTCCGAGCATCCGTTGTCGATTGCGATTATCGAGGCCGCGAAATCAAAAGTCACTTCGCTACCCAAGCCGTCTTTTTTCGAGGCAATTGAGGGCAAGGGGATCAAGGCCGAAGTCAACGGGCAAATGGTGCTCGTGGGTTCGCGCAGGTTGTTGTTTGATGCGTTTATCGATGTTCCGGCGGAGGTGGATGCGCGATTGGTTGAATTTGAAAAACAGGCCAAGACGGCGGTGCTTGTGGCCGTGGAGAACCAAATCGTGGCACTGGTGGCCATTGCCGATCCGTTGAAGCCGACGTCGAAAGACGCGGTATCGGCGTTGCAAAAGATGGGTAAGTCGGTTTGGTTGTTGTCCGGTGACAATCGGCACACAGCCGAGGCCATTGCCGCACAGATCGGCATCACAAACGTGTTGGCCGAAGTGCTTCCGAACCAGAAAGCCGAGAAGGTTCGCGAGTTGCAGGCGCAGGGCCACAAGGTCATGATGGTGGGCGACGGGATCAACGATGCGCCGGCGCTTGCGCAGGCCGATGTGGGGATTGCCATGGGTTCGGGCACCGACGTGGCCATGGAATCGGGTTCGATCGTGCTCATGCGCGACGACGTTCGGGATATTCCAAGGGCCATTGATTTGTCGCGGTACACCGTGCACAAGATTCGCGAGAATTTGGGATGGGCGTTTGTCTATAATCTGGTTCTGATTCCGGTCGCGATGGGCGTGTTGTTCCCATTTTTTGGGTTGCTTTTGAATCCGATGCTGGCGGGCGGCGCGATGGCGTTTTCGAGCGTGTCGGTGACTTTTAATTCCTTGCGAATGCGGGGCTATGTGCCGCCGAAGGTATAGGACGTGAAACAATGAGCGGAATGGTTTGCGATCGTTGCCAAAAATCGTTTAAGACGGAGGCGGATTTGGATCAACATCGTTTGGATGCGCATGCGTTTGGTTCAACGTCTGCCGCATCGGAGGCCGAGTGTGAGGAGTGCGAAACCGGAGAGTATTCGTTGCGAAAAATCGCGTCGGAAATGTCGGGCATGATTTTCACTCAAAAGGGCCCGAGTCTGGAGCGGTCGGGGCTTGTGTTGGGCCTTGTTTCGATGGTCGGCATTTTGGCGTTGTCGTTTGTGCTGTTTTTGGTTGTGCTTCGCGGCCAAATGGCAATTTGGGACCAGTTTGGTTCGTGGGCGTTGTATTTGCTTGTGGGTTTGCTTGCCAATGCCGTGTTGGTTTGGTATGTGAAAGCGTACGGCGTTTTGCCGCATCATTTGGGAATGATGATCGGAATGGTTTCAGGGATGTTCAGCGGGTTTTGGGTGGGTTTGGTTCTTGGGGCAACAAACGGGATGTTTGTGGGAAGTCTTGCGGGCCTTTTGGTTGGTTTTTTGGTTGGGAGTTATGCCGGAAAATGTTGCGGCATCATGGGCGTTTTGGAGGGTCAAATGGCCGGCTACATGGCCGGACCCATGGGCGCCATGACCTCGCTCATGATGCTCAACGACCACTACAAAATATTCATCCCAGTCGCCTTGTTCGTCCAAGTCACGATTTTGGCGGGATTAATGTACATCGTTTACACTGAAAACAACGGGCGCAGCCTTGATTTAGCCCAACGAAACGCGCGAACCGGGTTCTGGAAGTTTTTTCTCATGAATTTCCTAGTCTGGCTTGCACTGTCATTTATCATCTTTTTCGGCCCGAAATCAACATTCACCATTTTTACAGCCAACTGAAAAAATAAAACCGGAAAAAAGATATGACTGAAAATAGGCAACAGGGAGTCAGCCGAAAAACCATCGGGTACGGCCTGATGGTTCTGGGCTTGCTTTTGCTACTCATGCTTGTCTTTATCAAAAGCAGTTACGATGCCCAAGCCGCGTACTTGTGCGAAGACATCAGTAAAACCGGCGGAGACATGCTTGCCTGCCCGGCTCACAAAACCGATGCCTCGTGGCTCATCATGGTGGCTTTCGGAGTATCAATCACGGTTTTTTTGGTAGGCTTATACCTGGGCTTTTTGGAAAAATCCCCTGATGATACTGCGGACACCGTAGTTAGCATTCCGGCTCCCCTTGCCACTCCCGTTGACCTGACCGCACTCGACCCTGAATCCAAACAAATCATGGAACTCATTCAAACCAAACAAGGGTCCGTTTTCCAATCTGAACTCGCCAGACAAACCGGCTTTTCCAAGGTCAAGGTCACGCGAATTCTGGACAAACTTGAACAAGACCACTTCATTGAACGAAAACGGCGGGGCATGGCCAACCTTGTAGTCATGCGATAACCGGGCAATCAAGGCCCCTTACGTTAAGTTTTAATCCAAAAAAACGGGCAAGACAATGGTGAAGCAAATAAACGGTTTATTCCAATGCGATGAATGCCATTTGCTTTACAAAGAAAAGACCATTTGCCAAAAATGTGAGTCTTGGTGCAGGGCCAACCATTCCTGCAACCTTGAAATAATCAGGTTTGCGGTAAGCAAATAGATTATTGCCCTATTTTTTATTTTTTGGAGCGGTTTGAGTGATGTGTTTTATCGACTAGACTAAAAAAAATCCATTTATTTGCGAAAACTGGCGCGAAAAACATGCCGACAATTTACCATTCTTTTATCAGAATGTATTTTTGCGGCTATAGCTCTGTTTTTACCCTTGAAACTGGTTTCACCAGTATCTAGTATAGCTGTTTCAGAGCCGGGATTCTTCAGACAAAAACCAATGGAGGTTTTGAAATGGAAGAATCCAGTATCACAAAAATTGCCTTGGGACTCCTGGCACTGGGAGTTCTCATTACAGGCATGAATTCAATGGCATTGTCGGGACTACAAACCGGCGTGCAACAACACAACAAGGCCATGGGCGTCGCTTTTGCCAGCCTGTCAGCGGTTAACCCAAGCAGGGGAGACATCACAACGACGTCCACCCCAATAGCCACGGGTTCCGCCGCTCCGGCTCCCGCAAAACTAAGCCTTGCTCCCAAGGGCATCCCCCCCACGTATGGCGCCGAACTTGGAATCTCGTTTGACGACGTATCGGCAAACGATCCCGCAAAAGCCGATGCAACCATCCGAAAACTGGCGACCATCGACCAATCGGTTACGCTTTCTGGCGACCAATTGAATCGATACATCAAAATAACGAATCAAATCAGTTGCGAGTATTGTTGTGGAGTGCCGGCCATCACCGATGACAAAGGCAATGCCGCATGCGGCTGCGCGCACAGTTATGCCATGCGCGGACTCGGTAAGTACTTGATCCAAAAACACGGTTCCGAACTATCGGACGATCAGATTCTCGAAGAACTCGGCAAATGGAAAGCCTTGTTTTTCCCGGATGCAATCGACGCCAAGGGCGCGGCCCTCCAAGCGAAAGGACTCCCGCTCACGTACATCAATCTCGCTTCGAACAAATACCGCGGCATCGAAAAACAAGCGGCTGCCGGCGGCAAACAAGTCGGAGGTTGTTGAAATGAAAGACTGTGAACATTGCGAATCCGGTTCGCACAAACATTCAGGGTCCCCCAGCTGGAAACCCTACGCACTCATGGCCGCCGCCGGCATTATTCTGGTGCTCGGCGTCGTTCAAGCCATGCAAATTCAAAACGTCCAACTAAGCCCAACGGTGGGGGGCGTACCGGTAAGCACTTTGGCGCCCGCAGCGGCCACCGCAACAAGCGGGGGCGGGGAAACCTACGAGCAAATGATGGCCCGCATGCACCCCGGCCAAGCACAACAGGCAGCTCCCGCGGGCGCAGGAAGCGGCCAACGAATGGTTGGCGGATGTTGAAAAGGAGGAATGAAACATGAAACGGACCGGACCATTGGCCTTGATGATTGCGGCACTCATGGGTAGCGCACGCTTTGTGCACGCACACTGTCCCCTCTGTGTAGCGGCCATGGGCGCGGGCATTCTGGGCGCCCGATCACTTGGCTTTGGCGACGCGGTCGTGGGACTGTTCGTCGGCGCTTTTGCGCTATCGACCGGCCTATGGCTTAATCAAAAAATCCGGTCCCGTTTCATCCCCTTTCAATCCGCGGGGGTTCTCGGGGCCTCGTTTGCATTGACCATCCTCCCCTTGCAACCGATGGCCACCGAGAACCTCTACCTTCCCGTTTTTTTGGCTGGGCCTGCGGGAAGCCCCCTTAACCAAGCCTACTTTACGACCGTGTTTCTCGCCGCCGGGATTGTCGGAGGAATCGTTTCCCTTGGCGGACTCGCCATCCATAATCAAATCAAGAAAAAATACGGGCGCGTACTCGTGCCGTTCCAGGGCATTATCGTTACGATTGGATTATTGCTCGTGACGGCCGCCGCGTTGACTCTTTGGAAAGGAGGCGTTTAAATGAACTCAAAAGAAGAATGGGCCGCTCTCCTCGCGCACCGCCTGAATCCATCGGACCTTTCCCGCGACGCCGATCTCGCCGTCGGACTCATGAACATCATTTCGCTCGAGGAACACCTGTCGTTTTCAATTGCCAAAACCGGCGACCCCAAATACGCGCAAATCCTTGAAACCATCCGGCCGATTCGCCGAAACCTGCAAAAAAAACTCATTGGCTCGCCCCCGGCCGAAGAATGGTGCATGTCCAAACACCTGCTCGCCGCGAGCATGCGCCTGTTCGAAGTCGGCACCAAAGAACTCGACAACAATCGGCCCGAACAAGCCGGCGAATACATGACGCTCGGGTACGAACTCTACTCGCTTTTTTTCGGTCTCAAAACCGGAGTCATCGGACTGGATCAAATCAAAGCGGAAAAACAAACCAAAACGCCAAACGATTCCGACGATTCAAAATTCAAAAAGCCGGAAGAAGTCCCCTCAACCAAACCGGGAGGAATCGAAACCCAAAAACATTCAACTGCCCCGAAACCGGTATTCACCCAGAAAATCAGTGCGTTTATCACCGAAATTGTCAATTGCTGCAAGGAGTAACCCACATGCGAAACGAAATATGGTTTGGAATCATGGCGGCCATCGGCCTGGTATTGTTTTACGCGAGCACGCTCTACCTGCTTAACGGTCCGTCGCACGTGTTCGAAGAATTCAGCCAAAACGGAATTTTGATTATCCTGATGGCCATCGGATTCGGCACCAACATCGGCCTATTCTTTTTCATGCGAAACGAACTCAAAAACCGCGCGGGAACCAAAGCGCTTGCAGCGACCAGCGGAACCAGCGCAGGAACCATGGTCGCCTGTTGTCTACACCACGCCGCGGACCTTTTGCCTTTGGTCGGTTTATCGGGCTTTTTTCTTTTTGCCCCCGAAGCCACGACATTCTTTCTATCCGTCGGAGTAATATCGAGTGCATTAGGAATCGTCTTCTCGCTGGCGATTCTCCAAAAACATGATTTGATTTGGAGTCCGGCATTAAACAAAATCGATTGGTCGGGCGCACGCTATGGCTTCATATCCATTGCGGCCATCGCCATCGTCGGAATAGCGGGAGCAACCTGGCTATTGCCAGTACACCCTCTGACTAACCCAAGTGGCACCGCCCTTCTATCAAATTCCGCTCTGCAGGGTTTAAGCCCTCTCACTGATACCCAAAACAACGTGCAAGTCGACGTCACACCCCGCATGGGTGCCTCAAGCACGTCTTTCGAAATCCGTTTCACCACGCACTCGGGCAGCATGGACTTTGCAGTAGACCAAATCGCGCGATTACAAGACGACCTAGGCCGCGAATACAAACCCTTGCAATGGAACGGTAGTCCGCCGGGCGGCCATCATCGAAGCGGAACGCTGGTATTTGCCCCAATGCCCGCCGAAGTCTCTTCGATTCAATTAACATTATCCAAAATTGGAAACGCAGACAGGGTGTTTAAATGGAAACTGAAATGAAAGAAATGGAAAAAAAAGACGGGCTGGAAGGCGCCAAACAAGAAACGGGTGGACTCTTAAGCGACAAGCATTGGCTCATGATGATTGCCTGTTGCCTCATCCCCGTAATATTGATTATCGGATTGCAGGCGCTGGGCATTACGGGCCCGTGGTTGTATGGTCTGGCCATCGCCGTATGCCTTGGAGGACACCTGCTAATGATGAAAGGATCAAAGGAGGGAAAATCATGCCACTAAATCAATTGCCTGGTTGGCTACGAACAATCGGTTGGGCCGTCCTATTTATTGCGGCTTACGTAACAATGATGATCGTCATGCATCCGGGCTGGAACCCAATCAGATAAAGGAGGAAAAACCATGTTCAAAACCATTGCCTTACAAAAAACTCTGGCCGTGTTGTTCGGAGGCCTATCGCTTTTGTGCGCCCTCGCAATCTATGCCGTGCCAAATTTGTTTTTGGCGCTCGTGGGATTTTTGATTCATAGTTCGATACCCCTGCAAGTCAAACCCTTTGATCCCATCGGGATAATCCTTGGTGCCGCAATCTGGGCAGTCATCGGCTGGGCCGGCGGATGGGCAATTGGAAAAGTATACGTAGTCTTTGGAGGCCAATAACCGGAATAAGGAGTCAGGCCCTTTTTTTCTTTTGAAATTCGGTTAGGGTCCCCTTTCCTTTTTCAGTCAATTCGAGGTATATTGGTTTTCCGTCGGGATTGAGTTCTTTCAAGTATCCTTCTTCCACCAATAAGTCCACGTGTTTTTTGGCACCCACGTGGCTGATACCGGTTTTTTCGGCGAGCTGATTGAGATAACAGGGCTCTTTTTTTTGATTGCAGCGACTTGCCGCGAGCAGGATGCGTACGCGGGTTTCCGCTCCCTTGCTCCAATAAAAAAGGACAGTTTTGTCCACGGTTCATTCACCGGTTTCCGAGCCGATTTTTTCCCGGACCTTTTTCATGCTTGAGTAAAGCCCAAAAGTCGCATATGCGAGCGAAAACGCGCCGGCGATTTCAGACAGCTCTTTTACCACAAATCCCGTTTCCGGTTCCAAGCCCAGAACGTCTTTTGCGCTTAAGTGCGCGACAAAAAATGCGACGGACGCCAGTAGGAAAAAAACCCAGTACTTGGCATTACCGGTTTCCTTGGACAACGCAAACGAAAAATAAATTGCGCCCAAAAAGAAGACGCTAGACAAAACAGTCAAAACCGACTCAAGAATCACGCGAATCACCCTTGCACATAAAATCGTCCGCGCAATTAAAAAAACGATTTCTACGGTCTCAAAACACAATAGCGCGGGAGAGAATGCGAGCTTTTTCCGTTTCGTCGTTAGAATCCAACAGCCGGACAAAATGAGCACAACATTTTTTGCAACAAAAAACAAAGCCGTCCATTCGGTGAACCGGTTTTTGAACGCCCATGCCGCAGAGTTTGCAATGGAACGCTCCCGATTGCCGTTTTTTCCAGCAAATCAGACAACGGTCGGCAACCGGAATGGTGATCATGGGAAAGCGGGCGCGCGCAAACAGCCGCCCGCGTTCACCCCCTTTTCAGGCAAAAAGAGGCGAAAAGGGGCCCCGCGCTTTGTTGGAGGCCCAGACATCTTTTCACCATCAATTCGAACGACCTGGAGAATCTTCATGACGAATCACCTGCCTGCGGGCCGCTTGGATTGGCGAGATTCGCGTTTCGGTGCATTCCCATCATGCTTTGCCCATCGTTGTCAATGTCGCCCATGCAATTCTTGTGCATGGCGTCCAATTGTTTTTTTACAGACGGATCGTTGACATTTTGGGTCATCTGCTTGTGCATGGCGTCCATGCTCGCGCGCAATGCCGTCCCGTCCGACCCGCTCGGCAGTTGCGAATGCATCCCATTCGGGCGAGTACTTGTTGGCTTGAGAGTGCTACTCATCATGGGGCCGGCGAGCGCAAAGCCCGTGGCCGCGATGAGCAGCAATCCCACGATTCCCAATCCGATGTATTTGGATTGCATTTAACAACACCCCCTTTTTGGTTTTGAGGGGCATTCTGGTTTTTGGTCTGGGTTTTTTGGTTTTCGGCCAGACTTCGTTTTTGGTTCATTGGAATCATCTCCTTTGATTGTTGACGATTCCTTGTTCCCGGGTTTTAAATAGAATTTTCCGAGTTGATTCCGAAATTGGGCCGAAAACGCGTTCACTGGTGGACCAGATAAATCAAAACGATGGACGTAAACAGTGTGAAAATAGACGGGATGAAGACAAAGGGTCCGCTCATGGCCCCAAAACCCAAGTTCGAAAAAAACAGAGGGTTGGAAGTGATGGCATGGGCCAAAAGCGTGACGACGACCAAGACCAGCCCCCGCGTGAAATTCGATTTGCTCAAGTGGTAAGTCTTAAGGTATTTGGCGAGCAGATAAACCAATAGCAGGATGTTGACCGTCGACAAAATCGCAGCCAATTGAACATAGTTTTCATCGAGCATCATTTGGTGATGGCCGGCAGTGAAACCAAGGAACTCGGAAAAAAGCCAAATGAGCGTCATCAACCCCAGAAAGACCAGCACAGCATAAAGAAAATGAATGCCGGAATCGCTTTCACTGGATTCGGGCAACGATTTTTTGGAATTCATCGAACGCATCCTCCAGTTCCTGTGACAAAAAATACACCTTACCGTATTCAGGTCCCGTGCCGGCTAAAAAACCATGTTTTTGCAGGAGGGCCACATGATGCTGGGCTGTAGTGTAATGAATCCCCATTTTTTCGGACAATTGATGCGTGTTCATGGGAGTCTCCCTGAGCGAGCGAATGATTCGGACCCGATTGAGGCCGCCCTCGGAACTCACAAACAGCCAATACATGAGTTGCTTCGAAAGCGGCATGCAATTCATACAACTCGATTAAACTCTTAAAATCATCAACTCGCGGAAACAACGCACCGACCAACACGAAATGTCCCGGATAGATTTAAAAGCATAGATTACAATAAGGTTACATTATGATTTCAGTGGAAAATTCAAAAAACTATTTTTACTTAGGTATGGGGGTCATCGGAATTCTCATTTTATCGGGCCTTGTGCTGGTCAACGCAGTCGCCCCCCGTTTCACTCCGGCCACTGGCCTGGTTTTGCTCTCCGTTCAAACCCCCCGCGCCCAATATCAAACTCAGATTTCCGAACGCCAGCTTTTTTCACGCGAACCGGCATCCGTATTTTTTTCTTCTATTGGTGACACACCCGAAGAATCAATCATGGAATGCACTATTAACTGTAGTTTAAAATAAGGAGGAATTCATTTGAAAGAACAAAAGTTAGACGATGAAACCACATTTTCCGTGAACAATTCAGTCATGCTCGGCGCAAGCATCGTAATTGCATCCATTATTTTATCCGTGACACTCTTTTTCGCGGCCGGAAGCCTTAGCGGCGGATTGGACAAAGTTGCGGCGTCATTCAAAGGCGCGCCAACCGTGGGACTTGCACCCCTTGCCATCCCTTCTCCGTCCCCCGCTCCTACACCCGCCGCTCTGGCCCCGTCAGGAGGAACAGTCCAAATGGCGGAAGCCGTGAAAGACGCGGCCGCCAAGCGCGGCAACGAGAATGCTAAAGTCGTGATTGTCGAATATTCGGATTACCAGTGTCCGTTCTGCCGCCGGTTTTATGACGATGCGTACGCACAAATCAAAAAAGAGTACGTAGACACCGGTAAAGCCCTTTTCGTGTACAAAGATTTTCCACTACCATTCCACCCGCAGGCAGAACCCTTAGCTGAATCTGCGCGCTGTGCCGGTGATCAGCAAAAGTACTGGGAAATGCATGACAAAATCTTTATTGAACAGGGTAAGCAAGGCCAAGGTACAATCACAACCACGGTGGACGACATCAAAAAATGGGCCGGCGAAATCGGTTTGAATACGGCCACTTTCAATTCGTGCCTTGACTCGGGCAAATACAAGTCCATTATTCAAACCAGTATCAGCGAAGGTAGTGCCCAAGGCGTGAGCGGAACCCCCTCGTTCCTGATTGGCAAACCCGACGGAACCGGCCAATTGGTCGTCGGCGCCCAGCCTTTTGGGGCCTTCAAAGCAGTCATTGATCCCCTCCTGCAATGACCGAATAAATCTTGCGGGGAGAAGCAAGGGCTTCTCCCCCGCCCCTTAACAGTTGATGGAATGCACGGACTCAAAATTTTTTCAGTATTACGGCAGCCGATCTATCTGGCGTTGGCAATTTTTTCTGCCGCGGTCATGATTATGGCCTATGCCTTTACCCAAGTGCTAGGCAACGTGCACAACGTCGACGTGTGGCTGGCCACTATTCCGACGTTGAACGCAATAATGCTCGGCGTTTTCACGATACTCTTTGGCGCCACGTTTTCGTTTCAAGTACACATTTGGCAGCTCCCAAAAACATGTTCGGTACAACAAAAAATCAGTGGCGCAGGCACGAGTTCGCTTGGCACCATGGGCTTGTTCTTAGTCGCCCAGTGCCCGGCCTGCGCATCGCTCGGCGCTCTCTTTCTGCCATTGAGTGCAACGGTTTTCCTGACGCAATATAGCTGGTTGCTGAACGTGCTTGGCATCGGATTACTGATTTTTACGCTGAATCATTTAGGCGCATTCGCACAAGAGGAACACGCATGAGCAAACTAAGCAAATGGAAAAAACAGGGATCGGCCGGCAAATCGGGCTCCAAACTCCAATGGATTGTTATCGGCGGGGGACTCTTATTGCTCATCGGCGTCCTGTTCACCGCGTTCCCTAATTCCGACAATTCGGGTCCGGCTATTGGAAACATTCACTGGCATGCGACGGCTACTCTATCGGTGTGTGGGCAACCCAAACCCCTACCGATTCCTGTCGCGGGCGAACATGAGCGCGGCTTGCCCCTCATGCACACGCACGACGACGGGCGGTTGCACATCGAAGGATTCGTTGGTAGCCCAAAAGACATCACGCTCGGAAAATTCATGCAGGCCATTGGCATCAATTTCACCAGCACACAATTGTTCGACAAAACAAACGGGAACTTGTGCAACGGAAAACCCGGCAAAGTCGTTTTGCTCGTAAACAATTCCGACAATAACCAGCTCGCGGATTATTCTATTCAGGACGGTGACAAATATGACATTCGCTTTGAATAAACAAATTGCGAACAGCGGCTACGGCATGGCGGTCCCGTTTGAAGGAACATTTGGCCAAGCTCTTCACCGTTTGCGAGCCGAACTCAAAAAAGAAGGCTTTGGAGTCATCACTCGAATTGACGTGCAGGCCACGCTCAGGAAAAAAATCGGATTCCAAATGGACCAATACCTGATTTTGGGAGCATGCGACCCCGTGAGTGCCCTCGAAGCCTTGAAAACCGAGTACCAAATCGGTTTATTGCTTCCCTGTAACGTCATCGTTTTTGAAAAGAATGGGACCGTTTGGGTGGCGGGAGCTTATCCCACGCGCCTGATGAAAATCACCAACAATCCCAAACTAGCAAAAACAGCCAGAAAAGTCGAACAAAAACTCGCGCGCGTGATTCAGCAAATGAAATCAAAGGACTCGTAAATGACAAGCAAAATATTCGATGCGATTCGTCGGCATCCGATAGCGAGTGGCATTTTGTTTGCCCTATTGCTGGCCCTCGTGCTTGGAATTCCCACGGCGCTGATTCCGAACCCATTCTACCATCGGATGCTTCCTCTCACCGGACTCGATTACTTTTTTTGGATTGCTACCAGCGCGCTGATCGCCGCCAACATCGTGGTTTTTGTTTGCCGTCAAACCCAAAAACAATCCAAACTGGCGTGGGGAGGCGGCATCGTGGGCTTTTTTTCGTTTGCGTGCCCCATTTGCAATCTAGTGCTAATGAGCATTTTCGGTTCCACCGTCCTGCTAACTGTGCTAGAGCCATTGCGGCCGTGGCTTGGAATGCTATCCATCGGAATGCTATCCGTATCGCTATACTTTCAACAAGACAACAAAAAGTGCAAATCGTGCGAAAATGGAGTGGGTGCGAATTGAACGGCAAAAAAAATCAAACCAAAAATCTCTGGCTTTTGGCTGGCGGAATACTGCTCGTGCTGATTGCGGTAGGCTGGCTCGCATTTAATTCAAGCCAACCCACAAAAATATCAAATTCGCCCACTGCAGCTGAATTGAATTCACTTTCAGCCATCCAACCCAATCAATCAATTGAACTCAAAAATAATGATGAATTCACGCTGTCTGCCAACATCGTCCGGCAAACCATCGACGGTCGCACCGTCGAAAGCTATGCGTACAACGACCAAACACCAGGCCCCCTATTAAAAGTCAAAAAAGGTTCACGCGTCACCATTCACTTTCAAAACCACTTAACCCAGCCCACAACCGTACACTGGCACGGCCTCCGACTGCAAAACAAGTTTGACGGCGTTCCCGACGTAACCCAAAAACCAGTTTTGCCCGGCGATTCCTTCGATTATACGCTCGACTTTCCCGACGAGGGACTGTTTTGGTACCATCCCCACGTGCGCGAGGACGAACAACAAGAAAAAGGATTATACGGAACCATTCTTGTCGAAGACCCAGCCAAAAACGAATCCATCCAAAAACAAGTACTTATTCTTGATGATGTATTGCTTGACCAAACCGGTTACGCGGCGTTCGAAGAAAAAACAACAAATTTTGCGATCATGGGACGCTACGGAAACATCCCCCTCATCAACGGACAAACCGAATACAAACTCAACGCAGAAACCGGCGAACCCATGCGATTGTACATTCTCAACGCAGCCAACGCGCGCCCCTTCCGATTCGCCATCCAAAACACACGATTAAAAATTGTAGGCAGCGACGCCGGATTCTACCCAACCCCATTTTTCGCGGACACCGTAACCCTCGGACCATCCGAGCGCACCATCATTGAAGTTTTGTTCGACCAACCCGCCGAACTCGACATCCAAAACAACACCCCCCTCGGAATAACCAAAATCGGCACCATAAACGTCGAAACTGGAACCCAAACCACAACCACCCAACAAACATTCGAACAACTCACAGAAGTGCCCGCCTCACAAAAAGAAATCGAGAAATTCAAACCCTATTTCAACCAAGTCCCAGACCTGCAATACGACTTGTTAATCCGATGGCCCGTCATGGACCGCATGATGGGTGGGGGCGGAATGATGGGCGGCATGATGCACCACTCCGAAGACGGCATCGAATGGGAAGACGCCATGGCCCGCATCAACGAAATCACAACCAGCGACGAAATCAAATGGATACTCCGCGACCCAAAAACCGGCAAAGAAAACATGGACCTCATGCAAACCGTAAAAAAAGACGACATCAAAATAGTCCGCCTCAAAAACCTTGAAACATCCAGCCACCCCATGCAACACCCCATCCACATTCACGGAAACCGGTTCCTAATCTTGTCTGAAAACGGAATACCAAACCCAAACCTAGTCTGGAAAGACACCGTATTGGTCCCCACCGGAAAAACCACAGACCTCCTAGTAGACTTTTCAAACCCCGGCGACTGGATGATCCACTGCCACATAGCCGAACACCTCGGTTCCGGCATGATGAGCCAAATCAAAGTAATCGAATAAAGTAAAGAAAACGGAGAGGATAATATGAACAACAAAACGACCATTTTGGCCCTGTTTGGCCTAATTGCAATATTATTGGCGGGATGCGCGCAACAAAACGAACCACCGGCAACGGGAACCAACGCCCCTCCCGCAAACAATCCGGTCAATCCAACGGCCACACTATCAGCCACTATCAACATTACTCCGACTGGTTATTCCCCGCAATCCGTGACCATAAAAAAAGGCGGCACCGTGACTTGGATCAACGACACCGACACACCCAACTGGCCCGCCACCGCACAACACCCCACACACGAAAAATACCCCGATTCCAGCATCAGCAAATGCGGCACCGCCGAACAATCCACCATATTTGACGCATGCAAAGGACTCGCCAAAGGCGAAACATTCACATTCACGTTTAACAACATTGGCGAATGGAGCTACCACGAACACCTCGCCGTCAAAATGTTCGGCAAAATCAACGTGGTGGAATAAGGAGGGAAAAAACCCAGCAAATCTCAGTAAAGGCACTCAACACTGGTGTTTATGACAAACAAGACATTCACGTCAATGCTGGCCAACCCGTAGAATTTTCTTTTTCAGCTGATCCGAATGTGGGTTGTGGCCGCCAACTTCTCATTCCAGAATACAACGCCAACCTAGTCTCAAAAAACGGCGAAACCCAAAAAGCCACCTTCACCCAAACCAAACCCGGACAATACTCCTACCACTGCTGCATGAACATGTTCCACGAAACACTAATCGTACAATAAAACCCATTTTTGCTGTTGTGCAACGTTGCACACTGGCCTAATTCGCCATTTTAAACACCTTTGAATCATATTT
>JAANMU010002291.1_pt1 | contig 14783 bp, 11 predicted proteins | sample 7279701 | NCBI WGS metagenome assembly JAANMU01 (sample SAMN14094539, study PRJNA606508) | bioreactor metagenome | isolation source: A lab-scale SPAN reactor treating ammonium-rich wastewater day 57 | place: Ireland: Galway | collected 2017-03-13 | reverse complement strand
AGGCCTTGATGCGCGGGCAGTACTGCGGGAACTTGCCGCATGGCACGATGTCGCGAAGGCGACGCGCTTCTTTCAGGACTACATCGGCGATACTACGGGATATGCGAACAAGGTCCGCTCCGGCCGCGCCAGGTTGGAACAGAAGACGCATGCTCCATTGGGCTCCCTGCTGGCGATGCGCCATTTTTGCGCAAACGGCGCAGGTGACTCGAACGCTCGCCTGCTTGCCCTGCTCATCGCTCTGGCCGTGCGCGGCCACCACAGCCGCACGCCAACGCTAGACAGTCTGAAGGACACCTTTGACAACGCCGACCTGTTGGAAGAGCAATTTCTACAGTTGTCATCGGAAGTCGAGACTTGCCATGCTGCGCTCATGGGAAAAATCGGTCCACTCCTAAGTGCAGGCATCAAGGACGTGCTTGCAGGGGCCGAGGATGGTTTATTCGATGCCAAGCAAGAGTTCTTTACCCAAAGCTCGCCCTTGCCGGACCGCGTGCGGTTTCGCTTGGCGTTTCAGTTTTGTTTTTCGTGCCTTTTGGAGGCCGACAAGGCGTTGCTGATCCACGAAACGGTAGAAACCTACCTTGGCGCCCGCGGCAAGGTGTTGTCCGCGACCGTGGTTGAGGAACATCCGCTCCGCGACGATTCTCATGTCGAGATTAACATTCGGCGGCGGGCGGCCTTTGATGAGGTGGTGCGCGAGGCAGAAACGTGCGTCCTAAGCGATAGGCGCCCTCGACGGTTCACGTTGGCGACAGGGCTGGGAAAGACGCGCTGCGCAGCCGGTTGGGCGTTCCATTTGCGACGCCGGATCGAAGACGCCACGGGCAATCGCCCCAAAATCTTCGTAGTGTTGCCCTTTCTGTCGGTCATCGAGCAGACGTCTGCGGTCTACCGCGAATTGCTCGAGTTGCCCGCAGGTCACACGAACGACTCCACGCTTCAGCAAAGTCATTCGCTTTCCATGCGCGACCGGCAGGATATCGAGAACCCCGATGAGGCGGAATTTGCACTCGATACATGGCGCTCGGACATCGTGCTCACCACGTTCGACCAGTTCCTCTTGGCTCTTATCGACGATCGAACCAAACATCAGCAGCGCTTTCACAATCTTTGCGACGCTATCGTGATTCTCGATGAAGTGCAGGGCCTTCCCTGTCACCTTTGGCATCCGGTCGGCATGCTGATGAAGGAGTTGGCCGACGTGGGAAGGACGCGGTTTCTCGTGATGACGGCCACGCAGCCGGTATTGCTGCCGGACGAGAGCGCCGTCACGGTTGTCAACGAACCGGGCCGCTATGCGCGCGGCCGCTATCGCATGGAGTTCGACGTGAGCGAACGGCCGATCTCGGCATGGCGCGAACAGACGCGGACCGAGATCGGAGCGCGCAGCAATCGCAGCATCGACAAATGGCTAATTATCTTAAACACCCGCCGCTCGGCGCAGGACACGTACCGCTTTCTGAAAGAGAGTCCGCCGCGGACTCGCGAGGAGTTGTTCCTGCTTTCCAGCGACATTGTGCCGCGCGACCGGCTTGACCGGATCGAGCAGATCAAGCGCAGCGACCGCTGCATTGCCGTGACGACCCAATGCGTCGAGGCGGGCGTTGACATCGACATGCATCGCGTCATTCGCGACTTTGCTCCACTGGACAGCCTCATTCAAGCCGCCGGTCGGTGCAACCGAAACGACAATACCTCGCGGGCTACCGTGCGCGTCGTGCGCCTGCTGGACGAAGACGAGGACGGCAATGGGCGAAGTGCTTTCTGCAACTACATCTACGATCGAACGCTGTTAAGCCATACCCAAGACGCGATCGCACCCTTCCTAGACGCCGGCCTTAACGAGGAGCAAGTTACTGAAGTCGTTGAACGTTACTTTAGCGAGATCGTCGAAAAGTCAGTCAAGGCGCTCGGTAAGGATACGACCGACAAATGGTCGCGATTCGAGCACGGTGATTTGAACATCTCTCGTCTATTGCGCGGAGTTCAAGATCAAATCTCGTTCGTCGTGCTGAAGCGCGATCCTACCGGTACCCTGCGGGACCGCATGGAGGCGGCAAGCAATATTCAAGATCGTTGGGCACGGCGACGCGCGATGCATTGTCTCGCGCCGGAAATCGCCAAGCTCACAGTTTCGGTCTGGAAGACAGCGAAAGTCGATCTTGACGAAGTTGCCGAACCCTTTCCCGCGAATGCCGAAGAGCCGTGGTTCTGGCTGTTGCAAGACGAATACTACGACGAGGAAATCGGTCTATGCCTAACGAAATCACTGTCCACTCGCATTCTGTAAATCTGAGCAGCGTTGCGCTGACCGTCGCCAGACTGTCGCTGACCATCGATCCGCCGTCGCCGTCGCCGACTGCGGACCACCTGCGCGGCGCCCTGGCGGCGATTCGGCCGGACCTCGACTTACTGCACCAACACGGCGCCGAAGGACTGATCTATCGCGCCCCGCGGGTCATCTACCGCGTCCTGGGCGGCGCGCCCACGGTTATTGCCGTCGAGGAAGGCGTTGAAGCCGCGTTCGGCTTGAACTTGGTCGGCCGCACCGTGCGACTCGGGAACACCGAGCGGTGCGTCATCGACCTGACGCTCCGCGTTTCGCGCGAGCGGCTCGGCGAACGGGAAACGCCGCAAAACTATCGGTTCCTACAGCCTTGGCTCGCGCTCAATCAAGAAAATCACCGTCGCTTTGCGAGGATGAACATAGAGCAGCGCCGCAACTTTTTGAACCGGCAGATCGTCAATAATTGCCTTTCGCTGGCGAAGTCCTTTGATGTTCGCCTGACGAATCGCCTGAAAGCGGAAACCAATCTCCGACCGGTGCTTGTCCGACACAAGAACGTGCCGATGCTTGGGTTCTTGGGAACAATCCGGATGAACTTCGATATTCCCGATGGCCTTGGCGTTGGCAAGACCGTATCCAAGGGATTCGGCGGCGTAGAAAGGCAGGAAGAACCCTAATGCAACTCATCCTCAACACGTTTGGCGCGAGTTTGCGGCGAAAGGAGGGGATGTTCTTGGTGGTTTCGGGCGAGAAGCGGGTGACGCTTTCGCCGCGGAAGGTGCAGAGCATTTTGCTTACCAGCAGCGTGCATCTTTCGACCGATGCGGTGCGGCTGGCGCTGGAGCATCATATTGACATTGTGCTGCTGGACTCGCGGGGCGACCCGTATGGGCGGTTCTGGCACGGCAGGCCCGGCTCTACAGCGCAGGTGCGGCGCCGGCTGTTGGAAGTCTCGTTGACCGAGGGAGGCGTGCTGCTGGCGCGGGAATGGGTCGTGCAGAAATTACAGGCGCAAGTCGGGTTGGTGCGCGATCTGGCGCGCACGCGGCCCGACCGGGCCGAGCCGCTGGAGCAGCACGCCGGGCGGATCGAGGGCTATGCCCAGCAGGCAGGAACGGTGGCCCGCGCCACGCTGGACGAGGTGCGGGGCACGCTCATGGGCTTGGAGGGCGCCGCGGGACGCGAATACTTCGCCGCCTTGAGCCTGGCCCTACCCGCTCGCTTCCGCTTCCAGGGCCGCAGCCGCTCTCCCGCGCGCGACGAGTTCAACTGCCTTCTGAACTACGCCTATGGCGTGCTCTACGGGCTGGTCGAGCGGGGCTGCTTGCTCACGGGCTTAGATCCGTACATCGGCCTCTTGCACACCGACAACTACAACAAGCGGTCGCTCGCCTTTGACCTGATCGAGCAGTTTCGCGTTCACGCCGAACGAGTGGTGATGAACCTCTTTGCCGCTCGCAAAGTCACGCAAGAGTTATTCGACCAGCAGGATGGAGGTTTTCGCCTGAACCAGGACGGGCGAGCGCTACTGCTGGGGGCGTTCAATGAACATCTTGATCGGGCGGTGCATCATGGCCGGCGGCGGTTGAAGATCCGCGATACGGTAGTTTATGAATGTCAGCGGTTGGCGGGCCGTCTGCTGCGTGGATTGGATGACGATCAGCACATCGACCTCTCCGTATTTGATGTAGCGGCCGAGACTGGGCAGCCCGCCGTGTGGGAAAGCGGGCGCACCAGCGTCGGGCCTGACGCCGCCGTATCGATCGCCGAGGTTGCCTCAACCGAGGAGTCGATCTCCGATTCCGAAAGTTCAACTGCCGAGAGCCATTTGCCTGCCGAGGAGCCGCCATGTTGACTTGGGTGATCTACGACATTTCAAACGATCGCGCGCGCGATAAGGCGGCCAAGGCCTGCCAGCGGATCGGCCTCTATCGTGTGCAGAAGAGCGTCTTCCTGGGAACGCTTAACCCCAACGAGATCGACGAGCTGGCCGTGGTGCTGGAAGGGCTGATCGCACCCGAGAGCGACTCGGTGTACGTCTTTCCCATGTGCCGGCCCGACTTTGAAAAATGCGCCTTGCTGGGCCAGGCGTTCGACCAGGACCTGGTAACCGACCAGGTTCGTTCGCTATTGATGTGAGGAGCCGCGGCATGGATTTGGACTTTAACGACGTGCTGTTCACGGTGAGCGACGTGCTGGAGCATCTTTTCTGCCGTCGCTTCACCTACTTTGAAAAGTATCTCCAGTTGCCCGAGTTTCAGGAGCGGCGGGAGAAAGTGAAGCGCGGGCGGGCGCTGCACGCCGTGCGAGAGGCAACTAATCGCAGCTATCTCCGCAAGCGCCTGGGCGTGGCAGACAAGAAAATCGACGTGAGTTTGGTGAGTCCGCGCCTGCACCTCCGCGGTCGAGTGGATGAGGTGCTGTTCTTTGACGACGGAACGGCAGGGCCGCTGGACTACAAATTCGCTCGCAATCCGGGCCGCATTTATCGCACCCTGCGGATGCAATCGGCAATCTACGCGCTGCTGATCCGGGAAAACTTCCCGCAGGCCGTCCGGCGAGGCTACTTGGTTTACACCCGTAGCAACAACCGAACCATGGAAATCAGGTACACTCCGGAGGATTTCCAGCAGATTGGCCGGATCGTCGGCGAGATGCTGGCGATTGTGCAACGGGGCCAGCTTCCAGCGAGGGCACCGCCCTCAAGGTGTGCCGATTGCTGCTTCCGACGTATTTGCGTGTGAACGCAGGACGATCGTAAGTTGATCGCCTACAAGAACTTTGGCAAAGAAGAACGATGCAAAGCACCTCGAAAATGCCACTGCAATCGCGGTCTTGGTGTTCATTTCACAAGCATTTGAACTCTAGTAATTTTGCCCAAACATTGGATGGATCCAAAAGTTACCGCTGACATAGGGCCCACGAGCGTCATCCACAAGAACAAGGATTGAAACCTGGTACGTTTGCTCGAAGGTCTGAACGCCGTGAAGCCCACGAGCGTCATCCACAAGAACAAGGATTGAAACTCAAAGTGCTTGCGGGCCGGGCGTCGATCACCGGCGCCCACGAGCGTCATCCACAAGAACAAGGATTGAAACCGTGACATGCCATTTGCGAAACAGGCGGACGAGGCGCGCCCACGAGCGTCATCCACAAGAACAAGGATTGAAACATTATCGGGAGGTTGGATAGGGACGTAATGAAACTTGCCCACGAGCGTCATCCACAAGAACAAGGATTGAAACATTCGCAGCCTGCAATCTGGCACTCGTAGGGATCGTGCCCACGAGCGTCATCCACAAGAACAAGGATTGAAACTCGGTTCTGCGCATGGCTGCCAGATGTGGCGCCGCGCTGCCCACGAGCGTCATCCACAAGAACAAGGATTGAAACACCTACGACCAAGGCAACGCGCTCCGCAAGATCACCGAGGCCCACGAGCGTCATCCACAAGAACAAGGATTGAAACACCGACGCGCCTATCATCGGGGCGGTGGATGGCAGCGGGCCCACGAGCGTCATCCACAAGAACAAGGATTGAAACTCCCCGCCGTCAATCAAAGCATCGTTAATCGCCGCTGCGCCCACGAGCGTCATCCACAAGAACAAGGATTGAAACCCGATGTTCGACGCAACTGGCGTCGTTCAAGTGCGGCCCACGAGCGTCATCCACAAGAACAAGGATTGAAACATGGTCTGCCCCGCGTCATACTCAGGAGGTAGCCAAGCCCACGAGCGTCATCCACAAGAACAAGGATTGAAACACCAAGATCGTGCGGCCACCCGTGGAAACCAGAGAAGCCCACGAGCGTCATCCACAAGAACAAGGATTGAAACTAGCCCCACCGCCGTGCACGTACGCCCGCACGTCGCGCCCACGAGCGTCATCCACAAGAACAAGGATTGAAACCCCCTTGGCGGGTGAACACGCTCTGCGGACCAACTAGCCCACGAGCGTCATCCACAAGAACAAGGATTGAAACCTCCACCTTCTGTAGTTCGTTCTCGACTTTGAGCGATGCCCACGAGCGTCATCCACAAGAACAAGGATTGAAACCAGCAATGCCTAGCCTGGATTAACGCCAACAACACGGCCCACGAGCGTCATCCACAAGAACAAGGATTGAAACTGCGCAGGCTGGGAGTACGGAAACAACGGCGACCCGAGCCCACGAGCGTCATCCACAAGAACAAGGATTGAAACTCGCAAACCACGCCCCAACCGTGGAGTAGATAGTGGCCCACGAGCGTCATCCACAAGAACAAGGATTGAAACATTCGTCGTCCGCGTTTGCCGCGCCGCGTGTGCGGTGCCCACGAGCGTCATCCACAAGAACAAGGATTGAAACCCCTTCTGCCCTTTGCGCGGTTTGTAAACCGGAGCGTGCCCACGAGCGTCATCCACAAGAACAAGGATTGAAACCGATTAGCGCTGATGCGTCGGGAGGCGAGACCCAAGCCCACGAGCGTCATCCACAAGAACAAGGATTGAAACCGGAGAGGACGCCAATACACTCGTCCTCACCAAGAAGCCCACGAGCGTCATCCACAAGAACAAGGATTGAAACACGGACCAGCCACGATCACTGTGGGACGAATCGGGGGCCCACGAGCGTCATCCACAAGAACAAGGATTGAAACAAACAACGGCTCATTCAAGCCGAGCAGCGCGGCGACGCCCACGAGCGTCATCCACAAGAACAAGGATTGAAACCCATATTCGCGTCGTTCATGGGCATTGTTGAGGGATGCCCACGAGCGTCATCCACAAGAACAAGGATTGAAACATCCCCCGCAGGAGGGTCGGCCAGAGCGACGGCCGAGCCCACGAGCGTCATCCACAAGAACAAGGATTGAAACCTTCGCTCATGCTTCGCTTTGCGCCTCCAATAGAAAGCCCACGAGCGTCATCCACAAGAACAAGGATTGAAACTTGATCCATCCTTTCCCCTTGCATGTGTCACAGTTGCCCACGAGCGTCATCCACAAGAACAAGGATTGAAACCAAATCTCCATAACGCCCGGCATGGGTGTATCTCGCGCCCACGAGCGTCATCCACAAGAACAAGGATTGAAACCCTCGCAGGTAGCGGATTCGCTCTAGCGTCATGTTCCGGGCCCACGAGCGTCATCCACAAGAACAAGGATTGAAACATCCCCTGCTCCACAAGGGGATGGTTTCGCACGGCGGGCCCACGAGCGTCATCCACAAGAACAAGGATTGAAACTCTAGTTGGCGCGCTGACAAGTGGATCACCCGCGAGCCCACGAGCGTCATCCACAAGAACAAGGATTGAAACTTCCCGTCCACACGCCCGTGGTGATCGTGCCCAGCGTGCCCACGAGCGTCATCCACAAGAACAAGGATTGAAACTTTCCCCGCCGAGGCCCAAGACGCGGCCGCGGCCGAGCCCACGAGCGTCATCCACAAGAACAAGGATTGAAACCTTGATACTGCCGGCGGCCTGGACGGCGGCCGCATGGCCCACGAGCGTCATCCACAAGAACAAGGATTGAAACCTTCCCTGATGGCACCTGCGGCGACAACTGGGGCGAGGGCCCACGAGCGTCATCCACAAGAACAAGGATTGAAACCTGGTCCCGTGCCGCAACGCCTGTCCAACCTCGCGAAGCCCACGAGCGTCATCCACAAGAACAAGGATTGAAACTTCGCATTAGTCGCACCCTATTTGTCCGATGATTGCGGCCCACGAGCGTCATCCACAAGAACAAGGATTGAAACATGGAGACGCAACCTTGACCGCACTGGCGGCGCGACGCCCACGAGCGTCATCCACAAGAACAAGGATTGAAACTAGCAGTCGTAAGCGTGCGCCCGTTGGCGTCAGCGGCCCACGAGCGTCATCCACAAGAACAAGGATTGAAACATCGTGGGCGCCGGGAGGTTGTCTTTGGCGGTGACAAGCCCACGAGCGTCATCCACAAGAACAAGGATTGAAACCGTCTCCATCAACATCCCTTTGCGTTGCTCCTTGGGGCCCACGAGCGTCATCCACAAGAACAAGGATTGAAACAAATCAAGAACCGATTTACCGGCGAAGTCATCTGCAGCCCACGAGCGTCATCCACAAGAACAAGGATTGAAACCGCAGCAGTCGCCACGCAACCGCAACGTCGTGCCGGGCCCACGAGCGTCATCCACAAGAACAAGGATTGAAACTTTCCCACCCCCGAAGCGGCGCTGCTGGCGGCGGGGGGCCCACGAGCGTCATCCACAAGAACAAGGATTGAAACTACAGCGTGCGGCATTTGCGGCTGCTTGCCGAGCGGCGCCCACGAGCGTCATCCACAAGAACAAGGATTGAAACCCGGAAATGGAGATAGACGCGCCCGACAAAACCAAGGCGGCCCACGAGCGTCATCCACAAGAACAAGGATTGAAACATTTTCGGGGCGTTTAGAACCTCCAGGTCGCTCGCGGCCCACGAGCGTCATCCACAAGAACAAGGATTGAAACCTACTGCGGGCGCTCCTTGGTCGCTACGGCGGCAGGGCCCACGAGCGTCATCCACAAGAACAAGGATTGAAACCACAGCACGCGGTCAATCAGGTGCAACACGTCGCCCGCCCACGAGCGTCATCCACAAGAACAAGGATTGAAACTCGCACCATGAGTTATCCAAGAGGACCGGCGTAGCGGCCCACGAGCGTCATCCACAAGAACAAGGATTGAAACTCGATTAGCTGCTCGCCCACACCCAGGCGGCGGCAGGCCCACGAGCGTCATCCACAAGAACAAGGATTGAAACTTTACGCTACTAGCCTGTACGCATCGGCAAAAAGGGCCGCCCACGAGCGTCATCCACAAGAACAAGGATTGAAACCTGTACCGTGCTCAACGCCTTTCGGCGTAAACGAATGCCCACGAGCGTCATCCACAAGAACAAGGATTGAAACCTCATCGCCATAGACATGTTCGCGAAGAAATTGCCGGCCCACGAGCGTCATCCACAAGAACAAGGATTGAAACTTGGCGCAGTTCCTTGGCCGCCTCACGCCCTGCGGATGCCCACGAGCGTCATCCACAAGAACAAGGATTGAAACATTCGCCCGGTAAAATAACAACGGCCCGGTTGCCGCGCCCACGAGCGTCATCCACAAGAACAAGGATTGAAACCTGTGAAGCCATGAAGCTCAATCGACGCGAAGCCCTGCCCACGAGCGTCATCCACAAGAACAAGGATTGAAACTGAAAATGACCAGACCCATTGAACTACCCTCGCGACGCCCACGAGCGTCATCCACAAGAACAAGGATTGAAACCTCGCCTTCGGCCGTCATCGCCTGGGGTAGCACGTCGCCCACGAGCGTCATCCACAAGAACAAGGATTGAAACCTTCCCGGCTCACCAACGCTTTTCGCCCGGTCCCGTGCCCACGAGCGTCATCCACAAGAACAAGGATTGAAACTCGACGAATTCCAGTTCGTCATGACCGCGCCGTCCAGGCCCACGAGCGTCATCCACAAGAACAAGGATTGAAACTTTATGCGCGTTATCCGCGCGTGGTCGGCAGCCGCGGCCCACGAGCGTCATCCACAAGAACAAGGATTGAAACATCGACACGCCATCTTCGCTGAACCCGAGTTGCACGGCCCACGAGCGTCATCCACAAGAACAAGGATTGAAACCCGCTTAGGTCCAGGATAGCTGCACGAGTCGAGGGGAGCCCACGAGCGTCATCCACAAGAACAAGGATTGAAACCCAATCGGCAGGTCATCCGCGCTCGTCGGCGCCCGGGCCCACGAGCGTCATCCACAAGAACAAGGATTGAAACCTGCCGGGCGTCAGAATCTCGCGGGAGATCAGACCCGCCCACGAGCGTCATCCACAAGAACAAGGATTGAAACTGCGGGTGTCGATGACCTTCCGCGCGGCTTTCAGCGGCCCACGAGCGTCATCCACAAGAACAAGGATTGAAACCCGGTTAGGCCCGCCAGTTGCGCCGGCGAGTAGCGTTGCCCACGAGCGTCATCCACAAGAACAAGGATTGAAACCCGAGAAAGCAACTCGTCGTAGGCCGCCTCGAAGTGCCCACGAGCGTCATCCACAAGAACAAGGATTGAAACGTCGAAGATAATCACGAGGGCGTCAGGGTGCGATTGGCCCACGAGCGTCATCCACAAGAACAAGGATTGAAACATTTACATTTTGAATGGACCCCTCAAAAACATTGAGGCCCACGAGCGTCATCCACAAGAACAAGGATTGAAACTTTAGCCGTACTAAACGCTGGCGAAACAAAGTGCGTGCCCACGAGCGTCATCCACAAGAACAAGGATTGAAACTGGAGTGGGGGCGGTTCGTCGGGCTTCGGGTCGGAAGCCCACGAGCGTCATCCACAAGAACAAGGATTGAAACAACCGCTCGGCCGTCCCGGTCAGGAGCAGGAACAGAGCCCACGAGCGTCATCCACAAGAACAAGGATTGAAACATCGAATCGACCTGGAAGCCGTACTTGATAACAAAGGCCCACGAGCGTCATCCACAAGAACAAGGATTGAAACCACAACCGAGGGAAGCGAAAGCGGTTCTTGTGACGGGCCCACGAGCGTCATCCACAAGAACAAGGATTGAAACTTCCCCCCAAAGAAACCCCGGCGGGGCTATCCCCGGGCCCACGAGCGTCATCCACAAGAACAAGGATTGAAACACCCGGTTGCCCGGCTTCAACGCCAACCCAATCGATGCCCACGAGCGTCATCCACAAGAACAAGGATTGAAACATATCCCAAACACGGTCTTCATGGTCGATAACCGATGCCCACGAGCGTCATCCACAAGAACAAGGATTGAAACACGATCAGCACATCCCGATGGTTGGCCGGATCGGAGGCCCACGAGCGTCATCCACAAGAACAAGGATTGAAACCTGATCGTGGTCAGAGTGCAACCAGGGCCGCACGTGCCCACGAGCGTCATCCACAAGAACAAGGATTGAAACCCAGCCTCTCGGCCATATCGAGCGTCGGCGTGCGGGCCCACGAGCGTCATCCACAAGAACAAGGATTGAAACTACGAACCCAACCAACCTTACCCGAGAGAACGATGAGCCCACGAGCGTCATCCACAAGAACAAGGATTGAAACATCTTTTGGCGGGAGAGTCGCGGCCCCGTGAAAGGCGCCCACGAGCGTCATCCACAAGAACAAGGATTGAAACAATGCGCACGTCGGTGCGGGCGAACTGCGCGCCGTGCCCACGAGCGTCATCCACAAGAACAAGGATTGAAACAATCTGCTCTTTGGTGGCCGCGTGCGGCACACCCGGGCCCACGAGCGTCATCCACAAGAACAAGGATTGAAACAGATTCGCCAAGGTCGCCAACACGTCGGCGTGGCAGGGCCCACGAGCGTCATCCACAAGAACAAGGATTGAAACTTTCCAGCCGGCCAACTCCGCGGCAAGACGCGCGCACTGCCCACGAGCGTCATCCACAAGAACAAGGATTGAAACTGTCTCTGTGCTAACGGGAAAGGGAGAGCGGCGCGAAGCCCACGAGCGTCATCCACAAGAACAAGGATTGAAACTTTTTAATCGCCATGTACCTGCTACTCAGTGGCGTCGCCCACGAGCGTCATCCACAAGAACAAGGATTGAAACACGACCTGCCAAGCAACCGCGATTGGCTAGACCCGGGCCCACGAGCGTCATCCACAAGAACAAGGATTGAAACAAGGATGTGACCCGATGCCCGTTACCGACCAAGAGTTGCCCACGAGCGTCATCCACAAGAACAAGGATTGAAACCGCGACCTGACTCGTTATGGCCGCAAGATTCTCGGAGCCCACGAGCGTCATCCACAAGAACAAGGATTGAAACAGCCTGCAATTCTTTTTGGTTGGCGAATAGCCGTTGTAGCCCACGAGCGTCATCCACAAGAACAAGGATTGAAACATTACAGTAGGTCCATGCGCTCGCGCCTTTGTTTTCGATGCCCACGAGCGTCATCCACAAGAACAAGGATTGAAACACTACCTGCAATCGTTGTGGGGCAAGGAAGGCGCGACGAGCCCACGAGCGTCATCCACAAGAACAAGGATTGAAACATCCTCTGCTCCAAGGTAGACGTTTTGGAGTTCTCGGCCCACGAGCGTCATCCACAAGAACAAGGATTGAAACCTGTACAGGTCATCCCATTCCGCTTGTTCGTCGATGCCCACGAGCGTCATCCACAAGAACAAGGATTGAAACTACGACCGCGACCATTACGACCTAGACCTGGTGCGGGCCCACGAGCGTCATCCACAAGAACAAGGATTGAAACCGTCGATCCCCGCCAAGGTTTCGTTGCACCATTGCAGGAGCCCACGAGCGTCATCCACAAGAACAAGGATTGAAACACGACCGCGGCGGGCCGTTGGGATGGGGCGCAAAAGCCCACGAGCGTCATCCACAAGAACAAGGATTGAAACTAGCTCACGAGCGTTTGCGGCCGGCCGGCCAGGAGGGCCCACGAGCGTCATCCACAAGAACAAGGATTGAAACCTGACCTCGTGTGGCAGCGGTTTGGCGACGTGGCGAGCCCACGAGCGTCATCCACAAGAACAAGGATTGAAACCCGAACTCCAGCGGATCGTCAACCGGATGAACGACAAGCCCACGAGCGTCATCCACAAGAACAAGGATTGAAACACGAGTGTCACAACTTCTGTTCGTCCAAGTCGAAACGCCCACGAGCGTCATCCACAAGAACAAGGATTGAAACCTCGATTGGGTCGCCCACCAAGGCCCGTCCAAACTGGCCCACGAGCGTCATCCACAAGAACAAGGATCGAAACCTGAATTCCGTCACGTGGTCGCAGTTGTGCGACTGGCTCACGAGCGTCATCCACAGAGATATTGTCAAGAATTGACGGGCCGGCAAAAACGGATCGGCAGACGTCGCTGCACATTTCCCGGAGTCGGTTTTTCGTACGCGCTGGTGACAACGGGCTCGTTTAACACGCCTGATGCACCACAAGCCGCCGCGAAGCCAGCACTTCGCCATTGGCCAAGAGCTCCACAAAGTACACGCCTGGCGATGGAATCTCCGCCTCGACGTAGTACACGACCTCGACGCAGGCGAGTGGGTTATCAAACTGCGCTTCGCTTGCGGCCAACGCCGCGACCTCGCTGGATTCATCGTCCACGAGCCGCACGGCAAAGGTGCAATCGCCCAATCCGTCGGTTGTGGCCGCGTAAAGGTAACACACCAGCGGCGTCGGGAATGCATCGGCCATAAGCTCGTTGAACACGCCCAAGAGGGAAAGTTTGCGGGAGAGGCTGTCTTGGAAGACGCCCTCGCATAAAACCAGCGGTAGGCTCAGGGGAGTTTGTTGGGCCATGCGGGTGTTGTGGTTGGGCGACAGCCGGTGGTCGCAGGGGGGACGATCTTAGTGGCTTGGTTCATGGCGGAATTGTCGCGAGGTACGCCCAACTCGCTACGACGACAATACACTGCTGCCAACGATCGGCCTGTCTTAGCGGCCGCCTCCTTCGCCGGCAACCTTCGCACCAAAGCGTCTTCTTCTACGGACCATGCGGGATTGAGCCACGGCGGCCGCGTACCGCGTTGCCGATGCGACTGGCTCATCTTCTGGCGAGTGGCTTTCGACGCCTTCTGGCCAATTCTCGCGGTGCGCAGCTTCGCCTGGATATGCGGGGGGCGCGGCTTGCCTTGCTTGGCTGCTGCGATCTTGGTCCGACGGCCTGTGTCCTGCACTGGATCGCGGGAACGCTCGTGTACCGCTGAGAGCCTCGGCTGCTCGATCGCGTGATCTGCCCACAACCTCGAAGAACCAGCCGTCGCCCGCCCCACGCCCAATGCTTTGCGCCAACGGGTGACGGTCTGACCTGTAACGCCCCACCAGTGCGCTACTGCCAAATTGGATTCCTTCTGCACCGCTTTGGCGAGCACGCCGTAAAGCACGATGCCCGCCTTGGCGCTGCCGCCCCCGACCTTGACGCCGATCGGCCACGGGATGAGAGCATCGGTTAGGCCGGTGATTCGCACATCGCCGCGGATCGCATCCTGTACGATGGCGCCGTAGCGAAACCGCGGCGTGCGGTACGGGCCGAAGTGCAGGCGGTAGCGGTCGGCAGATCGCATAGATGCATTTTACTCCGCCGTGCATCTCGCGACAGAGAGCGGATTCAGTTGCACGCGGGGCGCGGCAGCAAGGTGTGTCTCTAGACGATGCGGGCTTCGACTCTTGGAAACGGGTTTTTGTCCAGAATTGTCGTCTGAACCTTGCGCCTTAGAAATCCTCGGAAATCGCCTTGCTGTTCAAGTAACACGACCAACTCTTCCAGCGTGCAAAGCGTGACGACCTTGCCTCGGACCAAGGCTTCCCTACATACCACGACGGCCGGTTCGGTAAAGCCGCTTGCCGAAATGATGATCGCTCTACACTCGGCGCGATGGTAGACCCGGACCAAGTGTTCCGAAATCTCGGCGCGTCCGATAGCCGTTTGCCACCATTTCAACTCC
>JAANMU010002290.1_pt1 | contig 14785 bp, 17 predicted proteins | sample 7279701 | NCBI WGS metagenome assembly JAANMU01 (sample SAMN14094539, study PRJNA606508) | bioreactor metagenome | isolation source: A lab-scale SPAN reactor treating ammonium-rich wastewater day 57 | place: Ireland: Galway | collected 2017-03-13 | reverse complement strand
TCGTTCCAGCCGCCGTAGGTCGCCACATCAATCGGCACGGCGCGCGACAGTTTGCCGACGAGCAGATGCCCCGGCGCGAGGACGGGCCACAAAGCTGCGCTGCCGGTCATGGCGAAGGTGGAGGAGAAGACAAACTGCGCGACGACCCGACCGACGAGTGCGGGCTGCCACAGATAGCGGCCCTCGCCGACGAACAGGCCCTTTGCGAGGATCACCGCGACGGCCGCCGCGACCGCACCGACATACCACGGCGCTGCGGCCGGCAGGGTGAGCGCGATCAGCAGGCCGGTCAGGGCGGAATGGGTGACTCCGCCGATGGATCGCTTTCGACTGACGCCGTACCAGAGGAGTTCGCAGGCGACGGCTGTCAGGACGGTGGCGGCGAGAACCCGGATCGCGGCGACGCCGAACAGGACGACGCCGCTCACGGCGCAGATCCCGGCAGCGAAGATCCAGGCGCGAAGAATGTCTTCAATCGAGCTGCCGCCAAGCCGATGCGGCGCGGCGCGGGGCGAGGGCGAAGTCGAAAGCATCCAGGCGGCGGCCGTCATCGTGCAAGCCCCTCGCTCGCTGCGGCGCGTGGTTGGTTGAGTTGTACTCGCTCGGCGCGAATCGTTTCAGCCAGGGGGAGCTTCGACGGGCAGACATAAGTGCAAAGCCCGCAATCAATGCACGCGTTGAGTTCGGCCGCATACGTGGGCGACCGGCGCGCGTATCCCGGATCGATCAACGACGTCGGTGAGAGGCCGACCGGGCAGTCTTCGACGCACCATCCGCAATGCACGCACGGCGCTGATGGATCGACCTCCGCTTCGGCGAACAGCAGGAGCGCCGTGGTGTCAGCTGTTACGACCGCGTGATCGTTTGTGATCGCCACGCCCGTGAACGGGCCGCCCCAGACCGCGGACTTCACCGGCCGATACAGGCCGACGCGCTGGGCCAGTTCGCGCAGTGGTGTTCCGATCGCCACGCGATATGTGCCGGCATGATCGACGGCATCTCCCGCGACCGTCATGACGACGTGCGTCATCGGTTCGTCATGCCAATAGGCGTGACCGGCCGCTCGAACCGTCGACAGCGGCAGCACGAGCGTCTCCACGTCCAGCGTGGTTCCGCCGGGGGGAATCTCGCGATCCAGAATTGTCTTGACGAGCAGCGTGGGATGGCACTGTGGGTATTTGTCGCTTAGTGCCGCAATCTCGACATACCGGCCGGCCGCTTCGGCCTCCATTCGCTTCACGACGCGGCGATGCCGAAAAGGGATGGCCACATGCACCGTCACGACCCCCAGGGCATCGGCGATTTCGCAGGTCGTGTCTACTAGCAGGCCCGGCTCTTCGACGAGCGTGCGCAGGTCGGCCGTCAGATACGGCTCGGTCTCCATGCCGTTGACGATGAGATCGGTCACACCTGCCGCGATGGCTTCCTGAAGGACGAGATGCGCCGGGCGGCGCGATCTCGCGCAGACGACGCCGCGATTCCGAAGCCGTCCGAGGAACGATTCGACCCGAAGCTGGGGATCGACCTGAATGGGTTCGTCTCGCCCATCAGGCAGGAGGACGGCGCCCGGCAGCGAACCCTCTGCGGCGGTCTCGACGGGAAGAATGGCTTCGATTCGCCCCGAGGTCGGCGCGAAGGCCGGAACTCCGTCGAGGGTCTGGGGGATAGCCAGCGCCTGGCCGCGCAGGACGCGATCACCAGCCGCGACGATTGGGGTCGTCGGGAGGTCGCGCCGCAAGCAAAGCGGTATGTGCAACGTCGACGACGCGGCGAGCTTTTGTGTGGCACGCTTGGCGGAGACGTTCTTGAAGTCCGGCAGATACAAGCCGCCTTCGAAGTCCTTCCGTGGGCCGAGGATGTCTTGCAGGATGGACATGGCTGGAAGCAGGGAACAGTGAAGCAGGAAAAAGGGACAAGGGAACAGGGTTCGGTCGTCAGGCTTCGCCATCTCCATCGCCGCCGTCCAACTCACGTTGCGCGGCGGCCTTGCGGCCACCGGCGATCCCCAGCTTGGACGGGCTTTTCAGGAAGTCCAGGATGCGCCGACCGGCCGCTGTACGGACGGTTGCCGCGAATTCCTCGATCAACTTCGTGAACGGCTGCGCGGACCGAAACAGGAGGCGGTAGGCAGTGCGCACCTCGTTGATTTCGTCGGCCGAGAACTTGCCGCTTCGGCGCATGCCGAGACCGTTATGCGCCACGCACATCGACTCGCCCAGTACTTTCATGAACGGAGGAATATCTTTGATGACGCGCGAGCCGCCGCCGATCATGGTGTACTCTCCGATGCGCGCGAACTGGTGCACCACAACATGGCCGCTCAAGATCGCGTTGTCGCCGATGATGGCGTGGCCCGCCACCGCCGATCCGTTGTAGAGCTTGACGCCGTTGCCGAATTCGCAATTGTGGCCGATGTGGGCGTAGCCGAGGATGAAGCAATCCTGCCCGAGGATCGTCCATGACTCGGGCTGGGTGCCGCGGTGAATGGATGCGAACTCTCGCACGATCGTCCCCGCGCCGATCCGGCAATAAGACCGCTCGCCGGTGAAATGAAAATCCTGCGGCAAATGGCCGATCACCGCGCCGGGATGAATTACGCATCGGTCGCCGATCTCGGTCCAGCCGGAGATGAATACGTGCGGATAAAGGTGTACGTTCTCGCCAATCTTGACTTCACCCTCGATGATGACATACGGGCCGATGTCGGCGGACTTGGCGATTTGCGCCTTGGGGTCAATGATGGCCGTGGGATGAATGGGCATGGTGTGCGTCTCGTGGAGTGGGGTCAGTTCGGCCGCTTCGGGCGAATCCGTCGCCAATCACTACGGAGGCGGCGCGAGCATTCTACGACAGCGAGACGGCGTTGAAAACGCGCCGCGTGGGCAACAGAAAAGCCCCCGGCACGCATGCCGAAGGGCTTGAAGTTCAACACTGGAATCACTTGTAGGCCGGCGCTACTCGCCGGATGGATCGGGCGAATCGTCCGAACGTTGCGCGCGGCCGGATCGATTCGCCATCCGAGCCGGAGGTCCGCGCGAGTGCAGGTCGGCGGTGCGCACGGCCACTTCCTCGTCTTGAGCCGTCGCCCAGCGCGGTGGAGCCGCTTCATTGTCGATGGACCATCGCAGCGGCATCGCTGCCGCGGCTTGCTGTTTTTTGTGCGATTTGCCGGCAGCGGCCTCGCCAATCGGCAGGATCGCCGAGTTCGGGCTGTTTGCCGGTGCGATAGGGCTGGCAAGCATTCGGTTCGACCGGGACACGATGGCACTCATCGCATCGGGTGCGGGCATCGGCAAGACTGTTGCCTCGTGAGATTCCGACGCCGGGGACTCCCACGCGACAACGCCGAACAGCGCGCCAACGATCAGGGCGAACGTGAATCGGCCGACCTGTGCCAGTTGGATCCCCAATCGCGACGAACCATGAGAACTTGTCATACTCCACCTCGAACCCGTGACAGATGCGCGCGGACCGCGGAAACACACCACTCCCGCGATGCCACTCAATCCATCGACCCGCGCGCGCGATCGGCCAAAGGACGGGCATGCCGGCATTCGAAGGCGGTGCGGCACAATCTTGAATCGCGTCGAAATACGGAACCGCAAGAATGGGGTCTTCACAAGGCCTTGTGTGGCACGTCTGGTATCGGGGTTATTAGTGGACCTGCGTTTTCAGGTTTGCCAGGGCGGTTTCGGAGGGGCCATGCGCCTTAGTGGGATTGCTCAATGCGCACCAGCGCGGGTGAAGAGAGCAGCTCATCCAACCACGTATGATGATCGCGATGGATGGTGCAATAGCGAATTCGAGCGATGATCTTGCCGTCAGCGGTTGTTTCATATTCCGGAATGATGGGGAAGGGGTGATCCTCCAGGATACTCTCAACCTGCAGGCGCGTTCGCGCGTCATCGTCCGCAAGATGCAGCGACAGGGTGGACAGTCGGCACGGCCCTTCAACGACGCGCTCGATGGCGCGGGCGGCGGACAGTGTACCGACGATCAGAATCGTGAAGAAGAACCCCAGCGCGAGGTAACCTGCGCCGAGAATCAGGCCGACCGCCGCAGTGGCCCAGATGCCTGCGGCCGTGGTGATGCCGACGACCTGGCCGCGCTCGCGAATGATGGCGCCCGCGCCGAGAAATCCGATTCCCGTGACGACCTGCGCGGCGACGCGCGCGCGATCGGCATGGCCCGGCCCGCCTCCGAGCAAAATGGACGCTTGTGTGAAAATAGCCGAACCGAGGCAGATGAGGATCATCGTGCGGAAGCCGGCGGGCTTGGCGGCGCGCTGACGTTCAAACCCTGTGAGTCCGCCGCAGAGAATGGCGACGAGACTGACGACGGGGCCGACCAGCTCCGGCGCGAGCAGCGAGTGTGCGTCCCCCATCCAGGGTCGAATCTGTTCCCACATGGCGGAATGCTCCCTTGTGCTGCATCAGGCGAGCGAATCACGACCGCGCTCACGTCGGCGGGAGCGGCGGATCGGTGTCGCGCCCGGTTCCGGAGAATTCGCGATTATGGGGCCGATCGTCCGCGGCATCATCCACAAACGCGCCGGTGGCGTCCGTGCGATAGCCAAGCCGGCGTGGCGTGACCGTCTCGCCGTGTCCGTCGCAGAAGATAACATTTGACTTGTTCAAATGGCGCGGATCGACCGCCGTCCGCGGGCTGCCCGGATCGCCGCTGCCGTGCTCGGATTCGGGCTGAAGACGCGGCGGGTCGAGCGTCCAGCCGTGGTTGGCCAGCTCCGCGAAATCCGTCCCGTTGTTGTGGTACGGCTTGCGATTCTCCGGCGCGAATCCGGCCGCCGTGCCCAGTGTGTCAGCCGCCATGACGGTGCTGGCGAAGCTGGTGATCTTTGAGCGATTGACGGGGAAATTGTGGTACTGGTTGTTGGTGATGCGGGCGTTGCCAAGAAACTGGTGATTGTATCCGTAGGCGTGGTTGCGTTCGTCCATCCAATCAGGCACGGACGGGCATTGATAGACCTTGTGATCGTAATCCTGCCGGTCAGCGGGCAGGGGATTGTCGAAGGCAAATGCGCCGACGTATTTGCCCATCAGCGCGATCCAGCGCGGGCGAAACTTCAACCCGCTGCCCACGTCATAGAAGTTCGCAGGATTAGAAGCCCCGCCCGCAAGGTTTCCGTAGCGGCCCGGCACAGCCACGTCGTCGTAGTCGTCGGCATACATGTGCCAGCCCAGCCCCAGTTGCGAGAGCCGCGCCAGACACTGAATCGACTGGCCCTGCCGCCGCGCGCCGGACAGCGACGGCAGCAGGATCGCGACAATGAGTGCGATGATGCTGATGACGACGAGCAACTCGATCAAACTGAATGCGGAGCGAAGTCTGGCGGGACGGCGCATGGTGCCTCGTTGCGGATCACCGCGGCTGTGGCTCGGCAGAATGGTAAAGCGTTCAAGTGGCCGACGCCACCGGGTTTGAACGAAGGCGGAAGCAGCTGTCCCAAGCGTGGGATGCACCAAGCGTACATGCGTCGCTGAACGGCTTGCTTTATGAGTGCCGAGAACAAGGTAACGGCAGGGAAGCATGGGCCGTACCCTTTTCCATGAGTTGGGCCGCCCGATTGAGTTTTGACCGTGTTTCGGTTGCAATACTTCGCACAAAACATAGAGTTGATGCGGGCACCGTGTCGATTCTGGGGATAAGATTATGACGCCGTTCTTCGCCTCTCGATCATTCGATGCTCCCAGGTCTCTGCGCGTCACGGGGCTGTTTCTCATCGCGGTCGTTTCGATCGCCCTGACCTGCGACACGCCGACCGGCGGGTTGCGAAGTGATTTCACCGACAACAACGGCAACGGGATCGCGGATGACTTCGAGACGATCTATGGGGATCTCGATCCCAGCGCCGACGACGACGGCGATGGGATTCCCAATGATCAGGAATCGGTGCTCCTGACGGACCCGCTGGTCCCCAGCGCGGCGTTTCCGAACTTCCCCGGAGCGGAGGGCTTCGGCGCGTACGCGTTCGGCGGGCGAGGCGATGGATCCGCGCCGCCGCGTATCATCAAGGTGACGACGCTGCTGGACAAAGTTCCTAACGGACTCGGCGGGTTCGTCACGGCGCCGGGCAGTCTGCGCGAGGCGCTGGAGGCATCCGGTCCGCGGTTCATCGTGTTTGAAGTTAACGGCGTGATTTTTCTGGAAGAGCCGATCCGAATACTCAATCCGTTTGTGACCGTCGCGGGTCAAACGGCCGGCGGCGATGGGATCGTCCTTGCGCATCAGCCATTGATCGTCCGCACGCACGACGTCGTACTCCGGCATTTGCGGATGCGAATCCTTTACGAGAAGGCGGATTCGGATGTTACGCTTCTGGACGGCATCACGATCTTTCGCAACGATTTTGAAGCGACCTCCGCGCAGCAATCAGTCTACAATCTCATCATTGATCACTGCTCGATCTCGTGGGCCATCGACAAGAACGTCAGCACGTGGAACTGGGTGCGCAATTTCACCATTCAGTGGTCTATTATTTCCGAGGCGTCACTCTTCGGAAACCCGCAGGGGCCGACGGGGTTCGGGATGTTGGCGGCGCCGACCCCGGGCGGCTTGACCCCGACCGATCTGACGTACGCATCGCTTCATCACAATCTGTTTGCGCACAATTCGGCCCGCAACCCGTTAATTGCCGACGGCAAGGTCTGGGACTTTCGCAACAACGTAGAATACAACTGGAACGTCGCGCAGCCGGCGCAGTTTGAGTTCAACGCGAGCGTGAACTTCATCGGCAATCGCTACATTCCGGGCCTCGACACGTCGTTCGCGCCGCCTGAAATTCGCAACCTGATCGACATCAACTCGCCGGATGAGGGCCCTTTGCCGCGCATCTTTCTGCAGGATAATCTCGCGCCGCTTCGCACTTCCACCACCCAGGACGATTGGGATGTCGGCGTCGCCTACGTGACGCCGAACGTCGGCGGTCTGTGCGGGGGCGGCGCTTCCGTCTGCAACGTGTTCATCACGCCCGGTCATCTGCGCGATCAAGTTGAGCTGCCAAACGCTCTGCCCGCCCCGCCCGTTACGACGTACCCCGTTCAGGAAGCGACCATCCTCGTCCTCGACGGCGCCGGCGCGACCAAACCGCGGCGAGATGCCGTCGATACGGCACTCGTCAACGAGCTGCGCTACGTCGTCGACAACAATCTGTTCGTGGATTCCCAGCCCGTCGGCGACCCGAACCTGCGACGCATCGGCCCTCACCATGGCGAAACCGCGAACGTGCTCTGGTTCCGGCCCAACGCCGATCCGACGATTCTCTGCCAGCCTCGCCAGTATCGCATGGAGCCGGGCCAGACGCTCGCCGAGGCCAAGCTGGCCATGCTGGCGCAGATGACCTGCACGATTGACGGCATCGTCCTGCCCGGCGGCGCCGCGCAGATCCTCGCCGACCCGGTGAAGTATCCCTTCGTCGTCGTGCAGCGCGTCATCCCCGATCGCAATACCTTGAATGGTCTGTATGTCTCAAACAACTCGCCGCCCCTACCGACCGACACCGACGGCGACTACATCCCCAACAACCGCGAACTGGAATTCGGCGGCGATCCGAACGTCGCCGACAGCCTGACCGACTCCAACGGCAACGGGTATCTCAACATCGAGGAGTACCTGTCCAGCCTCGCCGGGGACCCGTCGTGAAGCACCATCGCGAGGAGCTGTGGTTTCACACTTCGACGCGCCGGGCCTTTATCAATATCACGTCGCAGGTGCAGGCGGCCATCGCCAAGAGCGGCATCCGCGAGGGCCTCTGCCTCGTCAACGCCATGCACATTTCGGCAAGTGTCTTCATCAACGACGACGAGCGCGGCCTGCACCAGGACCTGGACCGCTGGCTGGAGGGCCTCGCCCCGCACGCGCCGATTGATCAGTATCGCCACAACGACACGGGCGAGGACAACGCCGACGCCCACCTGAAGCGCACCATCATGGGCCGCGAGGTCGTCGTCGCCATCACCGCCGGCGAGCTGGACTTCGGCCCGTGGGAGCAGATCTTCTACGGCGAGTTCGACGGCCGCCGCAAAAAGCGCGTGCTCGTCAAGATCATCGGGGAATGACGCGATCACTGCGGTTTCATCGATGCGACGAAATCACTTCCACGCTCTTGCACAGAACGAGTAATTCGTCTTCGCCACCGGGGTAGTCGTCGTCCAGCCGGTCGCCGCCGCCTTCGGTCGGGCTGACGCAATCGGCCAGGCGCCACGTCGCGCGGCCCTGGCGAATCGCCAGTTGCACCTGCCAGCCGCCGGTCGCGAGGTAATCGCGCAGGTGCGAACGGATCAGATCGGCCGCCATCTCCACATCCACGCCGACGGCGTCGTCCTTTGCGCCGTCATCCTCCGCCGAAACCAGCGCCCATCGACCCGGCTCATGGCCGTGCCCCCCGGGGAGAAAGATCAGTTCCTCGTTCGCGTCGGCGTCGTCGGGCGACGTGAAGACAGGCGATCCGACGATCTGCAGCGCGGCCCGTGCGATTTCATGGAGTTTGTCGGCGGTCATCCTGGGTTCCGGAATCCATCGTACCACGGGGCCTTCGCTCGCCCGCTTGCAACATCAAACGCTTTGCAGGTGCCCGCCGCGCCGTGGTGGGGCACAGCATCGCGCGAATGCCACGGGCGCGATCTCGTGGAGATGTTCTCAAAATCGCGCGCGGATTTCCACACCCCAATTCGCGGAGAACGGTTGCGGGTGCGAGGGTCGGCTTTGCAGTCGTGGCATCCCCTTGGGCGCCGGGGCCTTGCGAGCGTGCAACTCCAGCAGCAGCTTTCGCAGGCTGATCATGTGGCGGTAGGTTTTGCCGTCAGCGGCTAAGTCGCCAACGCGGATGGAAGTGTATTTGCTCATTGGAATATCGTCTTTAGGGTAATGGCGGTGTGGTAAATGGCACTGGACGATAGGTGATATTCCTGATTCCAGGGCCTTGGGAAGAGCGTGGCATTCCCGCCGTGATCGCAGAACGTCGTCACGTTGGCGTCGCTGTCATCGATCAGCAGCGTTCCAGGCCGGGCCATGAGATGCTTGGCAGGGCCGATCATGTAATCGCGGAATCCGGCCCCGAAGTGCTCTTGCAGCCAGCGAACCTTGCCTGCCGCCGAATACCAACTTTGGCTTGGGCTGGTCGCAATATAGACGTGATTCGCTTTCGACTTGCAAAGGTCGAATAGTTCATGACACCACGGGTACGGAGGCAAGTCCTCCCACCATCCAACGCCGCGGGCGTTGACGACTCGCCAGAACTCCGCCTCCGTGATGCCCAGCGAGGGGTGTAGGCGATATTCGCCGGGCGGCCACGTGTCGATCAGGTGGGCCTTGCCGAATAGCTCCAAGGCCGGCGTGAAGAAGTCCACGAGCACACCATCAAGGTCTAAAAGAATCGTGTCGATCAATCGTGGCCCCCCTGAATAAAAACGCGGTGACGGCGGCCACGCCGCCACCGCTCGCCCGTCCGTTACGCCCTACGCCAAGAGTTTTTCCAGTGCATCCAACGTTTCCCGAGTCGCCTCGATTCCGCCGATCTTAATTACCGCATCTCTGGCGATTAGCAGTTGGTTGATCAGATTCATTCCGTGTGCCGACGATCCGCGGCGCCCGACGGCCTTGGAGAAGATATTCTTCTTGGAATCTGTCAGTTTTTGCGTACTGACGTGTGCAGCAGTCACGTGCATTCCGTAGCGAAGTTGCACTTCTTCGGCGACTTTAGTGTGTTTGGTAATGCCGTCTGCGATCACACTGCGAATGGCGTCCGCCTTGGTAATGCTCATAGTTTCCTTTCAGACTAAAAACCGTTGCCCGCGAAAAATGCGGTAATTTCCTGAAAACACCGGGTCGTATCCCACGCTCCCTTCGTGGCAAACTGCGATTCGATTGTCCTTTTTCAATCGAAATCGTCTGCAATCCGATTCGATTTCTTCGGCGGTTGGCATGGCTAAATCGGACAAGTCGTCAGCGTCGTCCAGCTTCCGCTGCCACGATAGCGAGCGAGTCGTACGCGGAAGTTCACCTAATGCACGCATGCGACCGATTAGCCGTTCGATCGTTGACACACCGCGTCCGAGATCTTCGGCGATTTCACGCGTCAGCTTCCCAGATAGCACAGACTTTGCGACATACTCGCGTTCCGATGGTTTGATTTTCATTCCAATTCCTTGATGAGTTCATTCATGAAAGGGCATCCTCAATTTCAGCCACCTCCGGCAAATCTACATAGCTTTCTATGTCGCCATTGATCGCGACCGTCATGTCATCGACGTAAGCGCCACACTGCTCGGTGGGATCTATTGCCAATGCAATCTCGGTTGCGCCTTTGCGTAACACGAGAATCAATCGTCCACCCGCATCAAATCGCATTTTCCAGCTTGTGGTCATTCGGTTTGCTCCCAGGGTAACGAATCGAAATCAGACATCGGCACGAACCAGTCAACGTCGCACCAGTCCCAGCAACAGACATCGCCATCCAGTGGCCCGGAGTAGGCCGACTTGCGATATTCGCTCGTAGGGTGTTCATGCTTCCGTCAGTTCCATTGCCGCCAGGCGACGAATGTCCGCCATCGCCTCATCATCGCTGGCGTAAAAATCAGGCACCTTGCCATCCAGGTGCGGGCAGGAGGCAATCGAGATAAGAGCCCCGGCCACGTTCGTGCCGTACTTTCGCTCCAGCTCGTAGCCAGCTTTCCCGGCCAGATGCACAGCCCAACCGGCGCGGCAATGTGTCGTCTCGCAATCGTGCCACGACCGCATGTAGAGCGAGCAGCCTTTAGAGTCGATCGCGTCAACGATGGCGGCGTGGAGATTGGGGACGATGGGGATCGGCTCCTCAAACTTGACACCGCGAAGATTGGACCCGCTAAGACTGGCACCGCGAAGAATGGCGTCGCGAAGATCGGCACCGCGAAGAATGGCACCGCTAAGATTGGACCCGCTAAGACTGGCACCGCTAAGATTGGACCCGCTAAGACTGGCACCGCTAAGATCGGAACCGCGAAGAATGGCGTCGCGAAGATCGGCACCGCGAAGAATGGCGTCGCGAAGATCGGCACCGCGAAGATCGGCACCGCGAAGATCGGCACCGCGAAGATCGGCACCGCGAAGAATGGCACCGCTAAGATCGGCGCGTCGTCCAACTTCGCCGCTGAGCCACAGTGCATGATCAGCTAGGATTTGCTTGAGTTCTTCAGTCGTGATTCGCATTGCTAACTCCTTTTTCGTAGTCGGTGAGGGTTGCAGGAAGGTTTCAGTCATTCCAACCCATCCCCTTCGGTGATGGTTTCGGCGGGGTAATGCTTAATGGCGCGGATTTTGTCGCGGTGCCGTGTCCCAACGCCTCCGCCGATTTAGCAGCCAATCGCCTTGCCCCTACGTGGTCCCATCCGTGGTTTTTCATTCTGATTTTGCGTACGAGTTGACCCTGCCTTTCGGCAACGTACCCATAAAAGGTGTCGTGCGACCGAACCGGCAAAGTCGCCATCTGCTCCCCGATGCCATCGCCCAGCAAATCGACCACGCGTTGTGTCCATTCAGTTCGCAGGAACGCCAGCCACGAAATCACGCGTGGATGTCGGATTCGATCCCCTTCGACGATTCCAGGGATTGGCGGATTCGCCCACGTCGTCACGCCGCGGCTTTGCAGGTCGTGTGCCCAGCCATTCAAAGCAACCAGGACGCCAGGCGGCTTGCTGTAGCCCCACGGACTGGCGATGATCGACGGGCTGCACTTAAACCACGACTGCGGGAATGTACCGGCGCCGGTGGAGATCGTGTCCGTGTCGATCTTGAGCCAGTAGGGGGTTGCTACCAGATTCGCCGGGTAGATCGTCAAGGCACTCAGCATGCGTTCCCGCTGCGATAGATGCGCCAGCCCATCAAATGGGGTAACATGCACGTTTCCACGCCAGCATCGTTCGACGAATTGCGTGTCACTCATGCCGCCGAGTTTGTCAGCGATTAACAGCAATGGCCTCTCTAATATGTCGGGCCTGTGATGTTGCCATGTTTGCATAGACAATTTCAGTTCTTCGGCATGCTGCTGATCGATGGCGATAACGACGGTGTAATCGATGGGTCTCATAGCAACCTGCCTTGCCGTTGTTCTTCTTCCGCTTCCTTGCAATCAGCCACGGCACGGCGGAAGTAGGATTCCTTTAGCTCGATCCCAACGGCACGACGCCCTTGGCGAATCGACCCTACCAGTTCGGAGCCAACACCCGCGAACGGCGTCAATACCACGTCGCCGGGGTTGCTCCAAATCTGGACGGCCCGCTCGATCAAGCAAAGTTGCAAAGGACAAATATGCCGCTCTGCTTGGCTCTCGCGGCCAAGCCGATAATTCAGTACGTCTGTTTGATCTATGTCCCACCAAACTGGCTCGGCGTACCGACGCCAAATGTCGATTGATGATCCGTCCACGGCCTGTTGCGAGTGCGTTTTTCTAGCGTACGGCGATGGATGATCGTTCGTGGTTCTCGGATCAAGATTGTTCGGCCCGACGTAGTATTCAAAGCCCGCGTCTTGCATCACCGGCCGAAGGTCGGGGCCGATTTCACCAGTCGCCCGCTTGTTTTTCACCGGCTTATCGCTCATCAGCGTGCCAACGGGTGGCTTGCGGAATAGCAGCAGGTAATCGGCCATGCCTTGCCGTAGCTGGGAGCGATCCCGCTTGACGGTCTTATGCAGCAGGCCGTTATTGTTGGTCCGCTCGCGTTCCGTGACGGGGCATTTCCAGATCGTCACGCGGGAATGGTAGGAAAATCCGGAATTGCCTGCCGGATGATCGGCAAGTTCGTCTTCCATCATGGACAGAACGTCGGTCAGCTTTAAAGCCCGAGTCACGTCATTTTCCGCTTCGGCCAAATTGCGACGATTTTCCAGCCGCTTCATGGCCGCGTAGAATTCGGCCGCCTCGTCGTCAACGAACGCTCGGATAATATCGCCGGGGAAGTCTTTCAGACCTGCGGTATCGTCGCGGTTGGCGTACTTTGGCAAGTCCTTGCAATGCACGGCAACTAATCGACCAGTCACCAAGGAACGATGCAGCTCACCTATTAAAAATTTGTAGTGTTCGATGAATTCCGCGTCGTCCTGGCAATTGCCCATGTCAGCTTCATTGTCGCTGTAGATATAGAGATTGCTAAAGGGTGGCGAATGAATGCAAAAGTCAATCGACGCATCGGGCAAGTCCCGAATCACTTCGCAGCAATCGCCGCGAAACAGATTCCAATTTTCTCCGCTAATTTGCTCGACAACTCCCGGCATCGATTAAACTCCTTTTGATGTTAGCCATGTCGGCAACCGTGTTGCCTCCAATGGCTCAAACGCGGTCAATTTCCGATTCCCAAATAGTTCTTCTTTCATGCCGCCCGCCATCAAGCGAGCCATTTCCCCGTGCATTTCTTCATGCATGGCTGCCTTGTAATTCACGGCATTGTTAATGGACTGTTCCGATTCGCTCATCACCAGATGAACGCGGACGGTCCTCTTCTGCCCAAAGCGATAGAGGCGGCGAATCGCCTGGTAATACTGTTCGAAGCTGAACGAGGGGAACCACGTCGTATTCGGGCAGTGCTGCCAATTCAGACCATACCCGCCGATTTTTGGCTTAGTGATAATTGCTCTGGCTTGACCGACCGTGAACGCAGTTATCAGTTCCTCTTTCTTTTCAACTGGCTGCGATCCGCGAACTTCGACCGCGTCGGAAATGGATGACTTTAACGCGTCCGCTTCGTAGTCGGTTTCACACCACACCGCCCACGGCTCGTTGCTGCGATTGACCAGTTCGGCGACAACGGCCGCCTTTTCTCTCAAAGCTGCTCGCTTTTCGGTATGCACCTGAGTCGCAGCCACGTTTCCGCCTGGGTGGAACAGCCAGCCGTCGGGGACGTCCACTGCTGTGATATGCTCGAGTACTTCCAAGGGCGGAAGCTGGTAGGCCGACGCGTCATAGCCAATATCGGCCGGCGTGGAGAGGCAGACAGACCATGAGGCCATCCATCGCCAGAAGTCTTTGGCCGCATGGGTCCGCAACGTGTACTTGCCGCATTGTTTGCCATCGTTGATAAACCACCGGGCAATCATCATGTTGGACGGCATGATCGACAGGAACTCGGCCTGGTTGCCTAGTTCCAGCCGATCGTTGGGCGCCGGCGTCGCCGTAGCGGCCAGCTTAAACCGATGATTCTTGAATAGACCGCAAAGTTGGTTTTTGATCTTGCCTGTGTACGATTTGAGAATCCCGCTCTCGTCAGCTACTACGCCATCGAACGCCGAAACGTCGAATTTATGAAGTGATTCGTAGTTGGCAACAGTAATGCCAGAATCGACCTGCGACTGTTCGCGGCAGACCCTCACGTCGGTTTCAATGGCGAACTTTTCAGCTTCGCCAACGAATTGCGGAGCTACACACAGAGGGCAAAGAATCAGAATCCGCTTCGCGTGTCCGCCGCGAATGAGGGCGTCAGCCCAGGCAAGTTCTTGTACGGATTTCCCGAGGCCGCAGTCCTCGTACATGCCACCGCGGCCGCGGAGCAGTTCCCAGGCAACCACTTCCCGCTGCCAGTCAAATAGCGATGGATTGAGGAATTCAGGTTTGATTCGCACGCCGGTCGATTCGGAGCGAACGTGCTTGCGGGCAAGAAAGTCGCGGTAGCTATCCATTGGCCACCGCCTTCGCCGACACTGCTAGCTTCCCAAGCTGGACGTCGAGGGTTCGAATCCCTTCGCCCGCTCTTTATTATCTCTAGTCCAAGCAAAGACTTGCGTACCTGCCGCAGCGGTA